>Ga0302225_10001560_pt1 | contig 14451 bp, 8 predicted proteins | sample II_Palsa_E3_2_FD_193515 | JGI IMG/M metagenome (GOLD analysis project Ga0302225, IMG submission 193515) | Peat permafrost microbial communities from Stordalen Mire near Abisko, Sweden - II_Palsa_E3_2 | ecosystem: Environmental > Terrestrial > Soil > Palsa > Peat permafrost | place: Sweden...
TATGAGTGGGGCTCGTCCTCCAGCGCTCCTGGGAGTTCCGGGTGGGCAACAGGCCGCCGAATCGGCGAACGGTTGCGCGAATTTAAGCCCGAATGCAGTGGTTCGCCTGGCGCGGGTGCGGGATAACCCTTCCACTGGCGCGGCTTCCAACGGCTGGTGCGGGCTACCTCCCGCTGGTGTCGCAAACCAGCACGGATATGACTACTGGCCAAACGTGGTGTACGACACGAGAGAAGGTATTCAGCGTCCCGAATTCAATCCGGCCAGCCTCACTGCCGAAGGGATCATGAACTACGTCGAACTCGACGTGGCAAACCTGGACCGATGGTTCAAGGGAACCATCGGAGTGAGCGGCGCCAGCGCAGACCTTAACGGAGGGTACGCCATCTACTTCTCTGATCGCCGCGGCAATGCGATCGATCCCGTAGCCGGCGTCAAAGTAGGAGCGTTCGGGTTCAACGACATCGTCAATCCGGCGAGCGCCAACGCATGTCCGAACGGCGCGCTCGACGGAGGAGAGGACCTCGAAGGTGACGGCACACTGCGAGTGTACGGCGCGGTGCAGCTTGTGCCTCAGTTTCTGTTGCCGGCGACGCCGAAGTTGGGGCCCGGACTGTGTGGAGGCGGCGGACCACAGCAGTACTATAACGTTTCTCAGGAGGCCAGGGAAAATCCACCCGCGTACTTCCGCCGGGCGTTGAAGCTGGTGAACGGAAGCGTCATCAACCTCGGCACGGCCTGCTACGGCGCGCCTCCGGCGAATCCCCCATGCGGCCTGACCATCACTTCCGAGAACCCGGTGTATATATTGGGCGACTACAACGCTCCGGGAGGGAACCTGGCCGGGGCAGGAACGGTGGGCGCATCGGTGGCCGCTGACGCGGTGACGTTGCTCTCGGACAACTGGAACGACATCAACACGTTCATCTCTCCCTACAACGATGGCGGGCGCAACGCTGCGGTAACGTCGTATCGGGTGGCGCTCATTTCCGGCAAACCGATCCCGTTTGCGGATCCTCCGGGAGAAGCGACACAGGACTTCGGTACGGACGGAGGACTGCACAACTTCCTTCGCTTCCTGGAGAACTGGGGAGGCATCAACTGTAACTACGAAGGCTCGCTGGTGAGCTTTTATTACAATCGGCAAGCGAACGGTCTCTACAAGAATGCGGGTCAGGTATATTCGCCGCCCAATCGTAATTACAGCTTTGACACAACCTTTACCAATGGTCCGCAATGGCTGCCGCCGAGAACTCCGACGTTGCGGTCGGTGAACACGGTCGGCTTCACGCAGGAAATTCTGCCGACGCAGTAGAACGGGTTTGCAAGAGCAGTACCGAGCGGCTCCCCCTCCCCGGGAGCCGCTTTTTTTTGGGCCGGACGATTTCGGCGAATCAGGGAGAGGCCGGAAGAATGCGGCCGTTGAATGTCGCGTTTACGGCGGGCGTGGCGCAGGCCGGCGTTCCTTCCATGGAGCACAAATCTCCGAGGGCGTCGCTGAAATCCGCGGGCAAGGCCAGGCCGCTGAGGGGCTCGGCGTAGAGATTGTAATTTCGCCCGAGGGGCAAGCGTTCGAGATCGAACGTGCCATCGAACTGCGTGGGCGGGCTCGCGGCGTTGCAACTCCATCCGCCGAGGGTGGCGGCGACGACGGCGCCGGTATCGGCGTCCAGCGCGACAACATGCGCGCCCACGATTCCGGTGACGGTTGCGCCGAGCGACGGTGAAGGGATGGTGGCGAGCGAGAATGGGTTGGCGGGAAGAATCTGCCCGCTGATAGCGCCGACGTTGGTGGTGTCATTCGGGTCAGGGTAAAGGACGCGAATGCCGGTGCGGTCGTCGTCGCTGAGTGGGCCGTCGGGAACTTCCGCGGTGGGGCGGGCGCCGAGAAATTGTCCGGGAGGGGGCGCGTAGGGGAACATCATGGCGCGTATCTCCGCCGAACTGTCCAAGCCCATCCAGTTGCCGAGTTCGTGGGTGAGAACTGATTCGAGATCGTAGGCGCCCTGGCCCGCGACGGTCGAGAGCGCGGTGGGCGTGGCAAAAGTCACGCTGCCGTCGTTGCAGAAGAGCGTATCGGAATCGAGAATCTGGCCGACGAAGGCGGCCGGGCCGCTCGCGCCGATGCTTACTCCGGGAGCGTTGGCGGTGAAAGATCGGGTGATGGCGAGCACGCCGGCGGTGAAGGCGTCGCTCGTTTGGTTGAAGCAGATGGTGTTGAGGCCGTCCACGTTGTCTTCGGCGTCGTCGGTGCAGGAATTTGCGGGACTGACGCGGACGAGGGGAGCTTCGAGGCCGGGATAGGCGGTGGCGTTGAAGGATGTTCCGGTAACTCCGGACCACACAGAGAACGAATCCGAAATGGTTTGTTCGATTTCATCGAGTTGCGCGGGCGTGCCCGGAGCGGCCACGGTGAGGATGACGGGCGCGAAGAGCGCGGGAAGGGAAGTGCTCCACTGGCGATCGAGTGGAGTCGCCAGGGAGAGATTCCAATGGTTCGGCTGGGGACAACCACCGGCTTGCGGGATAGTGGAATCGATGGTGTAACCCTGGACCGCGGTTCCGAAGAGCGCGGCCTGGAGGAACAGGGCAAGGGTGAGAAGCGCGATGGCTCGCTTCATTTTTTTTCTCCCGAATCTTCGCGCATGGCTGTTGAAACCTGGGTTCGCAAGGTATCGAGAGGCAGACCGCGAATGCCCGAGGGTTTGAATTCACGGGTGACGGGATCGAAGGTGTCGAGCGCGGCGGTGTCTTGCGTGACGATTTCCGAGCCGGCGCCGCGCGCGTGACCGATCCGGAAAGTTCCCTGGGCCCAGCTGACCACGGAATAATTTCCGTTCGGCGCCTGCTGCAGAAAGAGCACGACATCTTCACCCGTGTGGAAGCGTGGGATGCCGGAAACATGGGAGGTGACGTTGCCGGCCCGGCCGCCGAGCAAGCGGACGGTGATGCGGGCGCGCGCGGAACCCTTCCAGACGTCCAGCGGCGCGAAGGAGGTGAAGGTCCAGATTTCGCCGGAAGCCCAACGCGTGGAGTTGGTGAGGCAACGCGCGCGGAGGACGAGGCTGGAGGCGCGGGTCATATCGGCGACGGACATGCGCGCGAGAGTTGTGGCGGCAGCTGCGGCGCAGGCGAGTAGCGAGACGCAGAGCAGAATTGTGGAGTGATGCAAGCACGCCGTTGTTCTCATCTTCTTGCGGAGTTTTGTTTTCATTTTTATTCCACCTCGATCATTCCTGTAGCCGAAGCGCGGTCGTTGTTGAGCGTGGTGATGAAGAGCGTGCGCACGCCGGGAAGCGTGGTGCTCGAAATCACCAGATCGAGCTCAATGGTGTTGGGGAAGATGCCGGTGACGGCGGAGGCGGTAACGCCGATATCGCCGCCGGGAGGGCCGCTGAAGGCGTAAGTAAAAGTGGGATCGAGCAAGTTTCCGTGGATGCAAAGGCTCACGGTGGATGTGCCGGTCGAAGGGCGCGTGATGATGAGGGGCGAGGCTCCGATTCCGCAATTGTTGCCCCCGGTGAGGAAGCCGATGGAATCCACGTTCATGGGCGCGGATTCGGCGGCAGTGGTGGGGTCGGTGACGATGATGTTGGTTCCGGTGGCGGCGGGCTGGCTCGCGCTGAGAGTGATTACGCCGACGGAAACGTCGAAGGGGACGATGACGAAGGGCACGGGATTTGAAAGCGCACTGGGGGAGCCGGGATTTTGGATTTGAATGGTGATGGTTGCGGCGGATTGCACGTCCGAGGGATTCAGGGATATGGCGCAGGTGGCCGAGGATGCGCAGGTGGTGGCGCGCGCGACGCCGTTGAGCAGGATGGTGGAGGCGGAAGCTCCGGCCCCTTCGACGAAGTTGATTCCTTCCACTTCGAAGGGGAAACCTTCGACTGCTCCGGCCATAACGCTCGAGGGCAAGATTGCTTCGATGATGGGGCCGGTGGAGATGGCGACCGCGGCGGTGGCGGATTTCGTGGGATCGGCGACGCTGGTGGCAATGATTGAAATGGCGTTGGGGGATGGCGCGGCGGTGGGGGCGGAGTAGAGGCCGTTCGCGTCCACTGAGCCGCAGGCGGCGCCGCTGCAACCTTGTCCTGCAACTGCGCTCTGTACCGACCAGCCGACGCTGGTGTTGGAGGAACCGGTGACGGTGGCGATGAATTGCTGCTGCGTGAGTGTGGCGGTGGAAGGCGCGACGACGGCAAAGGTGGGCGAGATAGAAATGGCGACAACGCCTGCGGGGCCGGTGATGATGATCATGGCGATGCCGCTCTTTGTGGGATCGGCGGCGCTGGTGGCGGTGACCGTGACGGGATTCGCCGCGGGGACGGCTGCGGGGGCGAGGAAATCCACGCTGCCGGAAGCGGGCGACGGTGGTGAGATGCAGGGGTTTGAGCCGGATTCGCAGATTTGGCCGACGGTTGTGTTGCCGTTGGGCGTTCCGTTGACGGACCAGGTGACCGCGGTGTCCGAGGTGTTGGTGACGACCGGAGTGAGAGAGGTGCGCAGATTGATTTCGAGGGTGACGGCGCTGGGAGTGATGCTGACGGTGACGGCGCTGACGATGGTGACGGCTGCGGAGGCGGTGATGGTGCCGGCGACGGCGTGGATCGTGACAGTACTCGGCGAGGGAAGAGAGGCGGGCGCGGTGTAGAGCGCGGCGGTTGCGCTGGTGACGACGATCGTGCCGAGGGTGGAATTGCCGCCGGGGATTCCGTTCACGTCCCAGGCAATGGCTGCGGTGGGGGCGGGGCAGAACTGCGCGGTGAAGGTTTGCGTCAGACCGAGCGCGACGTTCGTTGCCGACGGCGAAATTGAATTTGAACCGGTGCAAACGACGGTGACCGTGGCGCTGCCGGATTTTGAAGTGTCGGCGACGCTGGTGGCGGTGACCGTAACGCTCGGGGGAACGGGTGGAGTGGCGGGCGCGGTGTAAACGGCGGAGCCGGGGCCATTCGTCGCGATGGTGCCAAACGTGGAATTTCCGCCGGGGATGCCGTTCGCGGTCCAGGTGACGCTGGTGGATGGGCTGCCGGTTCCGGTGACGGTCGCGGTGAAGACTTGGGCCGCGCCGGTGGAGACATTCGCGGTGAGGGGAGAGAGGCTGACCACGATGTTGTCCTGCATCGTGATGGGGACGGACGCGCTGTCCTTTGGATTGACCTGACTGACCGCCATGACCGTGACGCTCGCGGGGCTTGGAAGAATTGGCGGTGCGGTGTAGAGACCGCTCGCGGAAATAGTCCCTACGTTCGCATTGCCTCCGGGGACGCCGCTTACGTCCCAGGTGACGTTCATATTGGAATCGCCTGTTACGGTGGCCTGGAATTGTTGCGTCTGGCCGAGGAAGAGCGTGGCGCTGGTCGGCTGGATGGTGACGGTGACGTTGGGTGGCGGAGGCGTGGGTGGAGCGAACGCGTATCCGCAACCTGCGAGCCCGCACGCCGCGAGAGACAGAAGCGCGTAGAAAAGCATGCGAGCGTTGACTTGCTCGCGCGAGGCGCGAGGATAGGCCATCGCAGCTCGCGGGTCGCGAGATGTTGAATTGCGGCAGTGCGGAAATTCGGATGAAGATTGCATATGCGAGGAAGGAGAAGGCAAGGGATGTGCCAAAGCGGAGCACGGCTTGCGGCCGCAGCGCTGCTTCATGTTGAGAACGCTCCGCTGATAAGAAGCGCGCGGCTAAGCATTGTGCAGCAAGGGCTTTACGCGCATCAGCGCCCGCGGATGCGATGATGTGCCGCGGATTTTTGGGTGGGAGAAGCGGGTGGGATACAGAGATTTGCTGTTCCAAGTTGGACCACGCTCAGCCCATTTCGGGAGTGAGGGCCGGGGATTTGCGCGAGGTTGACACGCGCTAGAGACCGCCGAATAATGCCGGCATGCCTCAACCGGAGATCGTTCGGCGCATCAAGAGCTATTCGTCGGAGAGCGGTTACGTTTATCAATACCAATTTCAGGACGTGCATCCGGCGACTCGCGATGGCGCCGCGGGAAACGAATTCGTGTATTACGTTTCGGCCGACCGCAAAACGATGTTTCCGGTGCGCATTTTCGTGCGGCGTGCGGCGTTGGAAGAATGGACCAAGCAAACGGGACGCGCGCTGACCGGCACGGAAGAGTACGCGGTAGCCAAGATGCGATTGTTTCAGGGGCTGGACGAGGTGGAAGATTTCGCTACGTCGCGGCCGCAGCTGGCGGTGGATTCCTCGAACCTCGGCGCGTTACTGCAACGACTCGACCTCTAAGGCACCGATCGTAAATTTCATCACTAAACTTTGGCCAGAATTGCGTGGAGCGCCGGTTCCAGATTCTCGAATCGGAAGGCGTAGCGATTGGCGGATAACTGCGCGGGCTCCACGCGCTGGCTGGAGAGCAAGAGGGCGTCCGCCATTTCGCCGAGGGCGAGGCGCAAGGCGAAGGCCGGGGCGGGAAAAATGGCGGGCCGGTGGAGCACGCTGGCCAAGACCTGCGTGAATTCCGTGTTGCGCACCGGATTCGGCGCGACTACATTCACGGGGCCGCTGAGCTGATCGCTCGCGATGGCTGAGCGCAGAGCCCCGACGACGTCTTCAAGAGCGACCCAGGACATCCATTGCTTGCCGCTTCCGAGACGCCCTCCCGCGCCGAGCTTGAAGGGAGTGAGCATGCGCGGCAGCGCGCCACCCTGGTCGGAAAGTATTATTCCAAAGCGGGTGATGACGGTGCGGATGCCGAGCGATTCCGCGCGGCGGGCTTCCGTTTCCCAATCGCGGGCCAGTATTGCGAGGAAATCATTTCCGCTGCTGCTCGACTCGGTGAGAATCTCGTCACCACGGTCGCCGTAATAGCCGACGGCGGATGCGGAAACAAACACGCGAGGCCTTTGCTTCATGCGCGAGAGCGCATCCTCCAGGACGCGCGTGGAATCGATGCGGCTGCTGTGAAGAAGCTTTTTGCGCGCGGGCGTCCAGCGACCTGCGCCAATACTCGCACCATTCAGATTGACGACGGCATCCACGCCTTCCATCGCGTCGAGATTCACGAACGAACTAGCGGGGTCCCAGCGGACATCGCCCGGCGAGGAATGGCCTCCGGGACGCACGAGATGCGCTACGGTGTATCCCTCGGCGCGCAAGGCCTGCGTAAGCGCCGTGCCCACAAGTCCCGACCCGCCCGAAATAAGAACCTTCATGAATTGACCTCTGTGTTTTCGTTCCAATCAGCGTGACGCTTGGCACTGAGGACCGACGGCCCCGGCTGAATCCTGCCTTGCACACGATTGTAATCGCAGAGGCTCCGCGTGCCAAGCAGAGTTCACAGAAGCCATCGAGCGAAGTGAAGTGCGGCCTGCAAAGGCGTCCAGCTAATGTAGAATCAGCGTTTTATTGCGAGGTCGCGAATGGGCGATGTGCCGAGACGGCGCATTCTGGGAATTCTGCTCGCAGGTTTTTTCCTTCTCTGCGTTGCGGGTTCGGCCGGAACGCGGAGTAACTCCGGAATTCGCGGATTTTTGCCGGGGCGCGTGGAAGCAGAGCGCGCGCTGGAGCAGAAATTGCGAAGCATTCCCGACGCCGCTCGCGCCGAAAGCAATCTGCGGCGTCTGACGAGCGAGCCGCACATGGCCGGGACCGAGGCGAGCCATCGCGTGGCGGAGTGGCTGCTGGAGCAATATCGCAGCTTCGGATTTGACGCCGAAATCGTGAGCTACAGCGTCTGGCTGGCGGAGCCGAGCGAAGTGAAACTCGAACTGGTAGCGCCGGAGAAAAAGACGCTGGCTTCGCCCGAGCAGGCGTTTCCGCAGGATAAGGACACCTACGACAAACACGTCGCCGCGGCGTTCAATGCATATTCGCCTTCCGCGGATGTGACGGCGCCGGTGGTGTACGTGAATTATGGGATGCAGGACGATTACCGCGAGCTCGAATCGCTGGGCGTGAGCGTGGAAGGCAAGATCGCTCTGGCGCGTTACGGGCACGGCTACCGCGGCATCAAGACCAAAATCGCGGAAGAGCACAAAGCTGCGGGGCTGATCATCTATTCCGATCCCGGCGATGACGGCTATGCCGCGGGCGATACGTTTCCGAACGGGCCGTGGCGGCCGATGAGCGGAATCCAGCGAGGCTCGGTCCTGTACACGCAGATTTACCCGGGGGACCCGCTTACGCCTGGGGTCGGAGCGACGCCGGAGGCCAAGCGCATCGCGCCCGCCGATGCCGCAAGTCTCTCGCACATCCCCACCATGCCCATCAACGCTCAAGATGCGGCCGTGATTCTCGGAAACACCGGGGGAGCGCACGTTCCGCGCGCGTGGCAGGGCGGGCTGCCGCTTACCTACCACGTGGGACCGGGAGCGGCCAAGGCGCACATGAAGCTTGCCATGAATTACCAGCAGCGCACGATCTATGACGTGATTGCGAAATTGCGCGGCGAGGACGACAACGCCTGGGTGATTCTGGGGAATCACCACGACGCCTGGGTCTTCGGCGCCGTGGATCCCAACAGCGGGACCGCGACGATGCTCGAAACTGCGCGCGCGCTGGGAGAGCTTGCGCGATCGGGCTGGAAGCCGCGGCGCACGATTGTGATGTGCGAATGGGACGGCGAAGAGCCGGGACTGATCGGGTCCACGGAATGGGTGGAGCAGAATCGCGCGGAGCTGCAGGCGAAAGCAGTGGCTTACATCAACATCGATGTGGGAGTGGCGGGGCCGAATTTCGAGGCGTCGGCTACGCCCTCGCTGAAAGAGCTCGTGCGCGACGCCACGCGAGACGTCGCGGATCCGAGCGGCACGGGCAGCGTGTTCGAAACCTGGCGCGAGCACAGTAGCCGTCCGGCGCAGGAATCGGGCGCGGCGCGCACGCGTGCGAAAGCGGAAGCCCCTGGTGACGTGCCGCTGGGCGCGCTCGGATCCGGTTCTGACTTTTGCCCGTTTCTCGATTTCGCGGGCATCGCCTCAATGGAAGTGGGATTCAGCGGCGATTACGGGGTCTATCATTCTCTGTACGATGATTTTTACTGGATGAAACATTTTGGCGATCCTGCGTTCACATATCACGCGGCGCTGGCGCGCATTGTAGGCACGCTGGCGTTGCGATTGGACGAGGCGGACTTCCTGGCGTTTGACTACACGGCGTATGCTTTGGAAATCAGCCGGGCCGCGGGCGAAACGGTCACGCGGGCGGAACAAGAGGGACTGGCGAGCACAAGCGTGAAGGAAATTTCGAGCGCCGCGGCGCAGCTCGCTGCTTCGGCGGGACGCGCGTCGCAGGCGCTGCAGGGAATTTCAGGCGCGCCGGTGAACGTTGCGAAGGAAGAAGAGATAAATCGCGAGCTGGCGCGCGTGGAGCAAAGTTTGCTGGCGCCGGAAGGGCTGCTGGGACGTCCATGGTATAAGCACACTATCTATGCTCCGGGTAGCTACGGAGGGTACGAGGCAGAGATTTTTCCGGGCGTCCACGAAGCGCTCGATTGGAATGACGCTGGGGCGCTGCGACGCGAAGCGGATTCGCTCGCGGCGGCTTTGCGAAGAGCGGCGGCGCGTCTGGACGAAATTGCACGCCTCGCGTCTGCGTACAAGTAAGAATTAGCAGAGGTGACACGATGTCGCTCACGCGATCACGAGTGGTATGGGGTGTCGCGCTCGGATTTTGTGCTGGGGGGTTTGCGATTGCGTTCGCGGCCCCGCCGCCGCAGCAGACGCAAACGGCGAATTCGCCGGCGTCCGAAGGGCGGCCGATTACGCCTGCGGGTTCGCTGGTGCTGGACGCCACTACCGGGCAACCGGCGGTGGGCGCGATGCCGATGGCGTTTGTGCGCAGTCCGGACCACGACGCGAAGGACGGCGGCGGGCGATATCTGATTAGCGTGAACAGCGGATTTGGAATCCAGTTCAACGCTACGACCAACGAGGCGCAGCAATCGCTGTCGGTGATCGATCTCAACGCGCAGCCGGCGCCGAAAGTGATCCAGGACGTTTATTTCCCGAGCCCGCAGAGCGCTATGGTGGGGTGTGCGTTCTCGGCACATGCGGATGCGAGCGGCGCGTTCACGCTGTACGTTTCGGGCGGATACGAGAACAAAATTTGGATGTTCCGCTTTCGGCCGAATACTCCGCGGCCGATCTCGCCGCCCTCGAACGGGCCGGACACGAAAATTACCGCGCCGTATTTGTCCGTGCGAGGGTTCTCTTCCGTAGCCGGATCGCCACGCATACAACACGATCAGGAGCCCGTGTATCCGCTGGGACTGGCGCTGGGTGCCGACGGCGATTCTCTTTACGTTGCGAACGATTTGGGAGATTCGCTCGGAATAGTCCGGGATTTGCGGGGCGAGAGGCGCTTGACGCGCGTGGATTTGAGGGATGGGCATGCCGGGCACTTCGTTTATCCGTATGGCGTGGCGGCCTGGAATTCGCTGGGAACGCACGAAACACAAAAGGTGTACGTGTCGTGCTGGGCTACGGCTTCGGTGGCGGTGGTGGATGCGCTGGACGCGTCGAAGGCGGTGAAGTTCATTGCGGCGGGGCGGCATCCGACGGCAATGATATTGAACGAAGCGGGCACGCGGCTTTACGTGGCGAATTCCGATGGGGATAGCGTGACAGTGATCGACACGTCGCAGGATCGCGCGATCGAGACCATCAGCGTGCGGCTGGCGGAGAAGGCGCTGCCGGGTGGTTCGCCGGAGGGCCTGGCGCTCAGCGCGGGAGGCGAGACGCTTTATGTAGCGAACGCGCACAGCAACGCGGTGGCTGTTGTTGATTTGTCGGCGGGTGCGCAGGGAAAGAGGGCTGCAAGAAAACAAGAAAATCAGGGAGACGCTGACGCTGACGATCAGAAAATTGTGGCGAGCGAAAATCGCAGCATGGTGCGTGGATTTATCCCCACGGGCCAGTATCCATCCGCGTTGAGTGTTGCAAATGGCACGCTCTTCGTGGCCAACGGCAAAGGCACCGGATTCGAGGCTTCGTCACTGCAGGTGAATAATTCCGGGCGCGCGCCGGATAGTCCGAGCGACCGCTTTCCGGTGGGCGCGGGGCACGGCGGCCAGGGCGGGCAGTACGACGTATCGTTGATCGCTGGGAATATTTCGCGGATTGATGAGCCGGACGCGCGCGCGTTGCAAGAGTACACAAACCAGGTGATGCGCAACGATGGATTGATCGGCGCGCCGGACGTCCGGCTTTTTGCTGGAGCTTCGCCGATTCATCACGTGATTTATGTGATTCGCGAGAATCGCACCTACGATCAGGTTTTCGGGGATGTCGAAAAATCCGGCGACGGAACGAGCGCGGACGGCGACGCGAGCCTGGCGATCTTCGGCGCAGGCGCGGCCGCGCGGCAGGCGCAGGGGCCGGCGCAGAACATCACGCCCAACGCACACGCTCTGGCGCAGCGATTCGGGCTTCTCGACCGATTTTTTGTGAACTCCGAAGCGAGCCCGGACGGCCACAATTGGGCCACCGCGGCGTTTTCGAATGACTACGTGGACAAGGCCTTTCGCTGGAATTATTCGCAACGCGGGCGCACGTACGATTTCCAGGGCACGAATCGCGAGCCGAATTTATCGCCGCTTAAAGGCGAGCCGCCCATACTTCCCGTGCCTGCTACGGCGGATGATCTCGCGCACTTGATGCAGCGATACGTGCCGTATTTGAACGGCGCTCGCGATGTCGGCGAGCCCGAGACGCTTTACTTGTGGGACGATGCCGCGCGCGCGGGAATTTCCTATCGTTCAAACGGCGAGTTCGTGGCGACGATTTCGCAGGCCGAAATCGATTCGTTCAACGCCAATCGCGAGCGCGAATATCCGGATACCACCCCTACCGTTGTGGCGTTTGCACTGAAGAAGGCTTTGGAAGGGCACGTCAGCACCGGGCATCGCGAATTCGATTTGTACACGCCAGACTCGATGACTACCGATTCGTATCGTGCGGCCAAGGATTCCGGCGGGCAGAGCGACGCGCTGATTTCTGCCGCGAATTCGGACGCGCACTTTCGCGGATATTCGCGCATCGCCAACTGGATCGCTGAGTTTCGTGGGTACGTCGAAGCGCTCGAAAAGAATGGAACCGACAATTTGCCGGCGTTCAATATTGTCTATTTGCCGAACGATCACACGAACGGGATGCGTCCGCACATGCCTACGCCGCAATTTTATGTTGCGGACAACGATTACGCGCTCGGACTGCTGGTGCAGGAAGTGTCCGCGAGCCCGTATTGGAAGGACACCGCGATTTTTGTCTTGGAAGATGATGCGCAGGCGGGGCCCGACCACGTGGATGCGCACCGCTCGCCCGCCCTCGTCATCAGCGCTTACAACCGTCCCGGCGCTTTGGTGCACGATTATCACAGCACGGTGAGCTTGATACGCACGATGGAGCTGCTGCTGGGCATGCCGCCGATGAATCAGCTCGACGCTTCCGCCGCGCCGATTGACATTTTTCAATCCCGGCCGGACTTGCGGCCTTATAAGGCGCTCTTGCCCGAAGTCTCGCTGAAGAATTTGATGGTGCAGCCCGCGAGCGACGCGGAAACGGCGCGCTGGATTCGGCGCAGCTCGCAACAGAATTTCGCGCAAGCCGATCTGGCCGATCCGGGCGCGCTCAATCGCATCATCTGGTATTCGGTGCGCGGGAATCGGACGCCCTATCCCGCGGCCGCGCGGCTCCCCGTATTTGATGCGATGCGCGCGGGGATGGCGGAGAAGGAAGGAGAGGACGCGGATTTCGTGCAGGCGGTGAAAAACCTACTGGCTTCGCGTTCGCGGCCCGTTCACGCGAGGGATTTGCCGCGGGAGTGATGGCTCTTCGCGTTCGAGCCGCGAACACGGTAGAATCGATTCGATGCGCGTGCGCGTGCTTTTTTTCGGCCAGCTGAAGGAAATTGTCGGCGTTGCCGAAGACGACGCCGAGATTTCCGATGGCGCTCGGGTGGAAGATCTCTTCGAGCGTTACGGCCGGCGTTTCCCCAAGCTCGCCGAATTCCGGAATTCGATCGCCACTTCCGTGAATCAGGAATATGCCGAGTGGCGCGCCACGCTTGCGAGCGGCGACGAGGTTGCTTTTCTGCCGCCGGTCAGTGGTGGGCAGGAGCGCGCTGTCGCGGATGACATTTTCGAGCTGGTGCGGGCGCTGATCGAGCCGCGCGAACTTGTTGAAAGCCTGAAGGCGCCCGAGGACGGCGCGATCGTGGTGTTTGACGGCTTCGTTCGCAACAATTTCAAGGGCCAGCGCACGCTTTATCTCGAATACGAGGCTTACGAATCCATGGCGCTCGGGAAAATGCGCGATATCGGCGCGCAAATCCGCGCGCGATTTCCGATTCACCGGCTGGCGATCATTCATCGTCTTGGGCGCCTGGAAATCGGCGAAACGAGCGTGCTGATCGTGGTCAGCTCCGCCCATCGCAGCGCGGCGTTCGATGCCTGCCGCTACGCCATCGACACACTCAAACGATCGGTGCCCATTTGGAAGAAGGAATTTTTTGCGGGCGGCGCGGTTTGGGCGGAAGGCGAAAAGCCCTCGCAGGAAGCCATTTCCGGCCCGGACGAATCTAACCCTGCGCCAAGCAAATGAGAAAAAGATCCCGCGGATGGTGGAACGCTTGCGCGCTGGCAGGAATTCTTGTGTGCGCCGGGGCGGCTGCGTCGCTGCGAGCGCAGCAAACGAAGCCGCAGAAGCCGTCCGGCGTCATTCAGGTGCAGACGAACCTGGTCAACATTCTTGCCAGCGTGATTGATGCGAACGGGCGTCCGGTGCCGGACTTGACGCAAGATGCCTTCGAACTTTCCGATGAAGGCAAACCACAAAAAATTGAACGCTTCGAAGCGGAAACCAGCCGGCCGCTGGACCTCGCTTTGATGGTGGATTCGAGCATGAGCACATTCAAGGATATGAAGTTTGAAACCGAAGCGGCGGCGCACTTCGTCCGGCAGGTGGTGCGGCCGGGTGACGCGTTGAGCGTTTTCGAGTTTGCGGAGCGAGTCACGCAGCTTTCGGAATATTCGGCGGATGTGCCGAAACTTCAGGAGGCGGTGCGCCGGATCACGCCGGGGACGGGCACGTCGATTTACGATGCGATTGTGCTGAGCTCGAATACGCTGCGGAGGCGAGCGGGAGAACGGCGGCGGGCGATTGTAATTGTGACCGATGCAGGCGAGACGACGAGTGTGTCAAAGTTCGAAGACGCGCGGCGCGCGGCGATCGCCTCCGAGGCGCTGCTTTATTCGATTGTGATTCGTCCGGCGAACGAAAGCGGGCGAAATACCGCGGGCGAGCACGCGCTGATTACGATTACCGATAGCACCGGCGGAGCCATGTTCATGGTGGATGAAATGCAGCAGCTCGACGCCATGTTCGAACGCATCGACCGGGAGCTCCGCACGCAATACCTGCTGGGCTACTATCCGACTCCGACGCCGCCTCCGGGCAGCCATCGGCACGTCACCGTGAACGTGAAGACGGGCGAC
>Ga0302225_10001582_pt1 | contig 14331 bp, 6 predicted proteins | sample II_Palsa_E3_2_FD_193515 | JGI IMG/M metagenome (GOLD analysis project Ga0302225, IMG submission 193515) | Peat permafrost microbial communities from Stordalen Mire near Abisko, Sweden - II_Palsa_E3_2 | ecosystem: Environmental > Terrestrial > Soil > Palsa > Peat permafrost | place: Sweden...
TAGCTCCGGTGGAGTTCCCCTCGGCCCCATTGAGCAGGATGGTCGCGCCCGACACCGCCGCACCAGAAGGATCCAGCACCTGTCCATGCAGCCCGGTATTGGCGGCCGGCGTCTGGCCCAGCGCGCGTGTGCTAGTGAAACCGCAGAAAGCGATCGCTGCAATCTGCAAGAAAATCGTGAAGCGCCGAGAATTCATTCGTTCCCCTGAAACGGAAAGTGGTTACCAGCGTCTGTTAGCATCTCTATGGATTCGCGCCTGCGGCGTCCGCGGCAGACGAACCCAGGCTCCAAGGCGAAAGAGTCATCGCTTGGCTTGCGCTGGGGGCGGCCGCCAAAATAGGTTCGACGCCACCCAGCAGCGTGATTGCGGTAAGTCCGCCGGAACTTCCGCTATCCGTGGAAACGACCATGACCGCATCGCCTTTCTGGAAATCGGTAAGCGGTGCAGCAGGCATTCGACTCAATATTTGTTGGAGGTCCACTTGGCCGCCGCCGGGCCGGCCGGTTCCGGCACCGGGACTCGGCGCGCCGCCGGCCTGTTGCGCATCTGGCGGAGTAGATCCCGCCCCAGCGCCATCGGCAGGCCGGTTTCCACTTGACGGCGCAGCCCCTGGCGCTGCGGTAGTGTTGCCTGTTTGTGAAGTTCCAGCCGCAGCTGCTTTCAGACGAAACGCAATCCGCTGCGCAACTTCAGGCGACAATTTGCGGAGTTGTGATTGCGATGAAAGCTTCACCACAACTGTTTTTTTTGTTAGCAAGTCCATCACCGTAACCGAATTTGAGGCGGCATCCATCGAAGTGATTGTGCCGGCGATATTGCGGAACGATCCGGTGACGATTTCTTCCGCTTCCATCGCGCTTCCTTCCGCATTGCGCGTGCCTAGCGCGCGAAGCTGATCTCCCGGCTTGATTTGGTCCAGCGAGCTAGGACCGGCATCGTCGAATTTCACGGAACCAGGCGCATATCGGCGAAAGACGGTCTTAGGCGTGGTGTGTATCGCCATAGTTTTCGTGCCGCCGAGCGCGGTAAACGAAATGGAAACCGTTGCCGAGCCGGGATCTGCGCTGCTGACCAGGCCGCCTACACTGCGCTTTTGCCAGTCCTCGCGGTCATGTTCCTGCTTTGCGTCGACGTCAGCGCGTTTCATCACGATGATGCCGAGCGCGGGGACGGGCTGGGCCGTGTCCGAAGCTTTCCAGCGAACGAACACCCGGTCGCCTACTTGCAAATCTTTCAATTCCACCGGCACCGCGGTCTTTAAGTCCGTTTGCCCGGGAGCCACGCGAACGATCTTGGTTGTTGGTTGGACGCTTACCGCGGCGCTGCTTCCGGAATCGGTCGTAATCGTGACGGTGGTACCTTCAATTGACTTAATGGCCCCTACTTGCTTTTCCACCGCGCTCGGCGAGGCAGCCTGCTGGTTCGACCGCGCGCCAACGGAGGGCGCCAAAAAACTACCGCAGGCCGTTAGCGTTGAGATTGCGCAGATGGCAAATTCCAATCTCGTCTTTTTAAACCAGAGCATTCAAGACACCTCGTTAAGGGCCGCACACTTCACGATGTTTAGACGCTGGCAGACCCGGGAACAGTTACGGCGAATTAAGAGAATTTCGATTCGCGCTTGGTCGCCCTTTTTATCGGACTTCTCGGCTCAAACTTTATTGCTTCTCCGGAGCGGTGGAGTCTGGCTTCGGGACCGCGAGGGGGCCGCTCATCAGACCTGCCGAGGGAAGCTGCGATGCGTCCCATCCGCCTCCCACAGCTTCGACTAGCTGGACGCTTGCCGTCATTTGTTGAATGCGCAGGCTAACGGCAGTTTGCTGGTTGGTGAACAATGCGGTTTCCGCGGTGATCACGTTCAGGTATGGGTCGATGCCTAACCTATAGCGATCGACCGCGATTTTGAGGTTTCGTTGTGCCGATCCCACGGCCGTATCTTGCTGCTTGATTTCGATGGATAAAATCCTCAGCGCGGCCAGGTTATCTTCCACGTTCTGAAATGCAGCTAAAACGGTCTGGCGGTAGTTCGCAATGGTCTCCAGGAAGTTGGCCTGAAACTGTTGCACGGTCGCCCTGCGCAACCCTCCATCAAAAAGTGTTTCCGTAGCGCTGGGGCCCACAGACCAAAACCGGCTCGGCCAGGTAAACCACTTCGTAAATGAAGTGGTCTCCAGTCCGGCGGACGCGCTCAATGTGACCGTGGGGTAATATGCAGCGTCCGCTATCCCGATCTGAGCGTTGGCTTGAGCCATCAATCGTTCTGACGCGGCAATATCAGGGCGTCGTTCGAGCAATTGTGACGGAACTCCGTAGGGGATTGCCGGAGGCTCGGTCTTCAACGGCTCGGTCGAAATCGAGAAGGATGAGGCAGGCTGGCCTACCAGAGTTGCGACTGCATGTTCGAACTGGCTGCGCAGGATGCCGAGGTTGGTGTCTTGAGCCTGGGCAGATTCGAGCTGAGTTTCGGCTTGGGCCACCGCTTCGTCAGAATCGATACCTGTTTCATAGAGTGCCTGGGTCAGTCTCAAAGATTCCTGGAAGGAGACGACCGTGTCATCCAACAATTTCTTCAGCGCGTCTTGTCCGCGAATACTGAAATAATCCACAGCGACTTCCGCTTGCACCGTCAAGCGCGTATTTTCGAGGTCCGCCGCGCTGGCCTGTGCTGCGTTCGCACTGGCTCTGACAGTATTTCGGACGCGGCCGAATAAATCCGGCACCCAGGTGGCATCAAAGGGCAACAGATAGTCAGTGAGCACTTGTGGGGTAAGCGGAGTCGCGCCGGTGCCTGTACCGGTTCCAGTTGCTTGGCCGCCGGAGACTGTCGCCGACTCGCGGCTATTTGTGATGGAGGGCCCTACTGTTACGGTTGGAAAGTACTGTGAGCGCGCTTGCCTTACCATGGAACGCGCCACCAGGAATGCCGCGGCCGCGGACGCGATATTCTGGTTCGATACATTCACCTGTTCTTCGAGTGCATTCAACTGTGGGTCATTGAATATTTCCCACCATTTGCCTTTTAGCGCGGCATCTTTCGGCTGCGCCACTCTCCAGCCATCGGTGGTTTGATAATCGGCTGGGGTAAGCTCTTTGTAGGCTTCGGGAGCGGTCACCGAAGGCCTGTGATATTTGGGCCCTACTGTGCAGCCGGACAGCAATAATGCGCCGCTAAGCGCGCAAGCTAGAAGCTGGCGCGCACTCTTGATAGAGGTTGTGGTTATGTCGTGTCTCAACTATCCAACTCCATGGTTTCGATTGATCGCCAATGCAAAGTCATCCCAACGTCTCCTGAGAAACCTGGTCGGGGGCTTTGTGGCGTGAAAGTAGCCAACGTGCGAACCAAATTCTCAAGCGGTCGAGAGAGAGATAAACAACAGGCGTGGTGTAGAGCGTCAGCATCTGGCTCACAATCAAACCGCCGATAATCGTAATTCCCAGCGGCCGTCTCAATTCCCAACCTGTTCCGGTGCCCAGGGCAAGGGGGAGCGCGCCGAATATCGCTGCCATAGTCGTCATTAAAATGGGACGAAAACGCAGCAAGCAAGCCTGATAGATAGCTTCTTCCGGGCTCTTCTTGTCGATGCGTTCAGCGGCGAGAGCAAAATCGATCATCAATATGCCGTTCTTCTTCACGATACCAATGAGCAGGATGACACCAATTATTGCGATAACGCTTAAGTCTATGTGAAAAAGAAGCAGCGCGAGCACCGCGCCTACCCCCGCGGAAGGTAGCGTGGAAAGAATCGTGATGGGGTGAACAAAGCTCTCATAAAGAATTCCCAGCACGATGTAAACGGCCGCCAGCGCCGTTATGATCAGGAGCGGTTGTGTCGAAAGCGAAGCTTGGAAAGCCTGTAGGGTCCCGGAAAACATTCCATGAATCGTGCTGGGCATCCCAATTCTCTGTTCCATCGCGATGATAGATTTGGCGGCATCACTGAGGGCCACGCCCGGAGCCAGATTAAAAGACACGGTCACGGAAGGGAACTGGCCCTGATGGTTCACAGAAAGGGGCGCCGTCGTGGTCTCAAAATGTGTAATTGCGTTCAGTGGGACTTCTTTTCCCGCGGATGCTTCGACGTAGACGTTTTTCAGGGCCTCGGGACTTTGCCAAAACTGCGGAGCTACCTCCATAACCACGTGATACTGGTTCAGAGCTGTATACATGGTAGAGACCTGCGACTGGCCAAAGGCTTCGTAAAGCGTGTTATCCATCATTTGTGGTGTGATGCCCAGCCTTGATGCTGTTTCCCGATCGTACACGAGCTCGGCTTGCAGTCCGCTGTTCTGTTGATCCGTGTTGACGTCCGTAAGAATGCTCTGCTTTCGCATTTCGGTGAGCAGGGTGGGACCCCATTTCACCAAATCGTCGAGATTGTCGCTTTGAATTGTGTACTGATATTGCGCACTGCTTTGCCTGCCGCCTATGCGCAAGTCCTGGCCTGCTTGCAGAAAAACCGTCGCTCCGGGGACGGATACAAGCTTCGGGCGCAAACGGTTGATGACCTGGCTGGCGGAAATCTTGCGCTCATTGAGAGGTTTTAGCGCCAGGTAAATGAAGCCGCTATTTGCCGCACCCTGGCCGCCTGTGAAGGCCATTACATTTTGAACAGCCGGATCAGTTTTGATCATGTTGACGAAGCGTAGAGTGTCAGCTTGCATGGCCTGAAAAGAAATGTCCTGCTCGCCCTGAATGCCTCCGAAAACCGTGCCGTTATCCTGCTGCGGGAAAAAGCCTTTGGGAACGATCCAGAAAAGATAGCCGTTCAGTATGATGGTGAGCAGCAAGACAGTGAGCGTCAGGGCCGGGTGTTTCAGCACCCAGGCCAGAGTTCTCTCGTAGGCCGCAAGCACGGAGTTAAAGGCCCGCTCGCTCGCGCGAAATATTTTATTGTGATCCTCGTCCCGTTGATGCTTGAGGAGCCTGGCGCACATCATGGGAGTTGTAGTGAGTGAAATGGCGAGCGAGATGATAATCGCAATGGACAAAGTGACCGCAAACTCGCGGAATAGCCTGCCGACGATACCGCTCATCAGCAGGATGGGAATGAACACGGCTACCAGAGAAATACTGATGGAAAGCACGGTGAAGCCAATCTCGCTTGCTCCTTTTAGGGCAGCGTCCATCGGGGAAAGCCCTTCTTCCAGGTAACGCGAGATGTTTTCAATCACAACAATGGCGTCGTCCACCACGAAGCCGGTGGCAATCGTCAGGGCCATCATGGACAGATTGTCGATGCTGTAGCTGCATAAATACATGATGGCGAACGTGCCGATCAAAGAGACCGGAACGGCCACGCTGGGGATAAGAGTGGCGCGCACGTTGCGCAGGAAAAGAAAAACCACTAGGATCACCAGGGTAATCGATATGGCGAGCGTGCGCTCCACATCGCTTACGGACGCACGTATGGTGGTCGTGCGATCGAGCATAATGGTGAAATCCATCGCCGCGGGAATGGAAGCTTTCAAAGCGGGAATGGAAGCTCGAATGCGATCGACGGTATCGATGATATTGGCGCCCGGCTGCCGGAAAATAATTAACAAGATGCCGGGCTTCCCGTTTACGAAACCGGCCGCTCGTATGTTCTCCACGGAATCCACTATGTCGGCAAAATCGGAGAGCTTGACGGCAGCACCGTTGTGATAACCGACTACCAGCGGTTTGTACGATTCTGCTTTGAGCAGTTGATCGTTGGTCGTGATGTCGGCGGTTCCCTGGTCGTCCGATATTTGGCCTTTGGGCGAGTTCGCATTCTGTTTGCTTAACAAGGATGCGACGTCTTGCAACCCCAGGCCGTAGTTGTTCAACTGCGTGGGATTGATTTCCACGCGCACGCCGGGTAAAGAGCTCCCGCCCACGCTGACCTGGCCGACGCCTTCAATTTGCGAAAGCCTCTGCTGAATGATGGTGGAGGCTGCGTCGTACATGGGGCCGCGATCGTAAACGTCCGAGGTGAGCGCGAGAATCATGATCGGGGCATCCGCGGGATTTACTTTCCTGTAGGTTGGATTGCTCGGCAGGTTTGCCGGCAGGTAGCTGCGCGCGGCGTTGATAGCGGACTGAACGTCCCTGGCCGCGCCGTTTATGTCGCGATTCAAATCGAATTGAAGCGTGATGCTTGTGGTTCCAATACTACTAGTAGACGTCATCTCGGTGACGCCTGCAATTCGGCCAAATTGGCGCTCGAGCGGAGTAGCCACGGAGGAAGCCATGATCTCCGGGCTCGCTCCTGGCAATGCGGCACCGACGGAAATTGTGGGGAAGTCAACCTGCGGCAGGGCTGCCACCGGCAATTCTTTGAATGCCACCGCACCTGCAAGGGCCAAGGCCACGGTTAGAAGTGTGGTGGCTACAGGCCGCTCGATGAATGGAGAAGATAGGCTCATAGCTAATCCGCCGGCACGGACTCCGGGGCTCCTTGTCCGGAACCTCCGGTCCGCCAGGCCGAAACTTTCTTTGCCAGGCGGTCGAAGTAGATGTAGATCACGGGCGTCGTGTAAAGCGTGAGTACCTGACTGAGCAGCAGTCCTCCTACCATCGAGATGCCGAGAGGACGCCGCAGCTCAGATCCGATTCCTGAACCCAGCGCGAGCGGGAGACCTCCGAGCAGAGCGGCCATGGTGGTCATCATGATGGGGCGGAAACGCAGCAGGCAAGCCTCGTAGATCGCTTCCTCAGAGCTTTTGCCCTCCTTGCGCTCCGCTTCTAACGCGAAATCGATCATCATAATGCCGTTCTTCTTAACGATGCCGATTAACAGAATGATGCCTATCAGCGCCACGACGCTCAGTTCGGAGCCGCAAATCAACAAAGCCAGAATCGCGCCAACACCTGCTGAAGGCAGTGTAGATAAAATCGTGAGCGGATGAATGTAGCTCTCGTAAAGAATACCCAGCACGATATAGACGGTTACGAGCGCCGCCAGAATCAATATCGGCTCGTTGCTCAGCGATGCCTGGAAGGATGCCGCAGTGCCCTGAAACGCGGCCTGAATACTGAGCGGCATTCCGATTTCCTGCTGGGCCTTTTCAATCGCCTTGGTCGCTTCACCCAAGGAAGCGTTGGGCGCCAGATTGAATGACAGCGTCACCACAGGGAATTGTCCCTGATGGTTGACCGACAGCGGTGCGGTCTTGGATTCAAAGTGGGTGAAAGCGCTAAGTGGAACGGCAGCTCCATTCGCGGTGGCCACGGCCGTGGGACTCGCCGAGCCCGAGCTCGGCAGCGCCGACGAAGAGGCGGACGGACTTGGCGAGCCAGTTGATCCTCCTGTAGCTGTTGCGGCGGTTACGATACCGTTTGCGGTGCTGCTCGCCGGCGAGGAGCCGGTCGTGGTTGCCGAGGGAGCGATGGCCGACCGCACATAAATGTCTTGCAGTTTCGCGGGGTTTTTCTGAAACTCCGGCATGGTTTCGATGATGACGTGGTACTGGTTTAGTTGCGTGTACATCGTGTCCACTTGCCGTTGCCCAAACCCGTCATAAAGCGTTTGGTCGATCATGTTCGGCGTGATTCCCATGCGCGAAGCCGTCACTCGATCGATTACCAAGGAGGCCGCCAATCCTTGCGTCTGCTGATCCGTGGCAAGATCCTCCAGTTCCGGAATTTGCTTTAGTTTGTCCACCAGCTTTGCGGTCCACAAGTTCAGCTCATTGGCATCCGGATCTTCCAGAGTGTATTGATATTGGGTGCGGCTTACGCGATCGTCCACGGTGATGTCCTGGACGGGCTGCATGTAGAGCGTGATTCCTTCGATCTTTTCCAAATTGGGCTGCAAACGGCGAATTACGTCAGACGCATTCATCTTGCGTTGATTAAGCGGTTTCAGATTAATCAGCATGCGGCCGCTGTTCAGTGTTTGATTGGTGCCGTCGATTCCGATGAATGAGGAAAGACTATCGACCGCGGGATCCTTCAAGATCACTTCGGTCAGTTGCTGTTGTTTCTGCGCCATGGCCGGAAACGAAATGGACTGCGAGGCCTCCGAAATGCCCTGGATGATTCCGGTATCCTGCACCGGGAAAAATCCTTTGGGCACGATAATGTAAAGGATAACGGTGAGGACCAGGGTGGCGAGCGCAACAAACAGCGTCGCGGTCTGATGTTTCAGCACCCACTTAAGAGTGCGTCCGTAAAAAGCGATGATGCTCTCAAATGCATGCTCCGACACCTGGTAGAAGCGCCCGCGTTGCGATTCCGGCTTATGTTTGAGCAACTTGGCGCACATCATGGGCGTGAGCGTCAAAGAAACGACCGCGGACACGAGAATGGTTACGCTGAGGGTAACCGCGAACTCACGGAAAAGCCTTCCGACGATGTCTCCCATGAAGAGCAGGGGAATCAAAACAGCAATCAGGGAAATTGTCAGCGAAACGATGGTGAATCCGATCTGTTCCGACCCTTTCAACGCGGCCTGCAGCGGTGGATCGCCTTGTTCGATGAAGCGAACGATGTTCTCGATCATGACGATGGCGTCGTCCACCACGAATCCTGTTGAAATCGTCATCGCCATCAAAGTTAAATTGTTCAGGCTATAGCCCGCCAGGTACATCACGCCGAAAGTGCCCACGATGGATAGAGGCACGGCCACGCTCGGAATGATCGTGGCCGCGAGATTTCGCAGAAAGAGGAAAATGACCATCACCACCAGCGCGATGGTCAGCATCAATTCGAATTCGACATCCTCCACCGATGCGCGGATGGTCGTTGTACGGTCCGTGAGAACGATCACGTTAACCGACGCAGGCAAGTTACTTTGCAACAGGGGTAAGAGCTTTTTCACTCGGTCCACAACTTGAATGATGTTGGCGCCCGGTTGCCGCTGGATGTTCATAATCACGGCGGGCGTGGTGTTCATCCAGGCCGCTTGCTTTGTATTCTCAACGTCGTCGATCACGCGCGCCACGTCCGATAGAAAAACCGGGCTTTGGTTGTGATAGGCCACGACCACGTGTTGGAAATCCTTGCTGGTTAGTAACTGATCGTTGGCGTCGATCTGATAATCCTGATGCGGGCCATCAAAATTGCCCTTGGCCAGATCGAGGCTGGTGTTCTGAACGGCCGTCCTTACGTCTTCCAGGTTGATACCGTAGGAGGATAGCGCCGTCGGATTTATTTGGATTCGCACCGCGGGTTTCTGCCCTCCGCTGATGCTCACCAGGCCAACGCCGGTTACTTGCGCGATCTTTTCCGCAAGGCGCGTGTCTGCCAGATCCTCCACCTGCGAAAGCGGGATGCTGGAAGAGGTCAACGCTAGCGTCAAAATCGGCGCATCCGCGGGGTTTGTCTTGCTGTAGACGGGTGGAACTGGAAGATCGGCCGGCAAATAGCTTTGGGCCGCGTTGATGGACGCTTGCACTTCCTGTTCTGCGACGTCGATGTTTAAATCGAGCGAGAATTGTAAAACGATGACTGAGCTTCCGTCCGAGCTCGTCGAAGTCATCTGATTCAGACCGGGCACCTCGCCAAATTGCCTTTCCAGAGGTGCGGTTACCGCTGAGGCCATCACGTCCGGGCTCGCTCCGGGATAAAACGTCACGACTTGGATGATGGGGTAGTCAACTTCCGGGAGCGCAGAAACCGGAAGCTGCAAGTACGCCACGAATCCTGCGAGCATAATCGCTGCCATTAGCAGCGAGGTGGCGACCGGCCGAAGAATAAATGGACGAGACGGACTCACGGATGGGCTCCCCCGCTAGTGCTGGGGCTGGCGTTCGGGCTTGCCGGCGCCTGAGTGCCGTTAGTTGCGCCGCTGCCGCCGCTGCTTCCGTTGCTTCCACCGCTGCTGCTGGCTTTGGTGATCGTAACTTTTGCGCCGTTTTGCAATTTGTCGAACCCGTTCACTGCAATTTCGTCGCCGGCATTCACACCTTGCACCGCCGCGGTATTGCCATCCGTAGTGCCTACGGTGATCGTGTGCAATGTTGCTGTATTGTCTGAGCCGATGACGTAAACGAAGGCGCCCTGCGCGTTGCGCTGAATCGCCGCGGTTGGAAGCAGTACGACTCCGCGCTGTGTATCCACGAGCAATCTCGCATTCACAAACTGATTTGGAAACAGCGCGAGATCCTGGTTTTGAAAAATTGCCTTCAGTTTCACCGTACCGGTGGTCTGGTCAATCTGGTTGTCCAGCGTCAGCAGTGAGCCCGACGCCAGCTTTGTGGTTTGATCGCGCGCGAATGTATCCACTGGAAGCTTTTGGCCGTTGCGCATCTGTTTCTGAATCTGAGGCAGATAATCTTCCGCCACGCTGAAAATGACGGTAATGGGTTGGAGCTGAGTGATCACAACCAGCGCAGTGGTGGCGCCGGAAGTAACGATGTTGCCGGGGTCGACCAGGCGAAGTCCCACGCGACCCTCTATCGGCGCGACAATCCGGGTGTAATCGACGTTTGTCGCCGCGCTTGCAACCGTCCCTTCGTCCTGCTTGACGGTTCCTTCATCCTGTTTGACCGTCTGGGTCTGGTCGTCAAGCTGCTGCTTTGCAATAGCGTTGCGGCTGTAGGCCTGCTGATAGCGGTCCAAATCGATCTTCGCTTCACTCAATACTGCTTGGTCTTTTGCCAGCGTGCCTTGCGCCTGGGTCAGCGCGGCCTGATAAGGTCGCGGGTCTATCTCAATTAGGAGATCTCCTTTGCGAACCATTTGGCCTTCGCTATAGGCCACGTTTGTGATTTGGCCGTCCACACGGCTGGTAATTGTCGCGGTATAGACCGGAGTAACCGTTCCCAGAGCATTGATGTAAACGCCAATGTCGCCGGTCCGCGCAGCAGATGTTTGAATTGGAACGCCGGGGCGTGGCTGTTTGGCCAGAGCCTTCGCAGCTTCGGCGGCCTTCACATGCTGGCGATAAAAATAGAAGACTCCGAGAAGCACCAGCAAGATGAGGATGATCCAAACCCAAGGATGATGCTTGCGAGGGCGGTCGTCGGCATGAGCGGGGGATTTGGGCTGAGGCGGCGCCACCGCCGGCGGTGCGGTCGCCGTGGTGCTGGGAGAGTCTTTGGTGCTGATCGTTACTGGTGCGTTCGGCCCGCCCGGGGCGTTGGGTGTGCCGGGAGTGCCCGACCCGCTGGCGGAACTTGGGACATTGGGAGAGTTCGGAGTGCTCGGCGGATTATCGGGCAATTTGTAGTTCCTCTTTTTCAGGATAGGATCGTGAGCCGTTCGGGCCTTGCTATCGAACTATCTCCAGTCTTCCGCGTCCTTATGATTTAGCGCCAGCTCGTTACAGGTAACTTGGCTGCGAGTGGTCCGGGCCGCCCATACTTCGGGAAAGCCGCCTGCAATCATAACTTATGCCGGGTTTTGTTCGTTTTGCTTTTCGTCCACATCAGCCGCCGAAGCACAATCTCAGCTAACCCGGGTACACACACGTATAGCTCCATATCACCCACTTCTTTCCGACGATTCAAACCGGCATTTGGTTACACAAATCCGCCGCCCCCTGATGGCGAAAGAGGTGTATGTCGTTCGTATTGCGCCTCCAGTCATAGCCAGCACAACGAACTACAAGCCTTGTTTGCGATTTACCGCGAGAGGGGAAAGCAGACCATATCTGAACATAGACCCGCCGAAAACGCGATTGAACTGTCTTCAAATGTTCCCAAAGAGGACTCCATTCAGGGCCGGGAGTTTCGTCAAGCGGCGTTCGGAGAAATACCAAGGAGGGAGGCATGTTGCATCTAGCAAGGAGCGCCGCTTGATTTTCAGGCTGGTGCTTAATTAATGCGTTTCACCGCTTCGACGGGCGCTCCGTTATCAAAGATGTTCTCACCGAACACGATTGGATTCTGGCCTGCTCCGCCGTTGAACAAGAAGCCGTCAAAGTTGGCCTGGTCTCCCACGGTTATGCCGTTGAATCCGGTGGCGACGATTCCTCCGAAGGTTGTTTGCGTGCCGGTTTGCACCTGAATCGTTGAAATCGCATTGTCAGTGAAGAAATTATTTAGTCCGTTGACCGTCAGATTCGGCGACGTAATAGTGGAAACGGTGCCGCTAAATTGAGTCGGTTCCAATTCGATTTGATCCGCCGTGGTGGTGGAAATGTCACCGGCAGTAGTAATTCCAGTGGAATCGATCAGCACATTTTGGCCAACCACCAAATCGCCTGAACCAGCGAATGTGAGGCCTGCGGGTAAAGTCTGTCCGGCGGGCACTCCCACGGAAAACCCTGCACTCGTAGCGGGGAGCATGAGCGTAAGCACTTCCCCGACGGTCACGCCCTGAGTATTGCCCGCGGGTACTTGCGTCACGAGGACCATCGGTGTCGGCGCTGTCGCCACGATGGTTCCCTCGAATGCCTGCCCGAAGTTGAAGCCGCTCTCGTCTGTAACGGAAGTCGCCGACAGCACCAACGGAGACGTGTCGCTAACACTGTAATTAATACTCACGATCTGGTTGGCCAAGACACAGGTCAAGTTGTTTGCGCTACAGCTCGAGAATCCGCTAAAGGTGGCACTAGGGCTCGGGGTAACCGTGACAGCCTGACCCGTCGCACTGTCGGTCAGGGTGAAGCTGCTGGTCAAGACACTCGTCACTGGGCCAGTTACATTGCTGACGTCAACCAGGTTGCCGTCCCGGCCCGGCTCCGTTGTTACAGCCACCCCCGCGACGGGATTAATCGTGAAAGTGGTGGTCGTTCCGGCCGTCGCGGCTACCAAGGAATCGGCCACACTAAATTCTATGGACACATTTGTGGGCTGACCTCCCGAAAGTTTTACCGCGCTAGGAAACGGTACGTTTACGAAACTATTCGTCAGCGTCGGCGACAGTTCACATACCGCGGGCGTCGCTGCCGCTGTGCACGAGTTTGGAGGGGTTGCCGTATCCTTGTCCGTCGAGTTCGGATCGACGTTGACCGCTACCGTGGCAGTCCCGAACGTAATCAAGACAGCGGTGTAAGTGCCAGGCGCTACGCTCGTGGTCGCGAGCACATCAGATTGCTGCGACGTCTGCATGTTTTCGATCTGCACGGTCATAGGCAAATCGGGAAGCAGGCTTTGGGCTCCGCTGCAGTCCGTCGCAAACGCATTAGCGCTCGTAAGCAAACACGCGCCAGTGATCTGAATATCGAACGACAACACACCGACGCCGGATGGTTGGTCGGAGATCGAAACGACGACGGGGACTTCCGATGAGCTGTGGCCGCTTCCGCCGCAGCCGCCGAAGAAAACCAGTAGCAAGGGTAACACTGATAGCAACGAAATCTTCTTGCCCACGTTAAAGACCCTCCGAGAAGATTTAACCCACGCCTGTTTGATGCAACCTCTCCTCGATCTCTGCATCCGGTAAATCTTGTATTGTCCTCAAAGGCATCGCTAGAAGCACGAAATTACTGTTCAGAGAACCTCATTCCTAGGAGTCTAACGCGATTCCCAATCGCCTGCGAGGTATTCACGGAAATATTCCGTGACTGCAACTCACCTGCTGCCGGACAAAGTCACCAGCGATGGGGTTGCCGGACAGCCGCACATATTTGAGATTCCTTTCGCAGGCCAAACCAATTAATCTGGCATTCAAATTTTGGGCTTCCGAAGAGTCTGATATCGAGGGCCGATGAAACTCTTGGATCTTTGTTTTGGAAAACCGCTGGCAGCGTCGGACGAGCGGGCCGAACAGCTCGGTACCGCATCCGGCATCCCTATCTTCGGATTGGATGCGCTCAGCTCCGCTGCCTATGGGCCGGAAGCCGCACTTACGCTTTTGATTCCGTTGGGCGCCGCGGGTATTGCTTACATCGTCCCGATCAGTACGAGCATCATCGTGTTGCTCGCCATCGTCTATTTTTCCTACCGGCAAACAATTGCGGCGTATCCGGGCGGCGGAGGATCCTACACGGTCGCCTCGGAAAATCTGGGCGTGTTCGCGGGATTGCTTGCAGCGTCCGCGCTGATGATTGACTATGTCCTGACCGTCGCTGTCGGGATTTCTGCCGGAGTTGGCGCACTCGTTTCCGCGCTTCCGAACCTTCTTCCGCACACGCTGCTGCTGTGCCTGAGCATCTTGGTGCTCATCACATTTATCAATCTGCGAGGAATGCGGCAGGCCGGCATCATTTTTATGTTTCCCACCTACTTGTTCATCGGGAGTTTGCTTGCGGCCCTGGCATTCGGAGTCTTTAAGTCCGTCATGGCCGGCGGACACCCCGTTCCAGTCGCAATGCCCCCTCCTGCGCCTTCTTCTGCGGTCGCCGCGGCGAGCGTTTGGTTGTTGCTGCAATCTTTTTCCAACGGCTGCACGGCCATGACCGGCGTGGAGGCTGTTAGCAACGGCGTTCGGGCATTTCGCGAGCCGGTTGTCGACACTTCCCGCCGAGTTTTGACGATTA
>Ga0302225_10001583_pt1 | contig 14331 bp, 10 predicted proteins | sample II_Palsa_E3_2_FD_193515 | JGI IMG/M metagenome (GOLD analysis project Ga0302225, IMG submission 193515) | Peat permafrost microbial communities from Stordalen Mire near Abisko, Sweden - II_Palsa_E3_2 | ecosystem: Environmental > Terrestrial > Soil > Palsa > Peat permafrost | place: Sweden...
AAACTAATGGTAGCGCTAACAGCGATCAGCACCAAAGGAAATTCGGATAAAATTGAAAGTGGTAGTGTGGTCATAACAGATAACAACCAATTTTATATCGCCATTAGCGCGGGTTCATTAGTTGTTGATGGTAAAACTTATTTCGCTGTATCGCCTGCATCGCCTATTGTGATGAAGATGATCGGCAAAAAAGCGGGTGATAGTTTTGAAGTGAATGGAAAGGTTTATAGGGTTTTGGAAGTAATGTAAACGTTTCTTGGCCCTTTGTCATTCTGCGTGCAACGAAGAATCTATTAACTATGCATCTGCCCTTTGTATAACGGATAGATTCTTCGCTTCGCTCAGAATAACAGGTGGAAAGGGCTTTACCCACTGTTTGTGTCCTCACAAACAGTTGATTGCCTGTGAGGACATAGGCAATGGATGTAAAACATCTATAAACAAAATATCTTTCGACTACAGAGAGAAATCCTATTGAAAAAATGCAGTGCGAACATACAAGTTTTATAAGATTTCTACCTATGGTCGAAATGACACAAGTAATTCTTTTTAGAAAGAGGAATTACTCCTCTACCATCTCACTATTCGGGCTGGCCATTTCTGGCACCTCGTGCTTAAAGTAGCGTTTGTTGAATAGCAATATCGCGATAACACCTACCGATATAGCCGAATCAGCCAAATTAAATACCGGCCTGAAGAACACATAATCCTGGCCCCCCCATCCCGGTACCCATTGCGGGAAAATACCTGAGAGCAGCGGGAAGTAGAACATATCAACCACACGACCATAAAATATTTGCCCGTGTTGGTAAATCAACCCATAAAAAGTAGAGTCGACTATATTGCCTAATGCACCGGCTAAAATTAGTGCTACGCACATGCTTAACCCGCGGTGATATTTGTGTTTAATTAAATAAACTAAGCCGTAGCCAATAGCAATAACCGCCGCAATACGGAACAAGGTTAAAACCAGTTTGCCAAAATCGCCGCCCAGCTCCATGCCGAAGGCCATACCGTTATTTTCGGTATAGTGCAGCATGCCGCGGTCGCCTAAAAAGTGGATATCCTGGCCCAGGTACATATTGGTACGAACCCAGGTTTTGATAATCTGATCTACCAATACAATTAAAACAACAACTAAAAACGGTTTTAAATATGCCGGCTTCATTATTGTTTAAGTTTGGCCTCCATGCTCAGGGTAGTGTGAGGTACTGCGCGTAAACGTTCTTTAGGGATCAGTTTACCGGTTTCGCGGCAAATGCCATAAGTTTTATTTTCTATACGCACTATCGCGGCCTCTAACTGCTCAATAAATTTCTTTTGGCGGGCAGCTAACTGGTTAATTTGTTCTTTTTCTAATGTTGCAGAACCATCCTCTAATGTTTTGTATGTACCGGCAGTGTCGTCGGTGCCATTAGCATTTGGCGAGCTTAATGATGTAGCAAGCGCATTCAGCTCTTCACGGGCAATACGCAATTTATCTAATAAAAGGTCTTTAAATTCTTTTAGTTCGTTGTCTGAATATCTGGTTTTAATAGTTTCGTTTTCCATTATATTTTATTAATAACAATCAAAATTTCAATTTCGTCAATTACTGTTTTTTCGCCTTCGCTTAGTTCTGTATCAAGCAAAACGCTATCGGCTAAAATTTCGGCGCAAATATAGGCTAAATTATTTTTTACCGCATTGTTAATTAGCGGGTTATCGCTTAGCCTTACATTTATCCTGTCCGTTACTTCAAATCCTTTTCCTTTACGTAAGTTTTGTATGCGATTGATTAGCTCTCGTGATATTCCTTCCTGTTTAAGTTCTTCGGTAAGCGTAACATCTAAAGCCACGGTTAGTTTTCCTAAATTTGCAACTTGCCATCCCGGAACATCTTCGGCAATAACCTCAACCTCGCTCAGGAGTATCGAGTATTTAGTATCAAGTATCGAGATTGCTCCATCTGTTTCCAGTTTATTAATCTCATCCTGACCTAAATTTGTGATGGCTTCGGCTACAAGTTTCATATCCTTCCCTACTTTCGCTCCCAGTGCTTTAAAGTTTGGTTTTACCTTTTTAGTGATAAACCCGGCAGTATCAGTAATATACTCAATATCCTTAATGTTAGTTTCGGATAAAATTAAGTCTTTTACCTGCTCAACCTGTTGTTTAAAGCTGTTATCTAATATAGGTAATAATATTTTGCTTAAAGGCTGCCTTACCGCAAGAGAAGTATTTTTTCTTAATTTTAATACTAACGACGAAATATTCTGCGCCATTTCCATGCGCTCTTCCAGCGCTTTATTCACCAAATCGGCATGATAAACCGGGAAATCAGCCAAATGCACCGATTCGCGGTCTTCTTTACCGGTAACTTTGTTTAAGTCGTTATATAAGCTATCCGCAAAAAACGGCGCCACAGGCGACATTAATTTAGCGATAGTCACCAAGCAAGTGTATAATGTTTGGTATGCTGATAATTTATCAGCCGAGTTATCTGATTTCCAGAAACGGCGGCGACTTAAACGCACAAACCAGTTGCTTAAATGCGCATCCACAAAATCCTGGATGGCACGGGAAGCTTTTGTTGGCTCAAAATCAGCGTAAAACTCATCCACTTCTTTGCTTAAGGTGTTTAATAAAGAGATAATCCACTGATCAATTTCCGGGCGATCACTTAAGTTAATTTCTGCTTCGTTGTAAGTAAAACCATCAATGTTGGCGTACATGGCAAAGAAGTTATAGGTATTATAAAGCGTACCGAAAAACTTACGGCGTACTTCATCAATACCTTCAATATTAAATTTCAGGTTATCCCATGGCGCAGCATTGCTGATCATGTACCAGCGGGCGGCATCAGCACCGTATTGTTCGATAGCGGCAAACGGATCAACACCGTTGCCTAAACGTTTAGACATTTTGTTGCCGTTTTTATCCAGCACCAAGCCGTTTGATACCACATTTTTAAACGCGATGCCTTTATTGCCAATCTTTTCGTTAATGGCTTTTACTTCGTCACTTGCTTCGCTCAGCAATACCGCTATAGCATGCAGGGTAAAGAACCAGCCACGGGTTTGATCCACACCTTCGGCGATGAAATCTGCCGGGTAGGCATTAGCGAATTCCTCTTTATTTTCGAATGGGAAATGCCATTGCGCGTAAGGCATAGCACCGCTATCAAACCAAACGTCTATCAAATCAGGCTCACGAATGAAATAATTAGACCATGGTCCACCTGAAAAATTAGTTTCTTTTGTAATCCCGTCTGGTCCTAAACGTTTCGGATACCTTAATTCTTGAATTATAATATTGTCAACATATGGCCTATGTAGATCGATAGATGTATCTGTCCAATACTTAGATAATGGTATTGTATATTTATTTAATATACCCTTGAAAGGAGGAATTTCTTCTAAGTCTAAATGAAGCAACGTATAAGCATCTTCAATAGTTAAATTACCGTTTCTTGCTTTAAGATTGTATTGATCAAAATCTTTCCCTAATAATGTTTGAATACCTGTTTCTTCGTTTCTTAAATCTTCTATCAAATTATCTATCAAGAAATATCTTGAAGCATATTGAATGTAATAATCTTCAGTATCTAAATCTTCTAAATTTAATAACTCCGAAATACTACCTAAGCAAAGTTCTGTCCTGTTAAAACCTTGATAAGTGCTATAATATTTTGCGCGCCAGATAGGCAACGGAGTACCCCAGTAGCGTGAACGTGACAGGTTCCAGTCGACCAAATTTTCCAGCCAGTTACCAAAACGGCCTGTGCCGGTTGATTCCGGTTTCCAGTTGATAGTTTTGTTAAGTTCAACCATTTTATCCTTAACGGCAGTGGTTTTTATAAACCAGCTATCCAAAGGATAGTATAATATAGGCTCGTCCGAACGCCATGAGTGCGGGTAGCTGTGCTCATATTTTTTAACGTCGAACGCTTTGTTTTCTTCTTTTAGCTTGATAGAAATCAGCACATCTGTAGGTCTGAAACCAGTTTCCTGGCGTTCTGCCTCGCTGTAATATTCTTCCTTAACGTAACGGCCTGCAAAATCAGTAACCTCGGCAACAAATTTACCTTGCTTGTCAACCAACGGAACTTCTTTACCGGTTTCGTCTTTTATCAGTACCGATGGCACATTGTTTTCCTTACATGCCCTAAAGTCATCCGCACCAAAAATAGATGCCGTATGCACGATACCTGTACCATCCTCGGTAGTCACAAAATCGGCAGGAATAACGCGGAAAGCGTTTTGCTCCAGGTCTGCATTGGTTACATATGGCATTAACTGCTCATAATGGATGCCCAATAATTGCTTGCCTTTGTAGCTGCCATTAATTACCCATGGGATAATTTTATCGCCACCTTTGTATTCTTCAAAAGATGCGTTTTCGCCTTCGGCTTTAAAGTATTTAGCAACTAAATCCTTTGCCAAAATAACGTTCACCGGTTTGTAGGTATATGGATTGAAAGTGCTTACTTTAACATAGTTTATCTTTTCGCCAACGGCTAAAGCACAGTTTGAGGGCAAGGTCCACGGAGTAGTGGTCCATGCTAAAATGAATACTTCGCCATCAACATCTTCAAATAAAAATGAGGAATCCGCGTCGTTTTTAACCTTGAACTGTGCAACTATGGTGGTATCCTTCACCATTTTGTAAGTACCCGGCTGGTTCAGCTCATGCGAGCTTAGTCCGGTACCTGATTTTGGCGAATATGGCTGTACAGTATAGCCTTTGTATAAAAAACCTTTATCGTAAAGTTGCTTCAGTATCCACCAAAGCGATTCGATGTATTCATTTTTATAGGTGATGTACGGATCTTCCAGATCAACCCAGTAACCCATTTTCTCGGTTAGGTCGTTCCAAACATCGGTATAGCGCATTACCTCGCGGCGGCATTCGGCGTTGTAATCTTCTACAGAGATCTTTTTACCGATATCGTCCTTAGTGATGCCTAATGCTTTTTCAACAGCCAGTTCAATTGGCAGGCCGTGGGTATCCCAGCCGCCTTTACGTTTAACCTGGTAGCCTTTAAGCGTTTTATAACGACAAAAAATATCTTTAATAGCACGCGCCATTACGTGATGGATGCCGGGCATACCATTCGCGCTCGGCGGGCCTTCGTAAAAGGTATATGGGTTATTTGCGGGGCGGCTGCTAATACTTTTCTCGAAAATATTTTGCGCTTTCCAAAACTCCAGTACATGCTTGCCGGTATCAGATAAATTTAACTGCTTGTATTCCTTGTATTTCAATTTTTTACACCTAAATTTTAGAGGTTGCAAAAATACAAAATTTAAGCCTGAATTTTAATAGCTGATGTTGAAATTTAACATCATAATTTCAGCATAACACCTTAAAAGCAAGGGGCAAGTGCCATCGCTCCCCTTGGGGAAGGGCAAGAAGGGGTAAAATAGCTGATTGAGCCCCACCCTTATCCTGCCTAATGCTCTTGACTGAATTTTAATTTATTTCTCATTTTATCTTGCAGCTAGGCTAATAAATAGCATAAGTTTAACTGTGAGTAATCCTGCTATTTTTGTGTTGATGAAAAAAATATTTGTTGTCCTTTTTATTTTATTGAGTACGCTTGTTAATGGATACGCGCAGGATTCATTAAAATTTACTAAAGCGCAGGTAGCAGGAGATATAACCTACTTTATTAAAAATGCAGTTGAAATACACCCTAACCTCTATCACAGTATCTCCGAAAAACAACTGGCAAATAAAGTAGATTCCTTAGTTTATTCACTGCCTGATTCTTTAACAGAGTTAATGGCTTATCGCGCTTTTACTGAGGTTACTGCTTTTATTAATGAGGGGCATACGGGTGCGAATGCGCCAGTGTTTATCAAGAATCAAATCAACAACGGTAGCTTTAATGCCATACCATTTCAAGTATTTGATTATTCTAATGCAACTTTTATTGGTAATTTATTGGCTCCGGGCGCTAAACTGTTCAACATATCTGTTTTATCAATCAATGGCATACCAGCAGCAACTGTATTTAATCGGCTAACGGCTTTAAAAGGTGGTTTAGCTTCATTCCGAAAAGTGTCAGCAATTAAATTTTTTCGGTTTTACTTAACCGCAATCGGTATTAAGCAACCCTACATAATAACTTATAAAGATGCAAAACATCATATTAAACAAGCAACCGTGAGTAATATGAGTGAGCGAAACTACCTGGCTGCCATAAGTAAACCTAAGGATATGCGAGACTATACTTATAGTGTTATTGGAGATTCCATAGGCTATCTGAACTTTAAATCAATGGTTAATTATGACCACTTTGTTTTATTTTGTGATTCGGTTTTTAAATCCATCAATCAACAGCATATTAAAAAGTTAGTGATTGATTTACGGGAAAATGGCGGCGGCAACTCAGGTTTGGGTGTGTGTTTACTCAATTATTTGACCCAAAAGCCTTATCGAATGGCAGGCAACAGCGAACGCAAAGTTAGCCAACAGTTTAAAAACCAAATTTTAAAACCCGCAAACAGGCAGGCATATGGAGATTCATATGATGAATACCTCAAAATGAAGAATGGTGAATTTTGGCATATCGGGCAAAATGATTTGATAAAACCAAATATCATTGCAAATGAATTTAACGGTAAGGTTTGCTTTTTAATTGGCCCATATACATTTTCAAGCGCCAATATGGTGGCAGCAACTATTAAAGATTTCGCCATTGCGCCGTTAATTGGTGAACCAACTGGTGAACCCGGAAATGACTATGGCGAACCGTGTACTATTAAATTACCACAAACAGGCTGGATAACTTTTACGCCAACTACCTATTGGGTTAGGCCCAACAATAATGAGGCAGATCATACCGCGATAATGCCAGATTATATTGTTAAAAGAACAACCTCAAAAGGCGATAATGTATTAGATTACGCTCTTAAATTCCTTGACAAAACCAACTGATTTATGGCAATCGGATTTATTGCTGCCAATGCCATAAAACTATTTAAGTTTATACTGTTGCGTTTATCCTTGTATAAAGTTATTTAATAAATTTACGCTGTAACAAACCACCCCAACTTAAAGTCTCATATCCGCAACCATAGCTCAATCAATGCCGGTAAAAACAACTTATAAAGAAAACATAGCCATTGCGTTAACCTCCATAAAAGGTAACAGGCTGCGTACATCCCTTACGGCATTAATTATCGCTATTGGTATCATGGCATTGGTGGGCATTTTAACTGCTATTGATGGCATCAGGCAACAAACTAACAGTGCCTTTGCAGGGCTGGGTGCAAACTCTTTCACCTTAGCCAATACGGCCGATTTGGGCTTTGGTAATGGCGGCCACAGAAAAATATATCCGCCTATAAACTATGAGCAGGCAGTAAGCTTTAAAAATAAATTTAGTTTGCCGGCGGTAGTAACTATTAACCTGGGCATAACCGGTACAGGAATTTTAAAATACGGCAACAATAAAACCAATCCCAATATTTCTGTAGGAGGTACTACCGATGGTTATATGCAAACTACCGGGCATAAAATGGCTTTCGGGCGATTTTTTTCTGCGGATGAGTTAACTCATGGCGAAAATGTGGTGGTTATCGGCGATGAAATAAAAGACAAGCTTTTTAAGAATGAAGACCCGGTTGATAAATCGATACTTATTGGTAACAACCGTTTTAGGGTAGTAGGCGTTTTTGAAAAGAAAGGCTCGAGCATGGGTTCGGGTGATAAATTTTGCGTGATACCGGTAGCAAAAGCCAAACAGATTGATACCGTAAGCAACCCCACTTTTACGGTTACCGTAATGGTGAACAATCCGGCGGCGCTGGATGCCAGTACTGGCGAAGCAACATCCCTTTTTAGGAATATCCGCGATTTACATATCAACCAGGATGATAACTTCAATATCCAGCGCAGCGATTCGATACAAAAAGAACTATCCAGCAATTTGGATACTGTTACCGTAGGTGGTATTGCCATTGGTGCCATAACACTTATCGGTGCTGCCATCGCTTTGATGAATATTATGCTGGTATCGGTAACCGAGCGTACCCGCGAAATTGGTTTGCGCAAGGCTATTGGCGCTACACCAAGTATCATCCGCAAGCAGTTTTTGATTGAAGCGATTGTGATCTGTATTATTGGTGGTATTGTGGGGATATTTTTCGGTATATTGATTGGTAACCTCGTTGTGATACTTACGCAGGGCACATTTGTGATGCCTTACGAGTGGATAGCTATCGCGCTTTCGGTTTGTACTTCTATCGGGCTATTATCAGGTTTTTATCCGGCCAATAAAGCTTCAAAACTTGATCCGGTTGAGGCTTTGAGATACGAGTAGATTTTAGAATCAAGAGTCAAGAATCAGGAGTCAAGACAGGACTTTTAGAATCAGGATTCAAGAGCCAAGAATCAAGACAGGTCTCGATAATCAAAAATCAGAACGAAAAAGCGCACAAAATAATGAAGCTAATCTTAACTCTTAACTCTTGATTCTCGACTCTTTTCCAAAAGCATTATATTCTTCAGCGGGTACTCAAAAAGCAGCTTTTCAACGTAAGTGGTTTTCAGTGCATCGTGAAATGCGGTAGCATGCCTTGGATGGTGCATGTCGCTCGAGATGTAGTCTATCAGGTGATTATCAACTAAACTTTCGGCAGTAGCTTTTACTTCTTTGCCATAGTAGCCGGTGAGCGAAATGGTATTCAGCTGAAAATCGCAACCCCAGGAATGGATCATTTTGTACTGATCCATCGTTAAATAGGGATAGCGTTCCGGGTGTGCCAGTATAGGCTTATAGCCAAGGTTAACCAGTTTTTGGATTACCTGAATATAATTTGGCGGATGATTAATAAACGAAAATTCAAATAACACATGGTTATCGCCCATTGTCATCAGTTCGCCTTTATCAATACGGGGCTCAAATGTTTCGTCGAAAAAATGTTCGGCAGCAGCTTCGATCTCGATATCGATCTGCTGGTTTTTTAGTTCAGCTTTTAAAATCGCCAGCGCATTGCCTATGGTTTGGGCATTGTTACGGTAAAAATCGACCATGATGTGCGGGGTGGCAATAATTTTCTTGATCCCCAGCGACATCATTTTTTTTACCAGTACTATCGACTCCTCAACGGTTTGCGCGCCGTCATCAATCCCCGGCAAAACATGGGAGTGCATATCTACAGCAATCGACTCATAGTTAAATGTGACTTCTTTTTTATGGTCGCTGCTCTTCTTTTTAAATAAACCAAACATTTTTTCCCGGCTTTTATACCTTAGTAACCACCAATTAGTTCAGTGGGTTTTCTTTAATGTATTTTTCCCATTCCCATGCCGACTGCATCATCTCGCCGATACCTAATGCGGCTGTCCAGCCCAGTTTTTCGGATGATTTGCTTACATCGCCCCAAACCTGTTCCACATCACCATCACGGCGCGGACCTATGCTATAGTTTAATTTTACACCGGTGGTGTTTTCAAACGCATGGATGATCTGTAATACGGTTGTTCCTTGCCCGGTCCCTATATTAAATACATCATACCCGGTAAAATCAGGTTTTTCCATCAGCTTTAAAGCGGCAACATGCGCTTTGGCCAAATCAACTACGTGGATGTAATCCCTTACGCAACTGCCATCCGGTGTATTGTAATCATTACCGAAAACGGTTATTTTTTCGCGTTTGCCAATGGCCGTTTGTGTGATAAACGGCACCAGGTTTTGAGGTACGCCGATAGGCAACTCGCCAATTAAAGCCGAATCATGGGCACCCACCGGGTTAAAATAACGCAGGGATATAACTTTGTATTTACTGCCCGACGCGATCATATCGGTTAACATTTCCTCAGCAACCTGTTTGGTGTTGCCATAAGGCGATTGAGCGGGTTTTACCGGGGCATCCTCAGTTACGGGCAGTACATCCGGCTGGCCATATACCGTACAGCTTGACGAGAACACAAAATTTAAAGGCTTGCCTTCGTAAGCGCCTAATAAATTAAGCATCGAGAAAAAGTTGTTGCGGTAATATTTTAGCGGCTCTTTAACCGATTCGCCTACTGCTTTGTAAGCCGCGAAATGGATGATGCCGGTAACGTCCGGTTCATCCTGGGCTAATTTTTTTACAGCTTGCTCATCGCAAAGGTCAACTTTGTGAAATGCTGGTTTATAACCGATGATCTTGGTTAGCTGGTCTAATATTTTAATATCAGAGTTCGCCAAATTGTCGACAATAACTGGTTCGTAACCCGAATTTACCAGCTCAACCACAGTGTGCGAGCCAATAAACCCAAGTCCGCCGGTAACTAATATCTTAGCCATTATTTGTTATAGTAGGTAAAATCTTTATGCTGAATTTCTTTTTCAGGCAGTGATTTAAAGTATTCGTAAGTAATTTTTAATCCTTCGCTTCTCGATACTTTCGGCTCCCAGCCTAAAATAGCTTTTGCCTTGGTAATATCCGGGCGGCGTTGTTTAGGATCATCGGTTGGCAACGGCAGGCTGATCATTTCCTGGTCGGTACCGGTTAATTTGATGATCTCATCGCCAAACTGCTTAATGGTAATCTCATCCGGGTTACCAATGTTCATTGGCTGGGCGTAATCGCTGTGCAGCAAACGGTAGATACCTTCAATCAAATCATCAACATAGCAAAAAGAGCGTGTTTGTGAACCATCACCAAACATGGTAAGCGGTTCGCCACGCAATGCCTGGCCGATGAATGCTGGCAATACACGGCCATCATTAAGGCGCATACGCGGGCCGTAAGTATTAAATATACGAATGATACGTGTTTCTAAACCGTGGAAGGTATGGTAAGCCATAGTAATAGCTTCCTGGAAACGTTTAGCTTCGTCATACACACCACGAGGGCCAACAGGGTTAACGTTACCCCAGTATTCTTCAGGTTGTGGGTTGATGTTAGGGTCGCCATAAACCTCAGATGTTGAAGCGATAAGCATGCGTGCTTTTTTAGCACGGGCCAGGCCTAATAAGTTATGTGTTCCTAATGAACCAACCTTTAACGTTTGGATGGGGATTTTTAAATAATCTATCGGGCTTGCAGGTGAGGCAAAGTGCAGGATATAATCCAGATCGCCGGGCACGTAAACGAATTTAGAAACATCGTGGTTATAAAACTCGAAGTTCTCTAATTTAAAAAGATGTTCGATGTTACGCAGGTCGCCGGTGATCAGGTTATCCATAGCGATAACCTTGTAATCCTCTTTAATAAACCTGTCGCATAAATGCGAGCCTAAAAAGCCGGCTGCACCGGTAATTAATATTGTTTTGCGTGCTGCCATTATAAGTTAACTATTTTTCTGCCTATGCTGTTGTAATAAAAACCACACTCTTTAATACGGTCAAGGTCATACAGGTTACGACCATCAAAAATAACCGGTGCTTTTAATTTTTCTTTCATGAAATCAAAATCCGGTGTGCGGAATACCGACCATTCAGTAACGATCAGCAGTGCATCAGCGCCATCAAGTGCATCGTAACGGTTAGTTGCATAACTGATTTTATCACCCAATAATTTTTTAACGTTCGGCATACCTTCAGGGTCAAAAGCAATCACTTCGGCACCGTCTTTCAACAATTCATCAATAATATACAAAGCAGGAGCTTCGCGGATATCGTCGGTTTCCGGTTTAAATGCCAATCCCCAAAGGGCGAACTTTTTGCCTTTTAAACCGTCTTTATAGGAATCTCTCAGTTTTTCAACCAGTACTTTTTTCTGGATCTCGTTAACATCCATTACAGCGTTAAGGATCTTGAAATCGTATTTATTTTCTTCGGCTGATTTTGCCAATGCCTGCACATCCTTAGGGAAACAGCTACCGCCGTAACCAATACCCGAGAACAGGAACCTTCTGCCGATACGCTCATCAGCACCAATACCGCGCCTAACCATGTCCACATCGGCACCAACCAGTTCGCACAGGTTGGCAACTTCGTTCATGAAAGATATTTTGGTAGCCAGGAATGAGTTGGCAGCGTATTTAGTTAATTCAGATGAACGCTCGTCCATAAAAATAACCGGGTTGCCCTGGCGTACGTATGGTGCATAAAGTTCAGCCATCAGTTTACGGGCACGCTCGTCCATAGTACCTACTACCACACGGTCGGGTTTCATGAAATCTTCAACGGCAACACCTTCGCGTAAAAACTCAGGGTTTGATACTACCGCGCATTCAATATCAGTATTTGCTTTTATTACAGCCGTTACCTTATCAGCAGTACCAACCGGAACGGTTGATTTAGTTACGATAACTTTGTATTCTTTAACCAGTTTGGCAATATCCTTTGCAGCACCAAGTACGTAACTCAAATCCGCAGAACCATCGCCACCCGGAGGGGTTGGTAGTGCTAAGAAAATGATTTTTGCATCAGCTATCGCTTCGGCAAGATTGGTTGTAAACTGCAACCTGTTTTCTGATATATTACGATGAAAAAGAATTTCGAGACCCGGCTCATAAATTGGGAGCTTGCCCTCTTTCATCATTTTTACTTTTTCCTCATTAATATCAACGCAAGTTACCTGGTTACCAGTTTCTGCTAAACAAGTTCCGGTTACCAGTCCTACGTAACCTGTTCCTACAACAGCTATTTTCATAAAGATGTAATTGTAATTATTGTTATACTTTTATACCCGACGAAGATAAACAATCAAAATTAATGCTACTAATATATAATATAGGTATACGGTTATATTTATGTGCGATATATGCAGCCTCGCTTTTTAATAAAAAGGCTAAAATGTGGTTGCAAGGTAGAAACAACGCTGTTTACAAAAAGTTTGATAAAAGCATTTGGTTTCACTTTGCCTCACTTGGCGAGTTTGAACAGGGCCGCCCCTTACTTGAACATGTGAGGCACAGCCGCCCCGGCGCGAAAATTGTTGTTACATTTTTTTCCCCCTCGGGATATGAGATCCGGAAAAACACGCCGCTGGCCGATGCCGTATATTATCTGCCGATTGACACCGCTGGCAATGCCCGTAAATTTATTGATACGATACAGCCAACCATGGCCATATTTACCAAATACGAATATTGGTACCACTATTTTAATGAATTGAATAAGCGCGAGATCCCGCTTTATGTGATATCAAGTATATTCAGGCCGGGGCAAGTATTTTTTAAATGGTACGGCGGCCTGCACCGCGAAATGCTGGGTTTTGTTAACCATTTTTTTGTGCAGGATGAGGCATCTAAAGATTTACTGCATACCATTGGAATAACCAACGTTGAAGTAAGCGGCGACACCCGTTTTGACCGGGTATGGGAAAATGCGGAGCAGCCGAAAGAACTACCGGTTGTTGCCGAATTTAAAAGCACCCATAAACTATTTATTGCTGGCAGTACCTGGCCTGAGGATGAGGCGTTGGTAGCCACTTTAGTTAGTGATTATGCCGATTGGAAATTCATTTTCGCGCCGCATGAAATTAGCGAGGAGAAAATTAATAAACTGATCAGTTTGTTGCCATTAAACTCAGTTGTGCGGTATTCGCAAATAGCGGAGCATTTATCGCTGGCTAATTATCAAACCTTGATTATTGATAATATCGGGATGCTGTCGGCGCTTTATCAGTATGCCGAGATCGCCTACATCGGCGGTGGTTTTGGTGTTGGGATACATAATACGTTAGAGGCGGCGGCATTTGGTTTACCGGTGATCTTCGGGCCGAATTATGAGAAATTTAGGGAAGCGAAAGAGCTGGTAGCCATTAAAGGCGGGTTTAGTATTAATGATGAACCGGAACTGAAAAGCACCATTGCTTATTTAACCGAAGATATTATCCAATACGAAGCTACCTGCAAAAAAGTAAAGGCTTATGTGCGGGAAAATACCGGGGCAACCAAAACTATCGCGGGGTATATCCACTTATAATTGGCTATGATCTACCCCAAAAAAAGCGACTTAATATTTTGGTTCTTCAAATGGTATGTTTTGCTGGCTGTCAAAAAGAATTTTGCTCGAATAATTTTTGACAAAATAAGTCTAGACGGGAATAAATCGATCCTTTTAATAGCCAATCACTTCAGTTATTGGGATACGCTGATCTTATTTGTGGTAAACGAGCGCTTATTTAAAAAGAAGCCGCATGTGATGGTTTTGGAAGATACCATGCGAAAGGAACGCTTCCTGAAATATGGCGGCGCGTTCTCTGTAGGTAAAAACCCGAAGGATATTGTGGCATCATTAAACTATGCGGTCACCTTATTAAATGATCCCGGAAATATTGTGCTGATCTATCCGCAAGGCAGGCTATACTCCAACTTTGTGGAACAGGTGCATTTTGAAAAAGGTGTGCTAAATATCATCAAACAAACCAAAGCCGACTTTCAACTGGTATTCGCGGCAAC
>Ga0302225_10001592_pt1 | contig 14310 bp, 11 predicted proteins | sample II_Palsa_E3_2_FD_193515 | JGI IMG/M metagenome (GOLD analysis project Ga0302225, IMG submission 193515) | Peat permafrost microbial communities from Stordalen Mire near Abisko, Sweden - II_Palsa_E3_2 | ecosystem: Environmental > Terrestrial > Soil > Palsa > Peat permafrost | place: Sweden...
GATACCGTCATGCCGAACACATCGCTTAACAAAGGACTGTACACCGTGAGCTGGAGCGTGGTTGCCAACGATGGGCACAAGACACAGGGCAGCTTCAACTTTACGGTCCGATAGCAGGGCGGATGGGAACAGCCGCGCTGATCGGGGCCGCTCGCTGGCTGCAGTATGCGGGCGCGATGATCCTGTGCGGCTCGCCGCTGTTCTATCTTTATAGTTTCGAACCGAGCGAGGCGTCGCCAGGTTGGGCGTCGTGGCGATGGCCGCTGACACTCGTGCGCGTCGCGGCGATCGTCACGCTCGTCGGTGCTACCGCCTGGCTAATCGGGGAAAGCCTTTTAATCAGCGATGACTCAGCCGAAGCGCTGACTCCCGCGGCCCTTTGGCTCGTGACCTCTGGCACACGATTCGGGCTAGCTTGTGCGGTTCGGATAGCATTGCTGGCGTTAATGCTCATTGTGCCGAGCGTGATTCGACGCCCCCGAGCGCTGTGGCGCGTTCAGGCTTTCCTCGGTGCCGCGGTCACGATGAGTTTTGCCTGGACGGGGCACGGGGCAACGGGCAGCGGCACCAGCGGCGTTTGGCACCTAGGATTCGATCTGCTGCATTTGTTGGCAGCCGCCGTATGGATCGGAGCATTGGTACCGTTGACGGTAATGGTAATGTCATCTTTGCGCTCGCATTCGCACGAGAAAGACGGAGCGACGCTGTTCGGCTTGGAGCGATTCTCGAGTATTGGGCCGCTAGTGATCGCGCTACTGGTGCTCAGCGGAATCGGTAACAGCTGGTTCCTGATCGGTCCGTCGCATTGGCGAGCTATCTACAGCACGAGCTATGGCGTTACTTTACTCGCAAAGATCGGATTGTTTGGAGCGATGCTGGTACTCGCGACAGGCAACCGACACCGGAACATGCCTGGGCTGCGTGCGGATCTTGTAGCCGGGCGTAATACTCAGTCGGCTTTGGGCAGGCTTCGAGCTACGGTAGTTGGGGAAATAGCTTTGGGCCTGTTGGTGCTACTTGCAGTGAGCGTGCTGGGCACCCTTGAGCCGCCGCGTGCTACCTGAAAAGACCAGAACTACTTGGCTCGACAGTCCGGCTTTATATCCGGGTTGGAGCCGCAGTAAGGGTACTCAAACGAGTCGAGATCATCACTGAGGCGTAGCTGAAGGATATATTGACCACGGGGCCGAGCCGAAATGTGTGACGCAATGTGAAGGCGATCACAGGTCGCACACGATTTCGACCAACTCACCGCCGAATGTGCGACAGCGTACGGACGCATCTGCACTCCGGGACCAACCTGCAGCTTACTTTTGCGCGTTAGGTTTGACACGTGCCAGTGGAAATGCGCGTCTACACACGCGCGGCACGCTGCGAGAAGCGTGTAGACACTCGGCAACGTCCCAAAGCAGGAAGCAGGGTCAATGTTGTGGGAAAAGTATGTGCTCGTGGCTGCGATCGGCGATGTGTTGCTTGCCGGTTGTAGCGACGGTGACGGCGGTGGCAGAACTCGTCAAATGTGAGTCGCAGGCCTTACCGGATATCTCACTATGCACAAGGTTCTACTCGCATCTTTCGCCGTCACTACTATCCCGCTGCTGTATGGCTGCGCCTTCGACAATAGGATGAATAGTCAGTTGTCGAACCTCGTCGGTCAGGATATCCACGTCGCCATTGACAAGCTGGGAGTGCCAGCGAGCGCCTCCCCGCTTGGCAACGGGAAGGTATACACGTTTGCGAAGAACGATTGTTCCATCCGCGTGGACACCGACGCGTCGGAGCAAATCACCCGCAGCGACTACGACGGCGGCCCCCGGGAGTGTCAGAAGTACTTCGACATCCTCGATAATTGACGCGACGCCTTGAGCCTGTAGCGCGGGTCAGCGAGTCGAAGCTCGTTACACAGCCGATAGGACCGGGAAGCACGAACTAAGCTAATGGGCAATTTGATCAGAACGTTCCTGGTTGCTGGGCGGCCCCAGAAATGCTGGACTGGCAAGCGGTGAAATCGTGGACCGATATCGCGTGAACTACGCACCTGCAATAGCAGCCTATGTCGCAGGCATTTTTCTAGGCGGCTGCGCGTTTAACGCCAAACTGGTTACCCGCGAAGACCCGGCCTACGCGCCGACAAAAGCAGATTCGGTATTCGTTACAGTGGGAGTCCACAGCACCATCCAAGACCGTCAAATGCTGCCGCTCATAAGGCGGGAAGTCCAAGCAGAAGGCTTCAATCTTACTGATTTCGATAACTCACAATGGGTGATGGTGGTTGGAAGAGATGATAAAACCATAATCACAGGTACCACATCCAACTCCGTCGGGCTCGCCAATCCAATACTTGGAGGGCTCCTTGGTGTTTCACATACCACAACGCACGAAGAAACTGAGAAGCTCGGCGGCATCGTTTTGTCGCTTGTGATTAAGGAATCGGCAGCTCGAGGTGATCCTTTAGAGGTCTGGCAAGGGAAAATCACTACGGACCCCGACCACATCAAGGAACGGCCGAAAACAGTGATCCGCGCCCTGATTGATCGATACGGCACGAATTTCGAGGACGACATTAGTCTACCGAAATACAAAGAAAGTAGTTACTGAGTCGGCGTCGCCGGCACCAAGCTTTCTTTCGTCATCGTAGTGTACGGGTCTCATTGGATGACGCCGGTTACAGCCTCTGGAGCTTGGCCGTTTCATCTCTGTTCCGGATAGTCTTCCGCCTCGCAGCTTCGGGCCTTGAGTGACGGCATCGCCGACTCGGCCGGTAGTCCCGCTCGGGTTTAGTACGGCATACTCCGGCCCGTAAACAAGGAAAGGGGTGTGTTTAATTGTGATTCGGGCGAATATCGGATACCTACCAGCCAACCTTTGAGATGTCGAGATGAAGCTTTGGGTCGGAGTGACGGATGCGGACTGGTACAACAGGTTGCATCAGCTTGTACCCGACGAGGTGAACTTTTGGCAGCCGAGCGGTTCACGCGTATTTCGAGTGCTTCAAGCGGGTGAGCTTTTCCTTTTTAAGCTTCACAGCCCTCAAAATTTCATCGTGGGCGGCGGCTATTTCGTGCGGTATTCCGCGCTGCCGGCGTCGCTGGCCTGGGACGCTTTCGGGGACAAAAATGGGGTTGCCTCGTTCGACGAACTCCTTACCCGCATCGGGCGGTACCGTCGCAACGACGATGCGTTGGACCCCGTCATTGGATGCAATGTACTTGCCGAGCCATTCTTCCTCGAGCGACCGGCCTGGATCCCAGTCCCGCAGAGCTGGGCACCCAATATAGTCCAGGGAAAATCGTATGACACGCAGACGACCGTCGGCCGTTCGATCTGGGAAGCTATCCAAAAGGCTCGAGCTGGAACGCCACGGGTCGCCGAGCCATCAACTGACGATACGATGCCGAATCGCTTCGGTGCGGAATATCTAGCTCGTGGTCGGCTTGGGCAAGGCGCATTCAGAGTTCTCGTGATCGACGCGTATGAGCGTAGATGCGCCGTCACCGGGGAGAAAACACTGCCGGTCTTGGAGGCTGCGCATATAAAGCCCTATTCGCTCAACGGGCCGCACCGTCTCAATAACGGCATTCTACTGCGCTCGGACTTGCACAAACTCTTCGACCTGGGATACGTGACGGTGACCCCGCAATTGCGACTCGAGGTCAGCCCGAGGTTGAAGGTGGACTGGCACAACGGCCGGGAATACTACGCACATCACGGCTTGCCCCTGCGCTTCAGCCCAACAGACCCGAGCAGCCGACCGAACCCCGACTTTCTGCGGTGGCACAACGAGAGCAGATTTAAAACATGAACAGCGCTAACCGAGGTGAAGAGGAAGACAACTTTGCTGCCTTGCGCCAGGCGCTACGACAGTTCGCGGAAGAGCGTGAATGGGATAAATTTCATTCCCCAAAGAATTTGGCGATCGCCTTGAGCGTGGAAGCCGCCGAGTTGCTGGAACATTTTCAGTGGGTGTCCGAGACCGAATCAGCGGTGATACCCCCTGAGCGACGCGAACAGGTGCGCTACGAGATGGCGGATGTGTTGCTCTATCTGATCCGCCTGGCAGACAAACTGAATATCGATCTTGCGGCAGCCGCTGCCGAAAAGATCCACCTAAACGCTGACAAATATCCTATCGACAAGGCGCGCGGGAACGCCAAGAAATATACCGAGCTCTGACCTCGTCGCCATGATTGTCTATCAGACTAGCAAGAGCGGCTTTTTGGCCGATGTTTTCACGAAAGACATCGAAGAGGTGGTTCTGGCTGCGTTCAGAGCGCGTACGGGGCATTCCGTGTCCGTAGCGGAAGTGCGAGCTTGGAAGGAGTCACTGCTGGCGGTTGCCAAGGTATTGAATGATGAGGGTATCCCGGGGGAATGTGGGGTCGCGATCGAGTACGGTGTTCCGCAGACCTCAAAGCGAATCGACTTTATTCTCTCGGGTGCGGATTCGACACGGCGCGAGCAGCTGATCATTATCGAACTCAAGCAGTGGGCCAGCGCCCGAAAAACCGACCGCGACGGCATTGTCAGAACGCGTTTTGAGCATGGTGAGACGGACACCAGCCACCCTTCCTACCAGGCCTGGTCTTATGCCTCACTATTCAGCAGCTTCAATGAGGCGGTCTATCAAGGTGACACCGAGCTGCTGCCCTGCGCCTACCTACACAATTATACGGACGATGGTGTGCTGACAGACGCGTTCTATGCTCACTATGTTCAGCTGGCGCCGTTGTTCCTGAAAGGGGAGGCGGAGAAGACCAAACTGCGGGATTTTATCAAGCAGCACGTTCGGTACGGTGACGAGCGCTCGCTGCTCTATCGGATTGAGAACGGACGCATCCGGCCTTCAAAAGGGCTGGTTGAGTGCCTGAACGGAATGCTCGCGGGCAGACAGGAGTTTGTACTGATTGACGATCAAAAGATCGTCTATGAGACGGCTCTGTCGATCGCGACGCAGCACTCCACGCAGGCTAAACAGGCCGTCATCATCGAAGGCGGCCCAGGGACGGGTAAGTCGGTGGTCGCTATTAACCTACTGGTGGCGCTGACAGCACGCCGTCAGGTCGCCAAGTACGTGACGAAAAATGCTGCGCCAAGATCGGTCTTCGAACAGACGCTGGCCGGCTCCCTCCGAAAGACGCAGATCTCCAACCTGTTTTCCGGGTCCGGAGCCTTCACGGACACCCACGCCAATGTGTTCGACACTTTGATCGTCGATGAGGCCCATCGGTTGAATGAGAAATCGGGGCTCTACGGTAACCTGGGTGCCAACCAGATCCAAGAGCTCATCGGTTCCGCTAAGTGCTCGATATTCTTCCTCGATGAGGACCAGCAGGTAACTCTCAGGGATATCGGGGAAAAGGCTGAAATCGAGCGCAGGGCACATCACGCGGGCGCGTCCATCACGACATTGGCTTTGGCATCGCAGTTCAGGTGCAATGGTTCTAACGGCTATTTGGCGTGGCTGGACAACGTGCTCGGTATTCGACCGACCGCCAATGGGCAACTGGCAGCGCACGAATTTGACTTTCAGGTATTCGAATCGCCAGAAGCTCTGCGTCGTGTGATCGTTGAGAAGAATAAAGCCAACAATAAGGCGCGCATGGTCGCTGGTTATTGCTGGGACTGGAAGAGCAAGAACAATTCAGATATCCGGGACGTCATGATTCCAGAATATGGATTTGCCATGCGTTGGAATCTCACCAAAGACGGCGGCCTGTGGATCGTAGCACCGGAGTCGGTCAGCGAGATTGGCTGCATCCACACTTGCCAGGGGTTGGAAGTCGACTACATCGGTGTGATTGTCGGACTGGATTGGGTGGTCCGCGCGGGCGTCGCTGTCACCCAGCCGGAGAAGCGCTCGCGGCACGACAAGTCATTGAGCGGGTACAAGCGCTTGCATGAGCGGAACCCGGCCGAAGCGCAGAAAAAGGCGGACCGCATCATCAAGAACACTTATCGAACGTTGATGACGCGCGGAATGAAAGGGTGCTACGTCTACTTCATGGACCCCGAGGCAGCTCGCTACGTGCGAAGCCGCATTGGCGCAGTTGCCGAGGACCTGTCTCTGCCGAAGGTGGCGGAATCGGTCGCGAACTATGGGTCATCGACGCCGGTTGATCCGAGCTGAGGCTGCATTCATGCCAGCCAAAACCGCCGGTCGCGTGAAATTGGCAGACCGTCATTCTGGCCAGCTGCAAAGAATCTCTCACCAGGCCGTCCATCTGAGGCGCCAATGGGCCCGCAAATGGCGCATTCCTGAGCTGCGAGATGCCGGCAGGCTTCAATTCAACCCGAGGTTGACGCGCACCGTTGCGCGCTGGGTCCTGCCGACTCGCCACCTGGAGGTGGGTTTCCGATTCTTTGAATCGGATCGGAATCAGACCGCGATTCTGTGTCACGAATATGCCCACGCCGCCGCGGTGCTTCGATTCGGTCCGGCGGTGCGGCCTCACGGGATCGAATGGCGGCAGTTTGTTCAAGCTGCCGGGTTTGAGCCCGTGGCGCGCCATCGAGATATGCCACCGGCGATTCGCTCGCCAAGTCGTAGACAGGTTCGACCGGCCATGTTCGAACATCGTTGCCTCGTCTGCCAGTCTGTTCGCCTTGGCCGACGCAAGATGACGCGCTGGAGGTGCGCGCAGTGTGTACAGGACGGCCTATCTGGAGACTTGAGTATTCGGGCACTTCAAGTCGGCGCGGCGCTATGAACGCCACCGAGTGCCCGTTCTGTCATCCGGCGGATGCGCGGATCTTCTACCGGGATGCACTGGTGTTAGGGCTTTGGGATGCATATCCCGTGACCCCCGGGCATGCTCTGCTGATTCCGACGCGGCATGTGAGTACCTGGTTCGAGGCCACGATGGAGGAGCGGGTCGCGCTGCTACGCGGAATCGATGTGGCGCGCGCTGCGATCGACTCCGGATTCGGTGCCGACGGTTACAACATCGGCATCAATAGCGGAGAGAGTGCCGGACAGACGGTCTTTCATCTGCACGTTCATTTGATTCCGCGCCGACGCGGTGACGTCGCGGACCCGCGGGGCGGGGTTCGCTACGTGATTCCCGAACGGGCGAATTACGTTCGCGATGCCGTCGTGGCGCCCTATGCCGCCGTGGCCGCCGCACAGCGGGGACTCTTTACAGGCGGCGGCAGTGACCCGCTGTTACCGGTGCTCACACACCATCTCGCGCGCTCGAAAGTCGCAGACATCGCGGTGGCCTTTACGTTGCGTAGCGGCTTGGATCTACTCCAGCCCCACCTGCAGGATCTGCTGGATCGCGAAGGGGAACTGCGGATTCTGACGGGTGACTACCTGGGTGCGACGGATCCCGATGCACTACTGCGGCTGCTGGACTTGAGGGGGCGGGTACAGTGCCGGATGTTCGAAACCGACCGCGTCTCGAGTGCTGGGGCTTTTGCCGGCTCATTTCACCCGAAGGCCTACCTGTTCCAACACATCGATGGCAGCGGTGCTGCCTTGATCGGCAGCTCCAACTTAAGCCGCAGCGCCCTGACCAGCGGAATCGAATGGAATTATCGGCTGCTTCAGCCCCAAGACAGCGCCGGTTGGAGCGAGGTTCGGCAGGCGTTCGAGTCTCTATTCAGATCCGCCCATACAGTGCCGCTGACAGCCGATTGGATTCTGCGCTATCGGGGCCGCCGAGCAGCCCCAAACGCCGCGGCGCTCGCCGACATGGATCCCGAACCGCCACTGACGATTCCGACGCCGCACGAGGTGCAAAAGACGGCATTGTTGGCGCTGCAGAGCACGCGAGATCACGGCCGGACGGCAGGCTTAGTCGTTCTGGCAACGGGCTTAGGCAAGACCTGGCTGAGCGCTTTCGATTCCCTCGCTTTCGGCAGAGTGCTATTCGTGGCGCACCGGGAGGAAATCCTGGCACAGGCGCTATCGACGTATCGGGCCATCCGCCCGCATGACACCTTTGGACTATATACCGGCCAGGAGAAGTCTCCCGAGGCGTCCGTCTTGTTCGCCTCGATTCAGACGCTGGGACGTCAGGCCCATCTGGATCGCTTTGAACCAGAGGAGTTCGATTACATTGTGGTCGATGAGTTTCATCACGCCGAAGCGCGAACCTACCGGCGGCTCATCCAGTACTTTAAGCCGAAATTCCTGCTCGGTTTGACGGCGACGCCGGAGCGCACCGATGGAGCAGATCTGCTCGCCCTGTGCGACGACAATCTGGTATTTCGGTGTGACGTCACAGAAGGTATCCGGCAAGCGCTGCTGTGCCCATTCCGATACTTCGGCGTGCCGGACACCGTCGACTATCGCAATATTCCTTGGCGCAATAAGAAGTTTGACGAGGAGGCTTTGACCAACGCCGTCGCCACTCAGGCGCGAGCTGCGAATGCGCTGGATCAGTACCAACGTCGAGCCGGACAACGCACTCTGGCGTTCTGTGTCTCGCAGCGCCACGCCGATTTCATGAAGAACTACCTGCTCGAGCACGGAGTTCGAGCTGCGGCCGTACACGCCGGGGCTTCCAGTGACCCCCGCGCGGAGTCTCTGCAGGCACTCAAGGACGGCTCTCTGGCGGTGATCTGCGCGGTGGACATGTTCAACGAGGGCGTGGATGTGCCCGAGCTCGATACGGTGCTGATGCTGCGCCCGACGGAATCTCGGATCCTCTGGCTGCAGCAGTTCGGACGTGGCCTTCGACGCAGCGACCCGGCCAAACACCTGACCGTCATCGATTATATCGGTAATCACCGTTCCTTCCTGCTGAAACCCCAAGCACTCTTCGGACTGGAGCCGGGGGATCGGGCCGTCCTTAATCTGCTCGAACAGCTCGAAGCCGGTACCGCCGAGCTGCCGCCGGGATGTGAAGTGACGTATGAACTGGAGGTCAAAGACATTTTCCGAGCGCTGCTACGAACCGGTGACTCGGCAGTCGAGCTGCTGACGCGGCGCTATGGGGATTTCCGTGACTCATTGGGCGTGCGGCCAACAGCCGTCGAACTGTTTCGGGAGGGCTACAACCCGCGGTCCCTGCGACCTCGCTTCGGATCGTGGCTCGGCTTTGTCGAGTCGCAGGGCGGACTGACCCCGGATGAGAAGCGCGGCCGCGAGACACTGAGCGCGCTCCTCGAGGCCCTCGAAACGACCGACATGACCCGCAGCTACAAGATGCTAGTGCTGCTGGCGATGATTAATCGCAATCAATTGCCCGGAGTCCTGTCGCTGCAGGAGCTTGCCGACGAAATATCCGACATGGCCAGTCATGACTCTCGTATGGCGACAGACCTGGGTGAGGTCTTGGGCGATTCGGTAGAACTGCAGAAAATGCTGCGGACGAACCCCATTGAGGCCTGGATCGGTGGCAAGGGAACCGGCGGTGTCAGCTACTTTGATTTTCAGGCCGAGCAATTTCGCTCTCGATTCACCGTGCTACCTGCCCTCGTGAGCTGCGCCCAGGAGCTGGTACGTGAAATCGTCGATTGGCGGTTGGCTGAATATTTTCAGCGCCCCGGTAAAGCCGCGGCGTCCGAGTTTGTACTCAAAGTTAGCCATGCCGACGGCAGGCCCATCCTCTTCCTGCCCAATCGAGATGCCTCTGCAGGTCTGCCGGAGGGCTGGACCGATGTCCGTACTGACAATGAGCTGCTCAGCGCCAACTTTGTGAAGATCGCGGTCAACGTGGTACATCGACCCAATTCCGACACTAATGCGTTGCCAGAGCTCTTGCATCGCTGGTTTGGTCCAGACGCTGGCAAACCGGGGACGAGACATCAGGTCGTCTTGCGCCAGGAAGGTTCGAGCTGGGAATTGAAACCCTCAGGTAGCAGCGGAGAAGGGGCCGTCCCCTACAAGGCTTATCGCCGAGCCGACATTGCTCCGCTCTTTGACTTGCAATATTCGGAACGTTATTGGGGGCAGGGATTCGTCCGTCAGGGCAAGCACCTATTCCTCTTCGTTACGCTGGACAAGGCCGATCATGACGAGGCCTTCCAATACAAGGATCATTTTCTATCCGCAACTGAGTTTCAATGGCAAAGCCAGAATCGAACCACGCAGGCCAGCGAGGCGGGAAAGTCGATCCGATCACATCAGGAACTAGGCATCAGAGTTCACCTCTTTGTGCGTGCGAAGCCTAAGACTCCAGACGGGCGTGGGGCGCCGTTCTATTACTGCGGTCCTGTGACCTTCGTCTCATGGGAGGGCGACAAGCCAATTACCGTGATCTGGCAGCTTGTGGCGGCTGTGCCATCGGCTCTATGGAGCGAGTTAGGCCTGGCATCAAATGTAGGTCGGGCGAACTGATCTGATCGTCGACGCGACTACAATGGCCCGGTCAGCAGAAGGAGGAGGGGAATCCATGACAGCCGAAACAGCAGGCACCGCCGGTAAGGCAATGCCTTGGATAATTGCCTTCGTCCTCGTCGGATTGGCCGCCATCGCGGCCGCCGCCTGGGCAAGCATTGAATACAAGCGGGCAAATCAGCTCGCAGCTCAACTCAGCACCACAAAGACCCAAATCGACCAGTTGCAGGGTCAAACCGAGCAGCTGCAGGGTCAAATCGGCCAGCTTCAGGGTCAAATAGCCCAGCTTCAGCAGCAAGCCGGTCAGGCGGCATCGCGACTACAGCAGTCGGCGAAGCCGGACCTACCCGTGACTATTTCCTTCCGGCAGGCACTCCTTGGCAGTGGAATGGTTGCGACATTCAAGAACTTCTCCGCATCGCCACTGGAAGTCGCTGCAGTGTTTAGCAGCCAAGCGACGGGGCAAGAGCAGCGGCGCAATCTGGTGCTGGCTCCCAAGGGCGTAAATCATTGGGCCAGCGCAAGGCTGGCCGTTCGCGCCTGGGCAGCACGTTACGCTCAGCAACGCGAGCTTTAGGACAATTGAAGTCGTCGTTCCGGGGATGTAAGTCTCATGTGACCGAGGTGCGCGAGCGCCGCCTACGGGCGTAACTCATGAACAGAGCACCATCGAAGAAATGGCGATTGGCTGGCCTGAAGGCATTGGAGACCAAACGCCGCAATGAACGTCTCGGGGCTATCCGAACTGATACACACATGCCGGCTGCTGGCGCCGAGCACTACGTAGTCGCGCAACTGATGTTCCGCAACATCGATGCATTCAAATGCGAGCGTAGCCGAGCCGGCGTCGATATTGTGGCTGCGGATACCAGACGTAAGACCTCAGTGTCAATCCAGGTGAAGAGTCGGCATTCGCACACTGCCACAGGATTTCTGATCAAGACCCTCAAGGCCCTCTTCGTGGTATTTGCGAAGCTAAATCTGACGAAGCTGGGGCAACGCTCCCCAATCTGTTATGTCCTGCCGGCCAGGGTTGTAACCGCGGCACTCAAAAAGGGCGCGCGCGGCAACTGGTCCAAGTGCGTGCTCACTGACATCAAAAACCCCGAGCAATACCGCGAAGCGTGGGGCCTAATTGAGCAGGCCTTGAAGCGCTAGTTGTTTCCCGAAATCGCAAAGTTCACAAAGCGATAGCGGCTTGCATCTGCCAGTCAGATCCGAGCGGCTCTGCCGTCTTCCAGTTTGCGGCGGGGCGCAAGATTTGACCGTGCGACTTGGCTCTCGGCACATCGGCCTAACACGTTCCTACTGGGCTCTGTCGCGGCGGCCGGCCATCTGCAAGATGGCTTCAGCGCTGGATCCGGTTGCTCGCCGTGACATATCACTAAGCAAAAGATCTGCCACGATTTCCACGGCTCGCACATAGCGCTCTCGCGGGGTAACAGGCTCCGGTGGCCCTTGATATTTGACTTTCTTAGGCGAATTCATGGTACCGACGAGCTCGGCAACGTCATCATCGTCGAAAGCCATCGCTTCGGCTGAGTGAGCAAAGGCATTACGGATTTCTTTTATCGTAGCGAGATCCTGATATATGCCATCCCCATATACGTTGAGCGAATAGCCGAGATGGATTCTCGCGCCAAACGCCTGTAGTGGTCCCTCAAACAGCGCTTTAGTCGCGCCCACATCACCGCGCGGTAATTGACGGCTGATCGCGTCAAGCAACACAAGGTCAAGCCACGCAGCGCCGACTATCGCCACGGCGCGATCAGATTGCGTGGCATCGGAAGCACAGTTATTCGCTTGTATCCACCGTGTTGAGCAAAGCAGTCGGAAGTTTCGCAAGCTTGTGGGCGACGCTTACCGATGAAGACATCAAACTCAAGCGTGAAAGTCTTAGCGCTCTGCAGGCTGCATGCAACCTAATAGGAGTTAACCTCGACGTCGTATCCGAGTTCGGCGCTTTGCGTACCCATTCGCCGAATTCCGTTGTGTATAGCAAGGCGGTTCTGTCATTTGTACATCAGCTGGATCGACTCGCAGACTTATACCGGCAACATATGTTGGTGACGCCACCTCCCGAGCGCTCAACGCTTTAGCGTCGGGCGGCTGCTAGCGCGAGGATATCTTGCTAAACAACCAATTAAGATCGATCTGCGGACGTAATCACCGACATCAATCGTCGTCTACATCAGTTCTCGACCACAGGAAGTGCGATGTAGGATGCTTGCTTTGTCGAGTGATACACGCGCTGCGTGGCCTTGCGGTAATCCTCAGGCTTGGCCATGAAAATATTGGGCACAAAAGATTGCGGATTGCGATCATAGAGCGGGAACCAACTCGACTGTACCTGCACCATCAGGCGGTGGCCCGGCAGGAACACGTGATTGGCCGATGGGAGCATGAATTCATAGGTGAGGGGCGTGTTGGATTTGATGGGTTTTGGCGTGACGAAGCCTTCCCGATAGCGCCCCCGCAGAATGTCCATGCCAACGGCGAGCTGGTAGCCACCCATTTCCGGTTGCGTGTAAACCTCATCCGGATACACGTCAATTAGCTTGACCACCCAGTCGCTGTCAGTGCCGCTGGTGGAAGCAATCAGGTGCACAGCAGGCTGGCCGCTGATCCGCAGAGGCTGGGTCAGTGCGGCCGAGGTGAAGGAGATGACATCAGTGCGGCCGGATGCCTCGCGCTGATCATCGGTCAACCATTGATGCCAGGTCTGCCCCGGCGCGTAGCCGATCGGCTGGATGGGCCGTGCGCGAAAGGGCACAGGGTGTGCGGGATCCGAGACGTATTCGGTGAAGGCTTCCGCAGTAACGGGTGCCTCAAACCCTAGCTTGTTACCGGGCTGCAAGTACAGCGCTTTGGTCGAGTGGGCACAGCCTGACTCGCAGCTGACAGGCCAGTGGTCCAAGCGGCGCCACTCATTGGTGCCAGTCTCGAACGCCGTCACCGCCGCCACATCCGCTGCGCCCGCTTCGTCCTTGAGATATTGCGCCAGGAAGGGCCGCAGCACGTGCTCGCGGAACCAGCGCGAGGTATCACTGCCGAAGCGCAGATTCCCCAGGCTGCTGCCGTCATCGATGGCCTGGCCGTGATACCAGGGCCCTAGCACCAGCTTCACCATATTGCCGTTCACGTCCTTAGGCTTGATTGCCTTGTACACGGCGATGGCGCCGTAGATATCCTCGGCGTCCCACAGACTGTAAACCAGCATTACCGGTACTTTGAGCGGCTGTGCGGCCAGGAGCTTGTCCACGGCTTGGTCGCTCCAGAAGGCATCGTAGTTCGGGTGCCCCGCGATCTTGTTCCAGAAGCCGATCTGCTGCATGCCATGACTGCGCGCGAGCTCGCCGGCCGAGCCCGCCTGCAAATACAGGTCGTAATCGTCGTGATAGCTCGACCACCAGTCGATGCTGTTGTCGCGACTTGCCACCTGTTCGTAGATGTACGTCATGTTCTGCTCACGGAAGGCGCCGTTGTGAAACCAGTCATCGCCCATCCAGCCATCCACCATCGGATTCATGGGCACGGAGACTTTCAGCGCAGGGTGAGGATTGATCAGCGCCATCAGGGGTTCGAAGCCGTCATAGGAAATGCCCAACGTTCCCACCTTGCCGTTGCTCTCGGGGACGTTCTTCACCAGCCAATCTATGGTGTCGTAGGTGTCAGTAGAATCGTCCACTGGCGTCGGGTTCTGTGGTCCGTGCACCGGGCGATTCATCACGTAGTCGCCCTGCGAGCCGTACTTGCCGCGCACGTCCTGCATGACGCGGATGTAGCCGTCTTCCAGGATCACATCGGTGGCGTTGTCGTAGCCCTCAAGCATGGGGCCCAGGTGCCCGCTGTGCGTGTGGCTGGTGAGTTTCTTGGCGTCATACGGTGTGCGAGTCAGGAGCATCCCGGCATGCGATGCACCCTTCGGCACCAAAATGACCGTGTGCAGCTTCACCCCGTCGCGCATCGGGATCATGACGTCGCGCAGCTGATAGTCCCAGGTATCGCTGACCGCTGCGAAGCTG
>Ga0302225_10001598_pt1 | contig 14271 bp, 14 predicted proteins | sample II_Palsa_E3_2_FD_193515 | JGI IMG/M metagenome (GOLD analysis project Ga0302225, IMG submission 193515) | Peat permafrost microbial communities from Stordalen Mire near Abisko, Sweden - II_Palsa_E3_2 | ecosystem: Environmental > Terrestrial > Soil > Palsa > Peat permafrost | place: Sweden...
TGCGTCACGTCAGCCACGTTGGCCGCCGTCGTCACCACGCTGTGGACCAGGCCGGTGGCCTCGTCCACGCCGATATGTGCCTTCAGGCCGAAGAACCACTGGTTTCCTTTCTTGGTCTGATGCATCTGCGGATCGCGCGCCTTGGCCCGGTTCTTCGTTGACGAGGCCGCGCCCAGGATCGTCGCGTCCACGATCGTGCCTTGCGAGAGCTTCAGGCCGTGATCGTGCAGATACTGATTCACAGCCTGGAACAACTGCTCGGCCAATCCGTGCTTCTCCAGCAAGTGGCGGAACTTGCATACCGTCGTCTCGTCCGGCACCGGCTCGCGGCCCAGATCGATGCCCACGAATCGGCGCATCGATGCCGAGTCATACAAGGCCTCTTCCACCGCCGGGTCGCTCAACGCGTACCACTGCTGCAAGAAGTGAATGCGCAGCATCCGCTCCAACCCCACCGGGCGACGACCACCTTCGGCGCGTGCCTTCGGGTAGAACGGCTCCATGACCGCGCACAGCTCCGCCCAGGGCACCACCTTGTCCATCTCGGCCAGGAACACATCCCGCCGTGTCGGCTTGCGATGGGCTTCGAAACCACCGTCCGCTTGCGTCGCCAAGGTCAGCTGCTCGGGCATCTTCTACCCTCTGTCGGTGAGGGCTTCGCTTCGACCACGAGGCAAAATCAGAGTTTCCCAAGGAAGGAGAGACGTCATGCCCGCCTTCATGCTGATCCTGGGCGTTACACTTCAGGTGTTTATTCGAGCGTGAGGATGTATTGCCATTCGGCGGCGCCCACCGGCATCACCGACAGGCGGTTGCCCTTGCGCAGCAGCGGCATCTCGGTCAGCGATTCATGGCCCTTGAGTTCGTCCAGGCTGATCGTGCGCTTGAGCTTCTTGACGAACTTCACGTCGACCAGCATCCAGCGCGGCTGATCGCGTGAGCTGCCGGGGTCGAAATACTTGCTTTTCGGGTCGAACTGGCTGGGGTCCGGATAGGCGTCGGTGGCGACCTCGGCGATGCCGACGATGCCGGGTGTAGCGCAGTTGGAGTGGTAGAAGAAAACCTTGTCGCCCGGGCGCATGCCATCGCGCATGAAGTTGCGCGCCTGGTAGTTGCGCACGCCGTCCCACGCTTCGCGGTGCTTGCGCTTGAGATCGTCGATCGAGAACGCGTCGGGTTCGGATTTCATCAGCCAATGATTGACCGTGCCGGACTTGATGGCGTCGGATTTGACCGGGGCAGCTTTGACGGAGCCAGATTTGGTCGAGCCAGACTTGATCGAACTAGACTTGATCGAACCAGTACTCATGCATTCGCCTCGTTGCCGGAGTCAGTCGCGTTGCAATCGATCAACTCGCGTTCGGTCGCGATGAAGTCGAGCGCCACGTCCCACTTCTCCGCCTCGATCTGCGGCAATTCCTGGAACGCGTAAGCGATGCCGACCAGCAGCGGTTCGGTCGGGCGGCCCTGGTCCTTGAGGAACGCGAAGCTTCGGTCGTAGTAGCCGCCGCCATGGCCGAGACGATGGCCGCGGCGGTCGAAGCCGAGCAGCGGCACCAGTACCAGGTCGAGCTGGAACGGCTCGAGCAGTTCGCCTGGCTCGACCGGCTCGGGGATGCCGTAGCGATTCGGTTGCACATCATCGCCGGATTGCCACGGCGCAAAGCGCAGCCGCTGCCCCTTGCCGATCACCGGCAGAAGAAACTGCTGACCACGCGCGGCAAGCGGCGGAATCACCAGGTTCAAGGGCAATTCGCCGTGGCTGGCCCAGTAGCCAGCGACGCGGGTGTCGGTGAGGTATTCGGGTAGTTGCTCGAGGCTGCGGCGCAGGCCTTGCGCGGCGATCATGCGTTCGGGAGGTGTCAGTGCGCGGCGGCGCTCGGCCAGAGTCTGGCGAAGCTCGCGTCGTTCGGCGGTGGCGTCCATGTGTCGCGCGTCTCCCATCGAAAGCGCGCCCGGCGGACGTCGCTGCGAGCGACCGATCCCGGTTGCCGTCAACTGACGGCAACCGGCCCGGAAATGAAGTGGCGTAAACCGCGATGCCGCTGCACACCAAACGACCTTGATCCAAGATGGATCAGGTGGGAGAGCTACATGGCCTCAAGGCTTTCCGCACGTGGCGGACATGCACAACAGCCGATGTGAAGCCGACCCGGGGCCGTATTTAGGAACAAGGCAAATGTAAGAGTGTGCTGGCGTACATCGCAGAAAACGCCGAGTTCATTTTAAGCGCTTGCCCCGGAATGTGCCACTGGCGATGGACTGCCTGGGTTCATCAACAACGTGGTTCTATCGGGTAATTTAGCGCTTGCAGGGTCTGGCACGTCGGTGTATGGCGTTGCGCTATTCAGCGCTTCAGCAGATCGCTATCGAGAGCGGCATCGAGCTTGCTTCGCAGTGCGGCAAGGCCGTCGCTGAGACGCTGTTCCTGGCCGTCATGCTGTTTGCGCAGGGTGAGTAGTTCGTGCGTCACACTGATCGCGGTCAGCACCGCCAATCGCTCGAAGCTGGGCGCCTTCGCGTTGGCGCGCAGTTCGCGCATCTTGCGGTCGAGAAAGCCGGCCGCTTCGAGCAGGCCATCGCGCTCTTCCGGCGCGCAGGCGATCAGGAATTCGCGGTCGATCAGTCGCAGCGCTACCGGTTCACTGACAGGTGTGTTCATCAACCGTTGCTCTCAAGCGATTTCAGTCGTTGGATCATCGCTTCGACGCGGCTGCGTGCCTGCTCGTTGCGCGCCAGCAGACCCGCTCGCTCACCGGATAGCTGCTCCTGGCTTTGGCGCAGGCTGCGGTTTTCCTCGGTGAGTCGGCGCACGGTGTCGAGCAGCCTGTCGAGCTGCTGAGCCAAGGCGGCCAGCTCTTGATGGAAATGGTCGGACTGGGCGTGATCAGGCGTGCTCATGGAAGAAACTATAACAGGACGTTGGCGAATTTCAGCCCAGTGATCGGCGGGGGCGGATGACCGTGCCGGCATCTGGATTAAACTGGCTGCCATTCCTTGCTGGGACACCGCCATGACGGCTAACGGGCTTTTGGGCTATGACGATATCGATACGCTGGCCATACGGTTGCGACTAGGCACCGATGCCAGTGAACTGCATGGCTCGCTGTGTGGCTACCTGGCCGGTGGCGGCTCCCTGCAACGGACCTCGGTGCTGGCTGCGCTGCAGCTCGATGGCGAGGCGACCAATCCGACGCCGGGTGATCAGGCGCTGCTCGATCAGTTGGCCAAACAATGTGAGGCCGAGCTGGCCGATCCCGAGCTCGGTTTTGAACCGATGCTGCCGGAAGACGATCGCCCGCTGACCGAACGCGCTGATGCCATGGTCGACTGGTGTCGGGGGTTTCTCGGCGGCTTCGGTCTCGCCGGCACGTCGGCGCACGCAAATCTGTCCGATGAGGCGCAGGAGATCCTGCGCGACCTGGGCACGATCGCTGCCTCGTCATTTGATTTCGGCAATGAGTCCGAAGACGAGGACTCGTTGATCGAAGTACAGGAGTTCGTGCGGGTCGGCGCGATGTTGCTGCACACCGAATGCACCGCGCACGGCCGGCCTGCCAGCGGCAGCGTGCATTGATCCCGACGTCACCAGGGTTGGCCGCGTTGGCCATCGGACCAGAGGAATTCGCACGGCGTCGGCGCCAGCTGATGCAGATGGCCGGCGAAGACGCCGTGTTGCTGGTCGCCGCGGCGACCGAACGCATGCGCAATGCCGATGCGGCGTGGCCGTACCGGCAGGACTCGGACTTCCATTATCTGGGCGGGTTTCCCGAGCCCGATGCCGTACTGGCGCTGCTGCCCGGCCGCCGGCATGGGGAGGTGGTGTTGTTTTGCCGTGAGCGCGACCCCGCGCGCGAACGTTGGCATGGCCAGTCGATCGGTACCGAGCGCGCGGTCGCCGAGTACGGCATGGACGACGCGTTTCCGATCGAAGACATCGACGACATCCTGCCCGGGATGATCGAAGGTCGTGGCCGCGTTTACTGTCACTTTGGCCGCGAACCGGAATTCGATGCGCAACTGCTCGGCTGGATGCGCCGGTTGCGTCAGCTGCGTGGCGGCGGGGTAGTGCCGAAGGAATTCGTCGCGTCTGCCGCGATCGCGGCAGACGCGCATCTGGCGGCAATGCAGGTGGCCACACCCGGGCGCCACGAATACGAGGTCGAAGCGGAGCTGGCTCGCGTGATTCGCAGCCGCGGTGCGGTGCCGGCATTTCCGCCGATCATCGCCGGCGGTGCGAACGCTTGCGTGATGCACTACCAGGCCAATCGCGCACTGCTCAACGATGGCGAATTGCTGTTGATCGATGCCGGCGCGGAACTTGATTGCTATGCATCCGACATCAGTCGCACGTTTCCACTCAACGGTCGCTACAGCCGCGAGCAGCGCGCGCTGTATGAGGTGGTACTGGCGGCGCAGCTGGCGGCGATTGACGAAGTGCGGCCCGGTCAGCCGTTCAATGCCGCGCACATGGCGGCGGTACGCGTGCTCGCCGAAGGTCTATGCCAGCTCGGCTTGCTCAAGGGTGATGCCGATGCGGCGATTGCCGAGGGCAGCTACCAGCGTTTCTTCCCGGCCAAGACCGGTCACTGGCTGGGTCTGGATGTGCACGATGTCGGCGATTATCGCGTCGGCGGTGAATCGCGGCTGCTGGAGCCGGACATGGTGCTGACGGTGGAGCCGGGCCTGTATGTGGCACCGGATGATCGAACGGTGGCCGAGCGCTGGCGCGGCATCGGCATTCGCATCGAGGACGATGTGGCGGTGACCCGCGACGGCAACGAGGTACTCACCGCTGCGGTACCGCGCGATGCCGACGAGATCGAGGCACTGCTCGCGGCACGCTAGCAACGCGTTGGCGAAGTCGCGTGAGCAGGCAGCGCGTTCCTAGCTCAGCTCATCCGGTAGCTGCGTATCGCCGCGTTGGCGGTTTGCTACATCGGTAGCGTGCACCTCGTACCACATCGCGTTGAGGACGGCGAAGGCGCACGCCAGCCCCAGTCCGAGTATCCATGAGAAATACCACATGCCGGCTTACCTCGTAGTTGTGTGGAAGCGGTGGCAAGAGAGCCCAGAAACGCCGCGTAGGTTGTAGAAGCGCAGCCCGGATTCGATCGGGGGCGCTTGCGCATAGATTCAATAGCCGCCGTGTGCCTTGCGCATTTCTTCCAGCGTGACGCGACCGCGCATCACTCGATACACCCAGCTGGTGTACAGAATGATGATCGGTAGAAAAATGGCGGTGACTATCAGCATCAGCTGCAGCGTGCCGCGACTGGATGAAGCGTCCCACACGGTGAGGCTGGAACGCGGATCGAGGCTGGACGGCAGCAGGAACGGAAACAGCGCGAAACCGGCCGACGCAATCGTGCTGCCCACCATCAGGCTGCTGGCGATAAAACCGGCGACGCTGCGTCGACTGATCAGCAACTGCACGCCGACGGCGGAAACCAGCGCCAGCAGCGGTGCGATCCAGAACCACGGATACTGCATGTAGCTGGCGAACCAGCTACCGCCCTGGGCTACCTGCTTGTACAACGGGTTGGAAGGGCCATCCGTCAGTGTCGGGCCGACCACCGCGTAGCCGGGGATGCCGTAGGCCACCCAGACGCCGGCCAGTACATACAGCACGGCATAGATCAGCGTCGCCCAGCGGGCGACCTTCACCGCGCGCACGGCAATCGTGTGATCGGCCTTCAGTGCTGCCCAGCAGGCACCATGCGCCAACAGCATGCTTAACGACACCAGTCCGGTCAGTAGCGCGAATGGATGCAGCAGCTCGAAGAAGTTGCCATGCCAGCTCATGCGCAGGTCGTCATCGAACTGAAACGGCACGCCAAGAAACAGGTTGCCGAAGGCGACGCCGGCCACCAGCATCACCACCACCCCGGAGCCGGTGAGCACCCAGTCCCACAAGGAGGCCCAGCGCGGGTCATGGATCTTGCCGCGGAAATTGAAACCGACCGGGCGCATGATAAACGCCAGCAACACCAGCGCGATCGCAAAATACATGCCAGAAAAAGACACTGCATAAAGCATGGGCCATGCCGCGAACGTCGCGCCGCCAGCAAGGATGAACCACACCTGGTTGCCTTCCCAGGTGGGCTCGATGCCTTCCAGCAGTACCAGGCGTTCTTCGTTGTTGCGGCCCAATACCTTGAGCAGGCCGGCGACCCCGAAATCGAAGCCGTCCATGATCGCGAAGCCAATCAGCAGCGTGCCCAGCAGGGCCCACCAGATCACCCGCAGCGTCGTGTAGTCAAGCATGGCGAGATCCTCAGTGGCCGACGGTGGTGGATGGATCAATGGACGGCCAAATACCCAGGCCATCCGGTCCCTTGCGCGTGAACTTCAGCATCAGGGTCACGTCGACGATCGCCAGCGCGGTGTAGAACAACAAGAAGCCGCCGAGCGAGGTCATGACCTGGCCGGCGCTGAGCGAGGACACGCCCAGTGCTGTAGGCAATACACCTTCGATCGCCCATGGCTGGCGGCCGTATTCGGCGACGATCCAGCCCAGCTCGATCGCTACCCAAGGCAGTGGCAGGCTCCACAGCGCAAGCCGCAGATACCAGCGCTGGCTGTCCAGCTTGCGCGTGCTGGCTTTCCAGAACGACAGCGCAAACAGGGCGATGAAGTAGAGCCCACAGCCGACCATGGTACGGAAGGCCCAAAACAGCACCGGTACATTCGGAATGGTGCTGTCGGCCGCTTTCTGGATGTCCGCTGGGGTTGCCCTGCGCGGGTCATCGACATAGCGTTTGAGCAGCAGCGCATAGCCCAGGTCGGTATCGTGCGCGGCGAGAATCGCCTTGGCCTGCACGTTGTTCTTGTCCTGGCGCAGCACCAGCATGGCGTCGTAGGCCTGAATGCCCTCGACGATGCGTCCCTTGGCGACACCCACCAGTTCGTCGATGCCCGGGATCGTTTCATCCAGTGAATGGGTGCCGATCACGCCCATTACCCAGGGAATTTGCACGGCACCGATGGTCGTGCGTCGCGCCACGTCGGGAATGCCGACCAGGGTGAACGATGCCGGCGCCGGTTCGGTATGCCACATCGCTTCGATCGCAGCCATTTTCATTTTCTGATTCAGTGAAACGCTGTAGCCCGACGCATCACCCAGGACCACCACCGACAGCGCCGCCGCCAGGCCGAAACTTGCCGCCACCGTCATCGAACGTTTGGCGAAATCGACGTTGCGTCCACGCAACAGGTACCAGGCGCTGATCGACAACACGAACATTGAGCCCATCACGTAGCCAGCGCTCACCGTGTGCACGAACTTGTCCTGCGCCACCGGATTGAACAGCACGTCGGAGAACGAGGTGACCTCCATGCGCATGGTCTGCGGATTGAACGCGGCGCCAACCGGATGCTGCATCCACGCGTTCGCGATAAGGATCCACAACGCCGACAGGCTGGTGGCCAGTGCCAGAAACCAGGTCACCAGCAGATGCTTGACCCGCGAGATGCGATCCCAGCCCATAAAAAACACGCCGACCAGCGTCCCCTCGAGGAAGAACGCCATCAGTCCCTCGATCGCCAGCGGTGCGCCGAAAACGTCGCCCACATAGTGCGAGTAATACGCCCAGTTCATGCCGAACTGGAACTCCATCGTCACCCCGGTGGCCACGCCCATCGCGAAGTTGATGCCGAACAGCACGCCCCAGAACTGCACCATGCGCTTCCAGACTTCGCGCCCGGTCATGACGTAGACGCTCTCCATGATCGCCAGGATCCACACCAGCCCCAGCGTCAACGGCACGAACAGGAAGTGATAAAGCGCGGTCATCGCGAACTGCAGGCGTGACAGCGTGACAACATCGGTATCGATGATCATGGGTGACCTGCGGATGGGGTTTGAGATGTAGGCGCCAGCAGGTGCGCAATCGCATCCGGGCTGGTATCGGGTTTCGGCTGGGGTGCAAACAGCCACCACCAGATCAACGTCAGCAGCACGATCTTGAGCGCGATGATGCCGAATAATTCAAACGTCAGCCGTCGTAGCGGCCGAGGCGGCGCGCTGACAGTTTCTGTCGGAGGATGGGTGACCGCGGAGCTGGACATGTGGCAAATCCGTGCGGTAGCTATCTCACAGCATACGCCGCCCGGGGGTTGTGTAAATGTGGAGGAGTGTCGCAGTGGCGGATCGCCGCAGGTTTACCGCGGCGAAGGCCTTTGCCCAGAAGCTTGTAGGGTAGTTCCACTGTCGCTGAACGTGCTCAGCCCGGCCCGAACGCATCCCGCGTGAGGTTCTCCGGTGCGCCGTCGGTACACACCACGTCATCCTCGATACGGATGCCACCGTACTGGCGGAAGTGGTCGACCCTGGCCCAGTCGATCTCGCCGGCCTGGGGCGTGGCCCGCAATTCGCCCAACAACATGTCGATGAAGTACAGACCCGGCTCGATCGTCACCACCATGCCCGGCTCCAGCACGCGGGTCATGCGCAGATAGGGATGGCCAGCCGGGCGCGCGATGCTGCCGCCGCGTTCGCTCTGCTGGAAGCCGGCCACGTCGTGCACCTGTAGGCCAATGGGATGGCCGAGGCCGTGCGGGAAGAACGCGGACATGACGCCCGATGCCACCGCGCCCTCTGCACTCATGCGTATCAGGCCACGTTCGCGCAACACATCGGCAATGACGTGGTGGGCGTGGATATGCAGTTCCGGATAACTCTGCCCCGCGCGCACCCTGGTCACAAAGCCTTGTTGCGCGGCATCCATGCTGTTGATCAAGGCTTGAAATTCGTGATGTCCGGCAGCGGCGTAAGTGCGGGTGATGTCGCTGGCATAACCACACGCACTCGCGCCGGCATCGATCAAGAACGAGCGGCTTTGTGCGGGTGCGACGCGATCGAAGTTGGTGTAGTGAAGTACCGCAGCATGTTCGTTGAGGCCGACGATACTCGCATACGGCAGTTCGGCATCGATCTGGCGCGCCGTATCGAGATAGGCCATGTGGATGTCGAATTCGCTTTCGCCCGCACGAAACGCCTGCGCCGCAACACGATGCGCCCGCGCGCCGATGCGGCTCGCTTCACGCATCAGCTCCAGCTCGTACGGCGTCTTGTAGCTGCGATGCCAATGCAGATAGTCCAGCACGGCGGGCGGATTGTTCGCTTCGACACCGTCCAGCGTGGGGCAGGGGGCGGCGATCACTGCGCGGTTGCCGGCGGGCAGTTGCGCCACGGCGTCGGCGGCGTTGCGTACGATCACGATGTCGAAATGATCGACCCAGTAGCCTTGCGGCGCCTGTGGCACCACGTGCCAGTAGTCGCGCGGCTGCAGAAAGATCAGCTTTGGCTTGCTGCCCGGCGTATAGGCGATCCAGCTGCCCGGTGCATCGGTCAGCGGCAGCCAGTGCTTGAAGTGCGGACTCACCACAAACGGGTAGTCCTGGTCATCCAGGAACTTGCGCAGCGGCATGCCGGCGGCAATCAGCAGGTGGTCGAAACCGCCTAGCTCCAGCGCAGCGTCTGCACGCTTGAGCAAGGTGGAGAAGTGCTGCGGATAGAGCGGGGCAAGTGAGTCGTGCATGGGGTTTCCTGCGGGAGAGCGGGTGCCGGATCGCAGCTCACGCCGCAGCGTTACCGCAACGCGAATTGCGGGTGCATTCCTACCACCCGTACCCAGGAATTATGAAGCGGCTCTCAGGCCTGTGCCAGCCAGCTGTCGAGTCGGGCTGCATCGGCATCGGTGATCGATACGATCCGGTAGCCGGCCCAGATCTGCCCCGGACTGGCAGCAGGCTCGTGCCATTGCTCCTGGATGCCCACCTCAATCGGTTGCGACTGGGTCAACAGGCGACCTGACGCTGGCAGCGGCAGACTCACTTGGTAGAGCGCCTCGCTGCGGGGGGCGCTGGAACTGATCAACAGCATGCCGGTGCTGGAAAGGTTGCCCAGATGCCCCATCGGCTGCCCGCTGATCACATCGGTCACGATCGCCGTGAACGTCGCACGTTTACGTTCGGCGCGACGCTGATTGGTGGTGCTGTCGTGAGAATTCATCGGCGATCAGACTCCTGCGGGATGGGGCGCTGTGTGCCGGCCGACTGGCGCAGATTTCCGGTCAGGCCGCGCCAGGCGCGGTCGAGCAGAGTCTCACGCTGGGTTGGCATTTCACATACGCGACCGCTGGCGATCTCATGCGCCAGTTGCGTCAGGTTCATTTCTTCGCCGCGCTGGCCGCGCCGGCTGACCATCAGGCAGCGCCCGGACATCGGCGAATACCAGGCCAGCTTGCGCTGGACGAGCTGTCCGGTGGTCGGGTCGACAAATTCAAACCAGCTGCCAAACGGCAATTCGCGCAAGTGCTGCTCGATACGGCGTTCGCGCGGGCTGGCATCTCGCTCCCGTGATGGCGCAGATGGAGGTTTGGCTTGAGCTGTCGGTGTGGCTGCAGGGGTGGCTGCCTGCGTGGCTTTGGCTATGGGGGCAGCTGTAGATGCCGGTGACGGGGTGGCAGCCGGTTCCTGGCCGGCGTGCTCGCCCAGTCGCTGATACTGTTTCAGCCGCAGTGCGAGATCGGTGGCGCTGGGCAACACCACGGAGGGGTCGGGGTTTTCCGAGCCGAGCAGCCGCTGCGCTACCTGTACCGATTCCTCGGCATGCATGCCGATCTGCTGCAGGCCGTTTTCCACGTCCACCTGCAACTGCACACGATCGGTCACCGGCAATCGACCAAGCAACTGATCGGTGATCGCCAGCTGCGCCCTGAAGTCATCGCTGTCTTCGCCGTGACGCAGCAAGGTCAATGCCAGCACATCCGACCAGGCCCGATCCAGCAGTGCACGCAGCAGGCCACGTGGTGGTGACTGCGCAAAGCGTTCGGCCATCAGTTCGCTGGCGCGTCCACGCGCCAGGTCCAGTCGCTCCCGACCCTGCGCGGCTTCTACATGGCGGCGCTCGGCGGCCTGCGCCTTACGCGTGAGCAGGGAAAGATGATGTTCGATATCGGCCAGCAGGCTGGTATACAGACCGTTGCTTGGCGGCTCCTTGCTGGCGCGCGCGACCAGTTGTTCGAGCTTGATCGCCAACGGGCGATTGAGCTCGTCGTCGCTGCCATCGAGCCAGTCATTGGCCGCCCCGGTTACCGTGTCCAGCAACTTTCGCGCCGGATGCTCGGGCTTCTCGAAGAACCCGTGGTCGGCGATCGCCATGCGCAACACGGGTAGTTGCAGATCGCCGAGCAAAGCCCGCGCGCTGCCACTCTGCTGCAGTTGCTGGCCGAGCTGCTCGAACAGCATCGCGACCAGTTCCACGGTGTCGCCCTGCACGTCGCTCAACTGAGTGCGCGGCGCACCGCTGGGGTTGCCGATATTGAGCTGCGTCAGCAGCTCTTCGCGCAATCGCTGGGCGCTGCGCAGTTCACGGCTGGCTCGATCGGTGACCTGTGCCAGATGTTGTTGCAGTGCGCCCAACGCGGTCTGCAGTTCGTCGGTACTGGCGGCGCGCCCGACTGCCTGTCCGCGCACCACGCCCTGATCGGCGCGTCGCTGCGCCAACAAGTCGCGCAGCGACTCCAGCACTTCGATGGGGGCGCCAGGCGGCGTGCTGACAGCACTGGCCTGGCGTGCCGCTTCGGCGGTCGGCGCGGCAGCAGCTTCCGTCGTCGTACCCGGGTGCGGCCGCAGGTTGAGGTGGCGTGGCAGCGGAATGCTGCGCAGTTGCACCAGGATGCCGTCGGCCTGCAATTGTGCGTTGATGGTGTCGTATATCGGTGCCAGCGCCTGCATCAGCCAGCGGTCGAAGCTCTGTAGCAACAGCAGATGATGTTCCAGCGGCAGGTCCAGCGTGCTGGTGGCCTGCTGAAATGCCTGTGCCAGGGCATGCGGCCCCAGCGGCAACGCATCACCCTCCAGCGGCGGCGATGCGACCAGCACGGCCAGTCGGTAGCCTAGCTCGTGCAGCACGTTGCTGTGCCGTACGTCGCCGCGCGTCCCCAGCTGCTCCAATGCCATCGTCAGCTCTTGCTTCACCGGATCGAGCAATTCCAGCGATTGCCATGCCTTGGCGTCGGCCGTGGCTTCCGATTTGGCGGTGGCCGTGCCGATTTTATTGAACGCTGCGCCAACCTCGGCGATGAATTGTTGCTCAAGCAGGGTTCGATCCTGCAGCACGCGTTGGCGGCTGGCGAAGCAGTCCTGCTGCTCGGTGTGCCGGTGTGTGCGTTCGGCTAGCGTAAACAGCTCGCGCTCGAACTCGCTCAGGCAGCGCCGCAATGGTTCGTGCAGCCCTTGGGCGCACAGCGAATAGCTCGTCTCGAGCAATTGTTGCGCGCGTGCGGACCAGCGTCCGCTGCTGAGGCGCGCGGGCTGATGCGACGCAAGCGAACGACGTCGATCCTGTCCGACATCCATGAACGAACCCTGTTATTCCCCTGGAGGCTTGAGTTTATGCCGGTTGTCGCGATCATGCCATCGCTGCTGGCAGGCGTTCAATCGAGAAAGTTGGCAATCACATCGTTAAGAAAGCGCTGGCCCAGGGCCGTGGTATGCAGTTGATGAGCGTTGTCCTGTAGCCAGCCGCGCTGACGGGCGGCGGCCAGTGCGGTCGCAATGCGCCCGGCCGGCAGTCCGGTGCGTTCGGCAAAGTCTGTCAGCGGCACGCCATCGACCAGGCGCAACGCGTTCAGCATGTACTCGAACGGCAGTTCGGCGGCGCTGACCAGGCTGTCGCCACCGATCCGCGCAGGGCTGCCGCAGGCCTCCAGATACGCCCGGGGCAAGCGGGTTTTCCAGCGCCGGTGCACCTGGCCGCTGGCCGCGTCGCTCCATTTGCCGTGGGCACCGGCCCCGACACCCAAATAGTCGCCGAAACGCCAATAGTTCAGGTTGTGCACACAGCGCCGGCCGGGCTGTGCATAAGCGGAGATTTCGTACTGTCCGTAGCCGGCCGCGGCGAGGCGTTGCTCGCAGGCCTCCTGCATCGCCCAAGCATGGTCGTCGTCCGGCAACGGCGGCGGGTTCGCGGCGAACGCAGTGTTTGGTTCCAGCGTCAGCTGGTAATGGGAAATATGGGTCGGCTGCAGCGCGATCGCGCTTTCCACGTCGGCCAGTGCGCCATCCAGGGTCTGCTGAGGCAGCGCATACATCAGGTCGAGATTGATGTTGGTGTAACCGGCATCCTGCGCAGACTTCACCGCCGTTTCCGCTTCTGCGGCGCTATGGATGCGGCCCAGGCGACGCAGCTTGTCGTCGTCGAAGCTCTGCACGCCAAACGAAATGCGGTTGACCCCGGCCGCCAGATAGCCGTCGAAACGGCCATGCTCGACGGTGCCCGGATTCGTCTCCAGGGTGACCTCGCAATCGTCGGCGAACGGCAGTCGTGCGCGGGCGCCGTCGAGAAAACGCGCGATGAGCTCAGGCGCGAAGAGGCTCGGGGTGCCGCCGCCGAAAAAGACGCTGACGATGGGGCGGCCCTGCACGGCCGCGCCGAAGTCGGCCAGATCGGCGTCCAGGTCGACCAGCAGCAAGTCCGTATACGCATCATACGGCGGCGGTTCGCTGCGCAGGCCGTGTGAGTTGAAATCGCAGTACGGACACTTCTTCACGCACCATGGCATGTGTACGTATAGCGACAGCGGTGGTGCGAGCAGACTCATGAGTGTCGCTCGGCCAGTCGCGCGTGCAACTTTGTCAGCGCCTGGCCGCGATGGCTGAGTTTGTTTTTCAGGGCGGTGTCCATTTCCGCCACGCTCTCGTGCCGACCCTCGGGCAGGAACACCGGGTTGTAGCCGAAGCCGCCGGTTCCGCGGCCCTCGGTCAGGATGCTTCCGTACCAGCGTCCCTCGGTGATCAGCGGGGCGGGGTCATCGGCATGCCGCAGCAACACCAGCACGCAGATGAAGAATGCACTGCGTTGCCCGGCAGGTACCCCATCCAGCTCCCGCAACAGTTTGGCGTTGTTGGCAGCGTCATCGCCATGTCCGCCGCTGTAGCGCGCCGAATACAGGCCAGGTGCGCCGTGCAGATGATCCACGCACAAGCCCGAGTCGTCGGCCAGCGCGGGCAGGCCGCTGGCGAGCGCTGCATGGCGTGCCTTGAGTACGGCATTTTCGACGAAGGTCAGCCCGGTCTCGTCAGCGTCTGTAATGCCCAGACTGCCCTGGGTGATCACCTCGAAACCGCTGTCGGCAAGCAGCGCGTTGAATTCGGCAAGTTTGCCCTGGTTGCTACTGGCGAGAACGATGCGCTGCATAAGAGCCTGTCTATGGTCTCCCCGTAGCCCGCGCCGGGAGCTGTTTGCGCGCAGGCCAAGGAAGA
>Ga0302225_10001608_pt1 | contig 14235 bp, 7 predicted proteins | sample II_Palsa_E3_2_FD_193515 | JGI IMG/M metagenome (GOLD analysis project Ga0302225, IMG submission 193515) | Peat permafrost microbial communities from Stordalen Mire near Abisko, Sweden - II_Palsa_E3_2 | ecosystem: Environmental > Terrestrial > Soil > Palsa > Peat permafrost | place: Sweden...
CGGGTCATAGATATAAGCGGCACTGCGAGTGCCGTCAACGTTGTTGAGAACCTGACGGACGTTGCCGTTGTTGCCGCTCGGGTAGGCGTTGAGGTTGCACGCCGCGACGGCAACGCCAAGATGGAAGTCGTAACAAAGGCTGAAGATCGGCGGGGTGGTGTAGCCTTCCAGCGTGCCGCAAGTGCTGGAGCAAGATTGACTGCTGCTCTCAGCGGAATCGGCCTGCACTTGTCCAGCCGCGACGGCACTCACAATCCAGTCTCCGTTAAAGAAGCTTGTCGAGTTCCCGGAGACGGTAAATTCGTCCCCGACATGAATTCCGGCGCTGCTCGACACATTGAAAATCACAGCGCAGACCAACCCGGAGGTGCAACCGGGATAAGAAGCGGATGTGATGGATGTGGAGACCTGAGCACCGGTGCTAGCCGAGAGCAGCATCGGCTGCAAACGATTGCTGAAGCTGTTCCAGGTCACAATGCCCGCGAATGAACTGGTATACCCGTTCGTCATTCCGGCCAGAGAACCATGAGGAGCATAGGAAGCCGTACTCCCCGTGTGGCCGACATAGTTGATGGTGGAATCGCTCAATTGTATCGGGCGGCCCGCCCCTGCGACTGAGTAAGTGACCTTGTCTCCGCTGGGGTAGGTCAGAGTGTTCAGTGAACCGTCCTTGAAGTAATTGTAGCCGGCAGTATACTGCTGGACCGACGATCCACTATTCGAACGAGCCTCGAATAGCGAGCGGCCCATGGGATCGTAACTAAAGGCGGAAGCGCTATTTCCCGAGCACATCGCTGTCCTGAGGCCCACAAGGTTGGTAGGACCCGTGATCGATGGAACGGCGGTGCTGCATCCTGACAGCGTCGCACCATCGTAGCCGTACTGTGCTGTCGCCGAGGCCGGGTTCACGTAGCTTTTCTGGGTGAGGCGATTCAAAGCGTCGTAGGAGTAGCTGGTCGTGGTTTGGGCTGACCCGGTCTGCCCCGGCTCGGGAGCGACCTTGCTCAACAGGTTGCTATCGAGATCGTAGGAGTACGTGATGGTTCCCGACTCCGGGTTGTTAGCCGATGTAAGCCGGGCCAAAGAATCGTAGACGAAACTACGAATGCGAACATAAGACGAGTTGTTGCCGTTTTGCGTCACATTGGTGAGGTCGTTCAGCGCATCGTATTGGTAAATTGTTGGGTAATTGTAACCGGTTACGTTGGGCGCCTCCCACACCTCTGTCAGGCGGCCCAAGCCGTCCGTTTTGGAGGTGCGCTGGTTGCCGATTTCGTCCGTCACGGTGGTGAGATTGCCGCTGTACGAGGTAAAGGTACTCCCTACGGGCGCGGTTGTCGGACAAGACGCAGGAGCACCGCTGGCGAAGTCCGGAGGAACGACGAGGCAGGAGCGCCCGAGCGCGTCGTATAGCCGAGCCGTGGTGCCGTAGGTCGAATCTCCAGTGCTGCGATAAGGATTTTTGACCGTGTACGGGCGGTTTAAGCCATCATAGGTTGTAGCTGTGTATGTGTTCCCATCCGGGTCCGAGGGGAGCTGGGTTTGCACGACGTGCCCCAGCCCATCCATCACTGCGAGGCTCGTCTTCCACCCGCTCGCAGGACTCGTAGCGCTGCAGGTTGCACCCGCGGTCCCGCTGATAAGCTGGCAGGTCGTGACGCTGGGCGACAACGGTGAGTCGTTGTAGACGTGCTCGGTCTGGCCGCCATCGGGATAGTCGGCTTCCGTCGGACGGTCGAAATTGTCGTTGTAGCGGTAGGTTGTTACCTGGCTGTTCTCGTCAGTCGAGGTGGTGAGGTCGCCGTCGTTGTATCCGTATGTGAAGTTCTCGATATGGTTGTACGTCCCGGTTGGAGGGTACGTAATCTTGGTCAAGTAGGCATTGGTGACTTTTCCGCTTGGAGGCGAACCCGCCGTCGTTGTATAGCTGCCGGTATTCGTGCTGAGGTAGCTATCGCTCCAGGAATATTTGGTGACGTTCAGCTTCGGGTCGGTCATCGATAGCCTTTGACCCGTCTCGTCGTAAGTGTATGTCGTCGTCGGGTTCCCCAAGGAGCATGCAGTTGAGCCTTGGAAACACTGCTTCACCATGGTCGTGACATTGCCTCTCGGGTAGGTGGAGCTGGCGGAGTAGTTAGTTTCATCGTGTCCGGTTAAGTTGCTTACTCCGGTGACGGATGGTGTTCCAGCAGTGCCGCAAACTGTGCCGGTGCCCCCGTTGTCGTAATAGTAGTCCGTCTCGGACTGCCGGGTGCCGGACGTCCGGGTGCCAGAATAGACGATCATCTGGCAGGGCTGGTTGAATATCGAAAGACCAGCAAACAGAGCAGTATGGTTAAATGCCTGATAGTTGGTTGCGGTCTCTCGGAGGGGAGTGCTGGGCGGCCCACCGGGCCCGTAGTCATATTCTTGTTTGTCCGTGACTTGGGCTCCCGCGCCATAAGCATAGGTCGTTAGGTTTGTGAGGTTGTTCGAACTGTCGTTCAGGAGCGTCTGCTGGCTTTTCAGTTCGTATTGGTCGTACCAAGCCTTGGTAACGGTATGCACGGCTGTGCCAGCCGAATTTTCATACGTTGTTGTCTGCTCTAAAGGAATCTGGGCGGCAAACAGCCGTGAGTCGTTAGGTTGGGCAGGAGGGAGGATCGGAGTGTATGCGTATTGTGTGGCGGACACGGCCCCGGTTATGTCGTCTGTCGTCGTCACCGTTGTAGTCTTGGTATTCCAATCGTAGAGGTTGCTGTTCCACACCGTCGGGGCGTAGGAGAAGATCTGAGTGAGGGCGGTGTGAACGCCATCGAAACTCACCGTTCGCTCGGTCACGGCTGGAGAGTCGTGTTGATACCAGCAATCGTTTCGTTCACCTTTAGTATCTTCAAAGCTGGCCGACTCGGACCGACCGTTGACGCCCCAGTTGTACTTGACGTAGCCACCCGTCGGGTAGGTGATCTGGCTCAGCATGCCATAGGTAGGATCGTAGGAGAATTGATAAGATTGGCCGTTCGGCAGTTCGATGCTCTTGATTATGTTTATCGTCGTTCCTTCATCCGGCGCGAGCGACGAATAGCAATCACCTTCCCCGTCAAACATCAGCCACGAAGCTATGGAAAAGTTCGGACTTGCCGTTCCCCAGGTGATCGTGTAAGGGGACTGGAGACCAGAAACCGCCACAGTATTACCGCTTGTACCAAAGCCCGAACTTGAAAGCAACGTGCGACCGAGCGGATCTGTCACAGTAAAGGAACCTGACCCATTATCGGTAACTAAGACCTGATTGCCGTTCCTGTCCTCGATTGAAGTGGGAAGAGCGGACGTCGCCGATGCATTATTCGGAGCCGCATGGCCCTGCCCGGCCGAAGAGCTAAACGTGTACACCGTCCCCGCCGCATCAGCGATCTTGGCCGGGAGGTAAGCAGCATCGCTCAAAGCGGCCTGGTAATAGTCGTCGCCGCCATTCAGTTTTTGAGACGGGATTGGCTCGGCTCCGGCACATGGGTCAGTGCCGGTACCGTATACCCAGGACACACCCAGGCTGTGCCGACCGCCGGTTGCATCCTGAAAAACGTAGTCCATCCAGTAGAAACATTCTTTGGGAGGGGGCTGGAGAGGAACCGTCACGCGGACACTGGAGAGCATAGGCATGGAATAGCTCCAGCCGCCTTGGCTTAGATACGCAACATTGTCCCACCATTGCGATAGGCCTGAGCCATTTGAGGCGAGATGCTGAGCGCCGTTCGAGTCATACGCAAACGAGAAGGGCAGTGAAATGCCTCGTCCCGTTGGAGTGGGTGCTTGAATGCGGATGCTCACCGACCCGTTGGCCGGATTCACGGTCTCCGACAGCATCTTGATATAGTCGTGCCCCGCACCCGGAATCGGAGTGGAGGTGTCATCCCCGACGGTAAGGATTTGGCATTGGACCTCAGGGGCAAGAAGGAATGCGAAAAGAGCGAAGACTAGAAAATGCACTAGCGGCAGAAACGCACGAACGCGAGCCATCGACTTTCCTCCGAATGAAATGAACAAACTGATCCTTTCCAGCCTGCGCCGGATCAGCCATGCGACAACTTGTCCGCACTATTGCGTCCGCCTATGACTCGCGGGCACAATCTATTCACACTTCAAAGGGAAGCAGCGAGAACGATTACTCACAAAACTGAAATCCGCCGCCCCCGGCGGAATCCCGCTCGCTGATTGCTCGTGAGACTATTTGTTCACGGCTGTGGATGTCAACAAAAAACAGACCGAGTATCGGCGAAATCACCCCGCAAGGTGATGCGAGTCACTCCTCGCTTTTTTAGAGCAGCATCTGGTATCTCAACTCACGCGATCAGCGAGTGGTCGAAGAGCCGTAACCGGTACCAATTCGGAACCGATCTGTCGGGGCGTCCCACCTGAGGGTGTCGGAACATCTGCAAGCTTTGCGATTAAGCGCTCGTGCGCGTTTATACCTTCCTCGACCGCAGCCTGTTCAGCTTCGCCGAGAGGGATCTCCTGCAACAGACGCAACAGATTTTGCTTTCCCTCTAACAAGAGTGCTGAACTCGATTGCTTGGGCATGTTAGAAGTCGCACTTGGCGCATGCCATGCGATGGGGGCACTGCTCGAAGAAGTCGTAAGTACAGTACCCGTGCCCAAGATCATAGAACTTCCAGGGCTCGGTGGCGGCGCGCCCATTGCGAACGACTTCCTGGTCAACGAGCACATCAATGGCACGAAGATTTCGAGCGAAGTAACCGGCGTCGGCATAAGATTTCGCCAGCTTTGTGGGTGTAATCTTGGCATAATGCTGCGTCGCGGCCGGTGTGCTGTGGCCGAGCCACTCCTGCAACTCGAATAGCGTCATGGGTTCTTTGGCGTTGAATAGCTGAGACGCAATTGTGGAGCGCCCGCGGTGGCTGGTGATGTTACCCCGAACGTCGGCGGTCGGCACTCCGGCTTTTCGGCAGAGGGTGGGAATCAGGACATTGTTCAAGTAGCTCTGACCGACAACTGTGAGGCGATATAAGAAGAGGAAATCGACCATCTCACCGGTTTTGCGGTCTGGCAATGTCATGCCGTTTGGGCGGACGTTCTCCCAAGCGGAAATCATTTCGCCGACGACTGGATCGACAGGCTTGGTAAACGCTGTGCTCGTTTTGCTGACCGGAACATCGAGCATGCAAACAGCGCCGCTGCTCAGAGTCTCACCACTGCCTGGGACGGAAACATCCTCCTTCTGCCAGCGAACGCATCCCAGGCGTAAACGCAGTATCTCGTTGTTTCGCAGGCCCGCGAACAGCCACGTAACGGCAAGCGCTCTGCAGAGTTCGACCGGATAACTGCTCTCCAGAGGCTTCCGTCGAAAAGGACCGCGTTTCGGAAGGTCCTCTGCGGTCAAGTTCAGTCCGGCCCATACCAACTTTGCCCAAACATCATCGGCGATGATGCGCGGGTTTGGCCCGATCTTCGCAAGCACGTTTTTTGGCGTCACAAAGCTGCGGATCGGATCGAAACGACGAGGGATCAACTCCCACTCCTGCAGGTCGCGAAAGAACGTGCGCAGGATGGAGAGTCTTCCCGCATATGTGCTGGGTGCAAGGGCGTGGCCCTGATTCTTGATGTGAACCGGCGCAGAAGTGCACCAATCGCCGGCACGCAACTGGCAAGTGATAGCGACCGCCTCGGCTGCAAGTTCGCGAGTCCAGTCAGCTGGCGACGTTATCTCAGGATGCGTCTGTGCTAACCACCGGCCTACGTTCAGCAGAGAATAATAGCTCTTGCGACGGTGACGATCGGAGAGGGTCGATGTATCCAACCATCGGCGACACATCTTTGCCCACTCCTGATGCACGCCTTCGGTGATCTCGGGAAGGTCTGCTTTGACAATGAAAGGGCGCTCGATCTCCATAGACTCTGGTATTGCGCCGATCTTCGCGAGCACGCGAGAGATTGCGAATGCGCAATAGGTGCCTGTCCGGGGAGGTCGACGCGCAATAACGCTGCGCAAATGGTCGAGGCTAATGTCTTGCAAGTGTGGCGAGCGTATGAACAGCAAACACTCAAAGATGGTTCGCATCACCTGCGCCCGCGTACCTTTGGCCGCGTATCCCCATTCCAGGAGCAACCGCTGCACGCGGTCAGAGATGTTGTTCGTGTGTTCTGTTCCAAATATCTTTCGAGCGAGGCAGGAGTACACGACATGGTCGCTCTTGAGGCGATGCAGATCGGAAAAACCGCACAGCAGGTAAGCAATGGCGACTGCATCCTGGCGTGCCGGGCGCCGGGCGTCAATCGAGTCGATCCACTCCTCGGTAGTCCATCCCCAAAACGATCGTTGGCGTTCCGCCATCTCGCGCAGAAAGAAAAGCAGAATGTACTTCCGGCGATACGTGGTGATTCCCGTATAGTCCAGCGTGTCGTTGAGTGGCCGAACCAGCCGGTCAAGAGCCGCTCCGAAGCTCATGGTTCGTCCATAGCGATAGAACTTGTACGCTTCCGCGTAGCGCGTAAGCATGTCACGCTCAATTTGCGTCAGGTGCGGAGTGCAGTCGTATCGCTTCAGATCGATTGGCCAAGTCCACGACCCGTCGTCGGCCTTCTTGGGACGAATCTTCTTAGGTCCCCACTGGGCACGCGCTCGCCGGAATGAGTCTGATTGTTGCTTCGGCGTTCGGCTTTCAAACCGTAGGTCGACGGCTTTTGGACGCTGCTTCTCAAGAATGACCTGGCTGCTCATGCCATCACCTCCGCAAGCATGTGTATGCGTTGGGCATGTATCTGCGCCATGCTGACGGCGAGTTTGCGGGCAAGGTCCCGACCGCTGAGGTGTATATAAAGTAGAGTGGTCTGCACCGAGCGATGACCGGCAAAGGTGGCGATCTCGTGGATGTCCCAACCGGCGCGAGCCAGATCGGTCAAGCACAGGTGGCGAAGCGTGTGGGTTGTAAATCGAGGAACTGCCGCGCGCCTTGCGACTCGAAGGACAATTTTCGACCAGGACCAGATGGAAATGGGAGCCGAGTAGTTGCGGCGTGATTCAGACAGGAATGGTCGGCCTCGTTTCTGCCCGAATGTGCGGCGATGATCGAGATATCCCGCGAGCAGCACACCGCTTGCGGCGGAGTACGGCACGATGCGGTCCCGTCGACCTTTCGTGTTCTCGGCCCGAACCCTGATCATGCGGCGCGACGGATCGATGTCGTCGGTGCAAAGACTGCATAGTTCTTCGCGCCGCAGTCCGGCATCAGCCCTTTCGGGTCCGAAGACAGCTTTAACGCTATCACGACTACTTCAGTGATCACACGCCTCAGAGCTTGGATATCCTGCCACTCGCTATAATAAACGAGGCTTTCTGCTGGGAGATGTCGCCAAGTCAAGACCGAATCAAAGGCTGCTTAAGGTCATCAAAAATACATGAAGAAAGTCAACCAACATCCTCTGGAAAAGATCCTAGAGAATCGAATCGCTATCATCGACGGAGCGATGGGCACGACCATCCGCACTTACGGCATGACGGAAGCGGATATCCGAGGAGAGCGCTTCAAGGACGCTACGAAGAGCCTTCTGAACAATGGTGATCTGTTCTCGCTGACCAAGCCGGAAATGATTGGCGACATCCATCGCCGGTTTCTGGAAGCTGGGGCAGATATCATCGAAACCAACACCTTCGGCGCAACCAGCATCACCCAAAGCGAATTCTTTGTCGAGGATCCGCGGGAGCGCGGTGGCCGCAAGGATCCCGTGTTCTACCAAAAAATCGTCGACGATCCATTCCTCGGCGGTTTGGCTTGGGATATCAATGAGCAATCGGCGCGGCAGTGCCGAGAATGGGCCGATCGTGTTGGAACCGCAACCTCGCGTCAGCGGTTCGTCGCGGGAGCAATTGGGCCGCTGACCGTCTCTCTCTCGAACTCGCCAGATGCCGACGATCCAGGCTTTCGGGTGGTCACCTTCGATCAGGTCAAAGCCGCTTACACGCAGCAGGTGCGCGCTCTCATCGCCGGTGGCGCAGACTTGCTGCTGGTCGAGACAGTCTTCGACTCGCTGAATGCCAAGGCCGCACTCGTCGCCATCCGTGAGGTGTTCGATAGGGACGGTAAGGAACTGCCAGTCATGATCTCGGCGGCGGTGGGGCGCGGGGGCGAGACGATGATTTCGGCGCAGACGACTGAAGCGTTCTGGAACGCGGTGCGGCACGTGAAACCGTTGTCGGTGGGCCTCAACTGCTCTCTCGGTCCCGACCTGATGTACCCGTTTCTGGAGGAGCTCTCGGAGAAGGCGGACGTGGCGATCTCGTGTTATCCCAATGCCGGTCTGCCGAATCCGTTGTCGGAAACCGGCTTCGATCTGGGGCCGCAAGACATGGCTCGCTATCTCGGCGAATTTGCGCGCGGAGGGTTGATCAACATCGCCGGCGGCTGCTGTGGAAATACCCCTGAACACATTGCGGCTATCGCTAAAGCGCTCGAAGGCCAGCCTCCGCGAAAGTGGGGCCCGGCACACTCTGAAGAATCCTACGCCGGCCAGATCGAGAGTCCGGCGTGAGCGAATCAGACAGCGCAAGCGCGACCCAGCCCACGAAGGTAAAGCCGCTCCGTCTCTCGGGATCGCAGCCCTTCACCCAGCAGCTGGGTGTCTACATCATGATCGGGGAGCGGACCAATGTCGCCGGTTCGCCGAAGTTCGCCAGACTGATCAAGGAAGGCAAATATGAAGAAGCGGTAAGCGTAGCCCGGCAGCAAGTCGAGAACGGTGCGAACGTCCTCGACATCTGTATGGATGAGGGCATGATCGACGGCGTCACAGCAATGACACGCTTCCTGCAGTTGCTAGGGAGTGAGCCGGAAGTAGCCAAGGTGCCCTTTATGGTGGACTCCTCGAAATGGGAGGTCATCGAAGCCGGCTTGAAGTGCCTGCAGGGCAAAGGCATCGTTAATTCGATTTCACTCAAAGAAGGCGAAGAAAAATTTCGCCAGAACGCTAGGAAGGTTCTGAAATACGGCGCGGCCGTAGTAGTGATGGCCTTTGATGAACGAGGCCAAGCTGCCACTTACGACGATAAAATCCGCATCTGCGAGCGCGCCTACCGCATTCTCGTTGACGGAGTCGGGTTTCCTCCCGAAGACATTATCTTCGATCCCAATATCCTCACCGTTGCCACCGGCATGGAGGAGCACAACAACTACGCGGTCGACTATATCAACGCTACGCGTTGGATCAAGGCCAACCTGCCGCACGCGAAGGTGAGTGGCGGCGTTTCAAACATCTCATTCAGTTTTCGCGGCAATAACAAGGTCCGCGAAGCGATTCACTCTGCGTTTCTATACCACGCAATCGCGGCGGGCATGGACATGGGCATTGTGAATGCGGGCATGCTTGAGGTCTACGAAGAGATTGAGCCAGAACTCAAGGCGCTGGTCGAGGACGTGTTGCTGAATCGCCGTCCCGATGCCACAGAGCGACTGGTGGATTATGGCGAAAAGCTTAAGGGCGTGGGCAGGGCAGTAAATGAGAAGAAAGCTGAAGAATGGCGCAACGGCACGGTTGAGGATCGGCTTTCTCACGCGCTCGTAAAGGGCATCGACACATACATTGAAGCTGACGCCGAGGAAGCTCGCGTAAAGCTCGGCCGTCCTCTATTGGTTATCGAGGGTCCGTTGATGGCAGGCATGAGTGTGGTGGGGGATCTATTCGGTGCCGGCAAGATGTTTTTGCCCCAGGTGGTCAAGTCTGCGCGCGTGATGAAGAAGGCCGTGGCGCACCTGACGCCGTTCATGGAAGCCGAGAAGGAAGCTAGAGCTGCGGCGGGGGAAGTGGTCAAGGCGCAGGGGAAAATCGTACTGGCGACGGTCAAGGGCGATGTTCACGACATTGGCAAAAACATCGTCGGGGTCGTCCTCGCCTGCAATAACTACGAGGTGATCGACATGGGGGTGATGGTCCCGTGCGAAAAGATCCTCGAACGCGCCAAGGCGGAAAAAGCGGACATGATCGGACTCAGTGGGCTGATCACTCCGTCTCTCGACGAGATGGTCCATGTGGCCCGAGAGATGGAGCGTCAGGGTTTCAAGTTGCCGCTGCTCATTGGCGGGGCAACCACGAGCCGCGCACACACGGCCGTTAAAATCGCGCCGCATTATAGTGAGCCCGTAGTCCACATACTCGACGCCAGCCGAGCAGTGCCTGTCACGACCAGCCTTCTGAGCGACGAAGGTAAATCTGCGTTCGTGGCGCAGCATCGCGCCGATTACGATGCGTTGCGCAAAGCCCACTCTGCGCCCAAGCTAAGCGTGGTCTCGCTTGAGGCTGCTCGAAAAAGGCGCACTCCGATCAAGTGGCGCGCGGAGGATCTGCCCGTGCCCGCTTTTACGGGCGTGCGCGTCCTGGATAAATTTCCGCTGGCGACGCTGCGCGAGTTCATTGACTGGAGCCCGTTCTTCCATACCTGGGGATTGAAGGGTATTTATCCCCGCATTGTGGAGCACGAAGAGCACGGTGCGCAGGCGCGCCAGGTTTTCGCTGAAGGCAATGCGCTCCTTGATGTCATCATTGAGAAGAAACTGATCACGGCCCGAGGCGTATACGGCTTCTTCCCCGCCAGCGCCGTGGGGGACGATGTCGAGTTGTACACGGACGACAAACGCGAGACGGTGCTCGAACGTTTTCATTTTCTCCGCCAGCAATCGAACAAGGAAGGCACCGAGCCTTGTCGGTCTCTCGCCGACTTCATCGCTCCCAGGGAAACCGCGCTACCCGATCATATCGGTGCGTTCGCGGTAACAAGCGGGATCGGATTGAAAGAACTGTGCGACTCGTACAGGGCCAAGCACGACGACTACAACGCGATCATGGCAGAGGCCATCGCCGATCGCCTGGCTGAGGCTTTCGCCGAATGCTTGCACAAACGCGTGCGTGATGAATGGGGTTATGGTTGTGGGGAGGGTTTGAGCAACGCGGATCTTGTTCAAGAGAAATATCGCGGCATCAGGCCAGCTGCGGGTTATCCGGCATGCCCGGATCACACGGAAAAGGGTCCGCTCTGGCGCTTGCTCGATGTGCAGTCGAATACCGGAATGCTGATTACGGAATCATTTGCGATGTGGCCAGGATCAAGCGTAAGTGGACTCTACCTCGCGCATCCCGAATCGCGATATTTCAGCCTCGGCAAGATCGACCGCGATCAGGTCGCTGATTACAGCAAACGCAAAGGAATGAGCGTGGGCGAAGTCGAGCGATGGCTCGGGCAAAACCTGAATTACGACCCTGCGGAATAGCTCCGGATCTCCTGTTCAGCCCTGCCGTTTCCCCGCCTTTTCGTCAGAATCCGCAGAGAGGAGTTCCTCCAGGATGACGGGCAATACGGAAGTTATTGCGTCCCGAAGTCGGCCTGTGGGAAGTGGAGCCACAACGGCCGAGAAAGCGCGAGCATAAAGTCGAAAATTATCAGAAATCCGCGCCTTAAGTAATTCTTTCCGCCGGAGAAACTTTCGGTCTCATGACTGCACGCTAGGCACGCAGTCACCATGCGAACCCAATCGGGCTGCCTGGAACCTCGCGAAGTGACCACTGTTTGCCACAGAATCGCCTGGCGTTCGCCTTTCATGTCCGAATGGACGGCGAATAGAAACCGGACTGATTGCAACGCTCTGATGTCGGGTTTTAGGCTGAAATTCTCTGGTAAGGTTTTGCTATCTGCAACTTACGGATACGTCGAGGCTTAGCGCGGCAAAACCGTACCGAGGGTTCGAATCCCTCTCCCTCCGCCACCCAGTCTGAACAGCAGAGAAAGTCCGCCCCCCCTTTCCTCCGAAATACGCGAATAATGCCCGTATTTCGCAATATTTCGTCCAAAAACCGGACCGGAGAAAATGGACCACTCGACAACGAAGGGGCCACAGTCCTGGCTTTTCTCTGGAGGCCACATGCGCAGTCCGGTTTCAGGGAGGGCCTTAGGCGAATGTAATGCGATCAGAAACCGGGGATTCGGCCACAGCGGGTTGACTTATTTCGGCGCGCCCATCTTTTCTTGGCGCGACGGCTCCCGCAGTGGATTGCGCCTTTTCCTGTCCCGCAGCCGGGATCATGCTTACACATCCCAGTACGGCCACAACCAAAAAGCCTTCCTTGCTGCCCAAGTCTCCAGTTTGATCATTTCTCCCATCTCCACTCTCCTGTCTACCCGTAATCTACGTCTTGTCTCTGCCCAATGTTCCGCGCGGCAATCCGTCGAGCGGCCCTCTTGTTGACGACTCGGGTCGTTTGTCGACCAACATCGCAGGTCTCCCTTGCGTACTGTTATCCCCGCCCGAATCACGGGCTACCCGGAAGTAATCCCGATTAGGAAAAGCGGGCTTCACGTCGGCGTGGTTCCGCTCACGCAATCCAGAAGTCGGCTTCGAGGAGATCGCCGTGGATCTACGCGAAGCCCGTTTGTGGCCTACTTCCGAATAGCCGACAAACCGGGAACAATCCCGGTTGCCACAGCGATGATGGACGAACAGTAAGTTGGGATCGTCAGGGAATGCCGGCTTCTACCGAAGTAATTGACGGCTGTAAGCCGCGCGGAGTTCAGTGCTCACCAAATCTTGATAGGGGCAATGCCATGGGAAAAAAGCGCCGGGAGATTCCCGGCGCACGCACCGTATGCAAGTGATTTGGACTCTAATAGTTCATTGAAGATCCCTTGGCTGCGGGTACATCCTTGGAAGTCATGTCAAATGTGAGCATGAACCCGTTTGTTCCCTTGAACTCATACGGTTTGGGTCCCTCCCTGTATGTTTCGATTTCGTTCGGCATCATGACAAAACCGTCATTGCGTGGCGTACCCCAATACTTGACGTTCGTAAGCACGGCTGGCTCGTCAGTCATTCCCTGAAATCGCGCCAACTTGATCTCTGCCGTCTTGCCGCCGTTTAGTGTGGCGTGCGCGTGGTCTTTGTCGAACGCCCAGGTAATATTGCCTTCGGCGATCTGCAGTGATTTCCACTTCACCGGAAACACATGCCCGATGATTTCCCCGAGCGCCTGGCGTTGTTCGGCGGTTGCCCCTTTATCGAACGTCACCTGCGCCCAATCCATCTGTCCCTGCGAGAAGTCGCCACCCAGATCCCCATTGATCCAGAACTTGGCCCCAGCGAGATCAACGTTGCCGTAGTGTCCCTGGTTCACTTTGTAAGCATTGTTGAACTTGCAGAAGTGTTCCGTCTTTCCGTTTTCGTGATGAGCTGCTGGATGCGAGTTGAAATAGCACATGCAGAAGTGAGGACAGCTGCAGGCCTCGATTGCGGTTGCATTGATCGCCCAATCCGCCGCCGACTCGCCGGAGTGACCGGCGCTGACGGTGAGTAGGGCAAGGACGAGTGTTAGAGCTATTCTGTGCATAGAGCACCCCCAAAATGAGTAAGAGAAAGCCATTATCTAAATAAAACTAACGAGCATCGTCAGGCCCAGCGCCAAGCCCTTCAGACTGTCCCAAGAGCGTGTCAGGTGCTTCTACTTGTCGCTTGCAGAGCGCCTGACGGTCAATGCTCCGACACCTCTCCTTCGATACCCTCGCGATCCCCTAATAAGTCGTCTGTTTGCAATGCAATGTGGGGTATCGCTTTGTGTTCGGTTGCGTGCTAGACTTCTCGAAAATGTGAAGTACGCCGATGCCGTCCACCCTCCCATCATTGGTGCGTTTCGCAAATTTCGAAGTCGATCTGCGGGCTGGCGAGTTGCGAAGAGAAGGCAGCAGAGTCCGGCTGCAGGAACAGCCCTTCCTACTTCTGGCAGTGCTCTTGGAATCCGCGGGGGAAGTCGTCACCCGTGAAGAACTTCGCAAGCGCCTTTGGTCGGCCGATACCTTCGTCGATTTTGACCACCGTCTCGCCGTGGCTGTAAGCAAGCTTAGGGACGCGCTGCGGGACTCCGCCGAGAACCCAAAATTCGTTGAGACCGTTGGCCGACGCGGCTACCGGTTCTTGGGGCAGCTGGTATTTACCGATTCATTATCTGCGGATTCCGGCGCGAGAATGTCTGACACTCCTTTGTCTTCTTATCAACCAACCGAGCAAGCGGAGCTTCCAAAGCTGGCGCATCCGCAGCCGAGGCGATCTCGAGTCAACAGACTGATCTTTCTCTCCACGGTCGGATTTGCGATTCTTCTCGCAGTGATCGTCGTGACGAAGCTTGTCCACATTCGGTCTGGGAAAGAAGAGTCGTTGACTCCCCGGAGCCTGGCGATCCTTCCGCTGCAAAATCGTGGCGAGGATTCAA
>Ga0302225_10001610_pt1 | contig 14211 bp, 9 predicted proteins | sample II_Palsa_E3_2_FD_193515 | JGI IMG/M metagenome (GOLD analysis project Ga0302225, IMG submission 193515) | Peat permafrost microbial communities from Stordalen Mire near Abisko, Sweden - II_Palsa_E3_2 | ecosystem: Environmental > Terrestrial > Soil > Palsa > Peat permafrost | place: Sweden...
TGGCTTTGCTGTCATCGACTAAGAGAATCCTCACGTATCCGCCGTCCTTATCTGTACTATCGAACCATCGGCATTTCCGGCAGGATGATTAGCCTGAGACTTTCTTCCCAAAGTGGAAATGGTCCGGCAATTCACAGGCTGCTTGTGACATCCGTCACTGCGCCGCCGCTGAGCGACTATCTAAGATAAACTCGGTTTCCCAGAGTCCTCCGAGCAGACAGTTGTTCCCAGGGGATGGTTATGACAGGGAGTTACTGGCGTCTGCTCACCGGTTTTTCGCTGATTTTCATAGTGCCGATGCTATTGGCCCCTGGGCTTCTGAGGGCGCAGGACGTGGTTGCGGATCGCGCCGAAGCCCCAACTTTGGCGCTTTTCCCGCGCGCTGCACCGATCTTGCCGGGCCAGCTTCCTTTGCTTCCCACGGTGCCGAGCCATTATCCCTTGCCTCCCGGCACGATCGCCCTCCAGCAAATCGTTCGCACCGCGGGAATCATTTTCGCTGGCCGCGTTACCTCTGTGGGGCGTGCCATCCCGTCTTCCGGGCTAAGCTCTTCCGCGACCGCTGTTACCTTCCAGGTTGACCATGGCATTCGCGGTGCTGCATCGGGCCAAAGCTTGACGATCCACGAATGGTCCGGTCTTTGGGCCAGCGGCGAGCGCTACCGTGTCGGCGAGCGCGTCCTGCTGTTTCTGTATTCTCCGGGCAGGCTGGGCCTTAGCAGCCCGGTGGGCCGGGCCATGGGAAGATTCGCGATCGATCCCCGGGACAGGATCATCATGAGCGCCCAACATGCTGCGGTTTTGGCGTCCGATCCTATTCTCGGCGGAAAGACCTTGGTTCCCTACGTCGATTTCGCCCAGGCTGTACGGCTCGCCGGTGGAGGCGAATGAGACGGACTATGGAGAAAAGGATGGCATTCGCCACGCTCCCGATTCCGAGGCTGGCCACAATTCTGTCGGTGGTGCTGTTATGCCCTGGACTGATTCGTGCAGGGGGACCTCAGTACGTGGCGGGCTCCAGTTATTTCACCTCCTCGACCATGGGCCTGCCGGTCACTTGGTCTCAGGGCCAAGTGAACTACTACACCGACCAGGGAGATCTTAGTCCCATACTGCCCAACGCCTCGGCCAACAGCTTTGTAGCCAGCGCCTTCAGCCAATGGACATCTGTTTCCACCGCTGCCATCACGGCAACGAACGCCGGACAACTCGCCGAAGACGTTAACGGCAGCAACATCGAGGTCGACTCGAATGGAACGGTCGCCGCTCCCGCCGATATCACTCCTTCCGCTACGCAAACCCCGGTTGGCATCGTCTACGACTATGACGGCTCCGTAACTGACGCATTGCTTGGCGCCGGAGCCGGGGAGTCCTCGGAATGCTTCTGGAACGCGGTCTACGGAGGCGTGGACAATTTTGGTACGAGCGCGAATTTTCTGCACGCTTTAGTCGTTATCAACGGGCAGTGCGCGCTACAGTCTTCGCAACTCACGGACGTGGAATACCGGCTCGTGCGCGTGCTGGGCAACGTGCTTGGTCTGGGTTGGTCGCAGCTGAACCTGAACGTGATCACCGGCAACCCTCCCCCCACTCCCAATGACTTCGCCGGTTTTCCCGTGATGCACTACATGGACCCGGTGAACTGCATCCCGATTACCCTTTGCTACCCGAATCCCTTCCAACTCGCGGCCGACGACATAGCGGCTGTTTCCCGCCTCTATCCCGTAAGTACGTCGGCCTCCGCAGCCCGCATTTACGGGTCTGTTTACTTTGTGGATCACGCGGGTGCCGAAGCCCAGCCCATGCAGGGCGTGAATGTGGTTGCAAGCTGGATTGACCCCTCCACCGGCCAGCCTTCAACCGAGTACTCGGCGTCCTCGGTTTCCGGATTTCTCTTCACCGGCAACGCGGGGAATCCCATCACGGGCTTAACCGATCCGCTGGGCAATCCCTACAGCGAGTTCGGATCAAACGAACAAAGTGTGGAAGGATTCTTCGATCTTGGTGGCCTATCGATCCCGAATGGCGCGAGTACGGCGCAATACCAACTCTCCGTGGAGGCTCTGGACCCGTTGTGGTCCGACGGCGTGTGCCCCTACGACTTTTCCCAGGTAGCCCCTTCCGGAACCTTTCAGCCCATCGTAGTAACCGTGAGCGCGGGCGGCGAGTTTGAGCAGGACATTCCGATGTCGGGCAGCGCACAGCCGGTTCCGCCGTGGGCTGCAATGGAGACATGGGCTGCTCCCGCGCAGGTTCCGTCTCCCGGCGACTGGGTGGGCTCGTTGAGCGGCTACGGCGATGTAGCTTACTTTTTGATCACCGCCAAGGCCAACCGCACTTTGTCGGTAGCTGTTACCGCGCTGGATGAGACCGGCGTGCCGAGCGAATCCAAAGCGGAACCTGTGATCGGCATCTGGACCCTCGGCGACCCGCAGGGCACAGCTCCGCCAGCGCTTACGCCGGGGCCATTCAACTCCGAAACGTTCGGTATGAGCCGTCTCGACGCGCAAATCTTGAGTTCGAACGGTTTTATCGTCGGCGTGGGTGACCTGCGCGGTGACGGCCGCCCCGATTATCAATACCACGCCCACGTGCTCTACGGAGATTCGGTGAACCCGCCGCGAATTCCTACAAGCGGCGGTGCAATCACTTTGCAGGGCACTGGCTTTGCACCGGAGCTCAGTGTCACCTTGGGCAGCACGGCCCTGCCGTTGCTGGCCACCAATGCCAGCCAGATTCTGGTGGCCGCTCCCGGGCAAAGCGACGGGCCGCAGACCATCACAATCACCGACCCGGTCAGCGGCGCATTCTCCATCATGACTGATGCGCTTACCTTCGGAGCCGCTTCCACGGACGAGGTCCTACTGTTGCAGGGAGCAAACCCCCCAACACCGGTCGGGACCCAGGCCACTAATCCTGTGATCGTGCGGGTCGTGGCTTCCGATGGCATAACGCCAGTGGCCGGAGCAACCGTGGGATGGACCACCACCAACGGAGTCACACTCTCAGTCTGCGGTGGCGCGTCCACCTGTTCAGGAATCACCGACGAAAGCGGAATGGCTTCCACGTGGGTTACGCCCGGAGCCACCGGGGTTGCGACCATCACGGCAACCCTCGCTCCTGGCGTCTACAATCCGTCGCAGTCCGTCGCCGCCACTTTGCTGGCCACGTCTTCGTCTTTGGATATCGGAGTAACCACTCCGTATCTTTGGGTGGCTCAGGGAGTAACCGTTAGCGTGCCAATCACGGCGCGTGTCGTGAGTACCGGTGTGCCGCAGGCCGGTGATACGGTGAACTTCAGAATCGCGCAGGGCTCCGGCTCGCTCAGTTCCGCGAGTGCGGTAACCAACAGCAGCGGCTACGCCTCGGTCACGCTCACGCTGACGAATTTTACCGCCAACGTGCAACTCACCGCCTGCGTCGCGCCCGCAAACAGTCCTTGCCAAACCGTCTATGGGAATGCGGTCGCGGCCGGGTTGCTGAACTTGCAGGCCGTTGCGGGAGCCGGGCAGGTGATCACAGGGCAGGCGTTTCAGCCCTTGACGGTTCGCGTGACCGATTCTTCCACGCCGCCCAATCCCGTTCTCGGAGCCAGCGTGCTGTTTCAATCCACCGTGCTGCGTCCGCCGGGGAACGGTCTTACGCTCACGTCAGGTGATCCCACCGTTACACAAACGGGAATGCCCGTCATCTTGAGCGCGACCCAGACCAGCGTGCAGAGCGATCCCAACGGCCTGGCAAGTTTCCTCCCTTCAGTGGGATCGTTCACCGGGCCGCTGGAGGTCGAAATCCAGGTTTCGGCCGGAGCGCTTGCCGCCCTGCAGGATGTAATGGAAATTTACCCCCAGAACGGCAGCGGGAACACTGCCCCACCCACGAGTAGCCCGTGGCACGGAAGTGTTCCCGCGCCCGAGAAACCAGCGCGACAAGTACGGTCCAACGATCAGTGAGAATGAGGATGGACCGCGTCTGCAGAGTTACTTCCCCGGTGCGGACCGGCGTGGCCGCTGTTTTGTCGATACCGACCTGATGATCAGCTTGCGGCGCGCGCGAGCGGGCATGGGAACCTTGGCGCGGTTCAGAGCTACGTTGATGAGTTCGCGGACTTCAGGGTCGTCGAGCACGCGGGCGTCCGGCTCGCCCGCGTCGTACAGGCAGATGTTTCGTACCACATTGCCGCTGCCCTGCAGGCGCTTTGCCGGATCGGGCAAACCTGCGCCTTGCAGAAAGCAGAGGGTGACGCGGCCTGGAGGAAGCACAATAGAGAAAATCGCCTCCGAGGGCCGCTCCGTGGGGCTGAAGCCGATGACCAGCCAGTTGTAGTTGTCGTAAACCATCTCGACAGCGCCGGGAACGAACTTGCGCATTTTCGTCAGCGCGCGGCGGGCAAAGGCGGCCACCTCCAGGTCGTATTTCGCCAGGAAAGAGTCGAGTCGCGCTTGGGCGTCAGCCTGAGAAAAGTCGAGCGAAGCTTGCTTGGCGCCGGGGCTCTTGGGTTTATTCTTGCGGATCGGATTCATTCTTTACCTCCGGACTCGGGCGAGTGCACCCGCGCCACACGAACCGCCGAGCTTCGCTCGGCTGGACAGCCGAGGGCGGCTGCCCCCACACGGCGTGTGCTGAAGCCTGACAGGCGAAGCCCGCAGGCCTGTCTCACTTCTTCGTCCACTGATCCACCCAGTCGTTGACCGTTTTGTACCAAAGCTGCGAGTTCTGCGGCTTCTGCACCCAGTGGCCCTCGTCGGGGAAATACAGCATTTTTGACGGGACGCCTTCCATTTGCAACGTGGTGAAAAGCTGCAAGCCTTCGCTCACGTCGAGGCGGTAGTCGCGTTGGCCATGAATTACCAGAGTCGGCGTCTTGAAATTCTTCGCGTACTGGTGCGGCGACCACTTCTCATACATTGCCCGGTTGTCGTAGGGAGTGCCTTTGAACTCCCAGTCATTGAACCAGAGTTCTTCGGTGGTGCCCCAGGCGGATTCGGCGTTGAACATGCCGTCGTGCGACACGATGCACTTGAAGCGGTCGGTGTGACCGAGCACCCAGTTGGCCATGTAGCCGCCGTAGCTGGCGCCGAGCGCGCACTCACGGTCTTTATCGATGAATGGATAAGCCTTCTCGGCGTAGTCAAGACCCTTCATCAGGTCTTCAAACGGAGCGCCGCCCCAGTCGCCGTTGATGGCGTCGATGAACTTCTGCCCGTAGCCGGTCGAGCCGTGGAAGTTGATCATGATGACCACGTATCCGTTGGCGGCGAAGAGTTCGGGATTCCAGCGGTAGCTCCAATCGTCTCCCCAGGCGCCCTGCGGCCCGCCGTGGATGAGGAACTTCACGGGATATTTCTTGCTGGCGTCGAAATTCGGCGGCTTGACCAGGAAGCCTTCGACCTTGTCGTTGTGAGCACCGGCGAAATAGAACGATTCAAGTGGCGACATCTGAATCTGTGACAGAGGTGCATCATTGAGGTGGCTCAGTTGGGTCACCTGTGGCTCGACCCTCGTATCCAGCTCCGAAAGGGGCGCTGCGTAAATCTCAGTTGGTCCCCGTAGCGACATTCGCGTGAAGAAAAGGAAATCACCTGTTTTGCCAACAGTGAGGTCGTCATTGAATCCGTCGCTCACGCGCCGAATTCCGAATTTCACAGGTCTGGTGTTAATTACCAATTCCTTTTTTAGCTCTGCCAGCCAGATCCATGATTGTCCTTCTACCTCGCTCGTGAAATAGACCCTCGCGGAGTCAGCTGCCCATGCAAATGACCCAACCCAATACTTAAAAGCTTCAGTTGCATCCTTCTTCTCGCCGGTCTTGCGGTCGTACAGCATCAACCGAAAGCGGTCGCTCTCGTATCCCGGTCTCTGCTGGGCGCGGTAGGCGATGTAGCGGCCATCGGGCGAATAGAGCGGCGTCGAGTCGCTGGCGGGATTGTCGGCGGTAATGTTTTTGGTCTTGGCTAAAACCTGAGCGGGCGAGTCGCCCGCTCCCACACCGACCGGGACGATCCAGAGATCGTTGTTGGTGGAAGCAGCCGGATTCTTGTCGTGATTCGAGGTGTAACAAATCTCCTGCCCGTCGGGCGAGAAGGCATATTCGTCCTGGCCGCCGAGCGAGAACACGGGCGCGTCGTAGTCTCCGGGCGTGAGGTCCTGAGCGATTGAGCAGAGTCCCCGACTATCGATCCCGTCCACCGCGCCACCGCAGCCGCACGTAACGCATACTACAAACAGATGTGTTCGTTTACCTTCCCTATATGCGTTCCAATGCCGATACAGCAGATGAGTGAAAATCTGTCCCTTGACTTTCGACTCTTTCGCTTCTTTCAGCTTCCTGACATTACATCCGGTCTCCTGACCTTCTGCTCCATCGCACTCGGGATACACATCGGACGTGAAAAGAATGTTCTTCCCGTCGGGCGACCAAAGTTCACCGCTAGCCTCCGTTGCTATCGAAGTCAACTGGTGTACGGCCGTCACGGTTCCTGACACGCCGTCGAAGTCTGCAATCCAAACTTGCGACCCACCTTCTTTGGTTGAGAGGAAAGCGAAATGCTTCCCATCCGGCGCCCAGCGCGGGCGATCCGCATCCTGATCGCCGATGATCTCGCGCTCCTGACCTCCAGCCGTAGGTACGACCCAGATATGCGGCGTCTTCGTGTTGGCTTCGAGATCCACATCGACCACGCTGAAGATCACCCACTTGCCGTCGGGCGAGACTTCGGGCTCGCCTACGCGCTTCAGCTTCATCATGTCTTCGAAGGTGAAGGGATGCTTGGCCTGGGCGAAGGCTGGAAGCGTGAACGCGATGAGGGCGAGAAACGCAAAAAAGAAACGACGCATCGACGGATCTCCTCGGCAAACGGATGAGTGTAGCAGGGTGGAGCCGCTGGCTTCTAGTTGCCGGCTTTCCCACGGCAACCCCTTCCTTGATACGGCATCCAAGTAAGTGGCAGAACCGTAGCGCCCTACCCCGGCCTCACTGAGCGGAGAGGGGTCGGGGGAGGGTCGCCGCGGTCCAGACGATGTGAACACACCAAGGAATTTTCCAGCCCGCCCGTCTTCGCGGGAATCGACCACGACTTATCCGCTAAAATAGGGTTATGAAACGGCCTTTGCACGGTGTCTTGTTTCTTACCGCTCTGGTTGCCTGCGCCTTCGCGGCATTGCCCGCTGTGGCGCAGGAAGGCCCCCTCGAAAACACTCCGCCCAAAGGCGTTACTCCCGAGGAGATTATCCAGCACTTCGCCGCCAAGGAAAAGGAATTCAAAGCGGCGCGCGATCAGTACACCTACCGCCAGGACATCACCGTAAAAACGCTGGATGGCGACACGATCACGGGCGAGTACCACGAAGTTTTCGATGTGCTGTTTGACGACAAAGGCAGGCGCATAGAAAACGTAGTGTTTGCTCCTCAGTCAAGTCTGGAGCAAGGCGGTCTTTCGCTCGATGAAGGCGACGTTCAAGATTTCCGCAACCGCCTGCCTTTCGTGCTCACCAGCGATGAGATTGCGGAATACAACATCCTGTACGTGGGCCAGCAGTCCGAAGACGAGCTGCACTGCTATGTGTTCGACGTCGCTCCCAAGCAGATCGTTGGCAAGAAGCGTTATTTTCAAGGACGCATCTGGGTGGACGATCACGATTTCCAAGTCGTAAAGACCTATGGCCAGGCCGTGCCCGAGACCCGCGACACCAAGAAGAAGGGCAAGGACGAACATCTTTACCCCAAGTTCACTACCTGGCGGCAGCAAGTCGACGGCAAATACTGGTTCCCCAGCTACACCCGCGCCGATGACACTCTGCACTTCAACCTAAGCGATATCCATATTCGCGAGATCTTGAAGTACGAAGACTACAAGCGGTTTGGCTCCAGCGTGAAGATTCTGTATCAAGGCCAGGAGATTCCGAAGGGCGACGACAAGCCGGGACAGAATCCGCCGCAGCCTCCTCCTCAATCTCCCGATCAGAAAAAGCCGGAGGCGCAGCCGCAGAAGTAGCGCGCCAGCATGACCCGGTGAATCCTCGATGAGATCGATGGACGGATGATGGACGGAAAGATGATGGACGGAAAGATGAGGCCCAGTACTGGCGCGCCGTACTAATGCCGAGAGCGTTTCTAGTCGCCGCTGGCGTGGTTCTGCATGGGAACGAGAGCGAGCCGCGGACGGGCTGCGGCAATCGAATGCTGCGGCGTGCGGCCAAAAGCATTCAAAATGCAGATGACTGCTGCGTAAGCGGAAAACACGCCGATCCCAACCGACGCGACCACGGTAACGCAGAGAATCAGGGGCATGAAGAGCGAGATCACGGTCAACCACCCTATCTAGATTGCGGTAAGTTGCAGTATTTCAGATGCCGCCAACTCACCTTCCGTATATGCGGTTTCTTCAATCTACTTGCGTTGACGCTCACCGCTATTGACGACTAAGATACGGAGTAGAGTTGTGCATTCCCAATGTCGAACATATCTGCAGACCTGTCGACATTACGGAAGGGCAATCCGTCGCGGATTTTCAGACAAGCGTCAAATGGCAATCACCAAGATTTCGGTGCGCGGGGCGCGCCAGCATAACCTCAAGAACATCGACGTTGAGATTCCCCGCAACACCCTCACCGTGGTCACCGGACTGAGCGGCTCGGGTAAATCTTCTCTCGCATTCGACACGATTTATGCCGAAGGCCAGCGCCGCTACGTGGAGACCCTTTCCACCTACGCCCGCCAGTTCCTCGACCAGATGGAGCGCCCGGATGTCGATGCCATCGATGGACTTAGCCCCTCCATCTCCATCGAGCAGAAGACCACCAGCCGCAGCCCGCGCTCGACCGTCGGCACCATCACCGAAATCTACGACTATCTTCGTCTGTTGTTCGCTTCCATCGGCGTACCGCACTGCCCCAAGTGCGGACACCCCATCAGCCGCCAGTCCGCCGACCAGATCGTGCATCGCGTGATGGCGCTCTCGCCCCAAGACCGCGTCATGGTCTTGGCGCCGATCGTGCGCGGGCGCAAAGGCGAATTCAAGAAAGAGATGGAGACGTTGCTCAAGCACGGTTACACCCGCGCCCGCGTCGATGGCGAACTGGTGAACATGGAGGACGACCTCAACCTCGACAAGCGCAAGAATCACACCGTCGAGGTGCTGATTGACCGTCTGCTGGTCAAGCCCGGCATCGAGCACCGGCTCGAGATGTCAGTCGGTCTGGCGATGAAGCTGGCCGGCGGATTGGTACAAGTATCGGTCGTCGGCGGCGATGAACAACTTTATTCCGAAAAGCTCGCCTGCCCCGATTGCGGCATCAGCGTCCCGCAACTCGAGCCGCGCTCGTTTTCCTTCAATAGCATGTATGGAGCGTGTCCCGAGTGCCACGGCCTCGGCAGCCGCTTCGATTTCGATCCTGCGAAGGTGATCACCGACTGGTCAAAGCCGCTGCTTGATGGCGGCCTCGGACCCGGCTCGGCGTCGCAAGGACTCATCCACAGTTTGCAAGTCGTGGCTGCAGCCCACGGTATCGACCTCAGCGTGCCGTTTGAAAAATTTCCCGACAAAATCCAGGACCTGCTTTTGAACGGCGAGTCGGGCCGCGGCAAGACCGGATTCCGAGGAATTTTCGGATACCTGAAGCAAAATCTTGAAGAATCCACGTCTGAAGGCTACCGCGACTGGCTGATGGATCACATGTCGGCTACGGAGTGTCCCACGTGCCAGGGCAGGCGTCTGCGCCCGGAAAGTCTGGCGGTAAAAGTGAACGGCATGTCGATTGCCGACTTCACCGCGCTGCCGATTTCGCGAGCGCTCGAAGTGGCGCAAAGCATCAAGCTTGCCGGCCGCGAGGAAAAGATCGCCGGCCGCGTCATGCACGAAATTGTCGAGCGTCTGCAATTCCTGAATGCGGTTGGACTGAACTACATTTCGCTCGACCGTTCCGCCGCAACGCTCTCCGGCGGCGAAGGCCAGCGCATTCGCCTCGCCACGCAGATCGGCTCGAAACTGCGCGGCGTGCTCTACGTGCTCGATGAACCGTCAATCGGCTTGCATCATCGCGACAACGGCCGCCTGCTCACCGCGCTCGAAAATCTGCGCGACCTGGGCAACACCGTGCTCGTCGTCGAACACGACGAAGAAACCATTCGCCGCGCCGACTACGTCATCGATCTCGGCCCCGGCGCAGGTCGCCACGGCGGATCTCTTGTCGCCCACGGAACTCCCGCGGAAATCATGCGCGAGCCCAACTCGCTCACCGGCGCTTACATCGCTGGCAGAGTGCAAATCGAGATGCGTCCCGAGCGGCGTCAAAAAAACGGAGCGGCGCTCACCATTCTCGGCGCAAAGGAAAATAATCTCAAGAATCTCGACGTAACTTTCCCGCTCGGCGTAATGACGGTGGTGACCGGAGTCTCCGGCTCCGGCAAGTCCACGCTGGTCAACGATATTCTCTATCGCGCCCTTGCGCGCCAGCTCTACCGCTCACGCGAAAAGTCCGGCGAGCACAAATCCATCGTCGGAGCCGAGAACATCGACAAAGTCATTCGCATCGACCAGTCGCCGATCGGCCGCACTCCGCGCTCCAATCCCGCGACCTACACCGGAGTGTTCACGGCCATCCGCGAGATCTATACCATGCTGCCCGAAGCGCGTGAGCGCGGCTACAAAGCTGGACGCTTTTCCTTCAACGTCTCGGGCGGACGCTGCGAGGCCTGCCAGGGCGAAGGCCAGCGCCGCATCGAAATGAATTTTCTGCCTGATGTCTACGTGCTCTGCGAAGTCTGCGGCGGACGCCGCTACAATCACGAGACCTTGGCCGTGAAGTACAACGGCAACTCCATCGCCGATTTGCTCGAGATGCCCGTTTCCGACGCGCTGCCCATTCTCGAAAACATTCCGCAGGTAAAGCAAAAGCTGCAAACTCTGGTCGATGTCGGCCTCGGCTATATTCATCTCGGTCAATCCGCGGTCACGCTCTCCGGCGGCGAGGCGCAACGCATCAAGCTGGCCCGCGAGCTGAGCAAACGCCAAACCGGCAAAACTCTTTATCTTCTCGATGAACCCACCACCGGCCTGCACTTCGACGACGTAAAGAAGCTACTCGACGTGCTCCATCGCTTAACCGACCTGGGCAATTCCGTCATCATCATCGAACACAATCTGGACGTGATCCGCAACGCCGACTGGCTCATCGACCTCGGCCCCGAAGGCGGCGAAGAAGGCGGCCGCATCGTAGCCCAAGGCACGCCCGAGCAGGTCGCGCGGGTGAAGAAGTCTTATACCGGCCAGGCGCTGACGGGATATTTCGTAGGCAACGGCAAGCGGAGCGCGTAATTGGGCCGCTCCAAAACAGAAGCCGCCAGCCCTGCGGCTGGCTTCAAAAGGAAAATACCGGCAGCGGGGCGGCTCAAAACCGTCCGATCCAAAAAACTCCCCCGCAATCGCTCCACCCTCTGCCCTCATCCAACCCCGCGTCCCCTTGAATCCGCACCCCCGCTCCCGTCATCAGTACAATAAGAACTCTGGAGGAAAAACTATGGCTTTCGAACTACCGCCCCTGCCCTACGATTACGCGGCCCTTGAACCCGTCATCGACAAGCAAACGATGACCCTGCACCACGACATGCACCACGCAGCCTACGTCAAGAATCTAAACGCAGCAATCGAAAAGCACCCCGAGCTGTCCAAGAAAAGCCCCGAAGATCTCATTCGCGACCTCAGCTCCATTCCTGAAGACATTCGCGGCGCCGTCCGCAACAACGGCGGCGGCCACGTCAACCACACCATGTTCTGGAAGATCATGAAGCCCAAAGGCGGCGGCGATCCCACCGGCCCCATCGCCCAGGCCATCACGAAAACTTTCGGCAATTTCAAAGATTTCCAGGCCAAGTTCAACGACGCCGGCGTCAAGCAATTCGGCTCCGGATGGGTCTGGCTCGCCGGCAAGGGCGGCGACGTGCAAATCATCTCCACCCCTAACCAGGACAGCCCCATCTCGCAAGGCCTCTATCCCATCTTCGGCAACGACGTCTGGGAGCACGCCTACTACCTGAAATACAACAACCGCCGCCCGGAATATCTCACCGCCTGGTGGAATGTCATCAACTGGGACGAAGTCAACGCCCGCTTCGAAGCCTTCAAGTCAGGCAAGGCCGTGCAAGAGCCAGCCATGGCGCGCTAATCGAACCGTGTGGGTCGGACACCCTTGCCCGACTGCCTTTGACTTTTATTGTCTCGGCAAAACTCATGTGGGGACAGCCGCCCTCGGCTGTCCCGCCGAGCGAAGCAGGCGGGAACGGCCCCATGTCGAGACAGTCGCCTCGCCTGTCCCGCCAAGCGAAGCGAGCGGAATCCCTCTGGCCACTGATCACTGACGCACCGCCTTTCTGCATTTCCTGTGCAAGCTCTGTGGAGAATCTTCTCCCTCACCCTCTCAAACTTTTCCGCTTACACGCTCCCACGACCCGAACCCGCGCCTTCCATGCGGCTTAGCGCGATCTGCCGAGCAAAGTTCCCGATCCTCACCCATCCCCCAAAATCCCCGCGCACAATTTTCCTCAACTGCACCAAAAATACTGAATTGACCTCCCGCTCTTTCACTCGTACATTCTGTTTCGCTCTATCACACAAAATTATCCTGGACGAAAACCGTTAACGCCCGGGACGCAACCTCAGCCCTTCGGCGGTAGCCGATCGGCATCAACCATCACTATTCACCAACAATTCCAAACCGGTTGGTACTCATGAAAGCAGCAAGTCCATGGATCACTTACCGCACCCGCTTCCTCGTCAAAGCCAGGCAACTCAGCTCCAGCCTCACCTTCACCGATGTTCTTGGCCGCCTGCACTCCGGACGCAAGGGCGACTATCTCGTCGAGTCCTCCGACGGTGTTCTGCGCATCGCTCCCCGTCAAATCTTCGAGGATATCTACGTCCCCTTGCTCGCAGATCGAACGCTCTGGGATCAGTCGCTCTCGGATCAAACCCAACCGGCCCAGCCCGCGATGGACACACAGCCCCAAATCCTCCCCGCCCCCATGCTCCCGCCCAGCCGCAAACGTCCGCAACCCTACCGCGACCGCAGCTCCCCCCATGCGGGCCTGCGCTCGCTCTGAGTCGCGAACGCGTACAGCCCCGTGGAATCGCGACTCTCCAGTCTGGAAGACCATCGATTCCGCTCAGTCAAAGAGAGGCGCTCCAATGTGGAAGCCGATCTATCTGGTACCGTGCAAGAGCGGCGCTTCAGCACCGCGTAAAGCGGTCAAATTTTACGTGGGCTTTAGCCCCCGCGGCCCTGAGCTTCGTATCAGGGCATCGCTTCAGCGATGCCGCCAGCGCTACGAGATCGTTTGCGCCTTCAGGCGCCGAGAATCCGGGCGCCACTCCCCGAAAACCACCTTTCCAACCCCTCCCCCACATTTGTGAACGCACCGTGAATCTCACTTGTGGAAAATTAATCCCCCACCCCCGCATCAAGCCCGTCATTGCTGGAGATACAACCTATGGTGTTTCCCTCTTGACAGACACAATTGGCGGGAGTAACTTTGCAATCCCATGGGCTTTGAAATTCGCCCTCGCGGGAACGAGCGCGAGTTTCGGGCGGGTGAGCAGTAAGGCAAAACCGGCGGGACGGCGCCAGGCCAGAGGTGACCCGGCGCCACTCCCGTAAACGCAAGAAAAAAGCATCCCGGCAACATGTTGGCCGGCTTCCCAACCTCCGGAAGCCGGTCGCCGGATAGCCGGGTTTTTGGGTAGTGCGGTGGCCGTTCCCCCGATCCTCCCCCGGGTGGACGACTGAATAGCAATCTGTCGGTAAGCGCGACAGAAGACTTAGGCAAGGAAGCAAGCCGGAAAATTGTCGATCTTTCGCCGTGCTAGCGACGGCGATTCTCGGTCGTGCTGTCGGCGGCAAATTGGTCGCGCTGCCAGCAGCACCGTGATCGTGCCAGGGCACCGTGGTCGTGCCGCCAGCAGCACCTTGGTCGTGCCGCGAGCAGCACCGTGGAAGAGCGGCGCTTCAGCGCCGCGATAGATTGCTGAAAGGCTTTGGGGCTTTAGCCCCCGAGATGCCTGAATTTGAGGAGCCCCAAATGGAAACCCTAACCCGCCTGGTCGCCGATTCTTTGGCCCGGCACGGCCTCGACCGTCCGGTCGACCCAGGCCGCCTGCAATGGTCGCGCTGGTTCCGTTGCGATTCCCCTCACAGCCTCCTGGTCGTCCCCAGCAAACCCGG
>Ga0302225_10001619_pt1 | contig 14163 bp, 9 predicted proteins | sample II_Palsa_E3_2_FD_193515 | JGI IMG/M metagenome (GOLD analysis project Ga0302225, IMG submission 193515) | Peat permafrost microbial communities from Stordalen Mire near Abisko, Sweden - II_Palsa_E3_2 | ecosystem: Environmental > Terrestrial > Soil > Palsa > Peat permafrost | place: Sweden...
ATCAGTGTGATGCTGATCGCCTTGGTCTGTTTTTCATGCACCGGAAACGGCGGCCCCGGTTCAACCCACAATTCCAATGCAATTTTGCCAAGCGATGCGGCGTTGATCACGCAACCATTGCCGCAGCCGACCCCGAAGAGCAGCGCCGGCGCTCAGGTTTCGACGCCCGCCGCTCCATTAACGTCAACCGCTGCGGCCCCGGCCAAACCCGCGTTGCCGCCGGAAGATGTGGTGATTCCACCAAGCGATGCCAGGTATACAATTTTCATCACCGCGCTGGATGGTCCCGATCATGTTGTCCGGGCCAAGTCGCTGCGTGAGCAATTGAAAGCCTCCACCCAAGACAACAAGTGGTATATCGTTCACGCCGAGGATAAGAGCACGATCTATTACGGATTCTATCGGGATATCGATCGCCAATCGAAAGAGGGGCAAGCTGCCCAGCACGATCGGGATTATTTGTCGAGCCTGAAAACTGCCGAAGGCGATTCACCGCTTTCGCTGATTCACTTTGAGCCCGTTGTCAATGTCGATCCGCCGGCTCCAGCCGAGTGGGACCTGGCCAAGATCGGCCTGAGTCCGCAGCACTATTGGACGCTACAAATCGCGGCCTACACCGCAGACGGCCGAGCCGAGCATCCCGGCGATGTGGGAGACCGCAAGTCCGCAGCCGTCGAATCCGTCAAGGCCCTTCGTGCCGAAGGCATACCGGCTTATTTCTATCACGGTCTCACGATCAGCTCCGTCTGCATCGGCACCTGGCCCGAATCAGCGATCAAAAAACAAAGCGGCGGCGACGCAGCCGGCAACGCCGCGACGATCAATCCTAATCAGCCTTTGTTGGTGACCGACGCACTGCCGGAAAACGTCAAGGCGGTTCGCACCCCCGACGGAAAACCGGTGAAGGTGCTCGAGCCGCGTGTCGAAATCCTGGATCAGGATCTGCTGGCAACGATGAAGCGTTTCCCCTATCACAGCAAGAACGGCTTCGATTACGAGCACACTTACGTTGATCCGAAAACGCACGAGAAAAAGATCGTGCGTGAACCCAGTCTCGTCATGCAGTTGCCGGAAACGACGGTCGTCGCCAATCCGAGTCAGCCCTTCGGAGCCGACAGCACGCAACTGCAAATCGCTCCCGGCTTGTTCGATGGCCAGGCATCCCACGCCCCCGAGCCGGGCTTAGGGAAGTTAAAGTCGGTTGGGCAGTGAAGACTATTGGCTCCGCCGCTGCCGCGTTGCGTTCGCTTGTCGGCAAAGACCCTTTGTTTTTTCTTGTTACCCGACGCAAAATGGCCGGTGTGCGTAGGAGCCACTTAGGGTCATCCGCGGCCACTACCCAACCCTTGTAATACCGTGCATAAACTCGATCCGAGTCTTTGGACGCCAGAGATACCAAATCGTAATCAGGTAAAGGACCGGCGGGAGTACCAAAGGTAACCATCTGCCCATCGACTCGCCAGCTTGATCGGCGTTCGTCAGATCATCTGGAACGGGGGGCAAAATCCAAAAGAATATTGCCAGTGAGTCCGCAGTCGAGAGCACAATTAAACAGACCATCGAAATTGTCGCCAGCCGCGATCGCATCAACAGTAGGACACCAGCGGCGACCAACACAACCTTGGTGGTGAGCGAAATGATTTGTTTGGCGATCAATATAGGGCCCAGCTGAAATGGACCTATGGGCGCACCGGGGTCCACGATGTCAGTGGGGAATATCCCTATGAGAAAGCCAAAACGAGCAACGGTGATGAAGGTGCCAACCAAGCCGAGCACGACGGCGAGTATCCCGATGAGAGTGGTCAGGTGCCTTCGCATCCGCGCCAAAGATACAACGCTTCACGACGGGACGCGAAATTTAACAGACTTTGAGAGCCACCGCTGACCAAGCCATGAAGATTTGCCAACCCCGCCAAAAAACCCACAATGGCCTCATCGCGATAAGGGGGCACATTCGCCAACGAAGGAGCAGCGGCTATGAGCGGTCAAGCATTCGGTGTCATCGGCCTGGAAGTCATGGGCCGGAACCTCGCCTTGAACGTCGAGCGGAACGGCTATCCGATTTCCGTTTACAATCGCACTTACGCCAAGACGCAGCATTTCATCGACGACCTGGCCAAGGGAAAGAAGGCCAAGGGTTTTGAGCAGATCAAGGATTTCGTCGCCAGCCTCGAACGGCCCCGAAAAATCTTGATCATGGTCAAGGCGGGCAAGCCGGTCGATGCGGTGATCGAGGAGCTCAAGCCGTTTCTGCAAAGCGGCGACATCGTCATCGACGGCGGCAATTCGCTCTTCACCGACACCGAACGGCGTGTCGCGGCACTGAAGCCGACGGGCATTCGCTTTTTCGGCATGGGCGTCAGCGGCGGTGAAGAAGGGGCATTGTGGGGACCGAGCATGATGCCCGGTGGCGATTACGAGAGTTACGAACATCTCAAACCGATTTTGGAAAAAGTAGCCGCGAAAGCTCCAAGCGACGGCGTCCCCTGCGTCACCTACTGCGGCGACGGCGGTGCGGGACACTTCGTCAAGATGGTCCACAATGGCATCGAATACGGCGACATGCAGCTCATCGCCGAGGCATACGATCTGCTGAAGAATGTCGGCGGCTTGTCCAACGCTGAACTGGCCGATGTCTTTGGCCTATGGAATCAGGGTGAATTGCAAAGTTTTCTCATCGAGATCACGCAGAAGGTGATCAATTTTCCCGATCCGCAAAAACCCTCGGTGCCATTGGTTGAGCAGATTCGTGATGTCGTCGGCATGAAGGGAACCGGCACATGGACGATCGAAGCGGCACTGAATCTGCTGGTGCCGATTCCGACGATCGCCGCGGCTGTCGACAGCCGCGAAATCTCCGGACTCAAGGCGGAACGCGAGGCGGCTTCTAAGTTTTTGCGCGGACCGGCTCCCAAGCCGGTGAGTGGTGATAAGAAGCAGTTTATCAATGACGTGAAAGATGCGCTCTACTGCTCGAAGATTTGCTCGTATGCCCAGGGCATGGCGCTGCTCTCCGCGGCCAATCGGCCCAAGGACAAGAACGGTTACGATTTCCACATGAAGCTGCCCGATCTGCCGATGATCTGGCGGGCCGGCTGCATTATCCGGGCCGCGTTCCTTGAAGAAATCACCAAAGCATTCAAGGAAGTTCCGACGCTGACCAATTTGCTGATGAACGCACAATTCAAGGACATGATCGGCACGAGGCAGGATGCCTGGCGGCGCACCGTGTCGCTGGGAATCGCCAACGGCATCGGCCTGCCGGCGTTCAGCTCATCGCTCGGATATTACGACAGCTATCGGCGCGCTCGTTTGCCCGGCAATCTCATCCAGGCCCAGCGTGATTTCTTTGGCGCTCACACTTATGAGCGGACTAACAATCCCGGCACATTCGTGCATACCGAATGGTCCGCCGGCAAATGAGTGATTCGCTGCCAACGCCTCCGTCCTGGCGACCTGCCGCGCCGTCCATCCTCCGTGCCGGCGGAGCATTCGGCTTGGCCGGCTCGTGCGTGGCCATGGTGATTTTCGTCGTCGGCTGCTTTGGGTTCGGGGCCGTGTATCACGGGTTTCCGCTGCTGCCGCTGATGTTTTCTATTGGGGGAATTGTCCTGACCTTTATCGGTGCGGCACGGCGAAGCGCCGAGGATGCCGATACCCATGTGCTATTTGCATTGTTTGTGAACTTCATCGTGCTGGCGGCGGCAATGCTGGAAATCGCGGTGTGGCAAGGGTGGAATTTGTTTTATACCAATCCGGTGCATTAAGAGACACGCGGCCCGATGGGCCTGCCGCTACGCGGGGCAATAAATCTCATCGCTCCTTTAATAGCCGTGCTACGGATTATTCCATTGTGTTCATGCGAACTGAACGCTTACAATAACCATTCCGATCCCCCACATGGAGGTATCAAAGGGAGAAGTTGAAAGGCAAAAATGGGATTCGAGCAGGACTCACCGCCATTGCAAGATGACAACGGTGAATCGATTGTCGATTCTGATGCACAGCGATGCACCCAGCCGGTCGACACAGAAAACCCACCTCGCTTGTCCTTTCCAGTCGTCGGCGTCGGAGCATCGGCGGGGGGTCTTGAAGCCATCTCAGATTTTTTAACGGCCATGCGCCCCGACTGCGGGATGGCGTTTGTCATCATCCTGCATTTGCCTCCCGATCGCCCCAGCATGTTGGCGGAGATTCTCTCCAAAAAAACCGCGATGCCCGTCAAGCAAATCGAACAAGGCATGGCGGTCGAGCCCAACCACGTTTATGTGATCCGGCCCGGTTACGTCTTGACCATCCAAGACGGCGCTTTGCATCTGGGCGAGCGGCTGGAGAAACCGGGGAACAATCGGCCGGTCGATGATTTTTTTCGATCGCTCGCCGAAGAGCAGCGCGAGCGGGCAATCGCCGTCATCATGTCTGGAATGGGCAGCAATGGTACAGCAGGCTCACAAGCGATCAAGGCGGTAGGCGGTCTTTGCATTGCCCAGGAACCGGAGACAGCGCAGTTCCCGTCGATGCCGCGGCGTCTGATCGATGCGGGGTACGCCGATTACATTCTTCGGCCGCAGGATATCCCCGATGTCCTACTCGCTTATGCCGGTCATCCCTACGCACGTGGTGCGCGCGAGGAGCCGGCGCTGCTCGATCAACAAGATCTGCAACATGTGCGCGAAATCCTTGCTGTGCTGCGGACCCGGACACGCCATGATTTCGGTGGCTACAAAAAGCCCACCATCTTTCGCCGCATCCAACGGCGCATGGGGCTGAACCGCATCACCAAGGTCGGCGCTTATGCCAAATTTCTTCGGCAAACCGCATCGGAGGTTTCGGCGCTGGCGGATGATCTGCTGATTCACGTCACCGGATTTTTCCGCGATTCCCAAGCCTGGGAGGCCCTGCGCGAGCAAGTGATTGTTCCGCTGATTGCCTCCCGTGAACCCGATGTAGCGGTTCGGGCATGGGTGACCGCCTGTTCCAGCGGTGAAGAGGCGTACACTCTGGCCATGCTGCTCGTCGAGGAAGCCGAGCGCACAGACAAAGCGCTTGACATCAAAGTCTTCGCCACGGATATGGCCGAGCGAACTTTGCAGAACGCGCGCCATGGTTTGTATCCCGGTGGAATCGAAACGGAGATCACGCCGGAGCGTCTGGAGCGATTTTTTCAAAAGGAAGACGCTGTTTATCGAGTCCGCCAGGAACTGCGGGAGCGCGTCGTATTCGCTCCGCAAAATCTGCTGCACGATCCGCCGTTTAGCCGGCTCGATATTGTTTCCTGCCGCAATCTGCTGATCTATCTCGAGCCCAATGTACAGCAGCGCGTCTTGGGATTGCTTCATTTCGGTTTGCGTGATGGGGGCGCTTTGTTTTTGGGCACGAGCGAGACGGTGGGTTCAGATGAGCTGTTTGAGCCGATCGATAAAAAGGCCCGGATTTTTCGGCGCATCGGTCCGACGCGGCATGGGGCGGTGGATTTTCCGCTTCCTCATGCGGCAGTTTCCGAAGCGCGGGGCGATCGACCCGCAGCGGATGCGCGCGGCAGCACACGGCCTTCCATGCTGCAAATGACCACTCGCGCCCTGCTGGAGAGTCATTCGCCCGCCGCCGTGGCCATCGACCGTGATTTTCGCATCACTTATTACCACGGAAACACTGAACCCTTTTTGGCTGCCCCGCGAGGAGAACCGACGCGCGATCTGATGTCGCTGGTGCGGGAATCCGTGCGTGGCGCTGTGCGCGCGGCTGTTCACGGCGCTATAACGCAAAATGCCGCCGTAACCGTGATGGACGGCTGGATTGAAATCGAGCCGGGGCGTCGCAACCGCATCGCGGTGACGGCATCGCCCCTGGATGCACGCAATGCGCCGGACTATTTCCTGGTCAGCTTTCAGGAAAGAGTCATTCAAACACCCGAGGAAGCCAGGGATGACAAGCCGGAGCATACCACCGGCACCGCCACCGAATTGCAGCGTGTTCGTGACGAACTGCAAAGCACGATTGAAGAGCTGCAAACCAGCAACGAGGAACTCAAAGCATCCCACGAAGAAGTCGTTAGCATTAACGAGGAATTGCAAAGCAGCAATGAGGAACTGGAAACCAGCCGCGAGGAAATGCAATCCCTCAACGAGGAGCTGTCGACGGTCAACAGTCAATTGCACGCCAAGATGGAGGAGCATCAAGCGGCGAGCAGTGATTTAAGCAGTCTGCTCACCAGCACGGACATCGCAGTTTTGTTTCTTGACACGCACTTTCGCATCCGCCGGTTTACGCCGCAGGTGCGCGATCTCATGGAGTGCATCACCAGCGATCTGGGCCGTCCGCTGAGCGATCTGGCCAAGAAGTTCACCGATCCCGATTTACTCAGCGACGCCGAAACGGTGTTAAGCAAACTAACGCCGATCGAGCGGGAGGTCGCCGCGGAGAACAAGCGCTGGTATTTGCGCCGCATCACGCCCTATCGGACTGCTGACAATCGAATCGACGGCGTGGTCATTACGTTTGTGGAAATTACCGCCAGGCTTCACGCCGAAGCGGCCCTGAAAATTTCCAAGGAAGCCGCGGAATCCGCCAACCGCGTCAAGGACGAGTTTCTGGCCACGCTAAGCCACGAATTGCGAACGCCGCTCGGTGCGGTGTTGCTGTGGAGCAAAATGCTCCTGGGCGATCGTGACAGCAAGTTGGAGGAAATGCGCGAAGGGCTAACCGTCATCCACAACAGCGCCGAGGCTCAAAAGGAACTGATCGAAGATTTGCTGGATATCTCGCGCATCACCACCGGCAACCTGCGTCTTCAGATTCGTGAAATCGAACTGGCCTCGGTGGTTCGTGACGCGGTTGATGCGATTGGTCCGAGCGCCCAATCCAAGGGCATTACCGTAAGCACCGCAATAGACCCCAACGTCGGCGTCTTGCGCGTTGATCCGGATCGCCTTCGGCAAGTCACGTGGAATTTGCTGAGCAATGCGGTGAAGTTCACGCCCAAAGGAGGGCGAATCGACGTGTCGCTGGCAAAGCAAGAGGGAGAGATCGAGTTGCGCGTGGCTGATACGGGTCGAGGAATCGGCGCGGAGACTTTGCCGCACATTTTCGAGCGGTTTTGGCAGGGAGATTCTTCCTATAGCCGCACCGAGGGGGGCATGGGCCTGGGCTTGGCCATCGCCAGACAATTGGTAGAGCTGCACGGCGGCCGAATTTCCGTGCAAAGCACAGGCGCGGGACAGGGGGCGACATTCACCGTGCGACTGCCGCTCTCCAGATCGAATCCACGCGCCAAGCCGCCACAGTTGACTGATTTTTCCAATCTTCGCAAGGAATTTGAACGGCTGGCGGGTCTTCGGGTGCTGCTGGTTGAAGATGATTCAGCCACTCGCGAGGCTTTGACGGCCCTGCTGGGTGATGCGGGAGTCGGTGTCACGCAAACTTCGTCGGTTGAGGCCGCGCTCAAGGCTTTCGAGCAGCACAAACCCAATCTGATCATCAGCGATATCGGCTTGCCCGGTGAGGATGGTTATGCGCTGATTCGCCGCATCCGTGCCCACGAAAGGCTGGAGAAAAAAGCGGCGACTCCAGCGGTGGCGCTGACGGCCTTTGCCCGGGACACCGATCGCCACATCGCACTGGAGGCGGGGTTTCAGGCCCATCTCGGCAAGCCCGTCAATCCACAAGATCTGGCCGAAGTTCTACGCCATGTTATGGGGCTGGGATAGCCACCAATCGGTATCTTGAGCCGCTTCACCGCTTTATTTCATTGAACCATTTCACGCTTGCGCGCAACCTAATGACGATTGAACGACGCAAAACAGCGAGCGTATCTTCGATTGCTCATCCTCCGCTGCCAAACCGGTGACGAGGCGGCGCTGCGAGAACTCATCGAAAGATATTCGCCTGGACTGCGGTTGTTTCTATCGAAAATCACCGGACAGGAATCGCTGGCGGATGATCTGCTGCAGGAAAGCTGGTTTGATGTTTATCGCAAGATCAACAGCCTGCGAACTCCCGACAGCTTTGCGGCCTGGCTATATCGCATTGCGCGGGACAAGGCGTATCGCCATCTGCGCCGGAAATCATTGCCCGGTGAATCGGACGACGGAAACCTCGTCGAGACGATTGCGGCCGACGAGGAACATTTTTCACCCGACGAGGCCGAGGCCGTGCGGACAGCTATGGATGATCTGCCGCTGGAGCAGCGGGCAGTTCTGCTGCTCCGTTTTGTCGAAGACATGAGTTACGAGGAAATTGCGCAGGTGATCGCGCGGCCCGTGGGCACGGTGCGATCGAGAATCCATTACGCCAAGCTCGCCCTGCGCGCGAAATTGGAATCCAAAACCGTGAGAAAGGAAACGCCATGATGAACGAGAAAGATTTAGCCAAGGCCCTGTTGCGGGGCGAAAGGGCGATTGATGTTCAAACTCTGACGGATCGAATCCTCCGCCGTGATCGTCGGCGGATGTGGTTTCTCGGCATCGTATGTGTCATCGCATGGATGGCCGTCGTCATGCTGCCCTGGGCGACGGTGCTGCCGATGATGGCGAAAGTTGCGCATGAGGAACTGAGCCCCACCACGCTGCCAATGCCGGGTTCGCCGCATGACTATTCCCCGGCTCTGCTTCGGATTCTGAAGCAAGGAACCATCGTGACATTCCTCGACAGCATCGCCTGCATGTTCATCGCGGCGATCTGCACCGTCTCGCTGATTATCTTTTCCCGCCGCGCCACGCTTCGGCAAGTGAATGCCCGTTTGGCGGATATTGCCGAGCAACTTAGGCAACCGGATAAATTGTGATGGCTCGGTTTAATCCGCCGGCTTATACAACCGCACATAATCAATCATGAACTTCCACGGCCCCGTCGAATCATCAATCGTCGGTCCGCCCCAATCGCCACCCATGGCCAGCCCCAGTAGCAAAAAATGCGGATATCGAAAGGCATTGACCCGTGGTCCGTTCATATCGGTCAGCGGGATCGACTGATACTTCACCGCATCGACAAATAAATCCATTTGCTTGGGTGTCCACTCAACGGCGTACACGTGGAATTCACTGGCCACCGATGGCAGTGGACAGACGGCTCCCTTTTGGGCGTCCTTACCTTGCGGATCCCGCCAGTGGAGCGTGCCGTGAATAGCACCTCCCTCGCGGCCCAGGAATTCCATCACGTCGATCTCGCCGCACTCCGGCCAGCCGACAGTGTTAACGCTGGTCCCAAGCGTCCAAATCGCCGGCCAAGTCCCCGCACCCGCCGGCATTTTCGCCCGCACCTCCAGCCGCCCATACACCCATGACATTTTCCCCTTGGTCAGAATGCTGCCGGACGTGTACTCGGCGTATCTCTGCCCTTGCCTGCCTTTGGCGCCCGGCGAATATTCCGCGTTCAAAAACCGTTCCTTGCGAGCTTCGATGATGAGCATGCCATCTTCGACGCGGACGTTTTCCAGCCGGTTGGTGGTGTAATACTGCGACTCGTTGTTGCGAACGAATCCCTTTTCATAATCCCACTTCGACGGATCAGGATGGCCCGTGTAATTGAACTCATCGGCCCAGACCAATTTCCATTGGTCCGCACGGGCCGTTGACACCAGCATGACGATCAACGCCGACGCAAAATATTTCATGGCATGCTCCGCAAAAACCCAACTGATCCGCAATCGCCATAGCGTATAGGATTTTCACGGGAAAGTGTTAGCTCACGCGGACTGTTGATGCAAAACCGCCCGATTTTGGAAAACACGCTTTGCATACCTGAAGTCTCCGGCGTACATTCTCTTAAACGGAGTTTTCACCCTTGACCCCCCGCACCTTGATGCGCCTTGTGTTTGCGGCGATACCCGTGTTATCGGCTCGGTTCGTCTGCGCCATGGACATGCGTTTTGACGTGGCCACCGACAACAACAGCGGCGACGATACCGATTGGTTTGGACCCAGCCAGCTCACCAATCTCAATTTCCCTTCCGTCAATGGCCACAATATCGAACAGGGCAGCAACTCGAACGCCTCTGCTATAACGGCTGCGGGAAATACCCTGGGCATGTATTACGACACGTTTGACAGTCTCTATTCGTCGACGGAAACGCCGACGGCAGCGGTCTCGACGGTACAGAGTTGGATCAAATTGCAGTTTGGGTCATACAACACCAGCGGCTGGCTGGTGCTCAACGAAGTTGACAGCAGCACCTGGAACGGCTCGAGCGGCAGCGCCTACCGCACTTGGCTCGTGAACACCATGAGCGCTTTCAATGCGGCGGGTTATAAAAATATCATCCTCTACGCCGAGAACTCTCTGGCCGGCGGCACTTACGCCAGCACGTGGCAAGCGATCACCCAATACGCTCACATTGGCGATGAATGTTATATCGATGGTCAGGTTGTGCAGTCGGATAATTTTTCTGTCAGTACGCTTCAAGCGGTTTATCAAGCTTCCTACAACGCTTGGACCAGCGGCTCGGGCATCTCGGCGGCGAATTTGATTCTCGGCGAGCACTTCAGCGTCAACGAATACGCCCCGTCCACTTATTGGGGCGCTGACGGTATCAGCGGGACCGCATGGGAAGAGGCCATCGAAGCCCGCGATATTGCCATACACAATATTCCTTTCGGCGGCTTCATCGGTTACGCTTGGGACAAAGACGCCCAAGCTACCGGCAATCCCACCGTTGATCTTGCCAATCAAGAGGCTTATGAAAAAGCCTATGCATCCACGCTGGTCGTTCAAACCGAGGTTCCCGCGTGGACCGGCAATGATGGAACCACCAGTTGGGCCGATTACCTGAACTGGACCGGCGGATTACCCTCGACGACGAGTGCTCCCTTTCCCTTGCTGGCCAGCACGAATCCTAATCTCCCCAAACAAACGGCCGCCAATTTTTTGACGGCCATCACAGCCAACACAACCATCACCCTGGACGGCAATCAATCGATCACCAATCTTTCTTTTGGCAGCCCCTATTCCTACACCATCGCGCCCGGCACGGGGGGATCGCTTACCATGACCGGCAGCGGCGCTTCTATCGCCGTCACATCGGGTTCGCACTCCATCATCGCGGGTCTTGTCCTCGGTAGCGACGTTGCCGCGAATCTTACGGGCAATCTTACCCTTTCTGGCGGCCTGACGAATAATGGCTACACGCTAAGTGAAACAGGTGGCGGCACGCTGACGATCTCCGGAATCCAGACCAATTCCGCCAATTCCGCCATCGCCGTCAGCGCCGGTACTCTGAATCTTGATTCCGATACCGGATCCTCGGCCGCTTCCACGGTCGCTCTTTCCATGTCCAGCGGCCTTGCCAACATCAACGCGTCGCAACACCTTTCTTCACTGTCCTGCACCGGCGGCGACGTGAAATTGGCCTCCGGCGTCACGGTGGACTTAGCCAGCAGTCTTTCGGTGGCTTCGACAGGTTATATCTCAACACATTCCGATGGGCTGTCGATAGACAACCCTTCGGCTTCCGCCTTGACGCTAACCGGCACTCCCGACCAGATCCTGCTCGATTTTGATACGGCTGTCGGATCGTCCGGGCCCTATTGGGCGCTCCGCTGGCAGGGTGATCATGTGGCGGCTTTGGAGGCTGATTTGGATCAATTTGGATTTACCGGCAACGGCTCGATTGAGGTCGAGGCCAACCGCGCTTATTTTGATTCCAATGATCTCACCGTTGGCACGACCACCGTCGGCGCGCTGGAATACACCTATATCGGCTTTGCCTCCACGACGCCCGAGCCGGTAGCTTTTTCGCTGCTTCTTCCCGCCGGCCTGATGCTCCTCGGCCGCAGGCGCAAAGCTCCATGAAATCGACTCCGCCCTAGTCTCCCATTATCATGCGCGCATGCCCCGTAAAGTCGCCATCGTCTCCGCGGGCAACGATCCTTATTTTTACCTGCTCGATGGCCTGATCGCCTCGCTTGAAGACGCCAAACTGCCCGCCAATTTCGACCTCTGTGTTTACGACGTCGGCCTCACCACTCAGCAAATCCATAATCTTGCATCGCGCAACGTGACCGTCGTCGCTCCGCCGTGGACTCTGGATTTTCCGTCCAAGGCCGAGCCGCCCCGCTGGTTCCGCGCCATGACCAATCGGCCGTACCTGCCGAAATATTTCCCCGGCTATGAAACTTACGTCTGGATAGACGCCGACGCCTGGATTCAGCAGCCCGAAGGCATCCATGCCGCGATTGAGGCCGCCCGGGGGGGTTCCGTTGCCATCGTCACCGAGCGATTTGGGAGAAGTATTGTCTATCCAGTGCCGAACCTCTTCGGCGGAATCAAGGAAACCGCCGTCAGCGAAGCAGGGGTCCGCCGCCATTTGGCGAAATGCTATCGCCAATGTTTTGGTCCGGAAACCGAACACTGTGCTCAGCAGGCAATTTACAATACCGGCTTCTTCGCCCTGCGCGGCGATTCGCCGATCTGGGATCAGTGGGTTCAGTACCTCCGGCGTGGTCTGCAAAACAAACCGCACAAACTCGTCGAACAGCAAGCCCTGAACCTCGGCATCCTCGAAGGCGCCATTCCCGCGACTGTGCTGCCGAACCGCTACAACTGGAACATCACCTGCATGGAGCCGGTTTACGACGCTGCATCCCGCCAGCTCGTCGATCCCGACGATCGCAAGACGCTCGGCCTTTTGCATCTAACCGATATTAAGCATCTGCACTTCGTGGAAATCCCGAGCCTCAGCGGCCGAACAGTGCGGCTCTGGCTCCGCTATCGGGACTTCCGCACCCGCGCCGTCGAAGAAGAGGAATCTTGACTGTTATGACAAACGGCGATCCGCGATCGCTAAGAAATTGTCACGCGAGCAGATCGCTGATTACGTTCCCATACACATCCGTCAATCGGAAATCGCGGCCCTGATTGCGATAGACGAGATGCGTGTGTTCGATGCCGAGGCAATGCAGGAGTGTTGCGTTCAGGTCATGAATGTGGACCGGCTTGCTGGTGATGTTGTAGCCGAAATCGTCGGTCTCGCCGTGAACGATGCCCGGTTTGATTCCGCCGCCAGCCATCCAGACGGTAAAGCAGCGGCCGTGATGGTCGCGGCCATAGTTATCTTGCAACTTGCCCTGGCCATAAACCGTGCGGCCGAATTCCCCGGCCCAGACCACCAGCGTGTCGTCAAGCAGGCCGCGCCGTTTGAGATCTTTGATCAGGCCAGCACAAGGTTGATCGATGTCGCTGCACTGCTTGGGAAGATTCTCCGGCAGGGCGGCATGATGGTCCCAGCCACGGTGGTAAAGCTGCACGAATCGAACGCCGCGCTCCACCATGCGGCGGGCCAGCAGGCAATTGGCGGCGAAAGTCCCCGGCTTGCGCGAATCCGGACCGTAAAGCTCAAATGTGCCCGGCGGTTCGCCCGTCAGATCTGTCAATTGCGGAATCGACGACTGCATTTTGAATGCCATTTCTCCCTGGCCGATGCGCGCGGTGATTTCCGGATCGCCGCTCTGGCGAAAATGTTGCTGATTGATTTGGTCCATCGCATCGAGCATGCGCCGGCGAGTCTGCCGATCAATGCCGGGCGGATCAGACAGATAAAGCACCGGGTCCGATCCGCTCCGCAGCTTGACGCCCTGATAACTCGACGGAAGAAACCCGCTGCCCCAAAGCCGTTCGAGCAAACCCTGGTTGGAATCTTTCCCGCTCCCCTGCGAAAGAAGCACGACAAACGCCGGCAAATCGCGCGCCTGCGTGCCCAACCCGTAAGCCACCCACGCACCGAACGACGGGCGACCCGGTTGCTGCGAGCCGGTCTGGATAAACGTGATTGCCGGGTCGTGGTTGATCGCCTCGGTGAATACCGACTTGACGATGCACAGATCGTCAACGACGCCGGCCGTATGCGGCAGCAATTCACTGATCCAGGCGCCGCTCTGTCCGTATTGCTTGAATTTGAACTTTGGCGCGATCACCGGAAAGCTCGTTTGCCCCGAGGTCATGCCGGTCAGGCGCTGGCCCATGCGGATGGAATCGGGCAGCTCCGTGCCATGCAGCTTGGGCAGCTTCGGCTTGTAGTCGAAAGTTTCCAACTGCGATGGCCCGCCCGATTGAAAGAGGTAGATGATGTGCTTGGCCTTGGGCGCAAATTCGGGGAACGATCTGGGCAGCGCTGCAGCGGCTTGCGGGACCGGCGACGCCTGGGCCGATCGATCGAATAGCGATGCCATAGCG
>Ga0302225_10001620_pt1 | contig 14159 bp, 17 predicted proteins | sample II_Palsa_E3_2_FD_193515 | JGI IMG/M metagenome (GOLD analysis project Ga0302225, IMG submission 193515) | Peat permafrost microbial communities from Stordalen Mire near Abisko, Sweden - II_Palsa_E3_2 | ecosystem: Environmental > Terrestrial > Soil > Palsa > Peat permafrost | place: Sweden...
TCTGATTAATCCGTATTTCGCGAATCGACGACTTCGGCGGCAGCTGCCCGCCCGTAAATCCATCGACATAAATCTGTCCGCCATTCGGCCCCGCCGCCGGTCCCGCCAGCGCCGTCAACTCGTCTGATAATTCATCGGGATCATCCGACAGCGCATCCAGGTCCTTGCCTGTCAACACCACCGCGCTCGCATTCGAATCCGGATCCACACTCAATTGCACCGAATCCGAATTCACCGTGATCACCTGCGATTGCACGCCGATCTGCATCTTCGCATTCAGCGTCATCCCGTTCACCGCACCCACCGCAATCCCGGTCGCCGTGTACGTAGCAAATCCCGGCATCGTGAACGTCACCGTGTACGTCCCCGGAGTCACCACCGCGTTATACGATCCATCCGACCCCGACGTCGCCTTCACCGCCGGTCCGTTCCCCGTCAGCGTCACCGTCGCTCCCGGAATCAACGCTCCATCCGGATCCGTCACCACGCCATGCACGCGCGTCTTCCCCGCCTGAACCCCCGCCGCCGGTGTCGTCGACGCCGCAGGCGTCTGCCCCCCAACCGTCAGCGGCCCTACAACCAACATTGCCGCCAACGCTGCTCCCAGCCACCCAGACATCCTCTGCGCACACAATCTCTCAACCAGCATTCTCACTCCTGAACTCTCCAACGGTCCGTCTCCCGTCTCGCTCTGCAGCGATCCTCACAACCGAATCTTCTCTGCTTAGGACGACCTACACGTCGCCTAGGCCTACACACCCAGGCCCTGCCTGCGTGTAAATTCCACTGCAACTACTTCTATTGCGGGCTTGCTTACCGCTGTCCGCCTTCCGGTCCGCCGCCGCCTTCGCCGCCCTCGCCACCGCCCAGGCTCCACGGCGACAGCGTCATCGTTTGCCCGCTCGGCGACGCCCTTAGAATCGCGTCCACGCCCGCCAGCAACGTCACCGCCATCGGCGTCTCTGTATCCGAGCTAGGTGAAGTCGCCACAATCATCACAGCATCGCCCACCTTCAACCCAGCCAGCGTCTCCGTAGGCAACCGCGACAGCATCTGCGAAAGATCCGACCCCGCACTCCGTTCGCGCGCCGCCCCATCTGCACCCGGCCCGCCAGGCCCTGACGGCACATTACCCGCCGCTCCAGCTGTACCAGCCGTTCCAGCCGTACCGCCCGGGCCAGCCGTACCCGTCGCTCCAGTACCCTTCATCCGCGCCGCCACCCGCTCCGCCATCATCGGAGGAATCCTCCGCACATCACTGTTCGGCCCCACTGCCACCGTCACCGACTTCTTCGTCGTCAGATCCTTCAGCGTCACCGTCCCCGCCGTCGCGTCAATCGACGCAATCAGCCCCGAGTAATTCCGGAACATCCCCGTCACCAGTTCATCTGCGGTGATCGTGCTTCCATCGCCCGACTTCGTCCCCCGCACCCGCAGCTGATCGCCCTTCTGGATCGCCGCAATCGTGCTCACCTTCGCATCCGCAAACCGCACCGAATCGCCTGAGTAGCGTCGAATCACAGTCTGCGGCGTCACCATCACCGTCACCGTCTTCATTCCGCTCGCAATCACAATCGTTCCCGTGGCCGCGTCCACCGACTTCACAATCCCGCCGCCACCTTTCGTCCAGGCCGCTTCCTCCGCCTGGTGCGTCGCCGCAATCGCCACCGCTTTCATCAAAATCACGCGCGCAGCCGTCAGCCCCGGCCCACTCGCAGCCGGATCGCCCACCACCAGCACCTTGTCCCCCACCGCCACGTCGCTCAACGTCCCCGGCGTAGCCGACTTCAGATCCTTGCTCCCCGGCGCCACCATCAACACCTTCACCGCATCCGGAACCGTCACCACCACATCCTGCCCAGCCGCCGTCGTCAACGTCAGCCCAGTCACGCTCGTCGACTTCACCGTCCCCGCCGCCCGCTGCCCCGCCGCCGCCTGCGCCTGCGCCACCATCGGCACCACGGGAACACTCACCGCCAGCGCCGCCATCATCACCGACATACGTAAACACACTCTCGCCACGTTCATCATTCGCATCTCTATCGCTCTCATCTTGGTCTCACTGCAACGGAAGTCCTACTGCTCTTGTGATGCACGAAAGCCTCGTCCAACCAGCAGCATCGGTCCCGTCCGCAACCTCAGCCGAAGCGCTTCCAACCAGCCGCTTCCGCCCGGACACGCAGGCACTGTTCACAATACGAACGAAGGCCCCAAAAGTTTCTCTGGAAAATACGTTTTCTTACCCGCATCGCACCCTGACAAACCTTTGCTATCTATTCCATTATCAACTATTTACCTGATGAAAATCGCGGAAAGCCCCTTCAGCCACGCGTCTGCTGCATGGCCCGGATGAGCATTCACCAGCTTTCCTACGGCAACGCCGCCCCATCCGCCACCGGCAGATCCAGATGCGACGGATACTTCGCCGATCCGAATACCGACACCGTCTCCGCCTTATACGCACTTGCCGGCGCCGTCATAATGTTCTCCACATACGTCTGCGGATTCCGGTCATATAGCGGAAACCAGCTCGACTGCACCTCCACCATCATCCGGTGTCCCTTCAAAAACGTGTGGTCCACCCCATGCAGGCTCCACTTGTACTCCGCCACCTCACCCGGCTTTACCGCCTCCGGCTTCGCGTAGCTCTTCCGATAGCGCCCCCGCAAAATCTCCTCAGCTACCATCAACTCGTACCCACCCTTGGCTCCCTCGCCAGTCGCGTCGTCCTTCTCAGGAGTCGTCACCCCGTCCGCACCCTCCGGATACACATCAATCAGCTTCACAATCCAATCCGTATCCGTGCCCGTAGTCGCTCCAAACAAATCTGCCACCACATCGCCCGTCACTGTCACATCACTCGACAGCACCGGCGTCTCAAAGTTCGCGAGGTCCTTCCGCCCGCTAACAAATCGCTGATCCTCCACCAGCCACGTCCGCCACGTCGACCCCTCCCCGTACGTCGACTGCACCGGCCGATGCCGATAAGGCACCGGGTCCGCTGGGTCCGCCACATACGCCGCGGCCTTCACGTCGTACTCGCCCTTCGGCCCCACAAACCCCAGCGTATGATCGGCCTCCAAATACAAACGCTCCTGGTGATACCCCACCTTCGGCGGCCAGATCGCATACGTATGCCACTCGTTCTCACCCGTCCGGAAGCTGGCCGTATCCTCGAGATCAAATCCCGGCTTGCCCTTCAAATACATCTCAAAGAACGGTGCCTCATAGTGCGCGCGATAATACGCACCCGTCTTCTCTCCACCAAACGTAATCGTCCCAAACTTCCCACCTAACTCATCTCCCGGACCACGCGACCATCCCCCGTGATTCCAGGGCCCCAACACCATCCACACTTTATGCAGCGGCTCGTTCGGCTTCTGATGTTCCCGCAAAGCCTTGTACTCCGCCTGCGTCCCCCACATATCTTCCTGGTCCCAATACCCGCCCACCTCCAGCGTAGGAACCTCCGGTCGAGCAAGGTGCGGCTCCACGGCCATGTCCTGCCAGAATTTCACATAACTCGGCTCCGTCAGGAAAACTTTCGCCGTCGGCAAGTCCGTCATCCCCGCCGCTGCTGCCGCGCCCGCAAAATCCCCATGCTCCAAAAAGAAGTTGTACTGGTCTTCCTTGGAGCTCTGCGGCACATCCGTCTTCTGTGCCTCCAGCTGCTGCACATAATCAAACCCATACGTCTCGCGAAACGCCCCGTTATGGAAAAAGTCATCGCCAATCCAGATGTTCGTCATCGGAGCCTGCGGGCTAATCGCTTTCACCGCGGCATTCGCATCGATCCCCGCCATCATCGCCGTGAACCCCGGATAGCTAACCCCCATCACCCCGACCTTGCCATTGTTATTCGGCACATTCTTCAGCAGCCAGTCGACGCTGTCATTTGTATCCGTCGTCTCATCCACGTCGTTCTTCGTAGTGTGCGAAACAATCGGCCGATTCATCACAAACTTCCCCGTCGACGCATACCGCCCGCGAATATCCTGCGCCACAAAGATGTATCCACTCGCCGCCAGCTCCGGCTTCCCCAGCTTCACAGCAACGTCCGTATACCCATCCACCCCATACGGTGTGCGCGACATCAGGAACGGCAGCGGCGCCCCATCCTTCTCGCTCCCCGCCGGCCGCAGAATCACCGTATGCAGCATCGCGCCATCGCGCACCGGAATCATTACCTCCGACCGCACATACTCCGGCCCGTGATACTCCTTCAGCGCCGCCGCCATCCGGGCCTTGCGAGCCGCGGCCTCATCCCCAGCCTTCGCCGGAGCTGCGGCAGGCACCTGCGTCGTGATCGTCGGAATTGTCGTCGAAGCCGGCGCCGTCTGCGCACATGCATAGCCGATCCCACCCACCAACCCCAGACAAACCGCCAACCTCATCACACGCATGCACACTCTCCCATCCGCTATCTAATCCCTATTCCCTGCTCTTACGTAAGATTTCCCGGAGGCGCAGTCTCACACAAAAAGTTATTCCTCGAATGCGCTCCATCGCAGAACGGCCGCTTCTCACTCATCCCACAACGGCAAAGACTGATCGCCGGCTTGCCCGTAAGATCCCACTCCCGCCCATCTGCATCCTTCAGGATGATGTGCCCTTCCACCCGCAGCGGCCCATTCGGCCGCACCGTAATACAAACTGTCTCATCTGCCATAACCAACTCCTCCATACGAACCTCCAGCATAGCAGCGCCTCGCAACCCCGAGAAACCGCTATCGCAGAGCCGTCATGGCTGAGTGCGATCTTATCCTTCTCTCTCGAGTAGATCCCGCCGGGCATTCCAACGAACAGCACAAGTGCAACATTCGAGATTGCAATCTGCAAGGTGTGAAGACGTGGAGCCATGGGACGGATCGATGTCCTGCGCGCACCGATCGGCGGTCTGGTCGCCCGCTGAGGCAACGATCGGAGACGGCATCGCAGCCCCGATCGACGCGTGATTTCCAAAAGATGTTGGCGCAGCATGGAACGTCGCCGACGAAGAATCAGTTGCTTTAGCCATGGGTGTCCTCAATTCAACTGCTACCTTGCTCGTAAGAACCTGCTGCAGATTCACGGTTATCGGACGCGACCTCTCGCGATCAATCGAACGCCCCGCTTAAATCCTCAGTACATGTGCTGGCCGCCGTTGATCGAGAGCGTGGATCCCGTCACAAAATCACAATCGTCGGCAGTCAGAAATACCACCCCCCGAGAGATATCCGTGGGTTTGCCGAGCCTCCCCACCGGGATGCGCGCAATGATCTTCTGCAGGACCTCAGGCGGCACCGCCCGCACCATTTCCGTGTCAACGTAACCCGGTGCAATCGCGTTGACTGTAATGCCAAACCGCGCGCCTTCCTGTGCCAGGGCCTTGGTGAATCCGTGAATGCCGGATTTTGCCGCAGCATAGTTCACCTGGCCGTATTGCCCCGCCTGCCCGTTCACGCTGCCGATACTCACGATGCGCCCAAACTTCGCATTGCGCATACTGTCAAACGTGAGTTTGCAGAGGTTGTAGCAGGAGCCAAGGTTAGTGTCGATGACCGCATCCCACATGTCGCGGTTCATCTTCTGCAGCGTCCCATCGCGGGTAATTCCGGCATTGTTCACGAGGATATCTATGGGGCCAACTTCAGCGACGATCTTCTTCATTGCCTCGCTGCATTCCTCGAACTTGGCCGCGTTAAATCTGTAAACCTTGATTCCGGTGACTTTCGAAAACGCTTCCGCAGCCTGATCATTGCTTGCGTAGGTGGCGACAACCGTTCTTCCCGCCGTTTGCAACGCAATGCTGATCTCCGCCCCTATTCCTCGTGTTCCGCCCGTAACCAATGCCACTCGTGCCATTTGGACTCCTCTGTGCGATTACCCTTTTGCGGGCAGCAATATGACTCTCGCAACTCTGGCATGTGTCGACTGTTTCGACTCGTTGCATTGCAGCATATTTTTGCTGCACTGCAACCCAAAATGCTGCACTGCATATATAATAGGAGGGTTGCGAGGCGCTGTTTGTGACGCCTGACACACCGGAGGGTCCTAAAGATGTCCTTGACGTTGGATGACCAAAGTACACGTGGCAATGGCAAGACCGCAGTGGCGGCGGATACCGCACAGTCGCCGTTTACCCTGCAAGGCAAGACCGCGCTTGTCACCGGTTCCGGCCGAGGAATCGGTCGAGCGATCGCGAAACGTCTGGCAGCGGCTGGCGCGAATGTCATGCTGAACGATATGGACGAAGGTCTGCTGTTGGAGGCAGAAGCGGATCTCAAGCATCCCGACCGTGTCCGCCACGTAACCGGAGATCTGACGGACCCCTCCACACCGAAGGCGGTCGTCGATGCCGTCCTGGGCGCCTTTGGTTCCATTGACATCATCGTTAACAACGCTGGCTATAGTTGGGACAGCGTCATCCAGAAGACGACGGACGAACAGTTTCAAGCCATGTTGGACATTCACCTGGTGACCCCGTTCCGGATTCTCCGCGCCGCTTCCGACTACATTCGCGAGACCGCAAAGAGCGAATCGGCGAGCGGCCGCCGAGTGATGCGCAAGGTCGTCAACATCACCTCCATTGCCGCTACCGACGGGAATCCCGGACAGTCTGGCTATTCTTCCGGGAAGGCCGGCGTGATCGGCCTGACCAGAACGTTGGCCAAGGAATGGGGCAGATACAACGTAAACGTCAACGCGGTGGGCTTTGGCCTGATTGAGACCCGCCTCGCGCAGCCCCTGAATGGCGACAACGCAAACCTGCACATGCATGGCCACGAGATTCGACTCGGCGTCCAGCCAACCATGCTCGAATCAATGAAGAATTCCTGCCCCCTGGGACGTCTTGGGACACCGGATGAGGCAGCCGGCGCAGTCCTCTTCTTCTGTTCTCCCCTGTCGGACTACGTTACCGGCGAGGTCCTGATCTGCGGCGGTGGAATGCATTTCTAGCAGCAGCCTGCTTGCAGGAAGATGTCGACCGCAGATCTGCCCGCGGACCGGACGATGAATGCGCTTTGGGGTCGACGGTGCGCTGGTACACCGACTTCTGACCTCTTAGAAGGTATAGTTAGGGACGCCCGATACCATCGGGACTTGCGACCCGGATCACCCTGCTCGAGACGAGCCCCTCCCTGACGCTTTTCTTGCGAATGTAATCGGTCATATGGGAGGAACTAAGTTGATGAACCGGGAAGTTGTGGTTTTGAGTGCGGTACGCACGGCAGTTGGCAAGTATGGCGGTGCATTGAAGGACATACCGCCCACTGAGTTGGCAGCGGCGGTCACACGCGAGTCTGTTCGACGTTCGGGACTTGCTCCAAACGATATCGGCGCTTGTGTCTTCGGCAATGTGATCCACACCGACGCAAAGGATATGTATCTTGCGCGGGTGGCGGCATTGAACGGGGGTCTGCCGATTGAGACGTCAGCCTTGACTGTCAATCGTCTTTGCGGCAGCGGCCTGTCGGCTATTCTTGCCGCGGCGCAGATCATTGTTCATGGTGATGTTGTAGCCGCCGTGGCTGGTGGCGCGGAATCCATGAGCCGAGCGCCCTACTGGCTTCCCAGCATGCGTTGGGGAGCACGCCTGAACGATGCAACCGCCGTGGACGCACTGGTAGGCGCGCTGACCGATCCATTCGAGGGCGTTCATATGGGCGTCACCGCCGAGAACGTTGCTCGCAAGTGGAAAATAACCCGGGAAGCACAGGATGAGTTGGCGGTTGAGAGCCACCGACGCGCTCTGGACGCGATCCAAAGCGGTAAATTCACCGAGCAGATCGTGCCCATCGAAATCAAGATAAAGGGCGGCACGAAGCAGTTTGCCACGGACGAATCGCCTCGGGGGGACGCAACGCTCGAGAACCTTGCGAAGCTGAAACCGGTGTTTGATAAGAACGGCACCGTAACGGCTGGCAACTCCTCCAGCATTAACGACGGCGCCGCAGCCCTGGTTCTGATGGATCGTCAAGCGGCAGAGGAGCGCGGTCTCAAGCCGATGGCGAAGCTGGTCGACTATGCCGTAGCCGGGGTAGAACCTGGATACATGGGCATCGGTCCCATTCCGGCCGTCAGGCAGGTACTCAAGCGAACCGGGCTGACCGTCGATCAGATCGACGTCTTCGAAGTGAACGAAGCCTTTGCCGCGCAAGCCCTGGCAGTCGTTTGCGATCTTGGCTTCCCGTCCGCAAAGACCAATCCGAATGGGAGCGGAATCTCGCTCGGACACCCGCTCGGAGCGACGGGCGCAATTGTGACCGTAAAAGCGCTCCATGAACTCCGCCGCATCGGAGGCCGGTACGCCCTGGTCACAATGTGCATCGGCGGAGGACAGGGCATTGCAGCAATCTTTGAGGCACTCAACTAGAAATAGAAGTGACTATTAACCAGGCGGAATTAAGTAACAATGGCCGGCAGTCTGAAAGTAGACTGCCAGCCGTTGTCAATTGGAGCGGGGTGCGAGCCATCGCTCGATGTGCGGCCACGTGCGTTTGTGTGCACTGTTGCCAGCCATGATGCCGATATGGCCACCATGGACTCGATACACTTCCTTGTCGCGACTGCCCACTTTGGCCAGAAGCGTCTCTGACTGGCAGGGCGGGGTGATGTGATCGCCCTCAGCAATGACCGTCAACAAATTCGCCTGCAACTGGCTCAAGTCGACTCGTTCGCCACGGATCACCAGTTCACCCGTCATCAATCGGTTGTTGCGATACAAATCCACGATGAGTTGCCGGAAGGCGGCTCCGGCCATGGGAATGTTGTCACTGACCCAGGTGTTCATGGCATGCCAGTTCTCAACAATCTGAGCATTATCAAGATTGTCCCAAAGCTTCAGATAGTTCCCGATATAGTTCTCGACCGGCTTCAGTGCCTTCGCACCGTAATCGATCATCTCCGGCGGCATGTTGCCAAACGTCGCGAGAACCTTGTCCACGTCAAAGTACTTCTCGTCGGTCATGCGGCCAAACGTCAATTTCGTTTTCTGCGAGAAGTCGAGCGGCGCGGTCAGCAGAATCAGGTTACGCAGACCATCGTCGGGTCTCAACGCAGCGTAAATTGTCGTCAGAATCGCGCCGATACACCATCCAAGAACGCTCACTTCCTCAACACCCGACAAAGCTTTGATCTTGCGAATGGCCCTGGGCATGTACTCCAGCGAGTAGTCGTCCAGCTTCAGATGCTTATCCTCAGGGCCTGGAACACCCCAGTCCAACAAGTACACATCGAAACCTTGTCCGACAAGATACTCGACAAAACTATGACCAGGCCGAAGGTCGAGAATGTACGGCCGGTTCATCAGCGCAAAGATCAGCAACAAAGGAATGCGGTGCCGGTCCTTCTCCGGGACAGCAGGAACGTAGCGGTATAGTTTGGCCTTATTCAGCGTCCACACCAATTCCTTCGGCGTCTGGGCGATGGGCGCCTTCGAGGTCATCACCCTGGTGACAGTCTTCAACCGCTCATCAAGAACAGCGAGTGGGTCCATTGCAGCCGGTGCCTGTACCATGGTTTACCTCGTTACCTTTCTCGCGTTGCGTCGCACTGGCTTCGCAGCCGTGGTTCGCTTCGAAGTTCCATCCGCCCGTAGCGTTGTCTGCTTTTTTTGTTTGGTCTTCGTAGCAGCCTTCGGCGCACTCGCATGCGCGGACGTTTCCACCTTCAGTAGCGCTTCAATCCGATCCAGTTTGGCATCCAGGTTGTCCAGCAGCAGCTCAACATTCGTGAATCGCCCCGCAAGGCCCATGAAATCGGCGCTCGTGGGCATATTAAGCTGTTGGAGCATCTTCAACATCGCCTTCTCTGTTGGCTCCTTAAACGGAGCGGCAACCGCCAGAAATCCATCCAACGCCGCACCAGATGCCTTTGCATAGTCTTCGCTGTTGACCGTTTCGATCAAGTTTTTCGACCAGATCTCCAGGTAGCCATCCCGCAATTCGCGGAATGCCTCTGTAGGATCTGGCGGTGTCGTGGGTCCTGCCTCTGCTTCCGTCATCAAACTCCTCCGCTCAGTGCACCGAGCCTATACCTCAAGGCAGCCCCGGCGCGGTGACCACATGCACTGTGATTCAGGGCGCCGGTATGCCTTCAGGTGAGCAACCATCCAATCAAAGGGTTTACGCGCTGCGCTTCGCGGCAAACTTCAAGATGTTCTTCTGACTCTCGACCAAGGTATCGAATCCGTGCTGCATCGAATCAGCAGCTGCCTCGGCTGGAGTTCCGGCAACGCCAGACTGCTTCTTGAATGTGTCGATAACCGTCTTGGTCTGCGCCGCCGAGAACTCAATCGCGTTCTTCTGTGCCACGGCCGCGCGTTCTACGGTTTCGTGTACAAACGTCGTTACGGCATCGGTTGCACTCGAAACCGAGTTGATCCGTTCATTGGCAAGCGCAGTCAGTGTCTGGCTCTCCTCCAGAGCGAGGTCGATTGCGCCCTTTTGCAGGTCGACAAATTGCCCAAACGCATTGCCGATCAGATCCAGCACGCTGGGTACCGCGGTACCCGGCACTACCCGGGCAATCTTCTTCCACGCGCCAATCAGGTCGGTGTTCTGTTGCAGGGCCAAATCCAGGCCATTCTTCTGCGCCTCGGCGAGACGCTCGACATTCTTCGTGTACAGGGCTGTGATTGTTTCCGCTACCTCTGTCTGCTTCTCTTCTACGCTGGTGACTTTACGGGCCATATCATTCTCCTCATAAACTTCATGCTGCGATCTATGCTGCGTTGCAGCATGACTCAATACTACTCTGCCTGGAGGCCCTGTCAAGGGGTAAGATAGGAAAATATATGGAAACTAAAGCTGTTCTCATCAAGAAGTACGAAAACCGGCGGCTATACGACACAACCAACAGCCGCTATGTGAACCTCGATGAGGTGGCTCAAATGCTGCAGCGCGGCGAGGATGTAAAGGTGGTCGACGCCGCAACCGGTGAAGACATTACCCGCCTGATCCTCACTCAGATCATCGTTGAGGATGCCAAGACCACCGATTCCAACTTCCCCATGGATGTTCTCCGGCAGATGGTCATCGCGTCAGGCAAGGCGAGCCAGGAAGGCACGCTCAAGTACATGAAGTCCATCCTCGACTTCTATCAGGACACGTACCGCGTCATGACCCCGCCCGTGAATCCGTTCGACTTCAGGTCCGGACAGGCCGCCGGACCCCGTGGTGGCGCAGGCTCCTCTCGCACAACTGCCACCGATCGCGTCCCGGAAGATCCCCGCACCCCGCCCGTGGCAGCGGCCGACGCTCAGGAAGTTACCGAAATGAAGCGGCGTCTGGCAGAGCTTGAGGAAGTCGTCTCCCGCATCGCTCCAAAGCCCTCCCCCCGTAAGAAGAAAGCTCGCAAGCGCGCCAAGTAGCCGGGACACGCCCAAACCACCACTAGGATCAAGCCCTGCAGCGCCCTGGCGCGTGTCTTTATCCAGCTCCCGCACCACCAACGGACAACTGGCCCTCAAAACTCCACCATCACCTCGTCCACATAACACCATCCCCACCCATCCGTCGGCTCCACCGACCGCATCACCGGATGCTTCGTCACGTGAAAATGCTTCGTTGCATGCTTGTTCTTCGACGAGTCACAGCACCCCACATTCCCACATATCAAACACTCCCGCAGATGGACCCACGTGTCGCCCATCGCGATGCACTCCGCGCAGCCCTTCGCATAGCTCGCCTTCGCACTCGGTACCGGCTTCAAATGCTCAAAATGATGACACGCCATCGCACCCTCCTTGAGTTATGCCTATTCGGAAAGCCCCACAACTGTAAAAGCCTCGTGCTGGCCGTTCGCCAGCAACAGATCGTACTGCAGAATTTTCGAACCGTCCTTCTTCGCGTCCTCGCCAATGAGGCGCGCGCTATAGTCGCCAGTTGGCAGCAGTGGCATGTTAAACACACTGGTGCCCGTAAGTCCACCGATCAACTCCATATCAGCCCCGTCTAATACCCCAACCAAATGCAGATACGACATGCCCGCATCCTGCATAACAAAACTGTGCGTCACGTAGAACTTCAAAGGATAGCCTGAAGCCGGCGGCTCCGTGAACCTTTGCTTCTGAGCACTTCCGGGAATCGAGCCAATCGAAAACAAGAGCACCGCTGCTAACGTCAAACACTTCATCATTCCACTCCTCGACTGATTACCGCGCTCTATAGTGCATTCGCTCCCAAACACGCCTTTTGCGCCGCCAGCAACTCCCGTATCCCCGCCTCCGCCGCATCCAGCATCTCGTCCAACTGCTTGCGCGTGTACTTCCCCTTCTCCGCCGTGGCCTGCGTCTCCACCAACCCGCCCCCCGACGTCATCACCACGTTCATGTCCACCTCCGCGCGCGAATCCTCCTCATACGCCAAATCCAGCAGCACCCGCCCATCCACAATCCCCACACTCGTAGCCGCCACCATCTCCCGTAGCGGAGACTCCTTCAAACTCCCTGCCTCCACCAACTTCCCCAGCGCCAGCGCCAGCGCCGTGCACGCCCCTGTAATCGCCGCCGTCCGCGTTCCCCCATCGGCCTGCAGCACATCGCAGTCCAGAATCACCGTCCGCTCCCCCAGCAACTTCATATCCACCACGCTGCGCAGACTCCGCCCAATCAGCCGCTGAATCTCGTGCGTCCGTCCGCCAATCTTGCCCTTTTCCGCCTCCCGCGGCGACCGCGTCAGCGTTGCCCGCGGCAGCATCCCATACTCCGCCGTCACCCATCCGCGCCCCGAGTTGCGCATCCATCCCGGCACCCCATTCTCCACCGTCGCATTGCACAGCACCCTCGTATATCCCACCTCAATCAGCACCGACCCCTCTGCCGTCGCCACAAATCCTGGCGTCAACTTCAGCTCCCGCGCCTCATGCGCCCCTCGTCCACCACTCCGATACAGCTCCGCAACCTCAACCTTTGTCATACCGCTCATTATAGGAACCCTGCTCACCCTCTGCTCGCGCTACTCCCTGAATCCTGCCGGTGCACCCCGTCACATCTATCCCCCAACTGCTTGTGTTACTGTCCATCCCATGGCCCTGTTCCATCTCGGGAATTTTTTCGGAAATTCCTGATCTTTTGGGCCAAATCTGTCGATAGAGGTAACAGCAACCCCAACCATCGCGATCCAGTCGTTCCACTCTGGGACGCGATCGGCCACTGAAACCAAACCCCACCATTCCCCGGAGACCACCATGCAGGCTCAAACGCAGAGCAATCTGGCCGCACGGATTCCTTCACCGCATGCTGTACCGCGGTCGTCAGCCGATCTGCCTCTCAACACGCAATCATCAACCTACCCGGCGCCCTCCCTCGCCGAATCCCGCGGCCTTGCCCACGACGCCGGGAACCTTCTCGATGCACTCGGCCTCTACTGCGATCTCCTCAACGTCCCCGGCGTTCTGCGCCCGGAGCACCAGCACTATTCCACCGAGCTCCGCATCATCTCCGACCGCAGCGCCGCACTCATCCATCGTCTCCTGGCCGCTCCCCCCGCCAACCCACAGCAGGCGCCCCACCCCGGCAGCACCCCCATACTTCCCCACGATCTTCTTCATCGTCCCAACGCGCGAACCTCCGACCTCGCCGCCAGGACCGCCAATCACGCGGCCATGCTCCTCGGCCTCACACCCGTCCTGCGACGCATCGCCGCCGGCGCGGCGGACGTCACCGTCACCTGCCAGGTATCGTTTCCGCCCCTCGGCTTTCCTTCCGAAATCATCGAGCGCATCACCGTCAACCTCGTGCGTAACGCCGCCGAAGCCATTCGGCGCGGGCAGCCCCGCGCGTCTTCAGTTCCCTTCGCCCCTCCCGGGCAAATCCACGTCGCCCTCGCAGTCATCGCCGATCATCTCCAGCTCACCGTCGAGGACAACGGCCCCGGCATGTCCCCCACCAACGTCGAGGCCTATCTTCACCCTGAGCCCCTGCCGCTCGGCGCCAGCCACGGCCTCGGTCATCGCATCGTCCATGAGCTGGCAACCGCCAGCGACGGTCAACTCTCCATTCGCGTTCTCCCAGGCCACGGCACCGCCATCTGTCTTAAGTGGCCCATCCACGCACCCTCGCCCGCCGAGCCCTGCCCTTCAGACGTCCCCCAAAGCCTCTCTACCGCATAGACACCTCCGAGGACCTTCCCGTGCTCACCCCCAAGCTCTATTCACCCGACACCATCATGCCGCTT
>Ga0302225_10001630_pt1 | contig 14133 bp, 27 predicted proteins | sample II_Palsa_E3_2_FD_193515 | JGI IMG/M metagenome (GOLD analysis project Ga0302225, IMG submission 193515) | Peat permafrost microbial communities from Stordalen Mire near Abisko, Sweden - II_Palsa_E3_2 | ecosystem: Environmental > Terrestrial > Soil > Palsa > Peat permafrost | place: Sweden...
AGAATCTGTGTGCTTGACTTCTCGTGAGGGACCTGGTAGCGTGGTACTTGCCCCACTAGTGCTAAGCGATAAACCGGATGACTAGAGGGTAGGCACGGCCAGCGCCCTAACCGGTGGGTGCCTCTGGACGGAGTAAGCGGGGAGCTGTGGGTACCCCTCCGAACTACTCCGACCTAGCTGGCCACTTAGAATGCGGGTCCAGACCGTCTGTGACCCTCTTCAAGGAGGTACATCATGACCCGAACCATCACCCCCCGTCGCAGTCAGCCCGGTGTCTCTAAGGCTCTCCAGCTAGCCCATCAGTACCTGTTCAACCGGTGGCAGGCAGCCGACGCCAAGAAACTTCAGGAGAAGGTCTACGTCTCGTCCAAGGCTGACAAGTCCGAGTTGCTCGACTTCATCAAGGCTAAGGGTGAGGTTGATGAGGCTGGTTCGTACACCTGGACCTTCCCCGATCCCCTGCATATCGGGACCGAGGAGATCACCGGCCTGAAGTACCGCCGGGGCGAGACTCCTTCCTCCATCGACACTGATGCCGTCCAGGCGTACGCAAAGGAAAATGACCTGGAGTACATCCTCAGTTCGGCCCGCTTCGAGGTCGAAGGGCTCAGCTCTGAAGCGCTCACCGCAATCGCGAAGTTCATCGACAGGCAGGTGAAGACAGCGCGGAAGATTCCTGGGGCCGGGGAGGTCATGGAGCCTACCTGCCAGACCTCGCAGGTCTGGGATTACGAAAAGCTGTACGTCCTGAACCAGCAGGGACTAATCCCCGACGACGTCCTGACTAAGTTCCTCGTGGAGCACCCCGAGGACGCCCCTTATTCTCTGGTGGTGGAAAAGAACTTATGGATTACACCCACGAGATGTCCGGTCCCCGGCTGAAGCTGAAGTACCGCTGCCACAAGTCGAAGGGCAAGAACCCGTCCAAGGCGGGTGGCAACAGCGGCATACCGAATCGTGGTGTCCTGCCTGTAGGGATACCCCGGAAGTACCGGGGAAAGACGCGGTTCAAGTAATGCCATCGGTCTATGGTGAGGCACTCTATCCTGGCGGGCGCGAGCGTACCAGGGATTACGACACGGACAAGCAGGATGTCATTGACCTGTCCAAGATGAATCTCGGGCCGAGTCAGCAGGTCAGTCTTGACGGCGTGATGACTGAGTGCTTCACCATAGGCCAGCTAGCCGCAGCGCTCAACCGGAAGTCCGTCACCATCCGCAAGTGGGAGGCAGATGGCGTCCTGCCGGAAGCAATGTACCGGACGTGGGCTAAGACTCCCAACGGCAGGTATCGTTTGTACACCCGCGCGCAGGTTGAGGGACTTGTTCTCATTGCGTACGAAGAGGGGATACTGGTGAGCACATGGAAGCCGATAAAGAATACGTCCTTCACAGCAAGGGCGTTCACCCTCTGGGAAAAGCTGGACAATCAGTGATAGCAGAACTGGTAGTAGACGGGCGGCTCACGATACCGTTCACCTCAATGAGCGTGCGCAATGGCAGGATACACTTCTCGGGCAGCGTCGTGATGCCCCCGAAACGTGCACGTCGCGGACTCACCGGAATGCTGCCGGTGGTCCTCTACGGTGCTGACGAGGAGCCGGTGCAGTCCTGGGTAAGGGACGTTACCGGGCTGGGCCTGGATGTCATGGCCAAGGGGTCCAATGCCATATTCGAGTGGGATATCCGGCTGGAAAGCGTTCATGAGGAGATAGGACTGAGGTCACCCCGGTCATGATAATCAAGGGCGAGATCACGCACACCATCAGGATGGCCGACTACGAGAGCCTGAAGATCACGTGGTCGGCTGAGGCTGACACCCATGACTACGACCAGGATCATGAGGCCACGCTGGTAGCTATCCAGCAGGCTCTGGACAGGGGGACTAAGACTGACCTGACCAAGGCGTATTCGGCGCAGGACCCGGACGTGGTAAGCTACCTGTCTAGCTGGGTCACGGGCGAGGAACGCGCTTGACCCCCGAAGTCTGGGCACGTAATATTAGAGAATCAATCAAGGAGGACCACATGGCCCGCTCGCTTACCCGCTCACGTTCAGCTCCCGTCGACGCTGACGACGTAGACAACCGGGAGGATGAGGAAGAGACCCGCCGACCTGCCGGACGACGTTCGCGCCGGTCTGAACCCGAAGAGACGCATCGTCCTTCCCGCCGCCAGTCCCGTCGTGGTGACGTCCAGGAGAAAGAGGGCCGTCGTGCCACTCCCGGCGGGCGTGGCTGGGCTGCCTCCGAGGCTAACAGGGCGAAATCGTCCAGGTACGGCGACCCGAACGAGTTCAAGGTCGGGAAGGTCGACGAGGAATACCTGATCAAGTTCCTCGAAGAGGTGCCGTTCTGGTCTTATCTCCTGCACTTCGTGAACGAGATCCCGAAGGGTGCGGGCAAGAAACAGTTCACCTGCCTGGATGACGTTGACTGTGCCCTGTGCGACCTGAACTACCCGGTCTCTGCCATCGACCTGTACAACATCGCTGACCTGTCCGGGCCGCTTCCGGTCGTGAAGTACTGGGCTGCCACTCCGGACCCGGCCGGTGAGATCGAGAAGCGGGCCAAGTCCAAGTCATCTTCCCCCCTTGACCGTGAAGACCTGTACTTCATCGTCTCCAAGACCGAGGGCAAGAATGGCGTCAACAAGTTCGATGTCCAGGCCATCAAGGAGAGTGACGTCGAGGATATCGACGGCTGGGAAGACAAGGTGCTGACCGATGAGGACTGGGACGCCATCGACGCCAAGGGCCTGTTCGATAAGTCGGTCGTTCCTGTCGACTCAGTCATGGCCATTCGTGAAGCAGCCTCGTACTGCGAGGACTGATGAAAAACTCTGACGTCAGATTCTGCCGGTGCCCGGCCCCGCCGGACAGGATCACCATGTCCTGGCTGGAGTGTCTCTGCCGGGACCACCGGATGCTGTACGACTACCTGACGAAGCAGGCGGATGTCTGATGCCCAAAGAAGTTAACATCCTGGCAGTAGCAATCACGATTGATGTGCTGGAAAACCTCCTCGCCGCATTCAGGGAGATCATTGTCGAGGCTGAGTCATTCGATGAAGCTATCAAGGGTACCGTCACGGTCTGGGATGGCAACTGCGAGAACGAGTTCATCTTTGATATCAGCTACGATGAAGCGCTGGGACATACTCTTGGTCTGTCATGAGTGACACTTATCACTTCCCGTTCTACGAGGTGCAGGAAGGGAAGCGCGTACTCATGGAGATCATTGTCGAGGCTGAGTCATTCGATGAAGCTATCATCGCTGCGCATGACGAGATGGTGAGGAGGGATAACGCTTGAGGGTAAGCTCTAATACAGTGCTTACCGAAGAGCACCTTAAGGATGTCGTCAAGCTGGCTCTGAAGAGTCCGGCTTTCTCATTTGATCTAGAGGCAAGTGGTGAAAATAGGGGGGTACCACACCTGTGCAATGTGTCATGGATAAGTATTGCAACTGATGATCTCTGTGTTAGTATACCGGCAGGTCATCCTATCGGCTCGAAGATAATCGGGGAGTGGAAAGAGAAGCGAGTCCAGAAGAACGGCGTCAAGTTCTTCTCGATGCCGACGTACGAAGACCCCCTGCCTCAGCTCTCGCCTGGTGTAGCATTCGAGATCCTTCATCCCCTGTTCTTCAACGACCGGCAAATCAAGATCACGCATGGCGGGCCTGGCTACGACTTTCCCGCGCTGGACAAGTACTACGGCGAGCCGCCGTGGCTCCCGTGGGACTGCACCATGACAATGGGCTGGCTCTGTAATGAGAACCGGAAGCAGTTCGGGCTCAAGGAACAGGTTAAGGACATCTACGGTGTCGACTATGACAACGAGCACGTCGGCCGTTGCGTCGAGAAGTGGCCATTCAATAAGGTAGCACGGTATGCCTACTTGGACGCACTTTACCCGTGGTTCATGCACCCTCGCTTCCTCCGGCAGATCCAGGCCGAAGGACTGGAGGATGCATACGCACTTGAGCAGGATCAGTATCTTCCGGTCTGCATGATGAAGCTCGCGGGCGTGACGGTTGATGTCCCCCGGCTGGAATCCCTCCGGGAGACGCTGAGCGTGCGCCTGGTGGCCGAAGAGACTCAGGTGTACAAATCTGCACACCAGGAGTTCAACATCAACTCACCCTCTCAGAAGCAGCACGTCCTGTACGACGCCAAGCCGGAGGGCCAGGGACTGAAGCCGTGGAAGGAGACACCGGGAGGGGGCTGGAGCGTAGACGCGTCCGTCCTGGAGTCCTACCCGTCCAACCCTGTCTGCCAGGCACTACTGCAGTACGCGGGGACGCACAAGCTGCTGTCCAATTATGTTCTCTCGTGGCTGGGGGATGAGGAAGCCGGGCGTCCTTCTCAGATACACGACGGCAGAATTTACACCTCGTTCAAGCCTTACGGCACTGTGACTGGTCGCTATAGTTCTGCAGATCCAAATCTTATGAACATTCCAAGGCCCGACACAGACGACGGCAAGCTTATCCGTGGGGCATTTATCGCACCGCCCGGCTGGAAGCTGGTCGTGGGGGACTACGGTCAGATTGAGCTGGTCATCCTGGCGCACCTCATAGGGTACGGCAGGCTCTACGACGGATTCTGGGCAGGCATCGATCCCCACCAGATTACCGCTGCAGGTATCCTCGGAAAGGACCCTGAGGATGTCACCAAGGATGAGAGGCAGTTCTACGGCAAGACAATGAACTTCACTATTGTCAATGGCGCGGGTGATGAGAAGGTCGCGTCGATGATTAACGGGTCCGTCGCAAGGGCTAAGAAAGTCCTGGCCAAGCATCAGCGTGAGTTCCCTGAGATCTACGCGTTCAAGGCGCACGCTATCTCTAAGGCGAGGGAGCGGGAGCCGGTACCGTATATCCGGACGCTGATCGGGCGCAAGCGCAGGCTGCCTGACCTGAATTCCCAGCGATGGGGTCCGAGGATGTATGCCGAGCGCCAGCTATTCAATACGCTGATCCAGGGAGGGGCCGCAGATATACTGAAGACGGCCATTACCAGGACTGTCTGGATGCTGGCTGAGGCTGTGCCTGAGGCAGCCCTGGTTCTCAATGTCCACGACGAGCTTGTGGTGGTGACGCCTGATGAGTATGCTGAGGAAGTCGAGCAGATACTGATCATGGCTATGACGGGTCCGGCGATTCAGGCTATGCTTAATGTACCGCTGAAGGTAGACACTGCAATAGTGGATCGCTGGTCGGCTGCTAAGTAGAGGAGTGTTTTATGGATAATGAAACGCCTACGTATGAGTCTGCACTGGTCAATGCAGCACGTCTGCTGAACAATGCCGAGATGGAGATTGACCTGGTCAAGATGGAACGGCTGGAACACCTGGCTGACTCCTGGATAGGCATCGCGGGGATCATCATGGCAAAGGACGCAAACGTCTGATGCACGGGGGGTACACTAGGAGCCTGGAGTAAAAAATGACTGAGCCGCAGGAGCCTGCCCTGACCCCCGAATCTACTGCTGAACCGCCCATTGACGTCGTGCCGTTCGTCCGGCGCAAGCTGGCGTGGGATATGATCCCGCACGATGAGATCATGAATGTCCTGCCTCTGCTGGGCCTTACCCCGGCGAGTGAGGAGGGCCTTGAGACTGAGCATCTCGACAGTCACATGCGGACGCTCCGGGTAGGGTACATAATCGAGCGTGTGCGTGTTTACTCTGTCCTGTCTGCTGAGATTCTCGGGTGCTCGCTCATGCGAAATGACGCGGAGCATCATATTACGGACGCGCAGCGAGCGCAGTTCGACTGGCAGAACTCTGTCGTGATCAACACGGCTGCCTGTGCAATCATCGCGCAGTTTATTGATGACGGACTGCTTGCCCCGACAGCACCGGCTTAGTCAACAGGAGTCAACATTAATTTCTGGACAAAGCATGCCGGTATTCCGGGTACGCCAGCAACACGCCCGGCTACCCCGCCAGGGTCGAACACGTATCCGGGACAGTACAGCCAGCCTGCACCTCAGGCTCCCGCGTGGCAGCAACTGGCTGTCCAGCAGCCGGGCCAGCGGGAACAGCCGCTAGCTGAGCATATTGCAAGTAATGGTTTTATCGCCAAGCCACCGGAGTGGGTGGCCAGCCAGCCGACTGACCGCTGTCCTGGCTGCGGCGGGGTCAACTACGCATTCATCGGGTCCAATGCCTACGGCACTATCACCAGGCTGATAGGCAAGGACGGGACAGTGAAAGAATTTCAGCACCGACGTTGCTTTGACTGCGGGTATACCGTCGCAGGCTCGCCCCGTCAGCAGCTTGGAGCGGGGCAGGGACGAAGCAACGCACCCGTGTCGGGCCAGGCGCGTCAGCCTGGGATAGATCATCGAGCAGGACCATTCAAGTACGGGGTTATACCCGGGAGTATAGGAGCACCTTAAATGACACAAGCTGAACTGCTGAGTGCAAGTGGCGTGAAGACAATACGAAAGGTAAGTCTCGGCACCACGGTGATCGAGTTCACCAACGGGGGTGTCCGGCCCGCGTCAGGACTGGAGCTGCTTCTCCTGGCGCGCTTGACGGAGCCAGAGCCTGCACGGTAGTATCATCAGGTGGATGCAGGTAGCTCAATTGGCAGAGTTTGGAGCTGGCCAGCATAAAACAAGTCCCGAGGTTGCGGGTTCGAGTCCCGTCCTGCATCCACCTGACTTAGGAGTGGCATGGCTCTGAACAAGGACGCACAGGCGTTTATCGCCGCGACCAACAAAGAACATCCCGGGTCGATAGTGCTCGGCTCTGACATGGTGATACCCAAGCGGTTTACCTCGGGCTCACTCTCCCTCGACGTCGCGCTCGGCGGGGGCTGGCCGGGCAATCAGTGGGTCGAGGTGCTTGGCTACAACAGCGCCGGTAAGACAGCCATCACCCTCAAGACCATCGCGGCCAATCAGGCACTTGACCCGGAGTTCGCCACCTTCTGGGTCGCGGCCGAGACGTACGACACCGATCAGGCTCAGGCCCTTGGTGTTGACCTATCCCGCGTGACTGTCGCACCTACCCGTGTGATGGAGAAGGGGCTGGATTATATCCTGACCGCGCTGACGTCCAAGGGGTTTGACGCTATCGTGCTTGACTCCTACCCTGCCCTTTCGCATGAGGAAGAGCTTGAAAAGGACATGGATGAGTTCACCATGGCGGGCGGGGCCAAGGTGTTCAACAAGTTCTGGCGTAAGGCGGGGGAGGCTGGCCTGCGTGACCCTCTGGGCACCGATCCTCCGTTCCTGGGTATCGTGGTCAATCAGTGGCGCGAGAAGATCGGCGGCTACACCCCCAACAAGAACATCCCTCCCCGGACCTCTCCGGGTGGCGGCGGCAAGGACTACGCATTTTATACCCGCGTGGATATCAAGCGTGAGCAGTACATCACTGAGTCTAGGCCCAATCGTGAGAAGCCTGTCAAGGTAGGACAGACGATGTCCATCACCACCATCAAGAACAAGTCGTATGCTCCGCAGGAGGTGGCCAAGCTTGACTTCTACTTCCGCGATACTACGACGCTTGGCTTCAAGCGGGGGGACTACGATCTGGCCCGTGACTACGCCTCGACCGGCGTCTTGTTCGGGGCGGTCGAGAAGAAGCGCGGGTGGTACACCTTCGAGGGTGAGCAGTTCAATGGCATGCCCGCCTTCAGGGAGAATCTTCGAAAGGATCTGTCAATGCAGGCTAAGCTGCGTGAGCAGGTGCTGGAGCTGGCTCGCGACCCCAGGCTGGTTGACAGTATCGCTGAGACCGGGACTGGCGATGATGCTGTGGCTATCACGCGCCGGGTGTCCCGGAGGGCCAGGCATTGGCAGAGCAGTGAAGACGCCACAGAGTAGAGGACGTAGGTCTGAGGCTGCAGCGGCTGAGCGATTCGGTGCCAAGCTCCAGCCAGGTTCGGGCAACGGGTCAGCCAAGAACGACTTCGTAACGGATGCAGTCAGCGTGGAGTGGAAGTCCACCAGTGCGCTCCAGTACCCCCTGAGACGCTACGAGATCGAAGCTGCCGCGCGAAACGCGCTGATTGATGACAAGACAATGCTCTTCGGTATCGAGTACACCACGGGCTTCTCAGGGCGTCAGCCACTCCGTGTCGTGGTCATGCTTGAGGATGACTACCTAGCGATGCGTGATCGACTCGCACATGTTGACGAGTTCGGTTTTGATAGTCCCTGATGGTACTTCACCTTCGAACCGGAGCACCGCGTCTATGGGAGGGAGCCAAGTGCCTCAGCATTGAGGTGACGCAGGTCTACGATCCCTTTTTCGGGTGGGAGATGGAGGGGGACGGGACGCTACGTGATGAGACGGAGGTTATGGATGAGTCTCGCGCCATGTGTAACGGGACAGAGGATGGCGTGGTCTGCCCGCTGCGTCACGAGTGCCTGATCTTCGCGCTAACGAACAACCTCAAGGAAGGAATCTGGGGTGGGACTACACCCCTGGATCGCAAGGCGATACGGAAACAGTGGCCTTTGAAGTCGGGTAAGGTTCCCCGGCCCGAGTGGCACTGGTTCCCTGAGGGTGAGCCAGTCTCCTGGTACGGGGCAGCTATAGTCCAGGCTGAGCTTGACGCTGAATACGACGAGGATGATGATGAGGACGATTAGCAAGTCTGACATTCCGCTTACTGTCTCGTGGCAGGTTGACTGCAATGTATGCGGGGCGGGTGTTGAGACTGACGAGAAGTTGCACACCCGGCAGGAGGCCGAGGACGCACGGGACAGGCATATCCAGGAGCATGAGGTGAACGAAGAATGGCTGAGGATAAGCCAGTCCGGAGAGTAAAGCCGACCGGCCTCCTTGCTGACCTGGCCAAGGCCAAGGCTTCACCCGGCCTGGTCCTCCCGCTGCTCAAGGAGGTCATGATTGCCGACCACCTCCGGGATATCAAGGAGCAGGCCGAGGCTAACAGGCACATTCGTCCGTCTGAGATGTGCAAGGAGGACTGGTGTCCTCGCACTACCTATTACCGGCTGGCGGGATTCAAGATGCCGGAGGAGGACTATAACTTCTATCTGGAGAACATCTTCAATGAAGGGGACGAGATCCACCTGAAGTGGCAGGCCCGTGCTCGCAAGACGGGTAAGCTCTGGGGTCTCTGGGCATGTCAGCTATGCAATAATCGTGTGACAGGTACGGTACCTACTACTCTTACCGGCTGCAAGAATCCGTACGGGCACATATGGGTGTACAAAGAGGTGCCGTTGCGTCCAGAGGGCACGCTGATCCGGGGCAGTGCTGACGGCGCGTTCGACGGACTGGACACATTGTGGGAGCTTAAGTCCATCGGGATAGGCACGCTGCGGATAGAGGCACCGAAGCTGCTGGGTCGCTATGCTCTCAAGAATTCCAGGGGCAAGGTCATCTACGACCTGGACCTGCTTTGGAAAGAGATGCGCCGACCCTTTACCTCGCACGTCCGCCAGGTCAACATCTATCTCTGGCTGGCCGAGCAGCTTGGCCTGCCATTTACCCAGATGACATTTCTGTACGAGTTCAAGTCTAACCAGGCCGTCAAGGAGTGGACGGTTACTAAGTCTCCCGCCATCCTTGACCCGCTCCTTGACAAGGCCCGGAGAATTGAGCTAAGTTTGAGTATGGGGGTATCACCCCCATGCGGGAATCCGGATGCTGAACAGTGTCTTTGCCGGGAAGTGGAGGAATTGAATGACAAGAGTCATCCGGGCGTCACAGGACGGCAAGCTCCAACTGAGGCTGACGTCGGGCATGGCCACGTGGCGTCTGGAGAAGCAAGGTATTTTGACGGGCAAGTGGTCATCCCAGCCGGTCGTAGAACTACCCGACGTTCCTCGCAACATCACGGAGATCCCGGACCCGGACCTGATGGAGCTGTTCAGGAAGCTGAACCACTGGGGCAAGTACCTGGGCTTGCAACTGGCCGCCGCACAAGTAGACGAGCGCTGGGCCGACTGGACAGTCGAGAAGATCCAGGCGTTCGCGCAGATAGCGAACAAGACGGAGAAGAATGTGACCGTCATGAAGGCCCTGGCGTTCGAGGACCCGGATTTTATCAAGGCCAAGGAGGAGCAGATAGCGGCGTACGCCTACCGTAAGTCGGTCGAGGCTGTGTACAACGGGGTCGAACGCGACCACGCGCAGGTGTCGCGTGAACTTACCCGCAGGCTTTCCAGGGGTGACCGGGAACGCCGGGCGAACAGGAGCAACTTATGAAGCGGCTAGCTGGGTGGCTCTGTGACGCCCTCCTGTACGCTGGGAACACCTGGCCGTACAGGAAGCCAGATCCGGTCCCAGAGCCTGTCTACGGCCCTCCTACGCGCATGCAGGCGTACATGTACGATCTTTGGACGGACGAGATTCTGCGCCAGGCTGAGCCTGTGCTAAGGTTTGACCAGTTCAGCAATTTCGATGCAAAAGGCAATCGCAAACAGGAGGAAATATGAATCGTCTTAGTGCTCAGGTTCTTGACAGCATTTTTGGTGATGTGCTAATAGAGCGAATCCGTCAGGACAGCAAGTGGGGTGTCCAGCACTGGCCGGACGGGACAGCCACGCACGTTACTGACGCGAGGTCGGCACGTGAGGCGAAGCTCAAGACTGACCTGCACATGCAGGCAGGCATTGTCACCTGGCGGGACATCCTGAACGAGGAGATCCGCGGGGCGTTCGCCGAGAAGGAATGGCCAGAGCTGAGGATCGAACTGATTCAGTGCATGGCTGTGATAGCGGCCTGGATCGAGGATGGTGACAATCGTGCGAGTGATACGAGCAAGGTGGACAACCCCCCGGTCGAGTTTGCCAATTCAGGACGGTAGATAGGGCACAGCGGTATATCGCTTCGATCATAGAGGCACGAAAGGGGGCCTGGAATGGCAGATGAAGCAATTGGGACGGTGCCGACTGAGTTTATTACCAAGGACTCCGGGGTCAGGCAGGAGTACCCGTCTGGTATGCGCCGGGACACTCAGAAGGGCAAGCCCAACTACGCGCTGATTTACCGGGGCATGCTTAACCGCTGGGCTGCCCTGATGACCCGGGGCGCGGAGAAGTACGGCAAGAACAACTGGCAGAAGGCTGACTCTGCCGAAGAAATGGAGCGCTTTAAGGAGTCTGCCAACCGGCATTTCGAGCAGTGGCTCCAGGGTGTCGAGGACGGGGAAGACCACGCTGCTGCATGCTACTTTAACATCGCAGCCTATGAGTACGTTAAGCTGAAGTTGACTGAAAAGGAGTCATCAGATGGCGCTTGCGATCGAGCCTCTGCGCGCGGACCCAACCTACGTATACGTTGATCTGGATGCCCAGTACCCGGGAGCTGTTGACTTGACCGCCGTAGAGGGCAAAATCAAGTCAGTAGACGAGTTTATGAGGAACCAAGTCAACAACTTTCTTGACAAGCGAGCCGAGGCGTGGGGCCGATGACAACGACACCCGACCACTCCGCAGGAATCCAACAGAACTTGGCGTGGGTGACGCCAACGTCTAGGCACGGCCTTGCCGTCGCCGCCGCGAACACGTGGTCCGCCATCGTCCAGGAGCCGGTGTTCAATCCCCCTGTGTGGGTGGAGGCGTCGCATCACGGTGCGATCCTAGGACGGCTAATCGCCGCTGCGGAGTCGAGTCAAGGTGCGAGCACGGAGAGTGACACCCCAGCGGAGCAGGCGGAGCGGGCGGAGATCGTTGCCGCGCTCGCAGACGAGCAGATGACGATACTAGGTCGGCCGGAGGACTAAGCTACGGTCCTTGTGGACCGTGGCGACGTATACCTGATCAATATGGAGCTGCCCAATCGACAGGGCGGCGTTACATGGCAAATCAGATGAAAAGCAACGCTACTCGTGAGGAGCTATTGATGTTTGCTGACTGGGTGTACATGACGTTTGAGGGGATGGAGACAGCATGATTGAGGCCAGCCTCTAGATGGCCATGACCCCTGAAGAGCGCACCCTAATTCCTGGCGCGGCGCTGAATGTCCTGCCGACGTACCCGAGGGAGTTCAAGGAGGCAGATCGCGCTGGACTCGCATGACGCTTGTCGTGTAGACTGCCCGGAGATCAACAGTACTAGGAAGGAATCATATGCTAAAACGGATTCTCGCAGGACTCGGGGCGCTCGTGATGGCCGCAGGTCTCAGTCTCGGGCTGACCTCGCAGGCGGGCGCTTCGGTCGTCCCGCATCACTCGTACACGCTGGATTACCGGAATCACTATGTTGCGCCGAAGCCCGTCTACCGCTGGGAGTACGTCCGGTACGTGCCTAGCTTCGACGGGTGTTCCGGCACCGTCGTTACCGGGTACAAGTGGGAGTGGGTCAACACCGGCTATACCGGCTACCAGTGGGAAAACATCCCGCAGTACCAGCGGTGCGCCGCATCGTGGGATCACGTGTATTACCACTGGGCGGATGTCATCGTCGGCTGGACGCGCGGGTACTGGAACCGCGACTACTACCGCAGTTACCGCTAACCCAGGACCAGCTTCCTGCCCGGTAGCTCTTAAACTGCCGGGCAGGAGGCTGCTAGAATGTTGCATATAAGGAATGAGGAAATATGCCTGATAAGGTAATAGTCAGCGGTACGCGGACGGAAATCACGTACACGATGACGGAATTCCAGGAGGAACTGCGCCTGCCGAGTAAGCCGCTGGCCGTCTACTCGCAGGCCGGTGAGGTCGTCGTCGTCCTGACGTCTGAGGGTGCGTCGGCTCCTAACGCGTAAGATGGCTATGACGCCTGAGGAGCGTAAAGAGCGTGCCTGGGAACTCAGGCTGATACGTGTTCACGGGATCACCGCAGCTCAGTACTGGGAAATATTTCAATGGCAAAAAGGGCTTTGCGCGCTCTGTCACGAGCCCCCACGACCGGGAGTCAGGCTGGTGGTCGATCACGATCACAAGCTGAGGAGGGTACGGGGACTTCTGCATGCCTGGTGTAATCACCGCGTGCTCGGGCATACGGATCTTCTGCATGCAAGGCAGATGGTTGCGTACCTGTCCAGCCCCCCGGCTGATTTTGTCCTGGGGGACAGCGTCACAGTCCCGGTTAAGAAACGCAAGTCAAGGAAAAAGCAGGGTAGACTAAGGCCATTGACATAATGACCTGGAGCCTGCTATCGAAGATAACGCACCGGAATCGATTCTGAGGGTATCGGCTAAGACTTCTGTGCCGAATCTGGCGGCGGCTGTGAGTCACGCGGTTTACGACGGAAAGCGCGTCACCCTGAGGGCGGTCGGTCACGGTGCTATCGGGCAGGCGGTAAAGGCGGTGGCAGTTGCGAGAGGGTATGTAGGACCACGGGGGCTGGATCTTTCGATTCGCCCTGGCTTTGCCGAGATCGAGATGCCAGATAAATCGATCGTCACAGCATTGGTCCTGAAGGTAATTGTGTCATAATTAAAGCATGGACCCGACTGACCCCTTTCAAGCTTCCGCTGGAGCCACCACCTTTGGCTCTCGCAATGCCGCATTCGGCGCGGGACGTTCTGGTGCGCTTCATAGTGTCACGGGGGTTGCATCAAATACCAAGCGTGCTAGTTTCGCGACAGGCGGGACAAACCGGATGAGCGGCCTAGCGCCTACTTCGGTGAACGCGGGTCTGACAGGAGTAGCAACCTCACAGAGGACTCAGATGTGGGGGACTGGCCGGGGAAAGGGAACAGTCAACGGTATCGGCGGGGTTGACCAGACCAGGCTGGCAACGATGCCCCAGCTCTAAACAGGGTACACTGGAAGCATGGCTGATACTGACTCTGGACCTACCACGTTCGGCTCTCGCAATGCCTCGTTCGTCGCGGGACGATTCGGGCCGTCCGAGTCTTCTGGCTTGTCCCAGGATCAGGGTAAAGAGCAGTCTTTGACTCCCCAGGGATATCGGGCGTCCGGTGTTAACCAGCAGATGGCTCCGTCCGGTAATGGCAGCTCTTCCGCTGATGCGCAGCGCATGACTTACGGGGGAGCATACGTCCCTTCGAGTAATGGGATGTCAGCGAATACGTACGAGCAGAAGCGACCGATGCTGAGCACGTCACTTTCAGTGTAAGGAAAAGAATATGTCAGATAAGGTAATCAGTAACTTCCCGACTATGGGTGATAACGGCATGGTCGATTCGGTCGTTAATATGTCGGGTGAGCGTTCGAAGTACACCATTCCCGGT
>Ga0302225_10001634_pt1 | contig 14105 bp, 16 predicted proteins | sample II_Palsa_E3_2_FD_193515 | JGI IMG/M metagenome (GOLD analysis project Ga0302225, IMG submission 193515) | Peat permafrost microbial communities from Stordalen Mire near Abisko, Sweden - II_Palsa_E3_2 | ecosystem: Environmental > Terrestrial > Soil > Palsa > Peat permafrost | place: Sweden...
AAGGAGGTCGCGGGTTGCCATGATTTTGGCTACTCCGCCACCAATCATGCGGGTGGCAGCGCTGGCGAGATCGGTGGGGTCATCTGGCGCAGCCCTTACGCCTTCTATGCCGATCGCATTGGCCCTCTGTCTCTGGAAGACCGTCTGGAAGCGCGCGGACGATTCATGGTCGAAAGCGGCGCGCCGGATTCGGGCTTTTATTTTGGATGGTTTAATAGCTCGGTGAAGCATGTCGAAGACCAGGAGCCTCTCAAGGGACGGAATTTCGTCGGCGTAGCAATCGGCGGCCCGACTCGGGTCGGCCACTATTTCTTTCCCACCTGCGTTACCGCGCAACAAAGCAAAGGCGCCACTCCGCGCTAGGGCCCGGTCCTCCAGCCCGGCAAAGCCTACCAGTGGACTCTTTTTTACGATCCCGCCGCCAATGCCGGCAAGGGTCAGATGCACATCACCCTCGGCGATGAATCCGTCACGCTCGATCTCAAGCCAGGGGCCAAATCAAAGGACGCCATTTTCGATCGCTTTGGCATTTTCTGCGTCGGCACCGGTGGCGGGCAATTGAGAGCATGGCTCGACGATTTACAGTACACCTCTTCTAGGCCGTGAGAAGCGGTGGAAGCCGGAAGGCGGAGGTCTTTCCTAGCAACTGGCAACCAAAAACTGGCAACTGTCTTGTACAGGCTACAATGCCACAATGCGATGGCTTGGACGATGGATGTTTAATGGGCTGGCGGCGCTGTCGCTGGTGCTATGTACGGCGACCGTCGCGTTGTGGATCGACTCTCTTTTCACGGCTCGGCAAGTTCGTTTTATTTGCTGGAACCCAAATGGCGACTTGAAGAAATCGGTGTTGCATCTGTGATTCGTTTCGACACCGTGTAAGGGGCTAATCTCATTGAGCGGTGTCTACGTGCGAGGAGATATCAGCGGGTATTCCGCATATTGGGGGCAGCGGTCGCGAGGACGCAACGTGCTCGACTACAAGCGCTATCCCACGATTCCGTGGCGCGCTATGTACTCGCAAAACCGCAAACTCAACTGGATGAACCGGTGGGGATTCAATTTTTTTGGCTCCTTGGTGCGCGGTGACATTCGGCGTAGTCCGTTGAAACTCAACGGCTATGGCGTAGGTCTGGAGGTGGGCCTGATGTTTCCGCTTTGGTCGGCGCTTATGGTGTTTGCGATAGCGCCGGGAATTTGGTTGTTTGCGTGGCGGAGGCGCACGCGTGTTTGTCGCCGCGCAGAGGCCGGGAGATGTCCGCAATGTGGCTACGATTTGCGAGCGACGCCGGAACGGTGTCCGGAGTGCGGGACGGTGGTTCAGAAGGCCCTTCAAGCGCAACGATGAGGCAGCAATGCGACGATTTGGACGATGGATATTTAATGGGCTGACGGTGCTGTCGCTGGTGCTGTGCTTGTCGACGGTGGGGCTTTGGGTGCGGAGTTACCTGGTTGGCGATGCGGTGACGTGGCATCGATCGCGTCAGGACACCGAATTCTTTCATCAATCCAACATGGGCTTCACCGTCGCGCGCGGTGGCCTTCGCGTCGAGCTTGGAGCGAGCCGCTGGCCACTCCCCTATCTGGCGGAGTACAAAATCGTCCCTACGGCGCGCGGTTACGGACATCGCACTTTAATGCCCATAAGCTACCCGAACACGCCGCCTCGGTCTTCCAACACTTGGGAGCGGGAGTTGGCGGGTTTCAAGGTTTGGCATGACGTGTACCGGCCCGTTCAAGGTTCGCCCCTGATCTATCATTACGAAACAAGCGGCGCCTGCTTAATTCTGCCCCTTTGGGCGATTGCGTTGGTATTCGCATTACTATTCGCAGCTCTCGGGGTACGGCGCTATTTCCAGCGTGCAAAACGAGAAGGCGTTTGCCCGTCGTGCTCTTACGACCTGACTGGAAACGTCAGCGGCGTGTGCCCGGAGTGTGGGACGATAATTAAGAAAGCCATTCAGGCGAAAAGACGAGGCAGCGATGCGACGGTTTGGGCGACAAGCTTTCGGAATGGCTGCCTTTGCCTGCTTGTTCGCATCGGTGGCGGCGCTCGGACTCTTTGTGGCGAGTTATACGGTGGAAGACCATTATTATGCTGACCTGGAAATAGCCAGAATATCGCGGAGCGGAGGAACAATTTCCGTCCGTTGGCGCAATCCATTGGGCAATTCCCCGTACATATCGCCTGCTTGGCTCATGAAAATCGGATTCGGTTACGCGCGTGTTGTCTATCGTTCGACGCCCTTACCGGCGACTTATCCGCCAGGCACCAGTGACGACTTCTCGCTGGTCTGGTTTCCGGCGTGGTTCATGTGTGCGGTGTTCGCCACCCCGGCCGCATGGTGGCTTACAAGAAGGTGGCCGTGGGGTCGCGAGGATTTCAGCCGTTGCCCGTCCTGTGGCTACAACCTCACCGGCAATGTCAGCGGCGTATGCCCGGAATGTGGGACGCCTATTTCCAAGAAAGCAGAGTAAATAATGGCGAAGTGGGGAATCTTAGTCAGTATCGATTCCTCTGCCGGAGCCGCTGCGTGTATTGAGTATTCGGGCGCCGGTTGTGTGGATTTGGCGTTTGCGGACTCGCTACGCAGCAGAGGAAGGCCGAGAATCGACAAATCCCCCCATCTTCTCCGCCTTCCGCCTACTGCATTCCGCCTTCCAATTCTGCTAGAATACTGGTCAGGAGCAAAACCATGGCCCTCAGCGACACCATCAAAAAAGGCGTTATCCGTGCCCCGCATCGCAGCCTTTTGCGGGCGACCGGCGTTATTAAATCCGATGCCGATTTCGATAAGCCGTTCATTGCGGTTTGCAATTCGTTTGTGCAGATCGTGCCGGGCCATGCGCATTTGGATGTGGTGGGAAAAAAGGTGCGCGAAGCGGTCTATGCGGCGGGGGGGATACCGTTTGAATTCAACACCATCGGCGTGGATGACGGCATCGCCATGGGGCATGGCGGGATGAAATATTCCCTGGCCAGCCGCGAGCTGATCGCCGATTGCGTGGAAACGATGTTGCGGGCCCACTGCTTTGACGGTGTGGTGTGCATTCCCAATTGTGACAAAATTGTTCCCGGCATGATGATGGGGGCGGCCCGGGTAAATATCCCGGCGATTTTTGTCAGCGGCGGGCCGATGAATGCGGGCAAATCCAAAACCGGCGAGGCCATCGATTTGGCCACCGTATTTGAAGGTGTTGGCAAAGTATCCGCGGGGAAGATGTCCCTGGCGCAATTGCAGGACCTGGAAGAGAACGCGTGCCCAACCTGCGGCTCGTGTTCCGGCATGTTCACGGCTAACAGCATGAACTGTTTGTGCGAGGCCCTCGGCTGGGCGTTGCCCGGCAACGGTTCCATCCTGGCGACCGATCCCAAGCGGGATGAATTGTTCCGCGAAGCGGGCCGGCGAATTGTCGATTTGGTTCACAAGAACATTCGGCCGAGTGATATTCTCACTCATGAAGCGTTTGAGAATGCGATCGCCCTGGATGTGGCGATGGGTGGCTCGACCAACACGGTGCTGCATACCCTGGCGATCGCCATTGAAGCCGGGCAGCCCTTTAAGTTGCCGCATTTGAACGAGGTGTCGGCCCGGGTTCCGTACATTTGCAAAGTCGCCCCGGCCGGGAAATATCACATGGAAGATGTCGATCGCGCCGGCGGCATCAGCGCGATCCTCAACACGCTCAGCGGCAAAGCTAATACGCTGAATCTCAATTGCATCACCGTGACCGGGAAAACGCTGGGCGAAAATATCAAAGATGCGCCGACACATGATCGTGATGTGATCCGTCCGCTGGATAATCCATACAGCGAACGAGGCGGTTTAGGGGTGTTGTTTGGCAATCTCGCCCCTGATGGCGCGGTGTTAAAAACAGGTGCAGTGGCCCAAAGCATGCAGAAATTCACCGGCCCGGCGGTGATATTTGAAAGCGAAGAATCCGCAGCCCAGGGCGTGCTGGATGGCAAAGTGAAAAAGGGCGATGTCGTCGTGATTCGTTACGAGGGACCGCGAGGCGGGCCAGGGATGCAGGAAATGCTTGCGCCAACGGCCAACATCGTGGGCCGGGATTTGGGAGAATCCGTTGCCCTCATCACCGATGGCCGTTTTTCCGGGGCGACCCGCGGTGCGTGCATCGGCCATGTCAGTCCCGAAGCTGCCGCCGGTGGGCCGATCGCTTTCGTGCATCCCGGCGACATGATTTCCATTAATATTCCCGATCGGAAGTTGGAGTTGCAAATCAGTGATGCAGAGTTCGCTAAACGCAAAGCGGAATGGAAGAGGCCGGCTCCCAAGATCAATTATGGTTATCTCGCGCGATATGCATCGCAGGTGACCAGTGCCGACACCGGCGCGGTGCTGCGAAAACCGATACTGTGAGGCCAACCTCGGTAACCGTATTCTTATTGGGTTAAGCCGCATTTTTTTCTTGAATCCCTCGCTTCGATTCCTTATCAAACCTTCTCTCGTTGACACCGTTTTCCCAGGCGGTGGAAGTTCAGCGAGGCTCGCAGTGTAACGATCCTAAAGCAGTGAACGCTGTCGTGTCGCTATTGGAAAAGGGGTGATTACGTGAGTCTTCGTCGCTTGAGAGTGTGGATGGTTGCCGCGCTGATTTCGGTCGGCCTGGCTCATTCAAGTCGTGCCGCAACGGATCTCAGCAATTCTATCACCGGTTCGGTGTCGGATGGCACGACGAGCATTCCGTACCGCTTGTTTGAGCCGCAGGGAGTCGCAGCGGGGGATAAAGTGCCGCTGATTATTTTCCTGCACGGAGCCGGCGATCGCGGAACCAACAATATCGGCCAAACCTATTGGATGAGCAACCTGCAGCAGGAAACCGAGAGCGGCCAATATGCGGCGTATGTGCTGGCTCCGCAGATCAACACCAATATGTGGTTTGCCAGCAACAGCAATTCACCCACCGAAGCCGAGTCGCTGACGATGGATGCTCTGAAGCAAGTCGAAGCGGAATTGCCCGCCAACTTGGATACCAGCCGCATTTACATCACCGGCGTGTCGATGGGCGGCATGGGAACATAGGATATGGCCCGGCTTTACCAAAACACGTTCGCCGCCGCCGTGCCGATGTCCGGGTCGATCGATCCGTCTTACGCGCCGGAGCTGAAGAACATCCCGATCTGGGCGTTTCACGGTTCGGCCGATCCCGTGGTTCCGGTTCAATCCACCCGTGACATGGTCGCTGCTTTGCAGGCCATTGGCGGGAATATCAAATACACCGAAGTCGCCGGCGGCGGGCACTACATCTGGCCCGAGGAATACGTCGATCCGTCGCTATATGCCTGGATGTTCAGCCAAGAATTGGATGGCACGACGACTGATGTGACGGAGCCGACCTTGGATTCGGCGACCTCTGCGGCATCGATCGACGTCACTCTTGTCCATACTCCGGAGCCGGCCTCATTTACGCTGTTCGCTTTGGCCGCAAGTGCCGCGATGTTGAAACGCCGACGCCTCAGCCGCCGGTCGCATCATCACGCAGGGGCATAAACCACCACAGGATCAGATAAGCCAATAAACCTGCCCCAAATCCGATGGCGGCGAAGACAAATCCTGCGCGCCAGAGCCAAGCGGGTGTTTCCGTACTCTCGGCGAAGCCGGCACAAACTCCGCCTATTACCTGATTTGATCGTGATCGCCCGAGTCGATTGAGCGTTTGCTTGATTTCCATAATGCGCTCCGGCCACGAACTGTAACACGCCGCTCGTCCCATTTCGACTCTAAAGAGAAGATATTCCGCGTCGGACTTGACGGTGATGGCATCAGCATTGCTATGCTTCTCAGAGGGTTCTTTGATGGAAACGGAGCATCCCATGCCAACCGCGGTCACCGCACTTTTCGACAATCGCCTCGCTGCTGAACAAGCCGTCCGTCAACTACTGGCCCGCGGCGTTAAGAAAGACGACATTAGCCTGCTGGCCAGCACCGAGAGCGGAGAGTACCACGAGTTTGCGCCAAAAAAGTCGCACCATCAGGAGACTTTGGCAGAGTACGAAGCCGAAGACCGGGCCGCGACGGGTATGGAAATCGGCGCGGGAATCGGCGTTTTGGCCGGCTTGGCATGGTTGGCGGTGCCCGGCGCCGGTCCGCTGTTGGCTGCAGGGCAAATTGCTTTGGCCCTCGGTGTCGGCGCGGTCACCGGCGGTGTCGCGGGTGGGGTTGTCGGTGCACTGGTGGACGTCGGGATTAGCGAGGACGAGGCAAACTATTTTGCCGAAGGACTGCGGCGAGGCGGCTCGGTGCTGACGGTGGCGGCTGAGCCGGATCAGGCGGCTGCAATTGCCCAGTTGCTGCGGTCGGCCGGAGCGGTCGATTTGAATCAACGAGTCGAACAATGGCGGCAATCCGGTTGGAAGCCGATGCGGGACGATGTTTCTTCCCCACGCTCGTGAACGGATTCCGCTCCCGAGATGCCAAAATTAAGCGATATGCGTTTTCTTTTTGCGGCCGCTTAAATAACTTTCCATAATGCACGAGGAAAGGTTGCCGCTGTTGGTGTAGAACGCCACGCCTTTGGTCAACTTCGTCAGTTGATCGACGAAATCCACCCAATCCATACCCCAGTAATCTTCGATCAGCGCAAAGGTACTGATCCGGCAGCCGTCGCGCACCGCCAACACCGCTTCCTTCAGCGTCGCCACGGTGCTGCAGCGATCCGGCGGATACAGCAGATGCACGAAATCACCTTCCACATGAGCGGTGGGCTGGCCGTCGGTGACGATGAAGATTTGCTTATTGTCGCCGCCGCGCCGTTGCAGAATCCGCCGGGCTAACTGCAAGCCCATATGCAGATTCGTGAAATGCTGCGGAGCTTTGTCCAACTGATCGATCGGCACGCGCATCCGCACCTGATAATCATAAATCGAGACCGGCTTCGGCATCGCCAGCGGCAGGGCCTGTTCGGCGATCCGATTCGCCCCGGAATAAAATCCGACAAAATCAATCGAATCCTGCGGGAATTTCGAGCGCACCAGCGACTGCATTGCCAGGGCAACCTTCTTGGCCGCCAAAAATCGGCCGTAGCGCATCATCGATCCGCTCATGTCCAGCAGAACGCACGTCGAGCAACTGGTCATTCCCTCGTGCAAGTGCAGTTCCAGATCGCGCTCATCGAACTGAATCTTTGGTCCCGCCAACTGCCCCGACCGTGACGCCTTGGTGATGCCGTGCCGAGTCAGTGCGTTGCGGAGCGTTTGGTGCAGATCAAGCTCGCTCACCGGATCGCCAAATTGGTAAGGCTTGGTTCCTTCGATCCGCTCGCCGCCCTGGCCCGGGGTAATTTTTTCATGTCCCTCCCGCTGGCCGAGCCGAAGATTGCTGAACACCTCCATCAGTGCTTTGCGCTGCATCTGACTGATCGACCGCGGCGTGAGTCGCAGCTTGCCCTTGCCATCCTTATCGAGCATCCCGTCCTGCAGCAGCTGCTCCAGCATCTCGGAGATTTGCTGCTTGTCCGGATCATTCATCATCTGCTGGAGGGCTTTGAGGGCTTGGTCGCCATGCTGGAGAACCAGGTCCATAAGCTGGTTGAAGCCAAAAAGCTGATCCTGCGTGGGGAAATCCTGCCCGTCGAATTCGCCGTAGAAATACTTCATGTGTCAGCATTGTAGCCGGCTTGGTTGGGGAAAGTCGCATGAGAAAGAAGATGAAAATCGGCGGAAGCGAAAGGGGCGACGAAAGTCTCACTCTTACGGTTCAGAAATTCCGTTAGAGTATCCGGGCCCAGTTGGCATTGGTCGATGTGCTGGAACATGTTTGGCGGCGGCCCAATGGCGGGCGCGTTAACATCGCTCAATTGGATAGGCGACTGAATCCGCCAGATTCGGTCGGCTAACTTGGCATTTATGAAACTGCACGCCAGCCTCGGCCCCGGCTCGACGAGCAGGTGCATGCAACCTCGGTTACACAAATCCTCGAGCAGGGCGGACAGGTCTAATCCGTCTTTGCCGGCCGGCAGTTCCGCGACCTCGCCGCCACGCTCACGCAGTTTATTCGCTGCAACGAGACTGCCGTCAAACGCATAAACCAACACCGGTTGCTCTGCGGCCGTCTGGACGAGCCGGCTTGTCAGCGGTATCCGCAACTTGCTATCCAGCACGACACGCAGCGGAGTTCGCATGACTGGCACAGACCGCACCGTCAAAAGCGGGTTGTCATTTAATACGGTGTTGATGCCGACGAGAATGGCATCGCATCGGCTGCGAAGTTCATGCACGGCTCGGTTAGCAATCGGACCGGTGATAGCAAGCCTTTTCCCACCCGGGCCGGCGACTTTACCATCCGCTGTTTCAGCCCATTTCAAGGTGACATATGGCCGGCCAAGTTTGATCTTGGCCATGAACGGCGCGATCAACTGTCGGCACGCATCGCCGCAAACGCCGACGTCCACCGCAATGCCGGCGTTTCGCAGCAATTGAATGCCCCGGCCGCTCACTTTTGGATTGGGGTCGAGACAACCGACGACAACACGGGCCACTTTTGCTTCGATCAATCTCGGCACGCAAGGAGGCGTCTGCTTATCGTTGTGGCAGCATGGTTCCAGTGTCACGTAGGCGGTCGCATCAGTGGGAGACGAGTCGCAGGAAGCCAAGGCATTGGGCTCCGCATGGGCCGAACCGTAATGTTGATGGTATCCGCGGCCAATGATCTGCCCATCTTTGACAATAGCGCAGCCGACCATCGGATTCGGTTCGACGCCGCCTCGGCCGCGCATCGCCAGATCGATCGCCGCCTGCATGTGTTTTTCATCATCGGGATTAGTCACGCTCGGAATTATACGGCGGAAGCGGGCGGCGCGTCTTGCGATGTGTGAGCATGACGTGGACGAAACAAGCTGTAAATGAATATCAAGCCAACACCGACGCACAGCAGCGAATCGGCCACGTTAAAAATGTACGGAAAGACGCCCCATCGCGGCAGGGCGTAAATCATGTCGCGCACATAACCGAGTTCGATGCGGTCATACATATTGCCCAGCACGCCGGCCAGCAGCAGGCCGAAGATGATCTGCGGGAACCATTGCCGGCCACTGGTGAGAAAAAGATATCCAAGAAACAAAATCGCCGCGATGGAGATGGCCACAAACACCCAGCGCCGTCCCTGCCCCAGGCCGAACACCGCTCCTTCATTGACGGTGACATTGAAATTCAAAAAACCTGGGACCACAACATATCCGTGGCTTGCCAGAAGATCTTCTCGGCAATCCACCACCCAACGCTTCCGCCCCGTTTGCCATTCCTCGATCTGATGCGGGCTTCCTTGGGCGAGTTTTTCAAACGCCAGATGCTTGGTCCACAGATCCAGGCCAAGGCCGAGGGCGACTGCCATGACGAATCGAAACATCGCGGCGGACGATTTGAGATTATTAATCGGCAAAGACATCTGCGGTATGAGTATAACTGATTTGTAAAGCCGCGACCGCTGGTCGCGGTCCCATCACCGCACGCCGCGCTGCTCAAGCTTGCGGGCATGTTCGATGGAATATCGCGCCCAGGGCTGTGCTTCCAGGCGGGGTTTGTTAATCGGATTGCCCGTGCCTTCGCAGATGCCGTAGGAACCATCCTGGATCTTCGCCAAAGCCGAATTGATCTCGCGGAGCAGATTACGGTCTTTTTCCATGAGCCCGAGCGTGAATTCCTGCTCGTAATTGTCGGTGCCCATGTCGGCCATGTGCATCGGCAAGTTGGACAGATTGCTGTTGCCGCCGCGCTGCAGGGCTTCGCTTTCCATGGAAGTCATGTCCCCGACAAGCTCACGCCGCTTGGCCAGCAGCAGATCGCGGTAATGCTCCAGCTCAGGGCTGCGCAGACCGGCCCGATTTCGCGCCGGCTTGGTATCGGTAGGCACCGGCGCGGGAATGTTAATGCCGCGGCGTTCCTCACGTTCCTTCATCCGGCTGGCTTTGCTGGAAGATTTTGTGGCTGCAGCGGGTGGAACAAACTTGCTGACTTTCGTCGCAGTGGCTTTCACAGGCGCGGATTTGAGTACCGGTCGCATCGGAGCGACAACGACCTTGGCGACTTTGCCATTATTCGATTTGCCGGGGCTGGAAGACTGAGCCGCACGAGTAGATGGGTTCTTCTTTTTCTCCACACCACGCGACGAATGCTTTAAGACCGCCTTTTTCCCGCCGCTTTTCTTCGACATTGCTTTGGCCACGGATTGTTCCTCAATCCTTTCGTCAATCGCCCCGTTTTTCCACGGGGGCGACGATGAGCCCAACCATGCTACCAGATTGTAGGTCTGGCGTCAATAGCAAGATAACGATTTCACCATGACTGCGCGACAATCGGGCACTCCAGCGGCCAGGACCGTAATGATCCATCAAGACATCATCATCAGACGCTACCCCAACTTTGCCCCCAAGTGAGTGTCAAAAGATGCTAACAATCGCGGCCAGTGCAATATAACGCTTTCGGCTTCGACCGGCCGAGACGAATATTCAAAAGTGAAGACGAAAAGCGGCGGAGTGCCGTGAACCACTCCGCCGCCGCGGTAGATTGAAGCTCCGAGATTTTTTAAGCCGCTTCGTTGATCTGCCCCGGTAGGCGCTGTTGCCTTGCGGCTTTGGCGGTTTTGCGGGCGGCGGCTTTGCGAATGCGGCGGGTACGACCGACGGTTTGCTGCTCGAGCGTTGCTTTCTTGGCCGGGTTTTCATTGGCAATCTGCACCGCGCCGGCGGCTTCGGCGGCGTAGAGATCGGCGCCGATTTCCTCGGCCAATCCTTCGGCTCGTTTGTAAATTCCGCCGCAGCACATGACCTGCATGTCGGGGCAGCTGTTGACCTCGCGGAGATAGTCGATGAGTTTCCGGACCGCGGGGACCCCGGCCGGGAGCGTGCCGTACATGACGAGCAAATCGGGACGCAGCTCGCCGATGAGTTTCAGCACTTCATCATCCGGCACCCCGCCCCCGGCGAAGCGGACGGCGTAGCCATCAGATTCGAACAAGTCGGCGCAAATTTGCCCGCCGAGTTCTTCCGGTTCGGCGTTGCCGCAGAAGATCAAGACGCTCTTGCCGTTGGCGACTTTGCGTGTCAGTTGTGCGGTGAGCTGATCGGTCAGGCTGCGGTTGAGCCGCGTGGCCATGTTGAGCATGCTGACGTTGATGCGATCCTCACGATAGAGCGTTTGCAGCAGCTCCATCGTGGGCCAGATCAAATCGGTCAGCAGGCTATAGGGCGTGCGGCCGGATTCCAGACAGGTTTCGATCACGCGCCGGCAGATTTGCCGGTCGCCCGAGAGAAGATTTTCCAAATACGATTGCGAGACTGCAACGGAACCGTGTGACTGCGGCATGAAACTGCTCCCTGAGAAAAGGCAGGACGAAGTGAGTCCTCACTCCCGATGATCCTTACCCAAATTAGCCCCGGGGCATCCGTGCCGCCTTATTTGTTTATCGCATATTATTCATATTAACATGCGTTGATGTTTCATCGGCACAAGCGCAATTTTTTCTTTATCTATTTTAACGCTTGGATTGAGGTGTGGAGGGCGAAATCATGTAAATGTGAAGGTCATGGGGTGAGAAATCATCTGTAAAGCCATTTGCCGTAATGTTTAGTGATTTGTTATCCTGGTTTAACACATTGCCAGCTCCGACGGGAAAGCCGGTCAATCTAATTGTCGCCCCGTCTTGATGATCCGGCGAAAGGTTGAGAACGAGCACGTAGGCGGTGCCGTCGGGGGTTGTTCGCCAAGCGACTTCCAATGGCGCGTCGACCGAGGCGGTCATCTTGGGAGCATTGCTAGTATTTACCAGGGCGGGGGCAATCTGGGCCAACAGCGCATCGTTCTTGGCCATTTCCACGGAGACGGAGATCGGCGTGCCGTCGAAATTGAACGGGTTGAACTGATCGGGGAAATAGACGATGCCTTTGACGCCGTGGATGACGGCATCCCAGATTTCGACGCGGAGCTGAGCGGGAGTGACGCCGGGGGTATTCTTGGGTGCCCAGGCGAGGCGCTGCTGGGAAGTTTCGATGAACGCAAACTGCGGCTTGCCTTGGGATATTTGCCGACACTGGTCCACTGCTTGGCCAACCCTCGGCAGCCAGGTCGGCTGATTCCAACCGGTGATGGGATACAGATCGTTGCCGATCCAATCCGCGTCGGCGAAGTACTGTTCGTAAGTGGCGCGCGGCGTTTTATTGAACAGCAAATTGCCGCCCGAGATGTTCAATAAAACGGGACGTGACGGATCGACGGTGTGAAGCCGGCCGTAGACGCTTCTGAGCGCCTCGGCGGGTGTGTCGTGTACATCCGGCTCATCCTGCTGCATCCATGCCAGTAAAAACGGTTCATCGCGATCATCCGCGGGAATCGGCCGGGGTTGGCGGATCATCCACATTTCGTTGAACTCGGCCGAGTTGCACCATTGGTCGAGGCTGACGGTGTTGGATTCACTTTCGTAACCGACGGCGGTGTTGACGCCTCGCGCTTTCCAAACGGCGAAACTTCGGCTCGGCTGGCACCAAACACCAATGATAAACGGAGGCGGCTGCGGCTTGGTGGAACCAATGGCTGGAGGGGCGGGTTGATTGATTTCGGTGCCGGGGATGCGCTTGGTTTCGGGGATGGGTTGGAGGGGGGTGTCATCGTCGGCGTGGGAAAGGATTGGGCCGGCCAGAATGAATAGGCAAAGCAACCAGAATGCCGACGTAACGCGCGGCCCTTCGGGCCAGCCGCTACGCGGAGGTGGTAAAGGGCATATTTTCAGCGCATGACCCATTCTTCACTGATCAAACGTGGATCGTTCAACTCGCTCTGCGCTTCATCCCCCGCAATCTGATACGTTATATCCAGCGTCTTGCGCAACATGGTTTGCTGTTTGTGCTCTTCTTCGGAAATCTTGGTCCAATCTTTGACTTCAGTTTCCTGGCCATCTTTCATGATGACCGCTTCGCCGCTTAGGCCGGCGACGAAGATGTGGAACGTTCCCATGCGGAGCGACGACTCCGGCCAAATGGCGACGCCTTCACGAGTTTGATCTTCACCGATGAGCAGCTTGCCGCTCACTTTTTCCAGGGGAAGCAGCTGGGGATTGCGCTCACGTTTTTTGATGTCATCGAACGCGCCGGGCGGCACGGTTTTTTCCGAGGTGATGACCTTGCCTTCCTTGCTGAGCATGTCAAACGAGGGCAAAAACATTTCCTCCTGATCCGTCAGATTGGTCACGGCAAATGTGATGTACCAATAGGCTTTGGGAGCAGGATCACCCGGCGTGCGATAGATGATGCGGTGCGGTACCGAATGCTCGAATTTGAGCTGCCAGGAAATCGGATAAGGACTCGGTTTGGGATATGCCTGAGCCGGGCGAACCAGCGATGTCATCGCGGTCATCGCCACCAGGGCCAGGACACACAGGGCTGCTAACCTTCGCAGGGGTCGATTCATGGTGATGCTCCAAGGCGGGTGAGATTCGCCAAAACAAAGCCAGGGCGGGCAATTGCCCTTCCTGATGCAGCGGTTATTTTGAAGTTCCGTGGCGATCCTGTCAAATATTCTGAACTGGGCTGACGACCGCGACCGTGATGCCGGCGACTCATCCGTGGAGATTCGGCTGGCTAACGAGCCGGAACGATTGGCGGCTGTGCGGCTGATCCTGGGGGGACAAAAGGCGGATATCAACGATCGGTATGTACAGGATTTTATCGCCCAGGCCCCTGAACGGGGAATTGATCTGGCGGGCATTTGGGTGGCCCAGCGTGGGGATCAATTGATCCTGGCGGGTTTGCCGATAACCAGCCCCGGTCGAACCGCGCTGATTTTCACTTCTGCTTGTCAGCAAGAAACTGAGCCAACGATGGCCCGGTTATTGGACGCAATCTGCCAAGCCGCCAGGCATGAAATTGATCTGGCTCAGGGGCTGCTCGATCCCGCGGATGAAACTTCCCGGCGGGCGTTCGCAGCGGCGAAGTTTGAATTGATGGCGGAATTGCACTATCTGCAATGCACGCCGAGAAAGGATGCCGCTTTTCCGGTTCTTTCTCCGCCATTGCATTGGAAAAATTATTCGGCGGAAAATCACCCGCTGTTCGCCGCCACGATTATGGCCAGCTATCGTGACAGCCTGGACTGTCCC
>Ga0302225_10001635_pt1 | contig 14101 bp, 11 predicted proteins | sample II_Palsa_E3_2_FD_193515 | JGI IMG/M metagenome (GOLD analysis project Ga0302225, IMG submission 193515) | Peat permafrost microbial communities from Stordalen Mire near Abisko, Sweden - II_Palsa_E3_2 | ecosystem: Environmental > Terrestrial > Soil > Palsa > Peat permafrost | place: Sweden...
TGTGCACCACCGTTCCCGGAGTCATAGCGAATTCGCGTGCCCGATTTTGATGTTCGGGCTTGTGTATCGCGGCGTTGTGGTCCACGGACCAAAACCTCTCGAGCTCCTCTTCGGGCAGCACGATGCGGTCCCTTTGATCGAATACACTGAGCGTCTTTTCCCCGCGGACTTGCAAAAGGAAATTACATTCACGATCGATGTGGTAAGACGTGACTCGTAGCGGCGAGGTCACGAAAAGAATAATCTCCTGCACCTTCATCACGCGGTCGAGATCTAAGCCTATTAGCGCTTGCAACTCGGCCATGCATTGATTCAATAAAGCGGCGTACTCGGGATCCTTATCCGCTTTGTGCAGGATGATCCAGGCGCCACAGTGTTCGATTCGCTCCAGCGCCTCCTCTATTGAAAAAGACGCTCGCGGCGTTTGATCCCATCTTTGGTCCACGCGCACATTTCCCGCATCGTAGTACAAATCCTTGGGACGGTCTCGCGAAGTATCACGGGCGAGCTCCAGCAACCGAGGCAATTCAAATAAGGGGTGGCCAACCAACCGATGTTGAAACTCAAAGCTCGCGCGATTGAACTGGCAGCGAAAAGCCTCGGGATCAGCTTCGAACACTCGTCCTAGCTGCGTGGGCGACAAAACCCCAGTCGTCGTTTCCATCGTCACTCGGATCCTCGGGTATCGGACTCAAGCAGTTAAGTGCAATTTCCCTTCCAGACCAAGCCGTGAAATGCCGCTGCTAATGAAGCTCTATCACACTAAGCCATTTAGTATCAATACTATAGAACTAACCAGTAAAATACCCCGCTCCAAGCCGGTCGAACATTTAGCCGTGCCGTCAGAGTTGCCCAATAGTTCCACGAAATTGCCTTGGGAACCGGCCGAAATTATTACCCATTATACGTAGTTCTCAAACACTTTGCCAAAAACCGTCCCTCATGCTGCTCTTAGGCAGCGAACTAGGCCGGTGAATTTCCTGAAACTGGTTTTGGATAGGGGGCAGCTTGAATCTTCTGCTGCTGTCTTAGATCTTTGCAGAAATAACCGACAGCGTTTCAATCAGGGTGTAAGCCGCTCGCGAACGCCGAGTGGAGCTGGACGCGCCAGCCTTTCAATTGAACCCCAAACGTTTGACCCAGTAGCACAGTTGACAGCACCGAATACCTCGGGCGGCGTGCGGGGGTAGGATATTCGGCGGTCGTGATCGGGACGATACGACGGGCCACTATGCGGCGCCCATCGGTCGCAGACGTTAGCCAGGAAAGCTGTGCGGGTGCTTGCGAAACCTCCTCCAGGATTGCCTGTGCGAAACCGTACCAGGTCGTGTGGTCACTCGCGGTCATGTGGTAGGTGCCGCTCACGCGTTCAAGAGAAAGTGGGTCCGTGTCAGGTTTGAGGAGTTGCTCGAGCACAGCGGTAGTTGCGCGGGCGATTTCATGTGACCATGTTGGAGCACCGATTTGATCGCACACTATCCGCAACTCCTCCCGCTGTGACGCAAGTCGCAATATCGTAAGGAGGAAATTGCGGCCGCGAGTGGAGTAAACCCAGGCGGTGCGAAAAATCAGGTGGGGTACTCCAGAGTCCCGAATGGCCTGTTCACCAGCGAGCTTCGTCTTCCCATAGACGCTGACCGGGTTCGGCGGATCGCTTTCGTCATATGGAGTGTTTTTCAAGCCATCAAAGATGTAGTCGGTTGAATAGTGCACAACAGCCGCGCCAATCCTTTTTGCTTCCTCGGCCAGCAGCGCGGGGAAATCCGCATTGATAGTTTCGGCCATTGCTTCGTCAGACTCCGCTTTGTCCACCGCTGTGTAAGCAGCCGCATTAACGATGAGTTGGGGCCGGAAATCACGGATCGCACGACGAGCCTCGTCGGGCTTGGAGATGTCGAGTTGCGTCCGATCAAGGGCCACCACGTTACAGAGGCTTGGAAGGAGTCCGGCAAGTTCAGAGCCGACTTGCCCGTTCTTGCCGATCAGCAAAATTCTCGGTCTCATGGTCCGGAAAACCGAGGCAGTAACTCGAGGGAAATTTCCGCGAGCTTGGGGTACTTTGAGTCTTTTGGGGATACCAGAGGAGCAGCAACACCCCAGGAAATGCCGAGGTCCGGATCGCACCAAAGAACGCCATGTTCGTCGGACGGATCGTAGAAGTCGCTGCACTTGTAAAGAAACTGCACCGTTTTGGTCAAGGCGAGAAAGCCGTGGGCAAATCCTGCAGGAATATAGATTTGATTTTGATGCTTGGCTGAGAGCAGCACGGCGGTCGATTTTCCGAAATGCAGGGAGCCGAGGCGAATATCCACTGCCACATCAAGAGCTTCGCCCTCAACCACGCGACACAGTTTCGCTTGAGGGTGACGGAGTTGGTAATGAAATCCGCGAAGCGTGTCCTTGCTGGAACAGGAGTGATTATCCTGGACAAAACTATCCGCGATACCGAGCTCGGCAAATTTGCCCCGGTGATATGTCTCCATAAAGAAGCCACGTGCGTCAGAAATAATTTGGGGACGTAGCTCGCACACACCCGGCAGGGATGTTTCAATTCGTTGCAAGGAGCTTAGTTCCCCATGGTGTCGGAAACCGGCCGTGGCAGTCAGATTTGCCTCTGCCCACCAGCGTCGGGCGCTGGCGCTTCATCAGTTCAGAATTTACGAGACGATTTCGCTCCCGATGGCGTGATGGCATGCAGGGAGGAGTCCCGATTTTCGTAATACTTTTCATAATACGAGCGATACTCTCCTCCACGGATTCCATCCATCCAATCCACATTCATCTTGTACCAATCAATCGTTTGCTGCAAGCCATCGTCGAGCGATATGGACGGCGTCCAGCCGAGTTCGCGTTCCATTTTGTCGCACTTTAGAGCGTAGCGTCGATCATGACCGGGACGATCTTTTACATAAGAGAGTAACGTCTCGGGCTTGCCCACCAATCGGAGCAAGCGGCGCGCTATGCTGAGATTCTCTTCTACATCGAGGCCGCCGATATTGTAGACCTCTCCGATCCGGCCTCGCTCAAGAACCGCCAGTATGCCGCGGCAATTATCGTCCACATGCAGCCAGTCCCGTTGTTGCTTCCCGTCACCATAGATAGGAAGGGGCTTGTCATCGAGCGCATTCGTAATCAGCAACGGAAGGAACTTTTCTGGGAATTGGTACGGGCCATAGTTGTTTGAAGAGCGCGTAATCAGCCCCGGAAAGTCAAACGTGCGGACATAGGAGCGCACGAGCAAATCCGAAGCCGCCTTGGATGCCGAGTACGGACTGCTCGGCTGCAGTTGCGAGCTTTCGTCCGCAGAAGTTCCGGGCAACAGATCTCCATACACTTCATCCGTGGAAATGTGGACGAACCGCTGCAAATTCAGCTTTCGAAATACCTGGAGGAGGATGAACGTGCCGGTGACGTTTGTCTCGATTACAGGGGCGGGCTCATAGATGCTGCGGTCCACATGGGATTCCGCTGCGAAATGAACTACCGCTTCGCAGCCACGCATCGCCGCCTCGACGGCTGACGTGTCGCAGATGTCGCCTCTGACGAATTGATAATTTGGGTTTTTCCCAATCGATTCGAGGTTCGCCAAGTTTCCCGCATATGTTAGCTTGTCGTAATTGACGACCGAATAGCCTCTCCCGCGCGCCAGAACTTGCCGAATAAAGTTCGAGCCGATGAATCCTGCTCCGCCAGTCACCAAAATCTTCATCGGGGCACTTCTTGTTTTGTAGAGGCCTGCTTGCCTGTCAGTTTGTTCGCGCCAGTTTCCGCCACCAGAGTGTTGGCGCGAAGAAGTGACTCGAAAGTTCCGGCATCAGTCCACCAACCATCGAGGACTTCGTAAGCAAGTTTGCCTTCTTCGATATAAAAATTGTTGACGTCCGTAATCTCGAGTTCGCCGCGTCCCGAGGGCTTGAGGCGGCGGATTTTTTGAAAGACCGACGCATCATAAAGGTAGATTCCGATGACAGCGAAATTCGATTTGGGGGCTTTAGGTTTTTCTTGGATTCCCACTACGAGATCCCCGCGAATCTCCGCAACGCCAAAGCGCTGGGCATCGGTTACTTCCTTCAACAGAATCTTAGCTCCCTCTTTCTGCTTGTTGAAGCTTTCGACGGCGTTGCAGACATTATTCTCTATGATGTTGTCACCTAGCACTACACAAATGGGCTCGCCGCCGGCAAAGTACTCAGCAAGACCCAGCGCTTCTGCAATTCCCCCTTCCCCTTCTTGGTAGGTGTAGTTCAGGTGCTTCAACCCAAAGTCGCGGCCGTTCCCAAGCAGCCGCAGAAAATCTCCCGCATTCTTTCCCCCGGTGACGAGGAGAATTTCATGGATTCCGGCGTTCACAAGGATCTGGATCGGGTAATAAACCATCGGCTTGTCATAGACCGGCAGGAGATGTTTGTTCGTAACCCTCGTGAGGGGGTTAAGCCTACTGCCGGTTCCGCCAGCAAGCACCACGCCTTTCATCTTATCCTCTCTCTCTCAGACTCGCCGACGTGCCAGACTCCGAGACCCCAATGTATTCTGAATTATGCCTCGAATCCGACTGGGCGCAACATTCCAGTTCTCTTCAGTATAGACTGGCTGGAATTCTAACCTAAGCATAGGTGTGTGCAATTAGGGTGCCATGTTCCCTGAGAGCTTGGCATGTATGTCTTGTGTTTACAGATGGTTATGGCGCCACCCCAGGTGTCACAGCCATGACCAGGCGACGGCATATTGAGGACGGCAAAACAGTGCCCACATGTGCCCAAGCAGTTACAGCGCCGAAACTGTTGTCGGCAAATCAAAATGTCCGCTTTTATCCCTCCGGTGAATGATTCACAATTAATTGCTCATCGCCCGCGCCAGAAATCTCTCAACTTTGTGGCAGAGAGCGGATCTGAAAGAAACCGGGATAAGGCATAAGATATGGACCTCTCGATCATCTATGTGAACTGGAATTCATTAGCCTATCTCCGCGAGTCCATTGCTAGCGTGTATGAACACACGCGCGGTATTTCCCTTGAGATCGTTGTAGTTGACAACGCCTCACCCGAAGGCGGAGTCGCCGTTCTTCGCGAGCAGTTTCCAGAAATTACCATCATCGAAAGCCCTGAGAATTTAGGATTCGCAGGCGCTAACAATCTAGGATTTCGGCGCTCCAAGGGCGATTATGTGCTCTTTTTCAATCCGGATACTAAACTGATCGCATCCACGATCAACATTATTTTGGAACACCTCAAGGCGCTACCCGACGCTGGCATTGTCGGATGCAAGCTCCTGAATTCCGATCTCTCTGTACAGCTCACCTCTATCCAAAAGTTTCCGACCATTCTGAATCAGGTAGTGGACGCGGAATATTTGATGTTGCGCTGGCCGCATTCACCTTTCTGGGGAATCGCGCCGCTTTTCTCTGATCACGTGAAACCGCTAAAGGTCGAGGTAATCCCAGGCGCCTGCATGCTGCTCCGGCGGGAAGTCTTCGCTGAAGTCGGAATGTTCAGTGAAGACTACTTTATGTACGGCGAAGACATCGACCTCAACTATAAACTCAAGCGTGCCGGTTATGCGAATTACTACGTTGGAGAAACTGCTGTTGTGCATCACGGCGGCAGGAGCAGCTCGCAGCAAAAGGTCGGCCAATGGGCGACCATCATGAGATACCGTGCGATGGTGCGCTACTTTCGAAAGACGCGGGGGCGATTTTATGAAGTGCTGTATCGCACGGCTATTGGCATTGCTGCCGCGGGGCGACTGATTCTCCTCGCCATGATGTTCCCCCTGGGAAACGTTGTCTGGGACAAGGAATCCCTACGAATTTCTTCAAACAAATGGAGGGCTGTCCTGAAATGGGCGTTGGGAAGTCAAAATCTAGCGATTCAAAATCGATAAGTCGTTCCAAATTCATCGCTAACTACCCTCGGATGCCCTGCCACACTGATAAACGTGAAATTCTTGGCCCCATATCGTCGTCTCGTACACCTTGCGATACGCCCGATCGGCTGAAAGTGATTGTATTTCCAGACTTTCGTCCGTGCTCAAACGCTGCGTGTAAATCATCGTAAGAATCTTGTTCTGTTGAAGCGCTCTTTCCGCCAGCATTAGCCGCACTGCAGCGAAGAATTCTATGGAGAACGCCCGGAATATGAAAAACAAGTCATCTTCGGAGCGCTTGCAATAGTCGAAAACGTCGCCCTGAATTATGCTGATGCGTGTTTTTTGCCCTGAAGGTAGCTCACAACTTTCGATATTCTTTCTGGCGGTAGCGCACAACTCGGGAGCCAGCTCTACTCCAGTTACTTTTTCGAACCCATACTCTGCTGCAATGATACAGGGCCGTGCAAGGCCGCAACCTAGATCTGCGAAATGAAGCGACTTGGATAAATCCAATTCCCGAAGAAGCCGGCGAAATGCCCATCCGTTAACTGGCCCGTACGAAGTTGCGTTGCCCAACTTGGAAGGGTCAAAACTTGTATCGGAAAGCTCGACGTGTCCGCTAGTCCGAATTCCATACCTCCGGTCAAACAACCGCAAATAATGGTCGTCTACCATCGCCGCACAAACCGATGCGGTTTTCATCAAGCCGTAAACCCGGAGAAGGCCGAAAAACCGCTTAATCATGGGAGGTAACATCGCCGAAGGGTTTCTCTATGACAGCGTCAAGTATATAGCTAATGACTCGATCCGCCCGAAGAATACGGCCGATGTTGCTCAAGTCGTGACCTCACGTATGCCTTTGCACTCCATATCAAGCCGCATTCGTACGCATATTTTCGGAAAGGAACACTTCCGCCGTCACTAACTCCGTTCGCAACGATGCCGTGATACCCTTTGTCCCAAATGATCGCGGCAAATGTTGCTAAGCCCATGAATTTCCGCAACCGCATTCCGTCGTTTCAGCCGAGCCGAGCGCATGGTCTACCATGACATTGTATGCAAGGCATCTGAAACCAGTTGTTATTTCACTTGCTGCATTTCTGTTAATCATCCAGATCGCCGTGATCGCTTTCAATATCAGAGGTGCACTGAACGGACAGACGGATTTCCTGAATTCGTATTCAGCAGCGCAAGAGATCCGTGCAGGTGATGGGCACCAGCTCTATACCTTGGAAAATAGAAAAGCTCTCACCGATGACCGGCTGAATTCTCCCGTCACGACTGCCCCATTCGATCGCCTTTCATACGAGACAATTCTCTACGTTCCATTCTCGTTCTTCAGGTATCAAAATGCATATTGGATCTTCATTGCCGTAAATCTGGCGCTGATTGCGTTGTGCATTCGAATGCTGCAACCGTACCTCCCGAGGCTTGCGCAGCTATGGTACTGGCTACCATCGGCTGTCTTCGTTTGCTTCCTTCCCGTAGGTCTGTCTCTCATCGCGGGGCACAATTCGATCCTGGTCTTAACCCTCGTGCTGGCATCCGCTGTTTCTTTTTATCAGGGGCATGAGTTCAAGGCGGGAATGCTCCTCGGCAGCATTTTATTTCGCCCTGAATTTGCGATTCCCATCGCTCTCCTATTTTTGTTTTGGCGACGTTGGCGCATCGTCACTGGATTTCTCGCTGCGTCTGCCGGTTGTTTGGCGATTTCCGCCGCGTTGACAGGCTTGGCAGGATTCGAATCGTATCTGCGGAATACGTTTACGTGGACCACCCAATTTTCGCCGATAGCGGCCCCGCTGAACGGCGCGGCCCATTCAACCGTGATGCCAAATCTGTGGTGTTTAATGGTTGTAGTGTGTCACCGGTTCCTATCGCTGAACTTGCTGCACGCAGTTACCGCGGCCTTTGCCTTCGGCCTCGTCATTTGGGCCACTACCAGGCCTCCGAATTTCGCGCTCGCAATTTTGATTGCGCTTTTGGTCAGTTATCATGGCTCGATCTGCGATATGGTTCTTTTGATTCTTCCGATTGCCATGGTGATGGATTCCCGGATCGGGGCTGTTTCGGGGAACCAAGTGTTCGCTAGAAATATTGTAGGAGTCCTCTTCGTCGCGCCCACAATGTTTTTTCTTTTTGGCTGGAATTATTGCTTGCTGGCCCTGCTGATCTTGGCGCTTCTGATTCCTCTCAGGAGTACGAGTTCCGGGCCTGCCCCTCACCCACTGCTGAACTCGTTTTGGTCGCGCCGCACGTCCTAGGGCGCTCACTTGCTTGGAATTGTCGCCGGCAATCACCCAGGTTAGTGACGCGCCCGCAGTAACTGGAAATTTCGTTCAAGTTTTATTTTGCAATCTACTGCGATGGGACAGTAACACTGACCTGGTTCGAAAAAATGCTTTCGATGTTTTCGGAATTAACGGAGGTTACTACGTAGAAGTACATTTGCCCGCTAGCAACGCTGCTGTCGGTATAACTGGCTTCCGAGCTTGCTTCGGAATTCAGCTTCGCATAGGGACCACTTGGTTTCGAGCTTCGATAGACGAAATAACCCGCCACGCGAGACGTGCTTTGGTCCCACTTCAGCGCAACCGACTGTGTCTGGTTCTTGTCTGCTCCGGTGCCGGAAAGTTGAATGACCAGCGGAGAACCTGCGGCGTTGCTCGAAATCGTCACTTTGCCCGGTAGACTCCCGGTAGTCTTTGGACCAAACTCCACCGTAAGGATCGCGCTCTGATCGGGGGCTAGCACTAAATTGGATGTCACCCCGCTTATCGTGTAGTTGCTTCCGGTGAGCGATACACTCGAAATGTCCGCGCTGGCATTTCCCGTGTTCTTCAATGTTACCTGCTGAGTAGGGGCGTCGCCGATTGTTACGCTGCCGAAGCTCAAACTCGTGGTGCTGGCGACCAGCTCAGCAGCGGAGGACACTCCCGCCCCGTTTAGGCCAACCGTCAGCGGAGTACCTGCCGTTCCGATTGAAATCGCTCCAGTCTCGTTCCCGGCAGTCTTCGGGTTGAACTCAGCCGTGAAGTTCACAGATTCGTTTGGAGTAAGCGTCTGCGGGGTCGTTAGCCCGGAGATGCCAAACCCGTTACCGGTGGCGCTGACAGACTTGATCGCTACGCTCGCCGAACTGCTGTTGGTTAAGCGGAGCGACTGCGTAACAGGGCTACCGACGTTTACATTGCCGAAGCTGACGACTGATGGAGCGACGCTCAGGGCGGTCGTCGATCCCGCCCCGTTCAGACTGCCCACCAACTGAGGCGCCTGCGTACCGATCGCGACCGAAATGTTGCCGCTTTCCTGGCCTGCTACAGTCGGCTTAAATACGGCGGTAAGACTTACGCTTTGGCCGGAAGCCAATGTCTGAGGCGCTGAAAGCCCCGAGATGGTAAATCCTGACCCGCTGGCCGAAACCGTTGTTAGTGTAAATTTCCCCTGACCGCTGTTGGTTACAGTCAAGGTCTGATTGGCACTGGAACCGACCATCACAGATCCGAAATCGACGGGATTGGGTGTTACCGCGAGTGCTATGCTCGGTATTAAGCTAGGCTTGCCGGTTAACCCCACGCACCCGGACGTTACCACCATTCCGGAAATCATCAGTAGGACAGCGAAGTTCCTGAGGGCAATTGTGGTGTGTCTTGCTGCTGGTCGAAAAATAGCGCGCGCGTCCGCACGCTCCAGGATGGGATCATGTTTCATGTGCACACGCATTGTGCGACGAAGGACCGCTGTGGAACTACTGGCCGTGGGTACACTGTCGGGACAGGTGTGCGAAGCTGTCCGCCGGGCCAGCCGTCATTCTGGCCTCAGCGGACTCTGGACACCGGTGAATCTTTGTTACGCAGTATCTAGCTTCTCGTGCCTTCCGATTTGCGAAGGCTACGGGATGATTGCTGCTGCTTGGTTAGAGAACACACTTTCCACGCTATCCGAATCCACTGCCGTGACTACATAGTAGTAAGTCTGGCCGGACTGCAGGCCCGTATCAGTAAACTGGGTCAACGATACAGGTGATGTCGTTAGCTTTGACCCATAGGGACCACCCGCGACCGTGCCTCGGTAAACATTGTAGCCAATCACGGTCGAAGTGCTGCCGGTCCATGTCAGTCCCACTGTGTGAGTACTCTGCTGCGCTCCGGTGCCGGACAAGGTCATCGCGGTCGGAGAGTTCGTGGCGTTACTAATCAAGCTAACGTTCCCGCTGACGGCTCCCGCCGTTGACGGTGCGAACTGAATTGTAACTGGAATGGATTGGCCGGCACTCAAAGTCTCGCCCGAACTGACGCCGCTTACCGTGAAACCTGCGCCTGAGATGTTAGCTGCAGAAATTGTAACGCTCGAATTTCCAGTGTTCGTTAGGGCCGCGCTCAAATCACTATTGCTCCCTACGTTTACACTTCCGAAACTCAGGTTCGACGTGCTGAATGTCAGCAAATGCGTTCCTGCCGCACCGGTCCCGCTCAACGCGATCGTGAACGGCGAGTTAGGCGCATTGCTGGTGAGTGAAATTGAACCGGTCACGGCTCCTGCGACAGTTGGCGTGAAAACCGCGTTAAACGTCTTATTCGAACCGGTCGGAATCGTAAGCGGCGTGCTAAGGCCCGTAATCGTGAAACCCGCGCCACTCACTGTAGCTCCCGATATCACAAGGCTCGCCGTGCCATTGTTCGTTAGTTCGATTGTCTGCGAATTGCTGGTCCCCGTCGAAACACTTCCAAAACCTGCCGTTCCCGGAACTGCACTGATTTGTGCTTGGCTTCCGGTACCGCTCAACGCGATCGTTAATGGAGAATTGGGAGCATTGCTCCCGACCGAGATGCTGCCCGATGCGCTGCCGGCTGTTGTCGGCGCAAACTGCGCTGTAAAAGTTGTGCTTTGTCCTGCCGCGATCGTTGCACCAGAGGATAATCCATTCGCGCTAAAGCCAGTGCCCGTGGCACTTGCCTGGGTGATCGATACGCTCTCGTTTCCGGAATTGGTTAGGGTAATTGTTGCAGACCCCGTGCTACCCACCTGAACGCTGCCAAAATTGAAGCTCGCCGGAGAAATTGCCAATCCCGCTTGTCCGCCCATCCCGACAAGTTCAACAGTTAATGGTGAATTTGAGGCATTGCTTGTTAGGGTGAAGCCGCCTGAAGCGGAGCCTGGCGATAGCGGCGCAAACTGGATCTGGATAGTTTTGCTCTGGCCCGGGGCGATCGTCGCTGAAGGAGTTCCGGCACCCGTTGTGAAACTCGTGCCTGTGACAGCCGTTTGATCGATGGTCACAGTGGAAGTTCCCGTATTCGTCACCGTCACGCTTTGTGTCGTACTCTTGCCCACTCCCACGGTTCCAAAACTCATGGTTGTGAGGTTGGCCGAAAGCATGCCCGTCCCCGGTGTTTTCGAGGTGGTTTTGGCGTTCGTGTAACCGGTGCAGCTGGAAAGTCCGAGGATTGCGATAATTGCTACCAGCACGATCATAAAAGAGAGCGGTCCGGCGGGACGCCTTGCTCTAGACCTCGCATCTAGCGTGTGCGAGTGAATTCGTTCTGGCTGGGTTGGTGTATGTGGTTTCATGATGCATACAGTTTAGAAAGCATTTGCCATGTGGCTCTACTGGTCAGAAGAAGCAACAAAGTGCAGCATGATTCGCCTGTTCACTCGGGCAAAACGCGACCTGACCTACCCAAGGGACAGGTGCGCTTAAGCCCGTCCTGACAGCTAGTTAGCGGGAAGTCTCAGCGCGGCCGCTCGGTGCCGACCTATATGTTTGAGATAGACATCTCGGAGATTTCTGCGAAGGATAGACGAAACCTGCACTCATGCTAGACTTTTGGACGAATACGAGGTCTCCTCCATCACAGCAATGCAGATTCAAACTATCGAGCCCAAAGCGTCCGCCAGCTCCTCTGGCTGGTCGAATCGCTTCCTGATCGCCGCAATTGCCGGGATACTCTTTCTTACACTTTTTCCCTTCCGGTTTGATTTTCAGACCAAACTTGTAGGCAATGCTTCGCCATTTTTCTTGGGCCACGGCACGAAAGTGACCGGATTTATGGATGCCTTTCTGAACGTTTTGCTCTTCGTTCCTTTCGGTTTTGGCCTGGCGGAAAAGTTACGAGAGCGAAAAATATCTCGTTCGGCATCTTTTCTAATGGTATTTGCCGCGGGTGCAATTCTTTCCTACGGGATCGAGATTACCCAGATTTATATCCCCATGCGCGATTCAGGATGGGAAGATGTATTCACTAATTCCACTGGTTCAATCCTCGGTTTTCTTCTCTACGAATCACTGGGCGCGCTGATAATCGATTTCCTTTCTCGGCTCGAAATGGCTCTCCGCTCTCGGCTAACGCTGAGACGCACCTCTGTCTTTCTTTTCATTTATTTTCTATTTTGGTTCGCGATTTCTGCCATATTGCAAAAGCAGACGCGGCCGAGCAACTGGGAGCCGGCCGCTTTCCTCGTAGTGGGTAATGAGGCCACCGGACAAAACCCATGGCAAGGCCGCGTTCAGAAATTGCAGATCGCAGATCAGGCTATCCCCGATGCTGTGGCGATTCATTTGACGGGCGGGGATGGTTCCCTTGAAGCTCCGGTCACTTGGCGCGCCGATTATGATTTCTCAAGCGCGACACCTTTTCAGGATTTGAAGGGGTTTCTTCCCAGCCTTTCGTGGACGCCTGCGGCCCCTCTCGCGCCGGATCCGAATGGACTCGCCCTGGACGGCAAATCTTGGCTTACTACTCCCGCTGCTGTAGCAGATTTGGTTGATGATATCCGGAAGACAAATCGATTCTCCGTTCATGTTATCTGCGCCGCTGCACAGCCCCACTCTGGCGATGGGTATATCGTTTCCATTTCGCGCTCGCCCTGGTTCGCGGATTTGACTCTCAGGCAGGAAGGATCCGACCTCGTTTTCTGGTTTCGAAGTCCTCTTTCCATTAGGCGGGCGATTCTCGCCTGGTACGTCCCGAACGTCTTCACTGACAGCCAACTGCGCGACATTCTCTATTCCTATAACGGTGCTGATCTTTCGCTTTATATTAATGGCAAGAAGAACGAACGCCCCTATCGTCTAGGCCCCGGCACAGACCTCGCGCGCTTGCTTGAAAAAGTTCGTCCCGTGGAATTGGAAGGCTACTACGATATTTACTATGTTCTCGTCTTTTTCCCGGCTGGAATCATCCTCGGGCTTGCAGGGCGGCCGACAGCGCGATCGAATCTGAGTATCCTTGTGTCCTTTGCCTTGAATTTTCTTTTGCCGGTCATTCTGCTCGAGTTCATTCTCGTATGGGTCAGCGGCCGGCCTGTCTCGACTTGGAACTTGTTTCTTTCATTCGTGCTCTTGGTCGCTGGATTCTTGTGGATTCGCTCCGACTCTGCGCACCCTCCCGCGAAACGTGCCGGATAGTTCCGCGCGAGAGCATGATGTACTTTTTGTTAAAGGTATCTAGTGACTTTTTATTATGGGGCTGCTTCACTGGTGAGATGGCGCGGCGTTTTAAGAAGCGCGCTGGGTCGCGCGCCTTCTTGGAATGCAAATCATGCTAGGGAGATCTGAATCTTGCGAATTTCGGTGATTGGCTGTGGGTATGTTGGCCTGGTTACAGGAGCTTGCTTCGCGGAAATAGGCCATGATGTTACGTGTACCGACGACGACGAATCTAAGATCGTAACCCTCCGCGCGGGAAAGCTGCCCATTTATGAGCCGCATCTGGACGATTTGGTAAAGAAAAACGTTCGAGAAGGTCGGCTCCGCTTCATGAATAATCCCGGTGAAGCCGTGCGTTCGAGCGAAGCCGTCTTCATCTGCGTGGGAACTCCGCCCTTGGAAAACGGCGATGCAGACCTGAGTGCAATTGACAATGTCGCGCGAATGATCGCCACAGAGGGTGGCGGCGCCAAATTGGTTGTGGAAAAGAGCACCGTGCCGGCACAGACCGGGCAGGAATTAAAGCGCGCACTGGATGTCTATAGCCGGAAATCAGGTACCAATTTTACGGTTGCTTCGAATCCCGAATTCCTCCGTGAAGGCACCGCGGTCACCGATTTCCTTCACCCTGATCGAATCGTTATTGGTGTAGATGATGACACTGCCGCAAAAAAGCTTCGCGAAATCTACGCGCCGATTCTGGATAGGAAGTTTAAATGCCCCGCACATCAAGATAAATGCCCCGCTTCCGCCGCACCGGTTTTTGTCACCACTACTGTCAATAGCGCCGAGCTGATCAAACACGCC
>Ga0302225_10001643_pt1 | contig 14076 bp, 8 predicted proteins | sample II_Palsa_E3_2_FD_193515 | JGI IMG/M metagenome (GOLD analysis project Ga0302225, IMG submission 193515) | Peat permafrost microbial communities from Stordalen Mire near Abisko, Sweden - II_Palsa_E3_2 | ecosystem: Environmental > Terrestrial > Soil > Palsa > Peat permafrost | place: Sweden...
ATGGCAAACGCAAGTCTTAGGTTAACGCTTATGGGACTAGCGTCCTGGGCTACTCTCAGCCGTCCCTTCGGGACTCAGTTTGTAAATCGAGTTCTCACGCAGGCTCCGAAGGCCCATGATTCCTCTGTCGAAAATGATGCAAACTCCATACTTTGAGTGGGTGGCCCCTGGGTTTCTCCTCGCAACGGTCCTGACCGGAACACCCAGGTCTCAAAATCGAGACCTGGGCCACCCACGTAATATTCGGGCGTGATTTTCATCTTCTTACGTGGCCGCAGGTCCATGTTTCCTCTGTCGAAAACATTTCCAAGGAAGAGCATCCACACAGAGATCTCTCAACTACGCTGCGCTTCGGTCGAGATGACAAAGGGGAGAGCCGTTACGGCCCGGAGCAAAGGTCAAGGGATTGAGAAACCGCAGGTCCCTCCGATGCGGTCGAGATGACAAAGGGGAGGGCGGCGTTTCCCGGGAGAGTAGTGGAGGGACCTGCGGTTTCTTTTCCGCATGTTTACAGCTTCGTCTAGACGGCGGCGGCATCCTGCGGCCATGCAAGGCTCCCGTCACAGTACTCGGGTTCTACCAGAGTCCGCCCAGGTTCACTGCCTGCATAAACCCAAACCATAGCCATGGGAGCGGTCGATTGGTTCAGAAAACGATGAGGTCTCCCCTCGGGAACAAACGCAGTATCGTATCCGCTGACAGGGTAACGGCTGCCTTGCACCAGGCACAGTGCTTCACCTTCAACAATTGTGATGGATTCGTCGAATTCATGGACATGGCAAGGCAGCGACCTGCCCGGTTGAAACCTTCCGTATCCGCCGCAGATTCCGACCGAGCCAAGTCTGCCCGCGAAGAGATCGCGAAATTCGGCTCCTGGCGATAGCTCATATACTTCGGCTTCGGCGAAGCGAACGATGGACTCAGGATCGTCTTTCCCAGGATTTGCCAACCCGCGATCCTGGACACAAAAACCCTGCTTCACTTCTTTCTGTGATGGCAGCGAGGACGCGCATGCCCATAGGAGCACCGTAGGAGATTCGTGCGAACCACTCGTCACTTCGTGAGCCACCCCTGCGGGCAGACAAATGCAATCAAACTGCTGGAGCCGATAGCAGCGTCCTTCTACCTTCACCTCTGCCACACCACCCAGGATCGTGAGCGTCTCACAGAAAGGATGCTTATGGTAGGCAAGCAAAGATCCGGGCTGGAAGGTTGCCGTGCCCGTGCTGAAGCCTTTGGCGTTACAGCCGGCGCTGACGAATTCACGAAACGAAACACCTGGGCCGGCCGAAGTTTCTTCTCCGGCACCAGAGTGTATCGATTCTCTGCGAAGATCGGCTTTTGAGCTCTCAGTGGTCATGGACAACTCTTTCTCCTCTAAATTGCCCGTACGACAGGATCCATTAGCTGGGGCGGGCGCCTTCCCGCGAGACGGTGTAGTTTTTCCCCTGGTACTTCAAATTCGTTAACCTGGCGCCGGCATCGAAATCAGACAAGCGCGACGTTACCTTAATACTGTCGTACAGCGTTAGATCGACGCCGAAGATCGAGTCGATGACCAGGTCGACAAAGCTGCCCCCTGAAACGCAGGACCAGTCATTGTAATAGGGCGCGTCGTCCGGAGACTTGAAGGCGCCGCTCTTTTCCCTGGGAAAGATTGTTTCAATAATATGTGCCTGGCCGAACGGGCCCTGGTTGCCGGCCCGGGCCAACTGCTTCACCCAACCGCTTACATCCTTCGTCGAATCGATCTTGTATAGCCCCTTGGCGGTCATCGGTGGCCACGCCGTGTATGCGCCGATCGAGCTATGGTCGGGACGAATGTTCCAGGTTGCGTCCACGTCACTCGATGAGAGCGACTGCATCCAGGCGGAGCTGTGCAGCTCAGACCAGAAGAAGCGGCTCATCTCCTGCTTCTGCTGGTCGTCCAGATCTTCGAACATGTTGTCCAGAACAGCGAGCAGATCGTAGCAGTGGCGGACCTCGATAGAACTTCCGTCGGGCTGGCGTGCCCTCCAATATCCCTTGCCCGTTACGTAGAGCAGACGGTTGATCCGCTTGGCTAAGTCCGATGCCTCCAGGCGGAGTTGTTGGGCTCGCGTCGAGTCGGCTGCCCGGTCAAGCAACGCGGCGACAAAGCGCATGCTGGAGACATTGCCGGCGTTCATGCCCGCGACCTGGTGGATGTAGGTGCTGACGACCTCGAGATTGTTCTCCATCTGGCCATAATCGGCGAGCCCACTTCCCTGTTTGTCCAGGGTTTTCCAATAGAGGGCGTGCACGGTCAGATGTTCCAGGCAACTCTTATCGCCAATCGATTTCTTTAGCCACGCGAAATCCCCGGTGACACGCAGATAATTTTCAGCGCATCGAACAATCGCCATGTCATTTACCGCATACCAGGGACCCACGGCATGGCCGGTCACGTAGTCGGTCGCCAGGTGAGCATGCATATCCTGCAGAAACCAGACTTCTATGAGCGTGCGCAGGGCATCGGGATCGAGCAAGGCAAGACTGAGCGAGGTGAGCGAAGTATCCCAGGGAAAACTCAACGATGGTAAAGAGCGTCCCCCCAGGGTCAGGTAGGTGCTGCCGTATGCCGAATCCGGGGAACTACGGCGCGCAAAGAGCAGGTTGGTAAAACCAGCATGATAAAGCTTCCACAGCGACTCATCTTCCGTAAGCAGTTGAGGAAGGTGACCAGAGAATTCCGAATTTCCCGGGGTGAAAGCACTGCGCAACAGTCCAGCGGTTATCTGCTCCCTTTCCTCCTGTATTGCAGAAAAATTCGATTGCACTTGGTCATAGAGCGCCAGAGCCGCGGTCCTGTCTTCAGCAATGGCGTTTACGTAATGGATCTCGCGAGACTCTCCAGGACTCAGGGTCAAGCCCAACGTCAACATTCTCGATCCTTCGACGCGATCGGGCTTGGGTAGGAGACCCTGTACCGACACGGCGTGGCTGTGTTGCGCCTCAAAGATCAGGCAGCCTCGAGGTAGCATCGTCGTAATCCGGTTGTCGATCTCCGCCGGTGAGCCGACAAACCATGCGTCCGTCTTCTTGATTACACCGGCGCGCAAATCGAAGCCCAGGGTGATGGCGCGGCTGCCCTTTCCAGGGTTTTTCACCACAACAGATTGTGCTGCCACACGCTGCCTGCTGGGCATGAACGTATGGGTTGTGAATTCCAGACCATCGGCCATCGCTTCCCGGACGAACTGATGCGGATACCAGGTATAGGTAACCTGCGTGGCGGGCGGTGGGTAGCCCATCAGCATCCGGCCGTTGAGAAAGATCTCACAGGTCGCCAGGTAGCCCGGGCTGAATGTGGTCTCAGGAACACCGCAACATGCGTAGGGGGGAAATGACATGGCGGTTATGCCGGATACAGATTTTGTCGCTTTCAGGTAGCCCCACTCATTGTTGATCGAAGGCGAATTGTAAAGGTCCCGAAAAAGATGAGTGATGGGGTCGCTGGCAAGAGAAGACAAGGTTGGGGGAGAGGGAAGAATACTCTTGTTACTTGCCCCAAGCCTGGACTGATCGAACATTTCGAATGCAGTGGTGGCTGCACCAGCCTTGAGAAACGATCGGCGATTGAAGGCAGCGAGAGCGCTCTGGGCCAAACCGTTTCGGTTGTTGATTGTCATGAGAGATCAATGACTCCTTCGCCAAACATCACAATACAGTAAATGGCCTTTGCGGTGGCAACCACCGGGCACGGGTCTAACCGCTTCGAGTTGCCTTCGCACACGGCACCATCGTTGCAGCCCGCGATGCTATGATCACCCGATGCTGGCGCGTTTCGGATTGCGATGCGTAATCAGCTTGCTTACGTTGAGTGCGGTGGCGCAGCAAGCCGAATCGGGTTCGCTTGACGGTCTCTTGAAAGATGGAGCGTTGCTGAGCAGGCAGGCGGATTATGCACACGCCATTCCAATCCTCCTGCGCGCAAAACAACTGGCGCCGCAGAACTACCTGGTTAACCTCCTCCTCGGAGAAGATCTGCTACGCAGCGGCCATCCGTCTGACGCCGTGGCGCCGCTGAGAATAGCAGCGGCTGTGCGCGCTGACGACGAAACGGCTGAAGGATATCTGGGAGAAACCGAAGAGGCACGGGGCAACTTCGCGCTCGCCGCGGAGGCATTCCAGGCGGCGGCGGCGCGGTCCCCGGATTCTGAACATGCATTGGTGGGCTGGGCCGATTATTGCGTCGATCGCTTTCGGGCGTTGGCCTTATGGCTGCGCAGCACACCGCGCGGCGTAGCGGCTTTGCTCAGGGTGCAGGCGCAAGGGACGCCAAGTGGCACGCCCGCACGCGAGCAGCTATTGCAGCAAGCTGCGGCTGCGGATCCGCAGCAGGTTGGGATCTGGGGAGAGCTCGGGATGGCGCAAGCAGAAATTGGCATGCACACCGATGCGGAGACGAGCCTCACCACCGCCCTGGAACGACAGCCCCGCGCTTCCTCAACCTGGAAGCTGGAAGCCCTGAAAGCGGCAGCCCAGGGTCATTGGAGTGAGGCCGAGAGCCGTCTCCAGGCCCTGGGTGCCCGTTCGCCTGCGGAGCTTCAGCGAGCACTCGCAGAGTGGCCGCGAGCGCTCATTCCCAAGCAGGATGTAAATGGGGCCATTTGGCAATGTCTCCGCGAAGGCTCTACCGATTGCCCGGCCAAAAAAGATGCAGTCGAACGTCGAGGTACCTCCAACCCCGAGACACTCTTTACCGAAGAGCGGTGGGAACAATTGGCGGCAGTGCCTCCGCCTAAGACGGATAAAGCTTTGTTATGGTTCCATCGTGGAGTGGCCTTGGCGCAGACTGGAAATTGCCCACAAGCCATTCCCTCGCTCGAACGAGGCCTCAAAGACGGTGCCGAGGCCGCAGGCTACTGGCTGATTGTTTGCTACGGCTCAGAGGCGGGGCACGCCACCGCACAATTAGCCGCGCAGAACAAAGAGGTAGCAGTCCATCGCATTCGCGGCGACATTTTGCTATCGATGAAGGGGGACGCATCGGCAGCGAACGCTGAGTATGGCGAAGCTCTGCGCCTTAGACCCAACGATCCCGACCTGCTGGAGAAGAGCGCAGAAGCATACTTGGCCTTCGGAGATTTGGACCACGCGCAACAAACCGGGCATGCGGCTCTCACCGAAGATCCGAATCGCGAAACCACGCTGCAGCTATTAGTGCGGGTGGCGATGAATCAACGAGATTATCAAGAAGCGCTCAAAGTGCTTGACCAATTGCAAAAGATGGAACCCGAGGATCCGTGGACGCGGGTGCAGATGGGGACCGCTTATGCACAGACGGATCATCCGCAAGATGCGGTGCATTCCCTCGAACCGGCGTTGGCCGCAGGTTATCCCGACGAGAAAGGCGCCCTCCACGCGTTATTGGCCGGTCAGCTGCGCAAGCTTGGCCGGGAACAAGAGGCAAAGAGCGCGGCACAAGAGGCGATTCGCCTGGCGAACGCTTTTCAGGAGCACTCCCCAAAGAGCCAACCATGACGACCACCCGTCGCAACTTTCTTGTTGGCCTCGCTGCCCTTTCGTCCTGCGTGAGCTCGCGGCGCATGCTATGGGCGGCGCCGGCGCCGGGCTCAATTCGGATGATGCATGGGGCGCCGGCGAACGGCCTGGACTTCGTGCTTCGCAACGGTGCGCAAGGCCGCAAGTATCAGGTAGAGACGCTGCCCGGCGGGCTCGGGGTTATCGATTTTGATGGGGATGGCTGGCCCGATATCTTTTGCGTCAACGGGGCTGCTCTGCCGTCGCTGACCAAGACCGGGCCGGAGTACTGGAATCGTCTCTACAAAAATAACCGGGATGGAACTTTCACCGACGTCACACTCAAGTCAGGCCTGGCCGGCAGCGGTTACGGCATGGGCGTCGCGGTAGGCGATTACGATAACGACGGCCATGAAGATCTATTTGTGGTTGGCGTGCACAGAAACCAGCTCTATCGCAATAACGGTGACGGAACCTTCTCAGACGTAACCGCGCGCGCGGGTCTGAACCTGTCTCCGCAGCGTAAGTTGTGGTCAGTGGCCGCTGCATGGATTGACTATGACAATGATGGAAGGCTCGATCTGTTCGTCTCAAACTATTGCCAATGGGAACCAGGCACGGATCCCACCTGCGGTGGAATGACACCCGAAACGCGAGTTTACTGTCATCCGGATCTCTACCAGGCACAGGCGATGCAGCTTTTTCACAACAACGGCAACGGCACCTTCACGGAAGTGACGCACAAAGACGGACTGCCCAATCTGCTTGGCAAGGGAATGGGCATTGCCATGGCCGATTTCGCTGGAGAGCACCACTCCGGGCTCTTTGTCGCTAACGACAACGCGCGTAATCTGCTGCTTCGAGGCACCGGCCACGGCTTCGAAGAAGTGGGAGTGGAAGCAGGCGTTGCCTACAATGGGGATGGCCGCAACATCTCTGGCATGGGCGCGGATTTTGGCGACATTGATGGGGATGGGCGGCCAGACCTGGTGATGACCGGGCTCAAGAATGAGACTTACGAAGTTTTTCTGAATCGTAGTGACGGCATCTTCGTAGACGGAAGCGCGGCGACGGGCTTGCTGGGTTTGAGTCGTCCCTGGAGCGGTTGGGGCTGTGAACTGGTCGACCTGGATAACGATGGTTGGCTGGATCTATTCGTCGCCTGCGGCGGTCTGGATATTCAGGACGCACAACCTAATCGAATCTTCCAAAACATCGCCGGCAAGTTTAGCGATGTATCTGACAGTGCAAACGTGGCATCTGGACCTACCGGTCTGCACCGGGGCGTTGTCTTCGCGGATTTTGACCACGATGGCCGAATGGACGCAGCTGTAACCGCGTTGAACGCACCCATTGAACTGTGGTGGAACCGAAGCCCCGTGCGCAACTGGCTGCAATTACGCCTTCGCGGAACCCGCAGCAATCGCTCCGCCATCGGGGCCGAGGTCACCTGCAAATCGCGGAGTCGAACGCAGACTCGTTGCGTCACCAGTACGGTCGGCTACGCCTCCAGCAGGGATCTGACCGTACATTTTGGGCTTGATGCAGATAGCAGAGCAGCGCTGAGCATTCGTTGGCCTTCGGGAACGGTGCAACAACTAAACGAGGTTGCGGCGAACCAACGGCTCAGCGTAGAAGAACCGGCATAAGAGCAACTGCAACCTCCAGACTTTGAGTGGGTGGCCCAGGTCTCGATTTTGAGACCTGGGTTTCTCCTGAGAAATCGGTCCTATCGGAACACCCAGGTCTCAAAAGCGAGACCTGGGCCACCCACTCAATAATTCGTCCGCGCCATTTTCATCTCTTCTGGTTTGCCAGCGGCTGCCCCCGCACACCGACTTTTGCGCGAGCAATGTGCCAGCGGCCCAGGTTGGCTACATAAAGGTCATCACCGCCGAACGCAATATTCGTCGGCCGGGCTAAGGCTGTGCCGGCCCGATCATAGGCCAGAAGGCTCACTTTGCGATCGGACGACACCCGGTAGATATTGTCTGACGCATAGCAACTCACATAGAGATTGCCCGCGACATCGAAGGCAAGACCGTCAGGAATCCGCTCCAGGCCGGCAGCGTACACCTCATGCTCGCCAGCCAGCCCGTCCTCGTGGATCTCGATTCTGAGAACATCATCGCGATGACTCTGTGCAACAAAAAGGGAGCGCTCATCCGCGCTGAGAGCCAAACCATTGGGAAACAGATAAGCGAGGTCCGAAAACACGACTCCGTGGCCGCGGCGATCAAACCGCACGATACATCCGTTGCTGTTTGCCCAATCTCCGGAATCTGAGATGTAGAGGTTTCCTGAAGAGTCAAAGACGCCATAATTCGGGGTCCTTAGCTTGTATTGCCCCGCGGAGTCCGCAAACAACTCTGACTTTCCATTCTTCTGGACCTTGATTACAGATGCGAGTTTTGGATTGCAGACATACAACTCGTCCGCCGCAGAAAAGCAGAGGCCAAGACAAAAGCCGCCGATATTCGTAACTTCTTCGACTTTGCCCCTCTCCGGGATGCGGTAGATCTGACCCAGCTCTCCACCAGCCCACAGCACGCCGTCACCATCAAAAGCGATGTCTTCCGGGTGGTCCAGCCCATCCGCGTAAATCTCAAATTGCTCGACGGGTATCTCCATGTCTTCCCCCATCCTCATGACTAGACTCTGCCAAACGGGTAGTCAAGGGATGTTCATCTAATTGAACGTGCGCGATCGCGGCCTTTTGGGGCGGAGCGGCCCAGGTAATCACAACGCTACTGCGAATTCTCTCCGTTGAGCGCCCTTTTTACCTTTTGGTCGCTCAGCTCACCCAGGGAGTCCTCCGTTTGTGAGCTCATTTGCTTGAACAACGATTTTGCTTCGTCCGTCTTCCCTATGGCAGCGTCAGCACGGGCCAGGTTGTAGAGAGCACTGCGCGAGGTTGGATCGACCTTGTGCGCCAACTCGAGATCGTCCACAGCCTGCCCGGGTTTGCCGCTCTCCAGAAGGAGTTTGCCCCGCAAGGTCCTCGCTGATACTGACCTGCTGTTGAGCTCAATCGCTCGATCCAGCTCAGTCATCGCATCGGTGGTTTTCGTCGGGTCTACTTTCAGCATGCACTCCGCGAGTAGATAGTGCAGATCGGAATCGGCAATCCCTGCATTGATCGCGGCCTTGATTTCAGCAATCGCTTCGGCAAACTTGCCCTGCTTATAGTCCGACAGCGCTAATAGAAATTGGCCATCCGGCTGGAGCGGAGAAAGCTGGACGGCAGTGACAAAATCCTTATGGGATGTTTCCATGTTCCCCAGCAGGATATTGGCGGCTCCACGCACCACCAGAACTTCAGGATTTTGCGGAAAGGCCGCAACCGCCTGATTCGCAACCTCGGCGGCATCTTTAAAGTTTCCTGAGTCGGCCAGCAGCGTCACCAGGTTCAGATAGGCAAACAGATCGTTCGGGTTCTGCTGCAGCTCCTCTTTCAGGATCGGATAGGCGTCTTGATACTGGCCAAGCTTGGAGTAAGCGACTCCGAGCAGGTTTGTTCCTTTTGCATCGAGCAATCCCTGCGACCGCAATCCCTTCAAGGCGTCGACCGTACCGCGGTAATCCTCCAGCGCAAATTCGCTCAGGGCGATTGCATACTGATGGGTTACGCGGTCGGGCACATCTGCAGGCACTAACTGAAAGTTTTTTAGCGCACTCCTGGAGTCATGGGCTCTGCCATAAAGCCACCCGAGATTGAACCTCTGGATTGGGGTTAGGTTTGGGCAGCCCTGCACCTGGGCCAGCGTCCTGGCCGCCTCCTCGTATTGTTTCGACTTCAGCAAGTCATTAGCAGCCTTGAAAGCCTGCTCGGCATCACACGCGGGAGCAGGTGGAGTTGTCTGCGCCAGCACGGCATTGGCCAAGAGGAGCCAGCTCAAGACACACAACGTCATCCGAATATGTCTCGTAGCCTTATTCATCAGTCACCGGGCCGGGAAATGTTTTGGCGGCGCACCCGTCAGGGCCTGGCGGGACACAATCCCCTTACCTTCGGCTATCGTAACTAGTTGATCGGCCGCCACAGCTTTGAAATGCTCCAGTGCCCCATTCGGCCAGTAAATATCGATATCCGCAACCTTAGATGCGCCGAGGCCAAAATGCAGCCGAAGATCGCTCGCAGAATAATAGCTCGATTGGCTCATCACAGATTGAGCCTGCACCTTTCCACCGTAATGCATCAACACACGCGCCCCGATGGCGCTGCGATTCGACGTGGTGCCCAGGAGCTTCAGCTTCAGCCAATGGTTTTGCCCGCGAAGATCGTTGCGCAACAGGGACGGCGGTTCATTCAGGTTCACGATCAGTATGTCCAGGTCGCCGTCATTGTCGAAATCTCCAAAGGCGCAACCGCGGCTTGAATGAGCGGCCATTACACCCGGTCCGGCGGCTTCTCTCAGCTCTTCAAAGGTCCCATCGCCCATGTTCCTGAACAGAATGCGGGGACTCTTATTGGGATACTGAGGTAGCTGTTTCTCAACTTCGGGATAGACGCTTCCAGTGACGATGAAGATATCGGGATTTCCGTCGTTATCCAAATCCACGATCCCGGTCCCCCAGCTGGTGAAGCTTGATTCTATGCTCAGCCGGCTGTTTCTGGTCACATCTTGAAAACTGGCTTTGCCGTCATTCTGGTAGAGAACACAGGTGTCTTCAGAAAAGTTGGTCTTGACCAAATCCAGGTGGCCATCAAGATTAAAGTCCCCGACGCCCACCCCCATCCCCGCCTGCTCCATACCATCGTCGTTAAACGCAACGCCGCGAAAGACCCCTTCTTCGCGGAAGGTTCCATCGTGGTTGTTCATAAAGAGCAGGCTCGGCGTGGAATCGCAGGCAACGTAGATGTCTGGCCAGCCATCCTCATCAAAATCGGCCGCGACCACCGTCATCCCATAGTTTTGCCGCGGTCCGCCAATCCCTGCCTTCGCGGTTACGTTGGTAAAGGTGCCATCACCGTTATTGTGGTAAAGCACATGCGAGCTTGGAAAACCGGGTGGAAGACCACGCGGCCCGCAATTGACCGGCAAACCTTTCCAGTTACAATTCACGTTTTCGCCGGGCTTCGATACGGTCTTGAGATCGAATTGAATGTAATTGGAAATAAAAAGGTCGAGATGTCCATCGCGGTCGTAATCGACGAAGGAGCATCCGGCGCCCCATCCACCCTTGTCCTCCGGCAAGACGAAGCCGGCTTTTTCCGTGACATCGGTGAACGTGCCATCACCATTGTTGCGATAGAGTTTATTTTGTCCGAAATAGGTGCAGAAAAGATCGTCAAAGCCGTCATTGTCGTAGTCGCCTATACAGACGGAGTTTGCCCATCCAACGTGATGCAAGCCGGCTTTTTCGGTGACATCGGTGAAGGTCCCATCGCGCTTGTTTTTATAGAGACGGTTGGTGGTACCAGGGGGAGCCCCGTCGAGCCGCTGGCCGGTCAGCAGAAAAATATCCAACCATCCGTCATTGTCGTAATCGATGAAGGCACAGCCGCAGCCGTCCGCCTCAAGGATGTAGTCTTTGTGATCTACCCCACCGTAGATGATGGGCGCCGTCAATCCCGCGCTTTTCGCCACATCGACAAAATGAGCATCGAAGGGCCGGCCCGAGGGGGCGGGGCGCGGCTGCTGCTTCAGCCCACGAGACGCCACGCCCGATTGCCCCAACATCCGAGTGCCCAATGCGCCACAGGACAGGTAGATCAATCTGCGACGTGTTATCTCCATACGTGACCATCATATCCAGAATCAGATTTGACTGGGCGGGTAGACAACGAACTCAAGACGTGCTGCGCTCGATCCAGAACCGGGTTATCTGTTCGAGGGATCGCCCCTTGGTTTCGGGCACAAATATCCAGAAACATATCATCGAGAAGAGCGCCGCCCCGGCGAAGCTCCAGAATGTACCGTCCGCTCCGAGACGTTTCATCATGACGGGGAACATCTGGTTGCCGAGGTAGCTGAAGATCCAAAGCGTGGTGGTGGCGATGGACATGGCTCGACCGCGAATTTTGGCGGGATAGATCTCCGAAATGATGACCCAACAAACGACCCCGTTCCCGAACGCGTGCCCGATCACAAAAGTCATCACGAAGAGAACCAGAAGGTGTCCATTTCCATGCACGTGAAACAGAAGGCCAACCATCGCGAAGGAGACGAACTGAAGAAAGCAGCCAGCGATGATCAGCGTCTTTCTGCCCGCAACATCCACCAGCCACAAGCCCATCAGCGTGAATACCAGGTTGACAATCCCGACCAGCACGGATTGTAGAAAGGCGTCGCCGGTAGCAGTGCCGGCCGCCTGAAAGACCTCGGGCAAAAACGAAAGGACGGCCGTAATCCCGCTGATTTGCGAAAAGCTGGCGAGCATGATGCCGACCAGAAGCGGACGGCGAAAGGTTGTGAGCAGCTCGGACAGATGACCTTCTTCCATCGACAGGGATGCCTGAATTTCCTGCGCTTCCCGGCTTGCAACCTCGGCACCATTGATCCTGTCTAGCACGGCGACGGCTTGCGAAATCCTCCCAACTTTCATCAGCCAGCGCGGGCTCTCCGGCGCAGGCAGGATCATCGCCCCGAAGATAATCGCCGGAAAGAGCCCCATGAGAAACATCCATCGCCAACCGACCGCAGTGTTCCACGCATCGTCTCCCATGCGCTGAATTTGCATATTCGTGAACACGGCCGCAAGAATACCAAGCACAATCCCCACCTGGTAGAGCGTGACCAGGCGTCCGCGCAGACGCGTGGGCGCGATTTCTGCGATATACATGGGAGCGATGATCGAAGCGGCGCCAATCCCGACCCCTCCAATCATCCGCCACACGACAAACTGGTTGAGTCCAACCGCGAACCAGATGCCGGCGGATGAGAGCGCAAAACAGGCGGCGCACAAAGCGAGTCCCTTTTTCTGCCCAAGGTAGTCCACGAACGTACCGGCGCTCATGGCCCCCGCTACACTACCAATGAGGGCGCACCCTGCCGCCCAACCAACTCCAGCCGCATCCAGGTGAAAGAGTTGCGTGAGGTAAGGAATCGCTCCGCTGATGACAATGCTGTCAAACCCGAAGAGCAGGCCGCCCAACGCCGACACAACTGCAGCTATGACTAGATATTTCCTCGAAACAGTAGATGACATTGGGTCCTTTGTGCGAAGAGAAATCGGCAACAACTGAGGATTGTTCAGTAGCCATAGCGCTTCAGTGAATGTTTGATCAAGCCGGGACCATTCTAGCCTAATCGTTTGCGGAGTGTGTGGACACAGTTCCGGCGAAGCGGCCTAGGGAAAGCGTGTGAATAACCGGGAAAGAAACCGCAGTGTTTTTCGACAGAGGAATCATGGGCCTTGCGGGCCCGCGAAGAAGATGAAAATCGCGCGGACGAATATTGAGTGGGTGGCCCAGGTCTCGCTTTTGAGACCTGGGTGTTTCGGCCCGGATCCATTTTTGAGGAGAAACCCAGGTCTCAAAAGAACAAGTCTGCTTTCCGTGGGAGGTCAGGGGGTGAGACCTGACTATCCCACCCTTCGCAAAGAACGCGAAGGATGGGGCACCCGTCGATTCCCCCGATTTCCTGTACGCAGCTCTGGACAGGACCACGTGTGCGCCTTTCTTTAAAGGAAAGGCGCATGAAGTGCAGGGAACCCACGAGACTCCACAGGAAATCGGGGTTCGTGGAGGGGATAGAGCCCAAAAGCGCGTTCCTTCCACCCTTCACTTGCCCCCGGCTAGTCGTTTGCTCAAAATCGAGACCTGAGCCACCCACTCAAAGTCTGGCGGTTGCAGTTTGATTTCCGAAAGAGCGGGACCCACATTTCCTACTTAGCACTGCTAGCTACGGGCACGTATGCGGCTCTCCGCAGAGAGAGCCGCATGTGGATCATCAAAGCCACGGGTGTCCACAGGAAATCCGGTGGAGCGCAGTGGAGGGACCTGCGGTTTCTTCCCCAGTACTCACACACTCTAGAGGCTTTGCTCCAGTAACCCTGCGTTGCGCAGGATACGGCGCACTTTTTTGGGTGAAATAGACAGGCGTTCGGCCACACGGGAGATTTTCTTGCCTTCTCTTGCCCACACTTTGGGTATCACAATCTCTGCAAACTCTTCCGCGACCTGTTGGAAGGTTTTATCTCCGATCAATCCTTCCGACCAGGCTCGCAGCGTCTCGTTGATGCCGGAGGCGCGCAAGATATGCGATTTTAAGGTAATGAGCTCTTCCCAGAGGTGGTCGCGATCATCAGAACGCAACAGAGCAGCGGCCCTGGACGCACATTGTTTGGCCTGATCCCATTCCTGAAAGAAGTCATTGGCCGCGGTCATTCCACGCACGATGTAGGCACCCGCCAGCAAGCGCCGATTTTGTGTGTGCTTAGCCAGCTCAACGGCTTCTTCGGCGTAGCGCTGGGCTGCATTAGCATAGACGGCAATGTCTCCATCTTCTCCGAGTTGTTCATCCACGCGCGCGTTCTCGGCGAACGCCTCGAGGATGCGCGAGCGTGCCATCAGGATCTGATCGTGTTTATCCCGCCCCAGCGTATAGGCCTTCAGCGCTTCCGCAA
>Ga0302225_10001679_pt1 | contig 13867 bp, 10 predicted proteins | sample II_Palsa_E3_2_FD_193515 | JGI IMG/M metagenome (GOLD analysis project Ga0302225, IMG submission 193515) | Peat permafrost microbial communities from Stordalen Mire near Abisko, Sweden - II_Palsa_E3_2 | ecosystem: Environmental > Terrestrial > Soil > Palsa > Peat permafrost | place: Sweden...
AACAGGTAATCTCCACGGCATTCAAGAAGATTAAGCGAACCAGCGCGCCCATCAAAGACTGGAACGAGTTGCGCCTTCAACTTGACCAGCTTCGAGCCTCCATGACGATCGACGGCGCCGCACCGATTCGCGCGGGGATCAAGCGGATTGTGCCGGAATATGTCTTTCAGCCGGAGAGCACACGCCAGATCCGCCAGCCCGTGGTGCATGACGCCTACGTCGAAAAAGATTCTTCTTTAGTGAAGTAGGTAACCACCTCTCCAACGACTCGCGACACCGAACCCTACTCCGCTTCTTGCCCGCCAGCCGCGGCGAGGCGCCCGACTCTCCTGGCAGACCGCAGTGCACCCCACAAATCCGAATTCTCGCCCGCAGATTAAGCGGCGGTCGTGTGCGCATCTGCGCTGACCCAGCACGTAACGGGCAGATTTCGCCACGCCTATTCTGACCGAGTTAGAAAGACAGTAGTGCCCTCGAAATCCCCGCAAATCCAGCGCGGACCAACGAATCCAGGTTGTGAATTATTTCAGTGTTGCCAAAGGAGAGAGTGTGAGTGAAACCACGGAACAACAGAAGCTGAAATTGCGCACAGATGATTGGAGGCTCCTCGATCATGTGCTTGCTCCAGCTGAGAACTGGACCGCCGAGCAGGTTCTGCATTGGGCTTATGAGACCTTCGGCCAGGATGTGGCCATTGCGTCGGCTTTCGGACCCGAGGGAATTGTGGTGATCGACATTGCCGCGCGTGTCTGGCCACGTTTGCGCGTCTTCGTTCTCGATACGTCTTTCCTCTTTCCAGAAACTTACCGGCTGATCGAGCAGGTAGAGCAACGCTACGGAATTGAGGTGGAGCGAGTGCTTCCCTCTTTGTCTCCAGAGGAACAAGCTCGAACTCACGGATCGGAACTCTGGACCAGCGATCCTGACCTCTGCTGCCGGATTCGAAAGGTGGAACCACTGGAGAGAAAACTAGCGCATCTAAAAGCATGGGTCACGGCCATTCGCCGCGAACAAACCTCCGCGCGGGCGGATGCCAGAAAGGTTGAATGGGATCCGACCTTGAGAGTTGCGAAGATCAATGCCATCGCCGATTGGACTCACGATATGGTGTGGAGCTATCTCCGCGCGCGAAATTTGCCTTATAACCCGCTCCATGATCGCAATTATCCCAGCGTAGGATGCACGCACTGCACGCGAGCCATCCAACCGGGAGAAGCTCCCCGCGCAGGACGGTGGCCAGGATTCGAAAAGCGCGAGTGCGGCATACATTCCCGTCGCGGGGAACGTGGATAGACGTCAGTTCTAAACTTCCCGTCCGCGCCTTGCGGGCGTCCGTATACCAAATTCCCTTGTGCCGCAGCCGCGGCCACAGAGATAGCCACCGAATCAGGCTGTGTCCAGACGACTCTCCGGCTGATCCAGTCGAGGCGGTGCATCGTGATCTTGCTGCCGCGATCGACCTCCACATAGTAGTAGCTCCCTTCCTTACTGTTACGAATCATCCTCAGCACGATCAATGGAGTACGTGTGTCCCGCGCCTCCGGCAGCGCGCTATTTTGGATGCAAGTGACGCACTCCCAACCACCGGCAAACCCCTTGACAATCGCCGGGTCTCGTCTACAATTGCGTGACTAGATCGGCGTGCTTGTCTGTAGTGTTTCGATTTTCCAGCTAAGAGAGTTTTAGCGCAGAGAGCTGATTCCCCCTCCTTCTCTCTCGCGCGGGCCCCGGGTTTTGCAGTAAATAATTGAGGATAGCGGTGCTATTGATGCGGAACGGTCCAGGACTGTATCGTTCGTGGCTCCTCGCTTGCTTCGTTGCATTCGTTACGCTGCCGGCGCTCGCCCAGACGGTAACCGTCAGTCCCACCAGCGTAGCATTCGGCAACCAAGTCCAGGGGACGATCAGTTCGGTCCACAAAGTGACGCTGAAGAATGCCCAAAGCTCGGCCATCACGATTACAAGCATCACCTCGAGCTTGTCGGATTATTCTGAGACCAACAACTGTCCGGTCAGCCCGGCAACTCTGGCCGCCGCGGCGAGTTGTACGATTTCGATCGCCTTTACGCCCGGTGCTTTAGGGGCGCGCAATGCCACTCTGACGGTGGTCGACAGCGGAGGTTCGAGTCCGCAGCTCGTAACGCTTACCGGTACTGGGACGGCGCCCTCTCTGGTCTCGATTGCAGTCACTCCCGCGTCACCTTCCGTCGCAGCGGGCTATACGCAGCAATTCACCGCGACCGGAACCTACAACAATGGCACTACTCAGAACCTGACCAGCACGGCAACCTGGACTTCGTCGGCCACCACGATTGCAACGGTAAGCAGCGCCGGATTGGCCACGAGCATCGCGCAAGGGACTGCGACGATCACCGCTAAGTCAGGCACAATCAGCGACTCCTCGACGTTAACGGTTACAGCCGCAGTGTTGACTTCGATTTCGGTTTCTCCCGCTACTGCGTCAGTCGCTGCGGGCTACACGCAGCAATATACGGCGACAGGAACCTACAGCAATGGCACTACCCAGACTCTGACCACGACGGCAACCTGGACTTCGTCAGCGAAATCAATTGCCACGGTCAGCAGCAGCGGATTGGCTACCAGTGTGGCAAAGGGAAGCACAACCATTACTGCGAAGTCGGGGACGATCAGCGGGTCCGCGACATTAACGGTCACAGCCGCCGTGTTGACTTCCATTTCGGTCACTCCGGCTACAGCTTCGGTGGCCGCTGGCGATAAGCAACAATTCGCAGCGACCGGAACTTACAGCAACGGCACCACCCAAACCCTGACCAGCACGGCAACCTGGACTTCTTCGGCCACGTCCGCTGCAACCGTCAATAGCAGCGGACTCGCTACGAGCGTAGCCCAGGGAACTGCCACCATCACGGCTGCGTCTGGAACAGTCAGCGGTTCTGCAACACTGACAGTGACCGCCGCGGTGTTGACTTCCATTTCGGTTACTCCCGCCAAACCCTCGGTCGCGGCCGGTTACACGCAGCAATTCACCGCCACGGGAACCTACAGCAACGGCACCACGCAGACCCTGACCTCGACCGCAACCTGGACTTCCTCGGCGACTTCGATTGCCACGGTCAACAGCGGCGGACTTGCCACGAGTGTAGCGTTGGGAAGCACAACTGTTACCGCCACCTCTGGGACGATCAGCGGCTCCGCCACATTAACCGTCACAGCAGCAGTGTTAACTTCAATTTCAGTTACTCCCCCCACAGCGTCGGTGGCTGCGGGTTACACGCAACAATTCTCCGCGACCGGAACCTACAGCAACGGCACCATGCAGACGCTGACCTCAACGGCAACCTGGACCTCTTCAGCGAAATCGATTGCAACCATCAGCAGCAGCGGTTTGGCTACAAGCGTGGCGAAGGGAAACACCACAATCACCGCTAAATCAGGGACGATCAGCGGCACGGCCACATTTACCGTCACGGCCGCCGTGCTGACTTCGATCTCCGTCGCTCCCGCCACAGCTTCTGTCGCGGCCGGCTACACGCAGCAATTCACCGCGACCGGAACTTACAGCAATGCCACCACGCAAACGCTGACGAGCACCGCAACTTGGACTTCCTCGGCTTCCTCAATCGCTACGATCAGCAGCAGCGGCTTGGCGACAAGCGTGGCGCCGGGAACCGCGACGATCACGGCAACTTCAGGCACGATTACCGGGTCCGCAAGCTTCACCGTCACGGCAGCGGCGTTGATCTCGATTTCGGTCACTCCCACGACGGCCTCGGTTGCAGCCGGCAACGCGCAACAGTTCACCGCCACCGGAACTTACAGCAACGGAACCACGCAGAGTCTGACAACAACCGCGACCTGGACTTCATCGGCCACGTCCATTGCGACAGTGAACAGCAGTGGACTAGCTACAAGCCTGACGCAAGGAAGCGCCACCATCACAGCCAAGTCAGGGACAATCAGTGGCTCGGCCACACTGACCGTTACCGCTGCAGTGCTGACTTCGATCGCCGTCACGCCTGTTACAGCATCTGTCGCCGCAGGATACGCGCAGCAATTTGCCGCGACTGGAACTTACAGCAACGGCACCACGCAGAGCCTGACGAGTTCCGTGACCTGGAGTTCCTCGGCAACAACGATTGCAACCATCAGCGGCGGCGGGTTAGCGACAAGCGTGGCTCAAGGAACCGCGACAATAACGGCGATGTCGGGAACGATCAGCGGCTCTTCCACGTTGACGGTGACGGCCCCTGTGCTGACTTCGATTTCGGTCACTCCCGCAACCGTGACTGTAGCTGCCGGTGACGCGCAGCAGTTCACCGCGACTGGAACCTACAGCGACGGCAGCACGCAGAATCTAACAAGTTCAGCGAGTTGGAGTTCATCTCAGCCTTCGGTGGCGACGATTGCCGCAGGGGGTCTGGCAAATGGCGTGACTGTAGGCACGGCGACGATCACGGCTACTCTAGGGACGATCAGCGGTTCGGCCGCACTCAACGTTGGACAGGCTGTGCTGGTGTCGATTGCCGTGACACCGGCTAATCCGTCGTTTGCCCTCGGCACCACGCAAGCCCTGACGGCGACCGGAACCTTCAGCGACGGCAGCACGCTAGTACTAACGAACGCCAGTTGGACTACGGCGAACAACAGCATCGCGACAGTCAGCAATCAAGGAGTCGCCAGCAGCGTGGCTTTAGGCAGCATCACCGTGACGGCCACTTCCGGCACGATCAGCGGATCGACCACGCTCACCATCAGTCCTGCAGTACTGGTTTCGATCGCGGTGACGCCGGCAATCCCGACGATTCCGCTGGGCACGACTCAGCAGTTCACTGCAACCGGCACCTATACCGATGGCAGCACGCAGAACATCACCGACACAGTGCAGTGGAGTTCGGATACGCCCACCGTGGCGACGATTAACAACACTGTGCCGACGCAAGGGCTAGCCAGCAGCGTCGCTGAGGGCAATGCGAACATCACGGCGACGTCGGGCTCGATCAGCGGATCGACCACTGTGACGGTGACCGCGGCGACGCTGGTGTCGATCACACTGGCTCCGGCACTGCCGTCGATTGCCTTGGGCACGACGCAGCAGTTCACAGCCACAGGCACATTCACCGACGGCAGCACGCAGAACCTGACCAGCACGGCCACATGGTCGTCCGACACACTATCGACGGCAACGATCAACACCGCCGGGCTGGCACAAAGTATCGCAATCGGCTCGGCCAACATAACCGCGACTTCTGGGACGGTGAGCAGTACGACAGAGCTGACGGTGACGGCGGCAACGCTGGTGTCGATTGCAATCACTCCGCCGACGGCGACCGTGGCGCTCGGCACGACGCAGCAGTTCACAGCGACCGGGACTTACACCGACGGCAGCACGCAGAACCTGACGCAAAGCGGGCAGTGGAGTTCGACGGCAGCGAACGTCGCAACAATCAGCAACACCACGAACACGGCGGGACTGGCCAACGCGCTGGGCACGGGCACGACGACGATCGGCTTCACTTCCGGCACAATCAGCGCGACGGCCGCCCTCACAGTAAACCCGGCGGCGCTAGTTTCGATTGCGATCAATCCACCAACGCCGACGATTGCTCTGGGCACGACACAGCAGTTCACGGCGACGGGCACTTACACAGACGGCAGCACGCAGGATCTAACCACGGTTGCGACCTGGAGTTCGTCGACGGCGACGGTTGCGATCATCAGCAACGCAGTAGGCAGCTATGGGCTCGCCACCAGCTCCGGCCAAGGCACCGCAACCATCTCGGCCACCTCAGGCTCCATCTCTGCGTCCACCACTATCACTGTGACCCAGGCGAGTCTGGTTTCGATTGCAGTTACTCCGGCTTCTATTTCAATAGCCTTGGGCTACGGCGAGCAATTTGCCGCCACCGGAACCTACACCGACGGCTCGACCCAGGACATCACTCAATCGGCGATGTGGACGTCCTCTGTTCCCGCTGTCGCAGCGATAAATTCCATCGGCTATGCGACCAGCGTTTATCCAGGAAATACAACAGTCTCTGCAAATTCCGGTTCGATCACCGGCTCTGCGTCTTTGGTGGTAAACCCAGCCGTAGCCGTATCACTAACCGTCACTCCTTCAACGTCATCGGTTTATGACGGCGCACAGCAGCAGTTCACGGCCACATTAAATTACAGCAACGGCACTTCAATGATCGTCACCAGCGCGGTCACATGGAGTTCCTCAAATCCTGCTGTGTCGACCGTGAGCAGCGGCGGACTTGCAGTCGCCCTCGCAGGCGGCTCCAGCACCATCGAGGCAACTTGGGGCGCGAACCTGCTCACTGCGGCGGGCACTCTTACAGTGTCGCCGCCTACAGTTTCGATTACACCCTCTGGCGCTTCTGTCGCATTGAGTGCAACCCAGCAATTTAGCGCGACGGTGACCGGAGCTACGAATCAGAACGTCACGTGGAACGTCGATGGAATTGCCGGCGGGAACTCAACCATTGGAACCATCTCGACAGCCGGCATCTACACGGCTCCTACGCTGATCGGCAGCCACACCATTACTGCCATCGCGCAAGCCAACAGCGCGAGCGTGGGCACAGCCTCCGTCACCGTCGGCTCTTTGGTTCCCGTGCAGAACACTTTCTTCGGCATGCATCTGCACCTTCTCACTTCGCCAATTCCAGCTACGATGGAAGGGACGGGCCGCATCTGGGACTCCGCTTCCGCACAATGGCCGAACCTGAACACTGCCGTCAATACGTTTGTATGGACCAACCTGGACAATGTGCTGGCAGACTACAAAGCTGCCGGAATCAACGACATCTTATACACGCTTTGGCGGGTTCCCAATTGGGCGTCTTCCAATCCCACGGATAAAACATGCGACTATGCGTCCAGCCTGGGATCAAAATATTACGGCGAGTGCGATTTGCCCACCGACATCAATGCCGACGGCACAGGTACGAACTTAACCTGGCGCACCTGGGTGCAGAATATTGCCCAGCACGTTAACACCACTTCGTATCTGGCCACGCATGCCAAGATCAAGTATTGGGAACCGTGCAACGAATGTTATCGCTCGCCCGAACTCGATCCGGGCTACGATAGCGGCGGCAATGTTCAGGTCGCTTACCGTGGGACGTACGCTCAACTGCTGCGGTTGATGCAAGACGCCCGCTGCATCATCATCGGGAATTCTAGCGATCCCATAACAGCGTTGAACACCACGTGTGGACAGGCTGGCTATCCCGTCATCGGCATCGACCCGACCGCGCAAATGGTGATGCCATCGACCAATCCAACTCAGAATGGCAAGAATCCTCCCTATCCGGAGGTAATGCAGAATCTGCTCTATTGCACATGCGCAAACAACTCGTGTTCCGCCAGCAGCACCGGATGCACCACGGGTTCGGCCGGTAGTGCAGCCGTCGACATTATTTCAGCTCATCTCTATCCCAGCACTTACACGCCGGAGCAAATTCCGAATGAGCTGGCCATCGTGCGCAACTACCTCATTGCCGCAGATCTAGCCAAGCCATTCTGGATCGGTGAAGGCGGATGGGGTGAAAATTCCGAAGCCACTGAGGTGAGCGATGGCGATCCTGATATGGAAGCCGCCTTCGTCGCGCGCTTCGCCGTCATGCAATGGGCATCAGGAATCTCCCGCTCATATTGGTACCAGTGGGATAATTCCGCGTATGGCACGCTCTGGAGCCCGACCAGCAACAGCGGCTGTTCTACAACGTTCACCAGCGGCTATATTTGCAAACCGGGACTTGCCTATCAACAGGTATATGACTGGTTGCTAGGATCCACTCTGGGAGCTTGCTCGGTGACGGGCACCGTCTGGACCTGCACGCTGACGCAATCGAGCGGATCGCTCGCAGAAATAATCTGGGACACGTCGCAGATCTGCAGCAACGGCACGTGCACATCGAGTCAGCATTCCGTTCCTTTAGTTTACGTGAGCTACGACGATCTGACGGGTGCCAGCTATTCCATTAGCGGTACGGCCCCCGTGGGCATAAAACCAATTCTATTGCAGACGGAATAGCTTGTTGAGAAGGCGAGTCGTGACAAACTTGGACGGATCCGAGACTGGCTCCATCAACGAAGTCATCCTCGAGGTTTTCTCACAAAGTCGCCAGCCAGTCATCAATCCACGATTCCGTACTTAGTCGATAAGAAAGCCCGTAGCTTTGGAGGAGCGACCTGCGCAACTTCCTGCCAGGTTGCAATCCTCAATCTGGTCCTCAGCTCAACCGATTTTACGCACTTCATTACCGCATACCACGCATCCACCAGATCCGGCCTTCGCACATCCACCAGAACGCAGAATGAACATTGCAGAGCGTAGGCAGCCAGCACGTTGCGCAGAAGCTGGTACGAGAGGTACTGGTCTTCCGTCTGAGAGAGCTCCTGCCAATCGAACACCTCGGCGAAATCACGATAGGCCAGCACAACGTCCTTCCTCGCGCTCTGAAAGTCATGCTCGGTCAGTTTCGCCTCGATCAATAAACCTCCCAATCGCAAATCAACTTCTGTGCGATCGAATCTGCCGTTGGCAAGAGGAACACGAGCCTTGTAGCCAAAACAAAGCGTCGCTCCCGGCTCTGCACCCAGCAGAGCCAAAATGCCGCCATCTCGCGACACGCCCGGATAGCAGAATACGTTCATCAGCAGCGCGTCCGAACTCGTGCAGGCATCAAGCTCCATCCAGCGCCCCCGGTCAGTCTTGGGCAAAGATCGCCAGCCTTGCGTATGTACCTTCCCCAGGCGCTTGATCCACGCCGGATTTGCCAGCATCGCCGTGTAGCTTCTCTGCAGAAAGTTCCCATGGCGCGAGCCGTCTTCATAAGGTGCAAAGCACAAAGTCGGGGCTTCGCCGTAGCTCAGACAATGGGGCAATTCTTCAGCCTGAGCGTACTTCTGCGCACGCTCCACGAGTTCCACACGAAGAGCGGCAGCAAAGCTGATACGGGCTGAATGTTCGGAGATCAGCGCCATTTCCATAACTGTTTCCAGATCTGCACCAGTGTTTGCATCTGTCGCGGGCTCGGCAGGCGGTTGTAAATCATCCGGCAATCCTGGTAAGCGCGCTCGCAAAAACCGCGCACCGCAGCCGCACTGAGGTGCGCGAGATTGTGCCGGAGTTCCTTGAGATCCTTCTCGTTCAACACCTCGGACTTCCGCGAATCAGGGCGCCGCGCCATAGTGAAGCAGGTTAACATATTCGCCTTTTGTTCGCCATCGCAATTTGGGTTGTCTTAACAGCCGATTTTCAGGCGGAGCGATGGATCTCCCGCTAAATCGGACCAGCGCGTAAGCCAAACCGCAACACTGCCAATTTTTCTTCTGGGTCTGCCATAATCTCCTCATGTGCGGGCGCTACCGGCTATCGCGAAGAAAGCAGTTAGTCGAGGAATATTTCGACGCACTTCCATCGGATGAAGACTGGACCCCGCGCTACAACATCGCGCCCACCCAGCCTGTCCCAGTCATCCGCCAGAATCCGAAAGAACCTCGCCGAGAATTGTCGTTGATGCGTTGGGGTCTGATCCCGTCGTGGTCGAAAGACGTGTCCGCGGCTGGCGTGCTGATCAATGCCCGCTCCGAAACGGCGGCAGCCAAGCCCGCGTTTCGCGACCCGTTGACCAGTCGCAGATGCCTGATTCCGGCAGATGGATTTTACGAGTGGTCGCGACACGAAGCTGCATGTGTGATTGTCCGGCGAGCACTACTCGACCGGACCTGCCATCCCATTGGCAGTACCCTACGAGGTATGGCGATTCGGTAACGACTCGTCTAGAAGCCCTCGGACAATGTATCCCACCGTCGCAAGACGGGTATCGAAACCGTGAGGGGACGATATTTCTGCCAGCATCGAGGCGGATCGGGGCTAGGGTGAGTGGTAGGGTCAGCAGATGCGAACCTCTTTAAGTATCGTCAAGAATGAAGGGGTCAAAGATGCTGTTAGGCTCCGAGGTTGCGGCCGGAACGGGTGTTCCATTCTCACCCGTCGTGGGCGAAAAGGCCGTCGGTATAGTAGGAGGGACCTAACCCATTCTGTCACGCATGTGGAACGTGGTAAGCCCGCTTTGCTCACTTCGGGGTAGCCAGGCCGCAAGGTCATGCAACGGTGATGCGGGTAGAGGATAGAGGAGAAAGCGAACGTCCGACTGTAATGGTCGGAATACGGATTGCGACATTATCCGACGCGAAAGCGGGCAGACTTCCTCTTGGTTTCCGATCACGAGAGAACTTGGCAAATCGGCCCAATAGGATCGGCAGATGACGGCGCAAGCTGGTGCAATCCTAAACACGAGTTCAGCATGGGACGCTGTTGATTGGCGAACCATTGAGGACAATGTTCGCCGACTCCAGGCGCGTATCGTGAAGGCGGTGCAGCAAAAGAAATGGAACAAGGTGAAAGCCTTGCAACATCTTCTTACGCACTCGGCCAGCGGCAAGTTACTTGCCGTGCGCCGGGTAACAGTGAACGACGGTAGAAAAACGCCTGGAGTGGATGGCGAACTCTGGGACACACCACACAAGAAGCTTCAAGGTGTGATTTCGCTGACGGCACGAGGTTACCGCCCCATGCCTCTGCGGCGGATTTACATCCCGAAGGCCAATGGGAAGCTCCGACCGTTAGGAATCCCAACGATGCGGGATCGAGCCATGCAAGCCTTGTATCTGCTGTCGCTCGATCCGGTCGCGGAAACCACTGCGGATCAGAATTCCTACGGCTTTCGGCAGGGGAGAAGTTGTGCGGACGCGATTGAACAATGCTTCACTTCGCTCTGCCACAAAAACCCTAGCTGGGTGCTCGAAGGCGACATCAAAGGCTGCTTCGACAACATTAGTCATCAGTGGCTGCTCGACAATGTTCCCCTGAACAAAGCGATCCTCCACAAGTGGCTAAAGTCGGGCTACCTGGAAAAACAAGTATTCTACGATACGATCTCTGGCACACCGCAGGGCGGAATCATATCGCCTGCGCTGTCAAACATCACTCTCGACGGCCTCGAACGCCGGCTCCGGGAAGTTTTCCCGGTACGCGGAAAAGGCTCCGAGCGTGGTCGAGCAGCGCAAGTACATTTGATCCGTTATGCGGACGACTTCATCATCACCGGACACTCCGAGGAGTTGCTGAGAATGACGGTGAAGCCGCTGGTCGAATCCTTCCTGGCTGAACGTGGTTTGGTCCTTTCTTCGGAAAAGACCTTGATCACGCACATAGAAAAGGGTTTCGACTTCCTTGGGCAGAACATTCGGCGCTATCCGCACGGCAAGTTGTTTATCAAGCCCGCTCGGAAGAGTGTTGTGTCTGTTCTCGCCAAAGTGAAGCAGATCGTCCGAGAGTACTTGGGTAGTACCGCTCATCTTCTTATTAACCGATTAAATCCGATTGTAAGGGGATGGGCCAACTACCACCGCCATGTCGTCTCCAAGCGCGTTTTCGCACGACTCGATGCTGCGATATTCAGGATGCTCTGGGGATGGGCGTACGCCCGTCACCGCCGAAAAGGGGCTGGTTGGATAAAGCAGAAGTATTTCGACCGTGTGGGAACACGTGACTGGTGGTTCTTCGGTGACACTGTGGACGCGCAGGGCTCGCCTCTTCGTGTCCGCTTGTTTCATGCAGCTTCTGTGCGAATCGTAAGGCATGTGAAGGTTCGGTCCGGCCTGAATCCTTACGACCCGAGTTGGACTCCGTATCTGTCCAGACGCTACGCCGTCGCTCCGCATCGTGCGCGTTCATGATCTGAGCGTTCCCGGAAACTTGAGCCGTGTGAGCTGGAAACTCTCACGCACGGTTCTTAGAGGGGGGACCAACAGCAACGTTGGCCCCCTACTCGGCCAGCGCAACGGCAAGACCAGCCAACCGTACTGCTTCGAGGTCAATAACGGAGAGCTGTTCGCCTTCGCCGGCATCTGGGATCGACGGAAAGACCCGAGCGGACACTGGACCAAATCCTGTTCGATTCTGACTACGACGCCAAATGCTGTGACCTCAGCCGTCCACGATCGCATGCCGGTCATCCTCGACCAGGCGGATTATGACCTGTGGCTTGATCCCGGGATGAAGAATATTCAGGTGATTTCGGAAACGCTGAAACCCTACGATGCGTGCAGGATGCGGTGCTATCCCATCAGCACTCGAATCAATCATGTGGCAAACGATGATGAGGAGTGTTCCGCACCCGCGCAAGTTGTCGAGGTTCAGAGCCGGCTCTTCTCGTAGCCGGCCGCCAAGTTCTTCGAAATATAGTCGCATTGCAATTCCGAAGCGGTCATGCCGTAGCTCCCGCTTGATAGGCTTCCTTGAAGTCCAAAATCATGTGAACCACAGCTTCATCGCTTATTACAGTGTTTATCATCGTGTGGTAAATCGCGCGGTCCGGCCATTCAACATTGAAATACTTTTGGATAAAATCGGCCCGCTCCCGGTCGACGCTATCGACGAGTTCTTCGGCCTCTTTTTCGGTTTTACCGCGAGCCAGCAGCCGCCTGACCTTGTCTTCTCTCGGGGCATAAAGAAACACGCGCAGGGTGTCTGCCCGGCTCTTGAGAAACTGCTGCGAACCTCTGCCCACAATCACACAGTTCCCACGTTCGGCAGCGTGTTCGACCACGCGCCTTGTAGTCTTGAGAATCGTCTCGCTATCCACGAGATGGAGCTTCGGAGCATTGATGCTGCCTTCATAACTTCCGCGCAGGAAGGATTTAAAAAGTCGGTAATACAGCGGATCGTTTCGTTCCTCACGCGCTTCGACCACTTGCTTTGGGCAATTCGCGAGTCTCGCGATTTCCTCGGTCAATCGCTGGTCCCAGAGCTTCCAGCCCAGTCGGTCCGCAACGAGTTGAGCGATATCTCCCCCGCCGCACCCGTACTCGCGTTCAATCGTGATGATGTTAACCATAAAATCGAACTTTCCTTTGCCTAATTAATTACTTGGAGATCGGCGAGATCACGTAACAGTTATTCGGCTACGTGCACACCACCGCCTCCAGGATCATTCTTCTCCAGAAGAAAGCTCAGAAAGAACATGATCCCTGCGGCAACGCAAAGAACCATGAACGTATCAATGTAAGCGAGACACGCGGCCTGCGCCTGCACTGCCTGATAAATCCGGGCGTACGCGGTTGCGAGCGCTTCGTGCTTTCCTAAGCCGCCATTAATAAAGTGGCGCGTAAAGCCTTGCACTGAGTTTTCAAAGTTTGGATTATCAACTCTCGCTTTTTCCACCAGCCTTAGCTGATGGAGTTGCGAACGGCGAGCGATAACCGTCGTAACCAGCGAAGTGCCTACGCTGCTGCCCATATTACGCATGAAGTTCACGATGCCAGCCACCGAATTGTTTTTCTCGGGCGCGATTCCAATGTATGCGACCAGCGTAATCGGAACAAAAAGGAAACCTAACCCTATGACCTGTGTAATGCGGAGCCACGTAGCGGCACTAAAGCTGATCTGCAGGTCGATTCGCTTTGTCGAGTAAAACATCGCAATTGACAAGGCTAGCCAGCCGAAGCCGATCAAGCGGCGCGCCTGAATCTTCGTTGTGAGTTGACCCATGATGGGCATTTCTATCAGCAAGACCAATCCTCCCGCCGAAAGCGCGAGTCCGGCGAGTTGCGAGGTATAGCCTAAGAGCGTTTGCAGGAATTGCGGCATCAGAACCAGACTGCTGAACAGAAGAATACCGAGCATGAACATCATGAGGCTGGAACTGGCAAAGTTAAAGCTCTTGAACATCCGCACATCGATAATCGGTGTTTTCGCAAACCACTCCCACACCACCAGCGAGATCAGGCACGTCGCAGAAACAATGATGAGCGTCGTGATGAAGCGCGATCCAAACCAATCATCTTCCTGACCTTTGTCGAGCAGAAT
>Ga0302225_10001680_pt1 | contig 13866 bp, 10 predicted proteins | sample II_Palsa_E3_2_FD_193515 | JGI IMG/M metagenome (GOLD analysis project Ga0302225, IMG submission 193515) | Peat permafrost microbial communities from Stordalen Mire near Abisko, Sweden - II_Palsa_E3_2 | ecosystem: Environmental > Terrestrial > Soil > Palsa > Peat permafrost | place: Sweden...
CGATTCTTCGTATTCATTCTTGAAGTCCCCATGGGTGGATTTAGTTGTCGCGATACGCTTCGCGGAGAATCTCCGCAACTTCCGGACGCGTGAATTCCAACGGCAGATTTTCGCCCGCGCGCAGCAGTTCGCGGACTTTCGTGCCGCTTAGAACCAGGCGTTCCGCCGGGCCGTGCTTGCAGGTCTTCTCCGAAGCCATGGCTCCGCACTTCTTGCAATAGAAAGTGGCGTCGAAACAGATCGGCGTGATACCCAGTTCTCCCGGCTCGAATTCGAAAAACTTTCTTTGCGCGTCATACGTGCCGTAAAAATTCCCCACGCCGGCGTGGTCGCGTCCCACGATAAAGTGAGAGCAGCCGTAATTCTTGCGCGCGATGGCGTGGAAGATCGCTTCGCGGGGCCCGGCGTAGCGCATGGCCGCGGGATACAAGCTCAGAACCGCGCGGCTGGCAGGCAGAGCGCTATCGAGCAAGGCCACGTAGCATTGCAGGCGCACTTCCGCGGGCACGTCTTCCGATTTCGTTTCCCCCACCAGCGGATGCAGCAAGAGTCCGTCTACGGTTTCGAGCGCGCACTTCAAAATGTATTCGTGCGCGCGATGCACCGGATTGCGCGTCTGGAAACCCACCACCGTGCTCCAGCCGCGATGTTCGAAGAGGAAGCGCGTCTCTTTCGGATCGAGCAGGTAATTCGTGAACTCGCCGCGGTCCGGACGCCGCAGCAGGCTGATGGTTCCGGCCAGGCAATGATCTCCCACGGTCGAAAGGTACTGCACGCCGGGGTGCGTATCGCTCGTGGTTTTCAGCACCAGCTCTGCTTCGTGATTGCGGTCGTAGCGATATACATCGTCGAGATGCAGGACGGCCACAACCTGCTCTTGGGCGTCCACCAGCGCGACATCGGAATGCGAGCGCACCCGCTGCGCGTCTGCTTCCGTTACCGCAAGCGTCACCGGAATGGTCCACGGAAGACCGTTCTCCAGGCGTTGGTTATCCACCACGTTTTCGTAATCTTTGCGGCCCATGAAGCCGGTCAGCGGAGAAAAGGCTCCGATGGCGATGAGTTCCACGTCGGAAAGCTGGCGCGAATTCAGCGTGAGCCGCGGAAGTCCTTCCGCGCGCTCGATCCAGCGTTCGCGATCGTTTCCCTCCAGCATTCTGTTGATCAGCTTGCCGCCGTGCGGCCGAATCAGTTGGCTAGTCATGTCCTCTCTTCTTTTTCTCTCTTGCTATTTGACTCTGAGAGACTTAGTACGAGCAAATGATGTCTTGCGCGGCCCCTACTCGCGGCCGCTCCAGGTCTTAAAACCACGAATCAACCCCAGGTCCTTGCGCGCGTCTCCTGAGTAGGACACGGCGCGATCGTCCCAATACAAATCAGCGACGGGTTTGGGTCCGGCAGTCTTGTAATCCGAGTTTCGATTGATCTCGTCGAAAGGTATGCCGTGCTTGCCGAGGTAATCCTTGATTTCGTGTTCTCCACGGGTCGTGTGGATAACAATCTTCCAGCCCTCGGAGCGCAGCTCGCGAAGGGCGCCAATCACGTCCGGCCGGGGCTCGCCCAGGACGCCGGGACCTTTATAGCCGTCGTAGTCGGCGATAACGCCGTCGAAGTCGACCGCAATGGTCCGTCTAGATTCGTTTAGTTTGTAGGCCATCAGTTGGACATCTCGAATAGCAACGGCTGTTTTGCAACCTGAGTTCCATTCCCAATACTGCTTAAGAGTAACAAAATATTGCGCTTATGTCTCGCATGGCCCTCGTACTAGAGCCCCGGAAGGGGTACGCCTGATAAACTTTACCACTTTTGCGCACTTTGCTTCCCGGCGCAAGCAGGACGGCCGAAATCCCAGCCCCTTGCGGGAACCAACGCCAGAGCCCGCCCGGACGATCTCCGGACGCCCGTTTCCATTTATGTCCAAAGTCTTGCATGTCACGTGGCAGAAAACTACACGGAAATGGCTACAAATAGCCTACTTTCAACACGGCGTCGGCCATTTGACTTTGGAATGAGGAATGCTAGGGGATATGCGCTTGGGGTCCTACCGTTCCGTCTGTTGGGGTCTGTATGGGATGGGCAACTGTAGCGAACTTCGGAGGGGTGAAATGAGCAGGACTTTTGCAGGTTTTGTGGTTGTGGCGTTGCTCGCCGTCGGCTTGGTCGCGACGCCTGCTAATGCCGGATCGGTATTGCCCAAGGGCCCAGCAATCGACTTCGGATCCATCAGCGAACCGGGAAACGTGCAGCATTCCGGCGGAATGGTGAATTTCACCGAAGGCTTTGGTAATGCTTTCACCGTAGTAAATGCGCCAATTTATCAGTTGCGCGCGCCGGTGGGAAGCCACGGCCCCTCAAAGAACGGTTTGTACGCCGTTACGAGCGGCGCCCTGAACATTACGACTGGCCCATGCATCTCCGGCTGCGTCGGCATTAGCAAGACCGGTTTCCAGGGCGTAGATTTCTCCGGTACCGGCAGCTCGCTAACACTGACTGGCGCGATCGCCGGCCTCGGTATCACCAGCCCCGAGATGCTCATCGAGGGCGTTTTTGATAACCTGGGTTCATCCAACCCGGCCACCCACGTCAGCCTGAACAAGGGTACCAATCCAAAGCACCCCGGCACTGGCGGTATGACCGGATATCTGGATATTACCTATATCAATCCCTTGATCGTTGAGATGTTGCACCTGCAAGGGTCCATCGGGGAGGGGCAGATTTCCGAGATGTACTTCAACCTCAACTTCATGTCCGGAAGCAAGAGCTGGACCGGACCGATTCTATCCTCCGACTTGAACGTGGTTCCGACCCCCGAGCCAACCAACCTGATGCTTTTGGGTACGGCGCTCTTGGCGGCCGCTTGGATCACGCGTCGCAAGGTCCGAGCCTAAAAACTCTGGTTTGGCATCGATATTGAGAAGGCGGGCGACTCAGTCGCCCGCTTTTTTTTTGAGCGGGCGTCGCTCTGGCATGGCCCACGGTGTTTAGTCGGGCGCTCCGGCCTCTGCAAATTCGCCATTCAAGCCTGCAACGGATGTAATACAATGGCATTGCCAGCGATTACCTTGAGCTAAATTCGGACGTACCTCGGGCGCGCATGGGTGTGACATCTTGCTATTTGCAGCAGCCTCGCGACCAGACCTCCGTGGGAGTGATATCTAAGCAATGAAAATCTGCGTTCTGGGCCTGGATTGCGCTGCGCCGGGGATCATTTTTAACGATGAGCGGCTGGTAAACATCCGCCGGCTGATGGCGGCCGGGGTATATGGTCGCCTCGAAAGCGTAATCCCGCCGATCACGGTGCCGGCCTGGATGTGCATGGTTACCAGCCAGGACCCCGGCTCTCTCGGCGTTTATGGCTTTCGAAACCGCACCGATTACTCCTACAGCGGCCTGGGATTTGTGACTTCCAATTCCATCCAAGCGCCTGCCATCTGGGACCAGCTCGCGACCCGCGGAAAGAAGTCCATCATCGTCGGCCTACCTCCCGGTTATCCTCCCCGCAAGATCAATGGCATCAGCGTCGGATGTTTTCTTACGCCCGACACGGTGAAGGGCGAATTCACCTACCCATCGAGCATCAAGGCAAAAATCACCGAGCTCGTCGGCGAATACCCCACGGATGCGAAAGGCTTTCGCACCGAAGATAAGGCCTGGCTCAAGAAAGAAATCTTCGACATGAGCCGCAAGCAATGGGAAGTCGTTCGCTGGATGCTGAAAGAGCAGGAATGGGATTATTTTCATTTTGTCGATATCGGGCTCGACCGCATGCATCACGGCTTTTGGAATTATTTCGACAAGGAACACGTGCAATACCAACCCGGCAGTCCGTTTGAGGATGCCATCCCGGAATACTACCGCTGGATTGATGAACAGATTGGCAGCGTTCTCCCGTTGTTGGATAAGGATACGGTCGTACTCGTGGTGTCCGACCACGGAGCGCAACGGCTCGACGGCGGATTCGCAGTGAACGAGTGGCTCGTCAATGAAGGCCTGCTGGTCCTGGAAGAAACTCCGAAAGAAGTCACCGCTTTCAGCAAGCTCAAGATCAACTGGGCCAAAACGAAAGTGTGGAGCGAAGGTGGCTACTACGCGCGCGTCTTCTTCAATGTCAAGGGACGCGAACCACAGGGAATCATTCCGGAATCCGAGTACGCTGCGTTTCAGGACGAAATGAAGCGGCGATTCGAAGCTCTCAAGGACGACAAAGGCCGGCCGTTGAATTCGCTGGTCTTCAAGCCCAAGGAAATTTACAAGAACGTCCGGAACGTGCCGCCGGATCTGATCGTGCATTTTGGCGGGCTGTACTGGCGGTCAATTGGAAGCGTGGGCTACGGCCGCATCCACGTGCAGGAAAACGACACCGGCCCCGACGCCTGCAATCACGCGCAATACGGCATGTTCCTTCTTTCCGCGCCCAACAACAATTTGCGGGGCGAGTTCGAGGGCGCAAAGCTTCTGGACATCGCGCCTACGCTGCTCGACTTGGCGGGCTACGAAATCCCCGCCGCGATGCAGGGGCGGTCGCTAGTGCGCAAACCCTTATAAGTTACGTGTCGCTGAACAGCACGGAGACCCGCTGCACCGGCGTGATATCTTCCTGTTATGCGGATTCTGACTTTCACGAGTTTGTTTCCAAACGCCGTGCAGTCCTGGCACGGCATCTTTATTTATCAGCGAGTAGCTCATCTCGCCCGCCGGCCCGGAAATTCCGTCACTGTGGTCGCTCCCGTTCCGTACGCCCCTTCCTGGATTCCGAGCCGGCGATGGCGGGAAATGAGCCGCATTCCCAGTCAAGAAAAGTTCGGGGATTTGGAAGTTTTTCACCCCCGGTATTTCCTGGTCCCCAAGGTTTCGATGCTGGTGCACGGGCTGGCCATGTTCCGCGGCAGCAACGATCTTGTTCGGGAACTACACAGCGAACGGAAATTCGATTGCATCGACGCGCACTACGTTTATCCCGATGGATTTGCGGCGGTTTTGCTAGGCCGATCGCTCGGAATTCCCGTGATCGTCTCGGCGCGAGGCACGGACATCAGTTTGTTTCCGTCTTTTCGAACCATTCGGCCGATGATTCGCTGGACGCTCCAAAATTCCGCGGGCGTTGTGGGAGTTTCTGAGGCTCTTAAGGATTTGATGGTCGAATTGGGAGCTCCTGCTGACCGCGCCATCGCCATAGGAAATGGAATCGATCCCGAGCGTTTTCAGCCTGTGGATCGCGGAGACGCGCGACGGAAATTGGGAATGCCTGAAGATGGAGAAATCATCGTTTCCGTCGCAAATCTCGTTCCGGTGAAGGGACATGAATTTCTCATCGCCGCAATTGCGCAGCTTGCCGCGCGGCATCCGAAAATCCGGCTATACATTGTTGGCGAGGGAGAATCTCGTGCCATGCTTCAGGCTATGGCGCGCCGCGCGGGCCTGCAGGATCGAATATTTTTCGTCGGGCGCAAACCCAACGAGGAGTTGAAGTATTGGTACAGCGCCGCCGATGTAAGCTGCCTCGCGAGTTCGCGCGAGGGCTGGGCCAACGTGCTTCTCGAGTCGCTCGCCTGCGGCACGCCGGTGGTGGCCACGCGCGTATGGGGAACGCGCGAAGTTATCGCGTCACCCGAATTGGGCCTGCTCGCGGATCAGACTGCGGAATCGCTCGCCGGTGGGCTGGAGTTGGCGCTGCAAAAGCAGTGGGACCGCGAATATTTGGCTCGTTACGCCGCCGCGCGCACCTGGGACGTCGTGGCCGAAGAAGTGGAGAAATTCTTGTTGGCGCGAGTTCGTGCGCCGGCGCCTTCGGTTTCGCGAACGTAACACACGAGATTCAAATTCGGAGGTCAAGGGAAGCGGCGTGGGAAATTTCCTCGTAATAATTCCTGCGAAGGGTGCGGCAGCCGCTGCGAAGCAGCGGTTCCGCAGTGGTTTGAATGCCGCTTGCGAAATCAGGTCGCAGATTCCAAGCAATTCGGTGGAAAGCGAATGGGCGCTCGCTGCTGCGTTTCCGCGCCAGAATGGGTCGGGAGGGGGGATCGTCGCCGATCCTGTGACCGGGAGCTGGCTGCTTTCGAGTGGAACTTGGTTCCACAATGAGGGCTATTCGAGCGGCGCGGAATCGCGCTTGCTGCGCAGATATTTGGAGACGGGTGCAGCGCGGGTCGGGAGGGAACTCGAGGGCTTTTTCGTGCTTGTCATCGGCGATGCGCGGTCCCGCGAAGTTGTCGTCATCACCGACATCATCGGAAGCTGCCATTGTTTTCAACGCTCGCTGCCCGAAGGGATTGCGCTTTCCGGTTCGTCGCTCTTGCTCGCATCGCTTGGAAATACCCATCCGGACTTGGCGGCCTGCCAGGAATTCGCTTACACCGGCATCATCTACGAAGACCGCAGCTTCTATAAAGAAGTGCGCAAGCTCGGGCCCGCAAGCGTTTTCCGTTTCGGCGAGAGTGCCAAGAAGAAAGAGGAAAGCTATTGGCGGGCAACCGAAGTGAAGTCCGAATCGCTGCAAGGTGATTCCGCGGTTGACGCGCTGTGGGAGGGAATGACGCGTGCAGCAAAGCGCGTTCAGGCGCTGCACGAGAATCCCGTATGCGATTTGACCGGAGGCTACGATTCGCGCGCTCTCGTGGCCGCGTTTCTGGGAGCGGGCGTGCGCTGCCCCACCGCCGTGTTCGGAGCGTCGGACACCCCGGACGTTCGCATTTCACGCGCGCTGGCGCACAAGCTGGGCTTGCCGAATTTGCACAGCGAGCCGATGCAGCAGATCACCTTCGACCAAGTGGCAGCTTGCCTGCCCCTGACCGACGGCGAATACGACCTGGTGAACTATGCGCAGATTCGTGAGATTCACCAGAGACTTTCCGCGCAATTTGGCATCAGCATCAACGGATCCTTCGGAGAAGTCGCGCGCGGCTACTGGTGGGAACTGCTTTTTCCTCGCATCGGCGCGCGCGGCCCTCTTGACGCGCGCAAGCTCGCCGAGCGTCGTTACGCGGCGCAGCGGTTTGACGCTTCCATCTTCCCCGCCGGCGAGCGCCTCGATTTGGCGAAGCATTTTGCCGGCGTGATCGAACGCACGAACGCAGGCCTCTCCGACCTGCCGAACACTTTCCAGATGGACCACGCCTACCTGATGATGCGCATGCAGCGCTGGCAGGGGCGCATCGCCAGCAGCACGAATCAGATCTGGCCGTGCCTGTCGCCTTTCATGTTTCGTTCCGTAATCGAGACCATGCTCGGGACTCGCGCGATGCTACGCTGGCGCGGCCTCATGATCCGCAAAATGCTGGCCAGATTTTCTCCACAGATGGCAAGCGATCCGCTCGAGCACGGTTTTCCGGCAGAGCCCGCCACCTGGAAGAATTTCTACCGGTTCTTTCCTCTCGCGAATTACTTCGGCGGAAAAGTCGTCGGGAAAATCAGGGGCAAGCTTGGCTTGAAGAAAACGGCTGAGTCCGGCGATGGAACCGTAGATTCGCGGCTGCAACTGTGGCGCGACGAGCGAGTGAAAGAGCTTCTTCGCCCTGGCAAAATGCAACTCGCGTCTTACCTGGATCCGGCCGCGCTCGCAAATTTCCTGGCGCGCTCGCAACAGAAGGAATTTCCCTTCGCGGAACAATGGGGCCGGATATTGAGCCTGGAATGCGCGCTGCAATCCGCGGCGCGCGCCCGTCGAATGAACGCCGAATAGCGTACAGCGAAGCGCGAGCGGATTACGCGGCGAAAGTGTCGCGCCACTTGCGGAACATCAGCACGGACCAAAGATGCGCCGAACGGTCGTAAACGCCCTTCTGGTGCTGGTCCCAAATCTTCTTCAGGAATTTCCGGTTCAGGATTCCATCCTCGGACGAAAACAAAGCATCCTGCGCGAGCTCGCGCAAATCTTCGCGAAACCAGCGCGCCAGCGGCACGGCGAATCCCTGCTTCTTGCGCTCCAGGATTTCCGATTTCAGCACAGGCTCCATGGCCTTCTTGAAGATGTACTTTCCCTCGCGGCCCACGAGTTTCAGCGATGACGGAATAGTCGCGACCATTTCCATCAGCTTGTGGTCCAGAAGTGGAGCGCGCACTTCCAGCGACACGGCCATGCTTGCTCGATCCACTTTGGTCAGGATGTCGTCGGGCAGGTACGTCTTTATATCCACGTATTGAATGCGCGAGAGCAAATCGGGAGTGTCCGCGCGATCGTAATACTGCTGCAGCACGCCGATCGAGTCATATCCGCCCAAAGCTTCGCGAAAGTCCGGAGTAAAAAGATTCGGTTTCTCGCCCGGGCGAAAAATCGAGACGGAGTTGAAATATCCTTCGAGCGGCGAACGCGCCAGGCTCTGGAACGTAGCCTTGGCGCGGAGAAAACGCGGCGCCCAGGCGAGCGGCGGATACACGCGCCCCAGCGGCCCGAATACAGTGCTGCGCACCGGCGCGGGAATTACGCCGCGCATCTGGTTTTCCAGGCGGTCGAAATAATAGCGGCGATAGCCCGCAAAGCTCTCGTCTCCCCCATCTCCACCGAGCGCGACAGTCACGAATTTGCGAGCCACCTGCGACACGTAATACGTCGGAATGGCGGAGGAATCCGCGAACGGTTCATCGTAATGCCACACGAGTTTGTTGAGCACGTCGAGCGCATTCGGCCGCACGATCTGCTCGTGATGATCGGTATGAAATTGCTCCGCCACTTTACGTGCAAAGTCCGATTCGTCGAATTCCTGCTCCTCGAATCCAATCGAGCACGTAGTCACCGGGCGCTTCATGATTTTCGCCATGAAGGCGACGATCGACGACGAATCCACGCCGCCGCTTAAAAATGCGCCGAGCGGCACTTCGCTCATCAAGCGCATGCGAGTGGCTTCGCAAAGCTGATGCCGCAACATTTCGCACCATTCTTCTTCACTGCGCTGCTCCACGTGGCCAAAGGAAATATCCCAGTAGCGTTGCACTCGCACGCCTTGCGCCGAAGCCACCAGATAATGGCCGGGCAGCAGCTTTTGCACGGAACGGTAGATCGTCTTGGGGGCGGGAATGTAACCAAGCGAAAAATAATCGGAGAGCGCTTCGATATTGATGTCGCGAGGCAGGGAATCGCCGGCCAGCAAGCACTTCAGCTCGGAGCCGAACAAGATGCGCTTGGCATCCGCCGCGAAGAAGAGCGGTTTCTTCCCGACGCGGTCGCGCGCGAGCAGCAGCTTGCGTTCGCGCGAATCCCACAGAACGATGGCAAACATCCCGCGCAACATGGCGAAGCACTCTTCGCCGTATTCTTCGTACAGATGCACGATGGTTTCGGTGTCCGAGCGCGTGCTAAAGCGATGGCCGCGCTTGATCAGATCGTCGTGCAGCTCCAGATAATTGTAAATTTCCCCGTTCAGCATCACCCACACGCGGCCGTCTTCGTTCGAGAGAGGCTGGTGGCCTCCGGCTACGTCGATGATGCTGAGCCGCCGGAATCCCAGGCCGATGCCGGGGCCGACGAAGATGCCTTCATCGTCCGGGCCGCGATGCACGATCGTTTCCGTCATGCGGTGCACGCGTTCGCGAGGGATTTCGCGTTGATTGTCGAATTCAAAAATTCCGCAAATGCCGCACATTTCTCTTTTTTCCTTGAGCTAGTGGCCGGGAGCCGCGACTCCACGCCGCGCTGCGAGTTCCAGATACAATTGACTATATTCATCCAGCATGCGCGCAAGGCTGAAGCGTGCGATCACTCGCTCGCGCGCTGCATCTCCGAATCGCCGCCGCATATCCGCTTGAGAAGCAAGAAACGTCAAACGCGACGATAGAGCTTCCGCATCGCCGGGGCGGAACAGCCAGCCCGAAGCATCTTCGACCACTACCTCCGGATTCCCGCCGACGGCTGTGGCAACAACCGGCAATCCCGTGGCCATGGCTTCGAGCAGCGTGTTCGACATGCCCTCAGAAATGGAAGTCAGCGCGAAGGCATCCATGGTATTCAACAAATCGGGAACCTGATCGCAGGAGCCGACAAATGTCACGCGGCCCGCCAGGGCAGGAGAATCCCGCACGATTTGTCGGTTGCGTTCGAGCTCCGGCCCGGAGCCGACCAGCAGAGCGTGCGCATCGATGCCCTGGCTCGCCATCAGCTCGACCGCGCGAAGCAACGTCGGATGGTCCTTGATCGCCACCGTGCGGCCGACGGTGCCGACGACGAACCGGTTTTCCGGCAGCCCAAATTGTTTGCGCAGCGTCGTGCGCAGCTCGGGCCGCGGGGCGAACCTCTGGGTATCTACGCCGTTGTAAATTACCCGCATTCGGTCTGTCGAAAACCAGGCCTGCTCGGCGTGAAAGTTGCGAAGCTCGCGCGTCACGGTGAAAACCGCGTCAGCCATGGAATACGCCACGCGCCGAATAATTCGGCGGCGCTTCGGGAGTCCGCCGAGCATGTCCAATTCATAGCCGTGCTCGCTGTGGACGGCGACAGGAACTCCCGCGAGCCGCGCGGCCGGAACCGCTTCAATGGCGCCCCAATTTCGCGAATGCACGATGTGCGGGCGATAAGCTCGCATGACGCGCGCAAGCCGCAGAACCATGAATTCAAATCCGCTGTCCGCTTTCCCTTCGAGCAGAAGCCCGCCGCCCGGAATTTTCGCCTGCTCGAGTCCTGGATCCATTCCGCGCAGAGCTGCGAGACGATGTTCGAAAGTGCTCGCGCTTAAGCCGCCCACGAGTTGGAGAACAATGTTCTCGGTCCCACCGGTTGCCAAGCGATTGAGGACATGCAGCACCCGCAGCGGATTGCTTCCAGGCATTTGCGCCTGGGGAGCATCTCCATGCGTGTCCGTCCGAGGAGGCCCGGCCGTGACAGTGGCGTTCATAGATCCGTCGGCCCCGCTTTCACCAAAAAGCGGCCGAGAGAAGTTTTCGATTTCAGCCAGCGTTTCAAATTCCAATAACCGCGGTAAATGGCGCGCGTTCCCGGCCAAACTGCTTTGCGCTCGCGCGAAGGCTCTCCCGGGCCAACGGGGTAACCCAACTTTTGCAGCGTAGGCCCTATCAGCGCTTCGAGCGCTGCGAGTTCTCCCGGAGGGAATTCCTTTCGCCAGCGGCCCACCGGATCGAACGCGCCCGCCTGCGATTCCTGTTCGAACGAAGTATTCGGCTCGCTCACCGAGCCGATGCCGACGCGCTGAATCACTTCGTAATCGAGATCCTGGCCGATAAACCGGCTGATCTGCGCCAAGGTTTCCACCGGCTGGCCAATCAACGCCTCGTAACGCACTTCCATGTAATCGCGGTTGATGGCTTCGTGATATTCCCGGCCTTTTTCGACCAGCCATTCCCAATACAAGCCCGCGATTATGGTGCGTCGCCCGCGATCCCAAGCAAACGGCTGGACCCAGCCTTTTTTCTCCAGGGATAAGGCCACGTCGCGCCCGTCGCGAATCATGTGAATCACCACAGCGTCCGGAATTTCTTTCTTAATCCTGGCGAGATAGAGAATATGTTCGGGAGTATTCTCGGCCCACCTCCCGACGTTTTGCTTGCGAGCCATTTCTTCCATCACCATGCGGAGAAAATCGCCTCCCGTGCGGCATTCATTCAGGATTCGCTCTTCAAGAAGAGCGCGATCGAGCCCCGTGAGAGTAAAGAGCTTGCTCTGCGACCACAAATCGAAAGCTTTGCGCCGGTTTTCCCTGACGCTTAGATCTGCAAACTGCGGAAAGACCAGATCAAAAACCTTCGACTCCGTGAGGTAAACCGCGAAGCCCCCCGCGGAAAGCAGCATGTGATAAAGAAGCGTGGTTCCGGAGCGAGGCGAGCCCACCACAAAAACCGGCGACTTCATTATTTTCTTGGGCGCACCGCTAGACGGCTGAGAAAGTGCGTCGGGTTGCGCCGAAACCATCGCGGGTTGTTTTGTGGTGCTCACCATTGCATCCTGAGGCGAAATCAAATCGCGTGGGCGTGCCTCGTTCCATCGTGCGCGTGCCTTCGAAACTTTCGGAAAATCCGCCGGACCGAACCTACCTGCGACGGGCTCAGGAAAGTCGCGAGATAGGCCAGGCGGTATCGCAGGTTCCACGGCGACAAGTGCATCGCGCCGGAAAGCAGCCGGCGCGCTTCGATGTGATTGCCTTGATCCATCCACGTGCGCCCGAGCCACATGTAGGGCAGCGCCAGGCGCCGGTTCACATACCCTTCTCCGAGCTCGCGGCGGATTTCGGGATAGAGTTCGAGCGTTCTGTTCAGCACTTTCGCCTGCCAGGGCATGCCCGCTTGCGGGACGCGCGCCAATTGTTGCGTGCTCATCTGCGCGTGCTGGCGATACATCACGAGCGGCTTGTCCACGTAACCGAACTCGAAGTGCCGGGACATGCGCAGCCACATTTCGTAATCGCAGCCCACAAAAAATGTTTCGTTGAAGCCGCCCAAACCCTGGGCCGCGTCCTTACGCAGGACGGCAGCGCTGGTTTGAAACAGCGTCTCCCGGAAAAGCTTCGGGAAAATCCAGCCGTTGACGTACACGCGGCCTCGCGAAGCGCGCACGCTTTTGTCGATGACTCCATTTTCGTCGAAAGTCGTCATGTCCGAGTAAATCAGCCCATATTCCGCGTGCGCCTCGGCCAGCTCCATTTGCAGCTGCAGCTTTTCCGGCAGCCAAAGATCGTCGGCATCGAGAAAAGCCACGTAATCGCTGGAGGAGTGGCGCATCCCGGTATTTCGCGCGGCGGGCTCTCCGGCATTTTTCTGATAAACGTATTTAATCTTGTCTCTGTAGGATTCCAGAATCTTGCGCGTGCCGTCGGTCGAGCCGTCGTCCACAACGATGACTTCATTTGCCGGGCGGGTCTGCGCCAGCACACTGTCCACGGCGAAACGCACATACCGTTCGCAATTGTAAACGACGATAATCGCGCTGACGCTTGCGTTTCGCATGCCTACCTCACATCCCGCTATTCGGGAAGAGCTGCAGCTCTCCATCGCAACGTGGCCCAAAGACTTTGCGCCGTTTCCTTCGCCTTCTTTACCTCATTCTTCCGGAAGAATCCAACCAAATACAAAACAACCGGGAAGGACATGAAAATCAGGAGCTTCAATACAACGGAAAGCACCAGCGAGCTGACCGATATTTTTTCCGCGCCCCAGTACAGCGCCGAAGCGACGATCAAGGAGACGCCAAACGCTCCCAGCTGGTAGGAAACAGGATGCACTTTTTCCGACAGGAAATACGCCAGCCCGGCCATGAACAGAAAACTGAGCGCAGTGGCCCAAGCGGCGCCGAATCCGGCGTATCGCGGAATCAGAATAAAGTTCAGAAACAGATTCATGGCCAGAGAAACCGCGCTGATCATGCCGATCGAAAATGTCTTCTTCTCGATGTAGATTCCACCGACCATGAACCGGAAGGAGCCTTGAAACACGTAGGCCAGCGCGATGATCGGGACGATCTTGTAAGCATCGCGAAAGGCCGGCGACGCGATTACGCCGATCACGTCCTTGATGACCAGTGACAAGCCCAGCGCAATGGCCACCAGCGCCAGGGAATAGTAGCGGAATATCCGTGAGAAGAGGTCCGCCCCGTTCGGCCGCTTGGCGATTTCGTACATGCGGGCGCTCCAGATCATGTCAAACGGCTGCACCAGCAGGAAGCTGAGCATGAAGCCGAACTTGTACCCCAGGGCGTAGATTCCCACGGTCGAGACGTTGGTGAATTTCTGCAGGAAAAAGCGGTCGGAAAAATTGAGCGCGAAAGCAGCCAGGCTGGTGATCACGAGCGGCGCGCCAAAACGCACGAGCGCGCCCAGCTTTTCAAAGCTGAAGCCGAGCTTCACCTCCCAAACGGTCATGCCCGTCAGCACCATGGCGGAAATCGCCATGCTGATCAGGCCGCTATAGAGAATTCCAATCACTCCGCTCTTC
>Ga0302225_10001689_pt1 | contig 13827 bp, 12 predicted proteins | sample II_Palsa_E3_2_FD_193515 | JGI IMG/M metagenome (GOLD analysis project Ga0302225, IMG submission 193515) | Peat permafrost microbial communities from Stordalen Mire near Abisko, Sweden - II_Palsa_E3_2 | ecosystem: Environmental > Terrestrial > Soil > Palsa > Peat permafrost | place: Sweden...
CGGTCATGTCGGCAGGCGCGTTCGCGATGCTCGCGGCGCTCGTGGGCATGATGGCCGCGGTCGCCAGCCGCAGCGCGATAGCGATGATCAGCGTGGCCGTGATCATCGCGATCTTGGGGGTCCTGGCATTCGGGGCCCTGATGGTCGCGTCGTGGCGGGGGAGAGCACGCTGACCGAGGGGGAACAGCGAAGGTCGCTGCGCAAGCGGACAGCGAGCAGCAAGACTCGATTACCAGCATGGGCTAGCGTTGCCCGCGGCCTACCGAAGCGCTCAGATCGGCCTGTTCTGTACCGCTGCACTCAGCTGCCCAAGGGGACCTGGCCGACGCCATATCGGCGGTTACTCGCGCGCCGCATGTCGGCCCCGCCGCCACCGTCCGTGACGGCATCGCGGGAAGTCGTCGGTTCCGACTGCGGCCGCCACGGCGAGCATCCCGGCGCCAGCATGAACGAAGCGGGGATGCCCATTGGCCCACATGCCAGCAAACGGCGCTCGCCGTGAGTGACGTCCGGCGCTCACAGTGGGCGACGCGTACCAAGAGCGAACCCGAAGGGCACGGCTGAGGCTTGGGCACGTATTGGGCACAGCCAGCCCCTGCGAACCGGTATTAGCCGTAACCAGCCGGACAACGCAAAGATGGCGCCTCACCTGATCTGCCCAGGTGGGACGCCATCTTTCGAGCGTATGAGTGGGAGCCCCGTTACGGAATCGAACCGTAGACCTTCTCCTTACCATGGACGCTCGTCCCGTCTGGAAGGGTCGCGCTGGGTCGCGTCAGTGCAGTTCAGGACGGTAGCGCCGTCTGGCTGGTATTGACGCGGTCCGGCGTTAACCGGGGCCGTTGTCACTTGGTTTGTCACTGGCTTTCCGGACCTCACTACCGAAGGTGAGGTCCCCTATGGCAGCCCGAATCGACGACGACTAGATGACCGCCGAGTTCAGCGGGCGCGTGATCGCGACCGCGCAGTACAGCTCGCACGCGGCCGCTGACGGCCAGGGCGCGTGGATCGTATCCGGTCTCCCCCGCCGCTTGTTCACCCGGAACCAGGCGATCACGGCCATGGTGCTAGCGGAGCGGCTCGCCGCGGGCTATGGCGACGACGACCTGTTCGTGATCGGGTGGCGCGAGGAGCTGGGCCTGTGACCGACCGGCTCATCAAGGTCACCACGGCACTCGCGGTGGTGGCCGTGGCCCTGGTCGCCGCAGTCATCTCGTATCAGCACGCGTTCGAGCTGGTGCATTCGCACGGGGAGTCCGGCGTGACAGCGCGGCTGCTGCCGTTCACGGTGGACGGGCTGATCTGGGCCGCATCCATGGTGGTGCTGGATGCCAGCCGCCGGGGTCAGCCGGTACCGCGGCTGGCCGCGTGGAGCCTGGGCACCGGGATCGTGGCCACGGTCGGCGCCAACTTGGCGCACGGCGTCGGACATGGGCCGGTCGGTGCCCTGGTCAGCGCCTGGCCCGCACTGGCGCTGGTCGGCTCGTTCGAGATGCTGATGATGCTGATCCGCACCGGGCGTGGCACGCGGGCGCGTGATGCCGAGCCTGAGCCCCGGTACCAGCCCACGCCACCGCTGGCACACGACGCACCGCTGGAACTGTCGGTGGCGCCAACCCTGGAACAGACCGTCCGCGCGCGCCACCAAGCGGGCCACAGTCAGCGTGCCATAGCCCGCGAACTCAACATCAACCGCCGTAAGATAAAGCGCATCCTCGACCGAGCCGCATGACTCAGCTGACGGACCTAGGGCTCAGTCACAGTACGTGACTGCAGACTAGATCTCGTCCGCTCCCTATCCGCCGCTATGCGCGGTCCTGTCGTTCCCATCCAGTCGGCACGGGGATGCATAACAAGGTGATATGGGCGCCATTCGGCGACAATGGCGAGCCAAAAAGGCCTGCGCGTAATCGCTCGGATCGCTACGCTAGGCCACTCTTGTTCACGCTATGTGGTCATCCCTGGTCTCGGGCCAGACCCGCAGCCATACCGAGATCAGCTTGTGAAACACGCCCTGTTCCCGGACTTGGGCAGGTTACCTAGCCGGGCGTGACTGACCCCGGCGGCGGTATCTGCCCGGGGCCGGTCTTTTCGCAAGCGAGCTGCGCGGGACCGGCGAGCGGCTGGGCCAGCGTGGGTGGTTCGGCGAACGCCTGCTGGCTCAGGTCGAGAAAGTCGGAAAGGTCCGCGGCGGCCGCGTCGCGGTGTGTCAGGGCCGGCAGGTTCCACTTGCGTTCGGCCATGGCCAGGATCGAGGTGTGGTCGTGCACGACGCTGGTCACGTGACCGGGCCGGCTCCATGGGGACACCACGACCGCCGGGACCCGGAACCCGTACTGCGAGAACCCGGTATAAGCAGGCGCAGGCCAGTCCGGCCCGATGTCATCCGGCGCGACCGCCGCAGGTGGCGGCAGGTGGTCGTAGTAGCCGCCGCCTTCATCAAAGGTCCATACCAGCAGCGTGCGCGGCCAGGCCGGGGAGTCCATGACCGCCTGGACGACGGAGGCGGCGAACACCTCGGCGTGCACAATGTTTTGCGGGTCCTCCCCGGAGTTGGTGCCCCAGTTGGGGTCGATGATCGCAAAACCAGGAAGGCTGTCTGACTTGGCATCGGCGAAGAACTGATCGACCGGGACAATGCTGGGGTGGTTGCGGATCGCATCGCCGAGGTACAGGTAGCTGGTCGCGGGGAAGGTGGAGTAGTAGTTCCGCCACGGGATCTGGTGGGTGTCCAGGAGGTCGAAGATTGTCCCGCGCGGCGGGGGCACGATGACCTCGGGGGTGATGTCATCGACCATGCCCGCCGAGGTGGCCGCTAGCAGGTAGCGGCGGTTGGGGTACGTCTGGCCCAGCACGGGAGCGAACCAGCGGTCGGCCAGCGGGAAGATGGTGGCCAGCGAGTAGCACCACGGCAGTTCATGGCCGGTCCAGTAGCCCATGGCCACCGGGCCGCTCCCCGACTTCACGAACCCGTCGTTGCGGCCGCCGTCGAACTGGATATGGGATTGTGTCCATTCCTGGGTCGGCTTGCCCTGTAGCTGGCAGGTGGTCGGCATATGGAAGGCGTGCTGAGTCTTACCATCTGGGGTGGGATTGGCCGCAGTGGGCTGGCCATCGGGCCCGATCGTGAAGCCGTCTCCCCGCGGCTGCTGACCCGGGCCGCGGCCGAGCATGCCGAGCCAGTTGTCGTAGGTGTGGTTCTCCATCATCAAGACCAGGATGTGGTCAATCTGCGGAAGGGTGTCCGTACCCTCCGGCCGGTCTGGAAACGGGCGCTCACCTACGGCCCGCGCCCCCATGCTTGCCGCTTGCGAAGTCATTCCCGGCCTCCTCGCCACTCGCCGTGTATCGTGAGCCCAGCCTGCTCACGACCGTTACGCTGGCCAGCCCAGCAGACCGCCGCCGCCCTGGACAGATGGATGCGGCCGTAAGCTACCAGCTGCGCCGAGGCTCACGCCATCGGGCACCGCACGGACGGGACGCCTTCGAGGGTGAACTCCGCTTCGAGCCGCGGCACCCGCAGGTTGGTGACGGAACGTCAGGAAAGCCCCGCACCATGCGAGCACACTGCCGCCGATATGCGTGGCGGTCGGAGGTGGCATTGGATGGAAATGTCCGTACCCGAATGGTGATTATGTGTGCGAGTGCGGTCAGCTCCGAGAGGGAATGGTGAAGGTGCCGCCGGTTTGCGATCAGCAGATGGGCACCCTCGGGCGGCACACCACCGAGTTCTCGGTCCGTGATTCGCGTCAGTGGTAGTTGACGCTGTCCGTCATCATCCCCTTTCTGGGCATGTGCGGGTCAGGTAAGTCGCGAGGGGTACCGTAGCCGGCGTCGCGGGCTTTGATGATCGCCGCGGAGCGGTCTGGGACCTGCAGCTTGAGGAAAATGTGGGAGACGTGGTTCCGGACGGTCTTGAGGGTAAGCCCCAACTGGTGCGCGATCGCGGCGTTGCCTTTGCCTGCGGCGATCAGCTCGAGCACCTGGCGCTCGCGTGTGGTGAGAGTCGGGAAGGCCGGCTGGCCGGCGCTGCCGCTGGAGAAATGCTCTACTATTCTGCGGGCGATGGCGGGTCCGAATATCGCTTCACCGGCGGCGATCGCACGGATAGCGCGCAAGATCTCGTCCTGCTCAGCGCCTTTGAGCAGGTACCCGCGCGCCCCGGCACGCATGGCGGCAAAGACGGTGTCATCGTCTTCGAACATGGTTACCACCACGACTCCGACGGCGGGATGGGTGCCGAGCAGGTGGCGGGTGGCCTGGATACCGTCCATGCCGGGCATCCGCAAGTCCATGATCACTACGTCGGGATTCAGCTGGGCCGCCAGCTCGACGACGGACGTACCGTTAGCGGCTTCGCCGACGATGTCGATGTCGTTCACCCCCGCGAGCATGAGCCGCAGCCCCGCGCGGAACGCTGGGTGGTCGTCTGCGATGAGAACCCTGGTTGGTATCACGATCCGACCGCCTGGGCAGCGGGGGCCGGCCAGGCACCGGCCGCGAGCGCCTCCGGCGCTGGTTCAGATGAGACTGGCAGTACGGCGCGCAGGCTGGTTCCGCCGCCTGCCCGGCCCAGGACGGTCAGGGATCCGCCGAGCTCGACCGCCCGCTCGCGCATCGAGGACAGGCCAATTCCGGGGGACCCCTCAGTGCCGACACCGATGCCGTTGTCGTCGATTGTCAGCTTGAGCGCCTCGTCCAGGGTCACCGTCACCAGGCACCAGGTGGCCTGCGCGTGGCGGATCACGTTGGCCATGGCCTCCATTGCGATCCGGTAGGCGGCCACCTCGACTGCGGCCGGCAACTGCAGCGGGCTTGCGGGCCCGGTCACCTGGATGACCAGGGGCCGATCGCCCCCGTGCCCGGATACGGTGTGCGCGTGCTGGGCCAGCGCCGCCACCAGGCCGACCTCGTCCAGCGATGGCGGGCGCAGCCCCTCCACCAGGCGGCGGATTTCGGTGATCGCCGCCCTGGCATCGGCTCGGACCTGGTCCACCAGGCCCGCCGTGGCTGGGTCGCCGGTCATCGCGCGGACCACGCCGAGGTTGAGGACCATAGCGGCCAGGGACGGGCCCAGGCCATCGTGCAGGTCGCGCCGCAGCCGCCGGCGTTCCTCTTCCCGGGCGGTGACCAGCCGGGCGCGGGATTCCTGCAAGTCAAGGGTGAGGTGCACGGCGTTGACGGCGACCGCTGCGTGCCGGGCGAGATCATCAACCATGGCTCGATCGGAGGCGGAGAGCTGCCGGCCGCGGGGAACGTGGATCACCAGATCACCGAGCCTGCGGGCGTGGTGGACCAGCGGGACGCGCACCAGCGATTCGCGGTCACCGGTCCCGGCAGCCGCTGACGCGGCTCGGCCGGGCCGGTCCAGGTCGATGCTGACGCGATCGACTCGCAGCGCCTCGGCGACCGCGCCGGTCACGACGGTGACGACCTGCGCGGGATCGGCGATTCCTTCTACCCGCTGCGACAGGCGCCGCAGCGCGGTGTAGGGGTCGGAGCGGTCCCCGTAGACCCAGCGCTCGACCCGGCGCCGCAGGCGGGCATGCACTGGCTCGATGGCCACTGCCACGACACCGACCCCGACCAGCCCGGCGGCGGCGTGGTTCGCGAACACGGTACCCAGCCCGGCCACCGCGGCGCCGTAGACGCCGATGACCAGAGCTGTGAGTGCCTCGTAGGTGAGCGCCCGGCTGAGAATCAGCTCGATGTCGAACAGCCGATGGCGCAGGATCCCGATGCCGATGGCGACGGGAACCACCACCCCCGTGATGGCGACGCCGATGTCTATCAGCAGCCCGGAACTGCCGGCGGACTCAAATACCCATGCGCCCAGCAGGCCCACAGGCACCGTGGTTGCCGCCCAGACCACCCATAGCAGCTGCACTCGTTCTTCCCCGGCAGCCCGGCGCAGCCGGGTGCGGGCGGCGATCACGGCGCCGGCCAGGCTGGCGGCGATCGCGGCGAGCCCTACTGTCGCACCGGGCTTGAAGTTCAGCGGGACACTGACGAAAAACAGCAGGTAGCCAGCCAGGCAGACGCTGAGAAACCGGCGCCATCGCCGGCTGGGCAGGTGCCCGTCGGGGAAAATGTAGGCGACCAGGGCGATACAGACATACAGCAACGGCCACAGGCCCGAGCCGACCTGATTCCACGCCGCCATCCCGGACGGCCACATGTGGCGGGCGGCCATGAACTGCGTGACGGCGTCGTTGCCCAGCAAGACGGCTACCAGCGGGCCGTGCGCTACGAGCAGCCAGCCGACTGGGTGCCGTGGATGCCGCCGCACGATCAGCAGCCCTACTACCGGCGCGATCACGCTGTCCGAGACCACCGCCCCCAGCAGCCACGGGCTTGACTGCGGCCGCTGCAGCCCGATCCAGATCAGCAGGGCGTCAAACGCGACTACCCCGGCGATGACGGCCGCGGCGGCAAGGCACGCAACGCGCCGCGCTGTTTCGTCGGCGGCAGAGGTGGCTGCTCCTGCGGTCATGACGTCCAGTCTGGGCCGGCCGGCCGGGCTGCGGCCAGGTCCCGGGAACAATTCCCGGCCGGCCCGGGACACCAGGCCGATGCGCCCGGTCCCGCCGCCCGTCGACGCTGAGCACGTCGGCCGACGGGCCGCACCGGAATGAAGGAGACACCGATGCCGATCACCCGATTCGAGCGGCTGCTGCCGTGGTGCGGTCTCATCGCCGGGATCCTCCTGGTCCCCGCCGGGCTGCTGGCCAGCCCGCCGGGAATCCATGCAACGGCGCAGGACCAGCTGAGCTGGTATCACGCCCACCAGGTCATCACGGTCGCGGCTGGTGCCGCCGGCGCTTACTTCCTCGTTGTCATGCTGATGTTCGGCACCGCGCTGCGCCAGGCCCTGCGCTCAGGCGAGCCTGCTGAGTCCAGCTACTCGACCGTCGCGTTCGCCGGCGCTGTCGTCGTTGCCCTGGCCATCTGCTCCGACGGCATGCTCACTCTGGTATCCGCCGAGGCAGCCAGCAACCACCAGGCCAGCACTATCATCACGCTGGCCTACGTCTCTGACCTCAGCTGGATTCCCTGGGCCGCCGGGTCGGTCTTGCTCTTCCTCGGAGCAGGGCTGGGCGGACTTCGGACCACGGCCCTGCCGCGATGGCTGTCCATCGCCACCATCATCCTGGCCGCCGCCTGCCTGCTCGGGCCAGCCGGCGCCGTGGTGTTCTTCGTGACACCGCTCTGGCTCGCCGTCACCGGTCTGGTGCTGTGGCGCCGCCTCGGCCCGGCCGAGCGACAGCAAGCGCGAAAGGTCAGCCGCACGGGCCGCAACAGGCCAGCACGTGCACCCGACGCCAGCACGGCCAGCTAACAGCGCCCGCCGCCGCAGAGCATACGCACCCGCAACACGCCAACACGACCCCGCCCACCGCAAGACGACCATGAAAGGAACCCATGATGATCACCACGATCATGTCAAAGCTCGCGATCACCGCCCTAACCGGCATCACCCTGCTCGGCGGCAGCGCCGCCTTCGCATCCACTTCCAGCACGCAGGCCGGAGGCCCAGTGCGGGTGTACGTGGCACCCGGGACCAGCGCGGCCAGCCCGATCCTGCTCACCGGCGCGATCGGCGACTTCGGCACGACTACCCCCGTCAACAAGAATGGCAAGAAGGACCCTGAGGGAACCTACATCCAGGTCACGCTCAGGAAAGGAACGTTCAGGGTCAACGCGACGGCCCTCGACGCCAAGCTGAACAAGGCACAGCCAGCTTTCGACCAGGCCACCTGCTCGGGATGGCTGGTCCAGACCGGGCCGGTCTGGCTGGCCAATGGCACCGGCGGGTATGCCGGCATCAGCGGGACCTTGCAGATGACAGTGACTCTGGCCTTCATCTCCCCCCGGTACACCAGCGGGAAAGACAAGGGGCAATGCGACAACAACACCCAGCCGCTCAGCCGGTACGCGTCCACCACGGGCTCGGGCATCGTCAGGTATAAGTAACAGCCCGCGCTGAAAGCCCGGGCCAGTGACGGCCCGGGCTTTCAGCGCTCGCGTTCGGGCAGGTCACTCACATGCGATTCGCCACGATCCTGTACCCGCCGGTTGGATCCCGCCTCGTGATCTGGATCTTCCCTGGCATCAGGCGGTTTCGCGTGTACTCGTTGATGCGGGCCGCCGGCCCCGGGAATCGCCCTGGCCGATGAGGAACTGGCACATCCCGGCGGCGTTGGTGGCCCATACGATGCCGGCGGCTTGGCTGCGCTCTAGCCGTAGGCCGCCGCCGGGCTACGACCCGGCAAGATCCAGCCGGCAGCCGAACCATAAGCCGTCATACAACGGTCCACCCTGACCGGTCGGCAAGACGACCCGCCCACGACGCGAAAGAATCGCCCGCCCCTTGGCTGTCATATGTGCACAACAGGCTCTTCTGCATCCGGATCTCACCGCATACCCAACTGAAAGGAGCCGCAAATAATCGGCGGTCTGGAGCATTTCGCAGCCCTTGCCGCGCCGCGTCACTTGCTCGCCGTGGCATAGCGTGACGCGGGCGGGGGGCTTACGTTTGGGTTTCCTTTAACCGCTGGGACCGGAACTGGCCCAGCTTCCCCGGTTCCAGCCCGGCCGGGAGGTGCCCGATGACCACTGCCGCCCCATCCACCGCGCTCGCCACGATCCAGCCCGCCTTCACCGACGCCGAACGGCTCGCCCTTGCCGGATTCCTGGCCGGGTACCGCGGCCTGACCAGGGAGGCTTACGCGCTGGACCTGCGCCAGTTCACTACCTGGTGCCGGGCCCGCTCACTGGCCTTGTTCGCGGTCCACCGCGCCGACATCGAAAGCTTCGCCAGAGACCTCGAGGCCAGGGGCCGCGCACGCGCGACCGTCACCCGGCGGCTGTCCACCATCGCCGGGTTCTACAAGTACGCGGTCGAAGAGGAACTCCTGGATCACTCCCCGGCCGCCCACGTCCGCCGTCCCCGGGTGGACTATGAGTCCCATGCCGCCGCGCTGGACCGCAACGAGCTCGGCGCCCTGCTGGTCGCCGCCGGGCTCGGGCCGCCGCTCGAACATGCGCTCATCTCGCTGCTTGCCCTGAACGGCCTGCGGGTCTCGGAAGCCACCGGCGCCGACATCGAGCACCTGGGCCTGGAGCGCGGGCACCGGACGCTGACCATCACCCGCAAGGGTGGCAAGGTGGTCACTATCCCGCTGGCGCCGCGTACCGCCCGGGCGATCGACCTGGCCATTGGCGAGCGTCCCGGCGGGCCGGTGTTCCTGGCCGCGGACGGGCGGCGGCTGGACCGGCACGGCGCCGGGCGGATCGTCCGCCGCACCGCACGTCGCGCCGGGATCAACAAGATCGTCACGCCGCACACGCTCAGGCATGCCTTCATCACCGCCGCCTTGGATGCCGGGGTGCCGCTGCGGGATGTGCAAGAGGCAGCCTCGCATGCGGATCCGCGCACCACGATGCGCTATGACCGCGCCCGCGGCAGCCTGGACCGGCATGCGACCTATATCGTCGCCGCCTACGTCGCAGGCGCCGCCAGGTAACGCGGCACCTGGCATCAGCTTTGCCCGGCGGTCACTCGCCGGGCAAAGCTGGGCCGGCCCGTTTGCTGTCGTCACACACAGCGATCTTGGAGCGAGCGGGAACCGCCTAATCTGTGTCCGGAACTGGGTGGGACGATGTCGGCTAGGACGAGCGCCGAAATGGTTGTTCTGGGCGTTATCCGTTGTGACTTGACAGTTTCGATTTGCTGGGCTCGCTTGCCGGTCCTGGGCGCAGTCCCGCAGCGAGCCGCGAGTTCCAATCCGTGATCTGGCCTTTCGGCGGAACTCGGGTAGCTGCCTGCTGGCTCAGGATCGGATGATGGATTCGGTTCGAAAAGACATCTGTGAGCGAGCGGATCGGCAGGAACCGGATGCTCGCCTGGTCCGGGGTTCGTCTGGACGCCGAGCGTTCTGCCGCTGAGCGCTTTGCGTATCCGCGCTGCGTATCGGCCCTTCGGGACGAACGGCTGTTAGCTGAAGACTGTATCCGCGGCGGCGAGGATGTCGGTGACCTCGGTGCGCGTGGTGTAGTCGGGGTGGATGTCGATCCAGCGGATCGTCATCTCGGCGTCGATGAGGACGACGGTGGGCATCGGCAGGTTCTCGGTGCCGTCCGCGTTGACAGCGTGCAGGTCAGTGCCTAGCTTTTCCTGCGCGGCGCGCAGTTCCCGGGTTCTGGCCGACAGCAGGATACCGAGCTGGCTGGCGAGAGCGTTGCCCGCGTCACTGAGGACCGGGAACTGGAGGTCATTTTTTTCTTGTGCGGTCAGTGAGCCATCGGCCTTCTGCGGGCTGACTGCGATCAGGGCTATGCCCCGCTCGGTGAGGGCTGGATATAGCTGGTCCTGGTAGGCCCGGAGCGTCAGGTTGCAGTACGGGCACCAGGCACCGCGGTAGAACACGATCACCGCTGGCCGGGCGGCGGTCGCGGCTCGCAGTGATGTGGCGGCGCCGTGGGCATCGAGCATCGGCGCGTCGGAAAGCATGGTCCCGGGCCTCGCCGCGCCGGCGGGCACGCCGGCGGCGGTGAGCTGAGCGACCCACCGTCCGAACGCCGCCGCGACGTCGGCGGGGAGAGGGCGCCGGGGAGTGGCCCTCATCTCGGCCACCTGATCGGCGATGGTTGCGGTCATATCTGTCACAGTTCTTCTCCTTGACCGGGGGTACCGGGCCGCTTCAGACGGCGACGCGTCCGCCGTCGGCCGGCAGGATCGTCCCGTAGACGAAGCTGGCGTCGTCGGATGCGAGGAAGCTGACTGCCGCGGCGATCTCGCTGGGATCCGCGGCACGTCCGGCGGGGAGGGTTGCGGTCAGGGCGTCGAACATGTCTCCCATCGCCGCGCTGGCGGGCGTGCGTGTTGGCCCGGGCGCGACCGCGTTGACCCGGACGCCGCGAGGGCCGTACTCCGCCGTCCAGGCCTTGGTGAGGGAGTCGATGGCCGCCCTGGAGGCGCCGTAGGCGGCCAGCCCGTTCATGCCGATGGCGGCGGCCATCGTCGAGATGTTGATGATCGCGCCACCGCCTCTGGCGGCCATCCGGGGCGCGATCGCGGCAGCCAGGAAGAACGGCGCCTTGACGTTGACGTCGAAGACGAGATCGAACGCATCCTCGCTGGTCTGATCCGTCGGACCGCCCGAGGACGCCCCGGCATTGTTGACTAGGATGTCGACGTCGCGAGCGGCGTCGGACAGCCGCTTGACGTCCGCAAGATTCTCCAGGTCAGCGTGGATGAACCGAGCATGGCCCCCAGCCGACTCGATCGCGGCGACCACCTCCTTCCCCCCTGCCTCGTCGCGGCCGGTGGCGATCACCTCGGCGCCGTCGGCGGCGAGCCGCGCAGCGATGGCGCGGCCGATGCCCGAGGTGGCGCCGGTGACGAGGGCGGTCTTCCCGTGCAATCTCATGGCTATCGTTTCCCCTATCAGGCAGAATGGATTATGTGATCCATAATGCTGGGCGGCAAACTGGAATGTCAAATCCAGTTTGATTAGGATCTACGCATGAGCCCAGATGCCGATGGCGCCGCGGCCGCGCCGGCAACGCGCGGGCTGACTCACAAGGGTCAGCGGACCCGCCAGCGGATCATCGGCGCCGCGGCCGAGCTGATCTTCGAGCGCGGCGTCGCCCAGACCACGATCGAGGACGTGCGGGCCGCCGCGGACGTCAGCAGTTCGCAGCTCTATCACTACTTCGACGACAAGCCCGCTCTCGTCCGGGCCGTGATCGACCACCAGGCCGGTACGATCGTCGGCAACCAGGAGCAGTTCGACCTCAGCAGCCTGAACGGCTTGCGCGCCTGGCGCGACTTCGTCGTTCAGCACCAGCGCGAGCTCGGCTGCCGTGGCGGCTGCCCGATCGGGTCGCTCGGCAGCCAGACCGCGGAGACCGAGCCTGAGGCCAGGGCTGCCGTCGCGGCGGGCTTCCGGCGCTGGGAGGGCACGATCCGGTCCGGCCTGCGGGAGATGCACAGACTCGGCCGTCTCACCCCCGGCGCCGACCCGGGCGAACTCGCCCTAGCGACACTCGCGGCGCTGCAAGGCGGGCTGCTTCTCGCTCAGATCCAGCGCGACACCAAGCCGCTGGAGGCCTCGCTCGACGCGATGATCAAACTCATCGCCGCCCTCAGCACCGGCGAAGCAGCCAGCCGCACCGAGACCCGCCCTGCCCCAGCCAAGGGCGATCCCACGAACCGGACCTGATGAGCGCCACGTAAAGTCTGGACGGGTTTGTGCCTGGCACAGGGACGCCAGGCCCCCGATCACCCATGAGCAGCGCCATGCCAGAGCGCACAGAACCGGTGGATCGGTAGGAGACATCAACGTCCGGCTGATGTACCTAGGGGTAGCGCCGATTCGGCGCTCGGGAGCGGCGATTGGGGTCGGTCGGACGGGTCGCAGAAGGGCAGGGCAGTGACTTGGCGTGACTGCCGGGGCGTCTTACGGTTGGTTTACTGATTGACCGGACCCGCCCTCAGCCTTGGCTTTGTTCACCTCGTCGGTCGCCTCGTCCGCGAAACTGCCGAGCGGGGTCATGGCAGCCGGATGTATTCACGGAACGTAACCCGCAAGGCCGGTGCTTCCACACCAGCCTCTGCACTGTGGCCAGGCGGTTCCGGGGGATGCCGCCAGGGCCGGGCAATCCCCGGAACCGGAGGTCCTCAGCTGGCGGGGGCGACGGTGATGATGCCGAAGGTTTCTCCCTGCGGGCCGGTGACGACGGCCATGCGGCCGACGGGGCTGTCATCGGGACCCGTGATGACCCGTCCGCCGAGGCTGGCGACCGCAGCGGCGGCGGTGTCGGCGTCCTCGACGGCGAACCAGGTCAGCCAGTGGGGCGGGACCTCCCCGGGGACGCCCATGCGAGCGTCGTCCGCGATGCCCCCGGCCGGCTCGGTGCCTCCGGGAATGGCGAAGGTGACATATCCCTCATCCTGGCCAGTGGCCGACATAGGGGTATAGGTGTAGCCGAACACGTCCGCGAGAAACGCCTTGGCCGCCTCGTAGTCGCGGGTGTGCAGTTCGTTCCAGCAGTAGGCGCCGGGCTGGTTGAACACGCCGGCCCCGGCGTGGTCTTTGGCCTGCCACAGCCCGGCTGCCGCGCCGGCCGGGTCGGTGAAAACGGTCATCCGCCCGACCGTCATCACATCGAACGGGGGCATCAGCAGCTGGCCTCCGGCCGCTGTGACCTTCGCGGCGGCCGCGTCGACATCGTCGGCGGCGATGTAGGTGGTCCACACGCTCGGCATCGGCTGGGGCTTGGGGCCGATACCGGCGGCGGGCTCGCCATCGAGCAGTGCCATGAGGTAGCCGCCGGCCTCTGGCGGGCTGTCCTGGATGTCCCAGCCGAACAAATGAGAGTAGAAGGCACGGGCGGCCTGCGGGTCATCGACCTGACAATCCACCCAGCACGGAGTGCCTGAGGGCCAGGGAGTGCCGCGAGTAGGCATGAGTCTCCTCCGAGATCAGCTCCCGGATGGGAGCGGCAGGCCCAGCCCATCACAGCCGCGGGCCTCCTGGCACGGATCTCAACAGAACCAGGGCCGCCTCGCCTCCCGCCACGCCGCCACGCCGCCACGACCCGGCGAACCGGCCCCTAGCCTGCGGGCGAAACACCCCCTACCCAGCGGCACCGCCTGCCGGCACCCGCACCCGCACAGAAGTGCATGACCGGCGTGCTCCCGCCGGTGCAGCCGAAATCAGCGTCACGAACACGGAATCGGCGCTCGGTATCATCGACGCTGGAAGCCGCTTCAATCAGCGATTATGCTCCGTTACCAGACGGTGGGTTGCTGTTCTTTAC
>Ga0302225_10001698_pt1 | contig 13778 bp, 7 predicted proteins | sample II_Palsa_E3_2_FD_193515 | JGI IMG/M metagenome (GOLD analysis project Ga0302225, IMG submission 193515) | Peat permafrost microbial communities from Stordalen Mire near Abisko, Sweden - II_Palsa_E3_2 | ecosystem: Environmental > Terrestrial > Soil > Palsa > Peat permafrost | place: Sweden...
CGCTTTTCGTCGATTTCGGGATTCTTGGGGAGATTGGCGAAGGGGCCGACCTTGGGCAGCATGCCCATGATCTGCTCGATGGAGCCCATCTTCTTGATCTGGCGCAGTTGGTCGCGAAAATCTTCCAAGGTGAAATCATCTTCGCGCAGCTTGCGTTCCAGCTCGCGCGCCTGCTTCAGGTCGACGGTTTTTTCGACGCGCTCGATCAGGCCCAGCACATCGCCCATGCCGAGGATGCGCGACACGACGCGTTCCGGCAGAAACGGTTCGAGCGCATCGTATTTTTCGCCGACGCCGACGAACTTCACCGGCGCGCCGGTGACTTTGCGAATCGAGAGAGCTGCACCGCCGCGGGCGTCGCCGTCCATCTTGGTGAGGACCACGCCGGTGATGCCAAGGCGTTTGTGAAATTCTCCAGCGGAGCGAACCGCGTCCTGACCGATCATGGCGTCGGCGACAAAGAGTAGTTCGGAAGGGTTGAGTTCTTTTTTCAGGTCGGCGAGTTCTTTCATCAACTCGTCATCGATGTGCAGGCGGCCGGCAGTGTCAACCAGGACCACGTCGCAGGCGGACATTTTCGCTTCGCGAATGGCGCCGCGGACGATTTCGAGCGGCTTGTCGGTGCCGGTGCCCGGCCAGATGGGGGTGCCGGTGGCTTTGGCGACTTGCGCGAGCTGTTCGCGGGCCGCGGGACGGTAGACGTCGGTTGAGACCACCAGCGGACGGTGACCATGCTCGCCGAGCCACTTGCCCATCTTTCCGGTAGAAGTGGTTTTACCGGACCCTTGCAGGCCGACAATCATCCAGACCGAAGGCGGCTTGGAGGAATATTGCGGCTTGGCTTCCTTGCCGAGGAGTTCGCCGAGTTCGTCGCGGACGATTTTTACGACTTGCTGGTCGGGAGAAAGTTGCAGCAGAACTTCGGAGCCGACGGCTTTGGCGCGCACGTGCGCGACGAATTCATCGGCGACGCCGACGTTGACGTCACCTTCGAGCAGGGCTTCGCGGATTTCGGCGAGGCCGGCGTCGAGATGCTCTTCGCTGAGCTTGCCCTGGCCTCGAAGATTTTTGAAGGCGCGTTGCAGCTTGTCGGTGAGTGTTTCAAACATTGGTTTTGGCGAATCCTATCGGCGTTCTCGGTCGTTTATCCACATTGGGGGGAGTGAAAGTGCGATTCCCACGATCGATGCGAATTTCTGCAGAGCCGGCGATGCGAAACGGCGCAAAATTCATTGTAGGTGAGGCGGGAGGGGCGGTCAACGAAAGTGCCGGGAAAGTTTGTGCGAGTTGTCGAGTGAAACGACAAGAACGCGGCGCACGGAGGTGATAAGAACTCCCGGGAAATGTGTCGATTAGGATTTTCATTTGCGCTTTGTTTTCATGAAGTTACCCCCGATTTCTAATTGCGCGAAGTGTCGATTAGAAATCCGCGGAATTGCAGGCGGGATGGAGGCGGACGGGAAAGACCTCCGAGTAGAGGCACGGGTTACGGGGGTTGAATTCGGGTCAAGTTTTGGCGCGCGTGGGGCGGCGGTGGGGTTTGGGTTGTGATTTTGATCTCGCATGAATTTTCTCCATTTTAACATTTGTTGATGGTCGGCCCAAATGTGGGTGTGTGTACACGACGGAAATGCGAGCAATGTGTTGGTTGAGGGTGCCGCTGAAGCGCCGAGGGCCCGGGACGAGACGTCAAAGGCTTGCGCGGGTGAGGCGCGCAAGAGGAAGGGAGACGAAAGGCAGTTTTTTGGGCGACGGTGAGCCCCCACCCCACAAGGCTCCCCCCACCCATAAATCGGGCCGCGGATGACGCTCGTGGGCGGCGAACGGCCGGAGCTAGGGGAGGTTCGTGATGGTTCTTGCCAACTCTGCGTAACGGCAGAGAGCGTTGGCGAGCTGCATCTGGCGGGGGGTTCTGCATTCGGGTTCCATTAGTTTGGGGCTGCCGACGAGGATGACGGTGGACATGGCGCGGGAGGTGGCGACGTTGAGGCGATTAAGGCTGTAGAGGAATTCCATTCCGCGGAGGGCGTCTTCGGGGGAGGAGGTAGTGAGCGAGTAGATGACGACCGGGGCTTCCTGGCCCTGAAATTTGTCAACGGTGCCGATGCGGAGCCCGGGCAGCCTGGCGGACAAGTCGGCGACCTGGGCGTTATACGGCGCGACGATCAGAATGTCTTTCTCGCGCTGGAGCGGGCGCCAATTTCCCTGCGAGTAAGACCATTGCACGTTGGGCTGCAGCAGACTCGCGACAATCTGTTCGATAGCGGCGAGTTCTTCGGGCGAGGAATTGCGATTGCCTTGGTGAGCCAGCGGAACAAACCATAAACCAGCGCCGTCGAGCCAGGGATGTCCAGCCAGGATGCGGGCGCGAGTCAGCGCCTGCGGATTCAGTTTGCCTTCGTAGAACAGTTCGGAGGTAAACGAACAGATTTTCGGATGCAGCCTCCAGGTTTCCGGAAGAAAGAAACCCACATCGCTGGCGATGGTTTTTCCCTGGCCCAAGAGATGGCCTAACGCGGATTTTTCGGCGCCGTCGGGATGCGAGCCTTGAATCGGGCGATCCAGTTGCTGCGGGTCTCCGAGTAGAACCAAATTCTTGGCGGACTGCGAAACGGCAATGGTATCGGCCAAAGACATTTGACCGGCTTCGTCAACGAACAACACGTCGACAGATTCAAACGCCGCTGCGCAAGACCACAGCCAGGAGGTGCCGCCGACGACATCGACCTGGCCGTCGCGCAGGGCGTCGAAAGCTTCGTCGTTACTTTTGGCGATGGCGATGCCGTCTTCGGGTTCGCCTTCGTTTTCGCGATGCATACAGCGAATTTCTTCCGAAGCACTGCGAATACATTTCAAGAGATTGCGAATAACTTTGTGACCGGTGGCGGTGACCCCGATTTTCTTTCTCTTTTTCACCAGGTCGCAAATCATGCGCGCGCCGGTGCGCGTCTTGCCTGACCCTGGAGGTCCTTGAATCGCGAAAGTCGAATGGTCGAGAGCCAAAACGATGCGGCTGGCCGCGGCGTCCGGCGTTTCCGACGCGCTCTGGTCGAGTTTTTCTTTTTTGAGCAGCCGCGGAGGCCGGCCCAGCAACAAATCGCGGGCAGACTGAAGCGGGCCAGGCGACTTCAGGCCATTCGCCGCAACCCATTCACCCAAACGAAACAGCGCGCCGGCGTGTTCCTTGGTCTCGTAGACTCGAGGCCGGACGTGAACCGCGTTCGGATGGTCGGCGGCGCTGGCTTTTGTTTTCTTGACCTCAACGGTGCGCGCGACGATATCGATCGACTCGACGGTGCCGAATTTTTTGTCGCGGCAGTAAAGTTCGGCTTCTGCGCGCGCGTCCGTTTCCTGGTTGGCGAAGGAGTAGAGGTCGACGGGAATTTTGCGTTCGATGCGCAGAGTCTTGACCCACTGCAGCTGGGCGAGGCCGGCCCGTTCCTCGAGTAAATCTTCGTCATCGAGGTCGGCCAGGCGAAATCTTTCCCAGAATGTGGCTTTGTTCTCGCGGCGATGCCAATCGAGGAGTTGAGCAAGCAACCAGCGGGCTTTCTGCTCTTCCGTGCGTTCAGTTTCGTCCGCCGGAATGTCGGCGGTCCACTTTTCGACTAAGGCCGCGATTTTCTTTCGTCTTTCGTCGAGTTCGTCGGAGGGAGCGCCGTCGCGGTCCACGAATCGCGGGATTTCGACTCCCTGGTTTATTTGGTCGAGGCGTTGCACTTCGAGCCAATCGCGCATCGCGAGAGTCGAAAAGCAGTCTTCGCGGTTGTAGCCCTCCATGGCGGCGCAGATACCTTCGGGGATTAGCGGGATTTCGCGGCCGAGTTCGAGGCGGTGTTCGATGAAGCGCATAGCCAGGCGCGATTCGGCGGGTGGGATTTTGCGTTCGAAGCAGTACAACGCTTCGAGTTTTTTGAGGGAATATTCCTCGACGCCGGCGCGGAGGGCTTGTTTGAAAATCTGGTGGAGGTCGACGAGGACCCCGGCGCGCAGGATGCGGTCGAGTTCGTCTTCGCGGGTGGCGTACATGCCCATCAGGCGCTTCAGGGCACCCGGTTCGTAGGAACCAAAATGATAGACGTGCATCGCCGGGCTGATTTTTCTTTGGTGCGTGATGCGGTCGATGAGCCATTCGAAGTTCTTTTTTTCTTCTTCGCGGTTCAGAGCCCAGTGCCTTTCGTAAACTGGGGCACCGCCCGCCGCATTTCGGGAGGCAAGGCCGGTCAAATACTGCAGGCCGTTTTCTCCGACGTACCGGTCACCTTCGAAATCGAGAAACAGATCGTGGGGTGTTGGCTCCGGCAACTTGCAAAAGCCCATGGCTTCGACGACGGGCAGGATCGGCTCGCTGACCGGGATTTTTTTGTCGCGGCCCTCGACCTGGACGCGGGCCTGTTCGCGAACGCGCTCAAGACCTTCGCGCGAACCCTGCTCTGGCCGCTTTTTGATGGGGATGGGCATGGCGGCGAGGTTGGCTACGGTGGTGATATCCCATTTCTCCAGCTGATTTTCCTGCTGGCGGCGGATGCCGGCGACGAGCGAGAGGTGATCGTCGGTGCGGCGCCGGGTGTCGCACTCGCGAAACCAGCGGCAGACGTCGCAATGCGCGCAGGGCTCCGGGTAGGTGCCGTCGGGCGAACCATTCTTGGTGGCGTTAACGAGCTGACTTTTTACGTAGCGATAGTAGGCGGCGTAATCGTCGACGCGATGGGATTCGCCGGTGAATTCAGATCCGGGGACAACGACCCACATGAACTCCGGGATCGTGCCTTGAGCAACGTTCAGCAGTTCGGAGTAAAACGACAATTGAAGAATTGTAGTTGCCTTGGTTTCACGCGCGAGTTTGCAGTCGTAGGCTTCGTAGGAAAAATTTCCGAGGGCGCTGGGCGCGGAAACTTTGCGCAAGATATCGGGGCGGCCGAAAAACCCGGGGGTGCCCAGGGCGCCCTGGGCGATCACGTCGGCGCCACGTTGCATGGCCGCGCGGGTTTCGTTGAGGAGCGAGGCTTCGCTGCCCAATTTCGGGAGGTTCACAACTTCCAAACCCTGCTTCGCGAGGAATTTCAGGTAGGCGGCTTCGTGCGCGAGGCCCAATTCCTGGATTACTTTCAAGTCGGGCGAGGCCCAGGCCGGAGCGGTGCGTTGGCCACGCGCCACAGTTAGTTCGAGATTGGTGAGGTGGCGGCAGGCCAGGTGATTGCTGACGTCGGTGGCGGCAAGCCGGATCTGATTGGAAATGAGTTTCATGAGAGGCGAACGCGTCCGAAACTAAATTATAGTTGTGGACGCTCTCGGGGCCAATGGTACTGCTCTTTGTCATCTGGTCAATTACTGAATCTAGTTAATGTGCGATGGAATGACTGGGCGTTGCGGAGAAATATCCGGCTTCGGGTAAAGGGGATTTTCAGGGACGAGATTGCGAGTTGACGTAGAATCGAGCGCGATTGTGGCAAGAAAAGGAGTGGTGAGCTGATGCGGACTTCGATTTTGAGCGGCGTGCTGATGGTTTTGATTTGTGGTGGCGCGAGGAACGCGGGGGCGCAGGTTAGTGCGGCGGCGCAGACTTCGGCACAGACTTCCACACAAACTGCGGCGCAGGCGGATTTGGCGGCGCGGCGGAAGGCGTTGAACGATTTACTGGCGGAGAGGTGGGAATACACGCTGCGGAGCAGCCCGCTCTTTGCGTCGTTCCTGGGGGACAAGCGGCGTAACGACCAGTTGGACGAATTTTCGCAGAAGTTTATCGATGACGATCTGGCGCAGACGAAGAAGGATTTGGTGCGGTTCGAAGCGATCGACACCACCGGATTTCCGGAGCAGGAGGCGCTGAACAAGGCCTTGATGGTGCGGGATCTGCAGATGACGGTGGAAGGGGCGCGATTCAAGCCGTGGGAAATGCCGGTGAGCCAAAACAACGGGCCGCATATCGATTTGCCGCAACTGGTGACAATTCTTTCGTTCACGACGGTGAAGGATTACGACGATTATATTTCGCGGTTGAAGCAGATGCCGCGCTACTTCGACGAAAACGTGATTCAGATGCGGAAGGGAATGGCGGACGGGTTGATGCCGCCGCGGATTCTGCTGGATCAAGTGGTGACGCAAGCCAACCGCATCGGGACGCAGGCGCCGGAGAATACGCCGTTCGCGCAGCCGTTTACGAAATTCCCAGATGCGATTCCAGCCGCGGAGCAGAAGCGTTTGCGGGAGGCGGGACTGGCGGCGATACGCGATGGAGTGCTTCCGGCGTATGTGAAATTTACGGCGTTCGTGCGCGACGAGTACGCGCCGAAAGGACGCACGGAGCCGGGAGTATGGGCGCTGCCGGATGGCGCGGCGCTGTACGCGTTTGACGTAAAGCAGATCACCACCACCGACCTGACGCCGGAAGAAATTCATCAGATTGGATTGGCGCAGGTGAAAGAGATCGAAGCGCGAATGCTGGAGGTGGTGAACCAGCTGGGATACAAGGACCTGAAAACATTCAGCGCTTCGCTGCCGACGAATCCGGCGGTGCACGTCCATTCGCGGAAGGAAATTCTGGACCTGTATCAAAAATATGAGGACCAGATGTATTTGAAGCTGCCGTCGCTATTTGGGCGGCTGCCGAAAGCGAAACTGGTCGTGATGCCGATCGAGGAGTTTCGGGAGAAGGAAGCGTCGACGGCTTATAACCCCGGAGCGCTGGATGGATCGCGACCGGGACACATCATGGTGAACACCGGCGACTTCGAGAAAGGCACGACACTGGATGTGGAAAGCACGGCGTATCACGAGGGCGTGCCGGGGCATCATTTGCAAATAACGATCGCGCAGGAGTTGCCGGAGTTGCCGCCGTTCCGGCAAAACGAAAGTTATACAGCTTTTATTGAAGGTTGGGCGCTATACGCAGAGCGGCTGGGAAAAGAGGTGGGATTTTATCAGGATCCGTACAGCTACTACGGGCACCTGCAAGAGGAAATGTTGCGGGCGATCCGGCTGGTGGTGGATACCGGCTTTCATTACAAACATTGGACGCGGCAGCAGGTGGTGGATTTCTTTCACGAACATTCGGCGATCAATGAGGCCGAAGTGCAGAGCGAGACGGACCGTTACATGGCGTGGCCGGGGCAGGCGCTGGCGTACAAAATGGGACAACTGGAAATCTTGAAATTGCGGGCGTACGCGAAGGAACAGCTCGGCGACAAATTTAGTTTGAGCGCGTTTCACGATGAAGTGCTGGGGGCTGGAGCTTTGCCTTTGGACGTGCTGTCGACGCGGATTCACGAGTGGGTGGCGGCGCAGAAGGCGGCACCCAGTTCGAAATAGCGTGAAGATTAGCGCGCGATTATTGGGCGAGCAGCTTTTTCCAGCGGGTCCAGGCGTCGGCGTGCGCTTTTCTGCTGGCTTCGGAGGCGTCGGGAGCTTCGCCGGCGCGCATGAAACCATGGCCGGCGCCCTCGTAGATTACCGGCTCGTAGGTTTTTCCGGCGGCTTTCATGGCGGCGACGGTGTCAGCAATCGTGACGTCGATGCGGGAGTCATTACCGGCGTAAAAACCGTAGACCAGAGCCTTGATGCGGGGGAGATCGGCGGTAGGGGGCGGTGCGCCGTAGAACACGAACGCGGCGAGAAGGTCGGGGCGGTTGGTGGCGAAGCGGAAAGCTTGCGTGCCGCCCCAACAGAATCCGGCGACGTAGAGTTTACCGTTCGAGGCGGGGAGCTTCAAGCCGTAGTCGGCGGCGGCGTTCAGATCGGCGGTGACCTGGTCGGGATTCAGTTTGCTGACGGCTTCGGTGACGCCCTCGGCGAAATCCTTGGTGCGGCCGCCATTGGGGGCCATGCCGCTGAGCAGGTCGGGCGCGACGGCGATGTAACCGGCGGCGGCGACTTCGTCGGCCAGTTCCTGGGCCCAATCACTGAGGCCGAAAATTTCGTGAATGATAAGTACGACGGGACGCTTGTCTTTGGATTCGGGGTAGACGACGAGAGTCTCGACGCTGCGGCCGTTGTGTTTAATGGTCACCCACTCGCTGTGACGCGGCGATTTTACGATGCGTTCGCGGGCCCAGGGCTGGGACCATTCCTGCGCGGCGGCGGTTTGCGCGCCGATGGCGATAGCGACGACAAAAATTATTGCTGCGGCAAAACGCTTCATGTGCACCTCGATAGAATTGGGACAACGATGATAGTGGCGGCGCGCTGGTCGCCACAAGAATTTTCATACCGGAATACTGTGAAGTTTCCAGCAAAGCTAGGGCGCGGTTTCAGTGGGACGGACGTTGATGTTGGCGGAGTCGATTTCGAAATGGATGAGCCATTCACTGGGGACGGCGCGGCCGTCTTGTTTGGCGGGCGCGAATTTCCAGAGTTGGGCGGCGTGCAAAGCCCGGTCGGCGAAAAATTGGCTGGGGCCGCGGGAGTCGATGGTGGCCTGGGTTACGGCGCCGGATTCGTCGACTTGGACTTTTATCGAGACGCGGACGGTGCCGCGAATGGTGTCGCGTGCGGACTGCGCGGCGTTGGGCAAAACTTGCTGCAAAACTTTTCCATGGGTGACCCCAGGAGCGGCGCCAGTTGAACTGGCCGTGGGTGCGGCGGGCGGCGGCTGAACCGGCGACGCCGACTTGGCGATGGCCGGAGCAGCCGCAGGGACGGGCTGCGAATTCACGGGCTCGGATTTTGGTTTCGGCGTCGTCGTGGCCGGTGGAACGATTGAATTTGGCGGGGCCTGCAACGTCGTCACGGGCGCGGCCGAAGAGGGCGGATGGCTGGACGAGTGGTGCATGACCATGCGCGCAGCGGTGAGGATTAGAGCGAGCAGCAAAAGGACGATCACGGCGGGCAGGACGTAACGGCGCGCGTCGAAAGACGATTGCGAATTCGGCAGAATTTGTTTGGGCGCGGCGGCGGGGTTCGGGTTCAGGCGCGTGGCGATGTCGGCGATGCTCCAGCGCAGTTGCGGATCGCGGCGCAGGCAATGGCGCGCGATATCGGCGAATTCGGACGGAAGGCCCGAAGGAAGCGCGGGCTCGGCCTGGTTGGTTCGTTCCCAGGAGGCGAGGCGCTGGGTCAGCGCTTCGCACAGAGTCATACCGAGCGACCAGACGTCGCCGGCCGGAGAAATTCGGCCGCCGGCGGCTTCCGGAGGATCGTAGGCGCTGGGCTTGCCAAGAGCGCCGCTGGATTCGCCGATACGGCAGAGGCCGTCGCTGGAAATTTTCAGCAGATCTTCTTCGGCCATGATGTTGGCTGGTTTTATGCGGGTGTGGACGAATCCCTTGGAGTGAATGTAAGAGAGCGCGTCGACCACCGGGCCGAGAATACCGCGCGCTTCGGCGGGACCCAGCGGACGGCGGGCCAGCACCACGGCGAGATTTTCGTCGGCGTATTCGGTGACGACGTAAAGAATCGGCGTGGCGTTAAATTCGCAGCGGCCCATGGCCAGAATGCGGATCAGGTGCGGATGGGAAAGTTCCGCGGCGTGGTGCCAGCGGCCGAGCAGTCCGGCGGCTTCGGGAGAATCGGCGGCGACGAGCTTGATGGCGGCTTTGCGGACGCCGGGAGCCTGGTAGTCGGTGAGAAAAACGGCGCTGCGTTCGTTGGCGCCGACGAAATCCCCGAGACGGAATTTTCCGTCGACAGTTTGGCCCACCCATTGTTTGGCTGCCGTGGCCATCTTCAAATCCTACTCTTGGCGAGCGATTTGCGACGAATTGGTAGTGCCGCGCGCCGCGAAATCGATACGGCGTGGGGCACGGATTCTATGAACCGGGCTGGGCAGTCGCCGGTGTAGCTATTTTGCAACAGAATTGGGCGAGTGGGGCCAGAAAGTGGCGGGCGATTGCGATGCCGCGGGCTGGATGTGTCGCGCGTCCGGCGTTGGGACTTGCGGGCGAATCGGGTCTGAGGCTTCGCGATTGTTTGGGTCGAGTCAGCCCGAGGTCTGACGCGCCCTCAATTCCCCACCCTTCGCGGAATGCGGGAAGGATGGGCCACCCTGAAAGGCACGTTCTCCTTGACAGTCGAGGAGAACAGTTGATATGTTCTCCTAGACGGCAAAGGAGAGACCTTGAGTAAGCAGATGGATTTGCTGCAGGGCACGCTGGACATGTTGATTCTCAAGGCCACTTCGCTGGGGCCGCTGCATGGTTACGGAATTTTGCTGCGCATCGGGCAGATATCCAAAGACCGGCTGGAGATTCAGCAGGGGTCGTTATATCCCGCGCTGTACCGACTGGAACACCAAGGCTGGATCACCAGCGAATGGGGCGAATCCGAAAACAAGCGCAGGGCGAAATATTACCGGCTGACCGCCGCGGGCAAGCGGCGCTTGCAGGCGGAAACGGAAAAGTGGAACCGCATGACGGACGTGATTGCCGGAATCCTGGAGACCAGGCCGGAGGAAGTATGAGGCTGCTGAACCGGGTGCGCTCGTGGTGGCGAGGAATCTTCCAGCGCTCGCTGGTGCAAAACGAAATGGAGGCCGAGCTCCAGTTCCACGTGGAGGCGCGCGCCGAGGAGTTGGTGCAAAGCAGCGTGCCACGCGCGGAAGCGCTGCGGCGGGCGCGGCTGGAATTCGGAGGAATGGAAGGAGCCAAAGAGGAATGCCTGGAAGCGCGGGGCGCCAGCTGGCTGGACAATTTAATGCAAGATTTGCGTTACGGAACGCGGACCATGATGCGCGCTCCCGGATTCACCACCATGGCGGTGCTGGCGCTGGCGCTCGGGATCGGAGCGAACACGGCGATCTTCAGCGTGGTGAATGCGGTGTTGCTGCGGCCGCTGCCGTACGACCAGCCGGACAAATTGGTTCAGCTGTGGCATGTGCCGCCGCAAGCAACTTTTCCGGGAATCGCGGAGTTTCCGGTGTCTCCGGCAAATTTTCTGGATTGGCGCAGCCAGACGCAGTCCTTCGAGGGAATGTCGGCGTACGGACGCGGGAGCTACACGTTGACCGGAAACGGCGAGCCCGAGACGTTTCGAATGATCGCCGTCACCGACGGCATGTTTTCGATCTTGCATGCGCGGCCATTACTGGGACGCGGGTTTGTCAGCGGCGAAGACGAACCGGGACACGAGCAGGAAGTGGTGCTGAGTTACGGCGTGTGGCGCCGGCGCTTTGCCGGTAATCCGGATATCGTCGGCAAAAGCATCACGCTGAATGCGCGGGCGTTCACGGTCATCGGAGTGATGGGACCGGATTTTGAGTTTCCGATTTCCACGGATCCCAGTTTGCAGGCGCAAATGTGGAAGCCATTGGCTTGGAGCGATCAGGACCGCGCGGTGCGCGACAATCACAACTACGCGGTAGTCGCGCGGCTGAAACCGGGAGTTGCGGTGAAGCAGGCGCAGAACGAATTGGACGGCATTTCCAACCGCCTGGCGCAGGAGTATCCCAGCGAAAACAAAGGATGGGGAGCGATCGCCGTACCGCTGCGCGACGATTTGGTGGGCGACGTGCGGCCGGCGTTGCTGATTTTGCTCGGCGCGGTGGTGCTGGTGCTGCTGATTGCGTGCGCGAACGTGGCCAACCTGGTTTTGGTAAAAGCGCTGACGCGGCGCAAGGAGCAAGCGGTGCGTGTCGCCTTGGGCGCGACGCGGCGGCGGTTGTTGCAGCAGGCGCTGGCGGAAACGCTGCTGCTGGCGTTCGCGGGAGGCGCGTTGGGATTGGTGTTTGCTCACTATGGCGTGATTCTGATCGTGAAATTTCTGGCGCAGCGATTGCCGCGGTCTTCGGAAATTTCGCTGGACGGCTGGGTGCTGGCGTTTACGGCTGGGATTTCGCTGCTGGCTGGTTTTGCCGCGGGGCTGGCGCCGGCGTTCCGCGCAGCGAAAACGGATGTGAACGAGGCGCTGAAACAAGGGCTGGGGCGGGCGACATCGGATTCCGGGGGAAGTCGAACCCGGGACTTGCTGGTGGTTTCGGAGGTTGCGCTTTCGCTGATGCTGCTGATTGGCGCGGGGCTGCTGATCCGCAGTTTGTGGATGCTGCACCAAGTGAATCCGGGATTTGAAGCCGCGCAGGTGGTGACCATGGAAGTTGCGGTGCCCATCGGCAAATTCACCGAGCCGGCGCAGCAAATCGGATATTTTAACCGGGTGCTCGATCGCATCCGCACGCTGCCGGGAGTGCAAGCGGCGGGACTGATCGACAGTCTGCCGCTGAGCGACAACGGCTCGATGCAGCCGATTGCTCTGGAGGGCCGGCCACCGGTGGCGATGGCCGACATGCCGGAAGTGGATGTGCGGCTGATTAGCCCCGGATACTTAGGTGCGATGCATTTGCCGCTGCTGGAGGGACGCGGCGTTGACGATAGCGACGTGGCGGGGCGGCCGGGCGCGGTGCTGATCAGCGAATCGATGGCGAAACTTTTTTGGCCGAATGAAAGTGCGATTGGGAAGCGATTGACGCTGTATTTTTTCCCGGATCAGCCGCGGGTGGTGGTGGGAATCGTGGGGGACGTGAAGCTTTATGCGGTGAACGAGACGCAGCGCAAAGCGACGCTTTATTTTCCAGTGGCGCAGCTCACCGCTCCACGAGGCGCAGCTTTTCAATCGTTCGGGATGAACTTGGCGGTGCGGACTGGCGCGGCGCCGGTCAACATGGCTTCCACGGTTGGGCTGGCGATTCATGAAGTCGATCCGGGAATTCCGGTGCAGAACGTCCGCACCATGGACGAGATGATTTCCGAGTCGCTTTCGCCGCAGCGTTTCACCATGCTGTTGCTGGGAGCGTTCGCCGGGCTGGCGTTGTTGCTGGCGGTGGTGGGAATTTACAGCGTGACGAGTTATTCGGTTTCGCGGCGGACGAATGAAATGGGAATTCGAGTGGCACTCGGCGCCCGCCGCACGGACGTGCTGATGCTGGTGATACGGCATGGAATGATGTTGGCGCTAATTGGATCGGTGATCGGGATCGCGGGAGCTTTGCTGTTGTCGCGGGTGATAAGGAGCCAGCTGTTTGGTGTGCAGCCGACCGACCCCGCGACGTTTGTGGCCGCCGCATGTGGGCTGATGATTGTGGTGCTGGCGGCCAGCTACATTCCGGCCCGGCGCGCGATGCGCGTGGATCCGATGGTGGCGCTGCGCTACGAGTAGCGCCGCCGAAAGAACGCAGCCACGGCTAATCGGGAATTCTTATGCTGCCGTCATCAGCGATAAGGAAGGATGGGTTCCAGGCGACTTCCCAGGGGAACCCGTCGGGGTCGGAGAAGTATCCGGAGTAGCCACCCCAGAAAGCGGTTTGCGCGGGTTTCAGGATTTTTGCTCCAGCGGCTTCCGCTTCGGCCAGGACAGAATCGACATCTTCACGATTCCGGGCGTTGTAAGCCAAGGAAATTCCGCTGAAACCGCGGCCGTCGTCGGTGAGGTTTGCGTCCTTGGCCAGATCACGGCGAGGATACAGGGCCAGCGCCATGCCGCCCGTCTGGAAAAATACGACGCCTTCGGCGTTGGCCATGGACCGGCGCCATCCGAGGCGCTCATAAAACTTCCGGCTGCGTTCCAGGTCGGCTACACCGAGGGTGATGAGGCTTACGCGTTGTTCCATGGTGCGCTCCTAGCCGTTCTCGCTAGCGAACGATGAGAAGGGCGGAAATCGACCGTCATCGCGCAAAATTATCGCCTTGATTTTACCCTTGAGCAGGATGAGTTCAGCTGAAGAGACCATCTGCAGCCCTCGCGAAATGGTTGAATCGAAGGTGAAAGATTAGCACTGAGCGCTAGACAAACGTGACACCGCAGATTGGCCGACTGGAGTGCAGCGCGATTCCTTGACCGTGGTGGCAATGGTCGTC
>Ga0302225_10001703_pt1 | contig 13766 bp, 12 predicted proteins | sample II_Palsa_E3_2_FD_193515 | JGI IMG/M metagenome (GOLD analysis project Ga0302225, IMG submission 193515) | Peat permafrost microbial communities from Stordalen Mire near Abisko, Sweden - II_Palsa_E3_2 | ecosystem: Environmental > Terrestrial > Soil > Palsa > Peat permafrost | place: Sweden...
CACTTGCCTGTATCTTCCGGCCCTTTACATGGTTCGCAAAAATTGAGTTTGGTAATGATGCCGTTAATCAGCACCACATCAAATTTGCCCTCTTTATGCCAGGTAAGCGTATTTCGTATTTCTCTGAAATGATCCATTGTTTTAGTATTATTTTATCATACACCCTGTTGTAACACTCACATTATTAACCCGGTACGGGCTTGAATTATTATATGCAATGCGTATGCCAAGTTTTACCGCTCAAGCTATTATTAACCATTGTAGGCAATATTGTGGATAATATGACCATCATACCGATTCCCTTTTATCTTCTACGATATTTATTTAAGTATTATATAAATATCCAGCCTGGAATTATAAGTATTTGTGAATAACTAACAGATTAACAGCTGATTATTATTTCAAAAATTGTACAGGATGCATAAAAATGTCCTGTTAAGAAGAATTAGTATGGAATCTATAGTTAGGACGATGAGGATGCAAAAACTTGTTTCATCACGCGCTCCTGACTCTCGACTTTGGACTCCAGGCTCAGAACTTCAGACTCCTGGTTCTTGTCTCTTGTCTCTTGTTTCTTTACCCACCGTCATCATTTAAAAAACCAAAGCTGTTTTAAACTTTAAATAATATCTTGCGTAACTAAACACAGCAAACGCAATGTCCACCGAAAATACGGCCTCAACCCTGGAGCGTGGTTTATCCTTAACCCAGGCTACGGCTATCAATATGATAGATATGGTAGGCATCGGGCCGTTTATCACCATACCCTTTATTGTGGGGGCTATGAAAGGGCCACAATGTATGCTGGCCTGGCTATTGGGTGCTTTACTTGCCGTACTGGATGGCTCGGTTTGGGCCGAACTCGGCGCCAAATGGCCCATGGCAGGTGGCAGCTATGTTTTTTTGCAGAAAATTTATGGCGATGGCAAATTTGGCAAAATGATGTCTTTCCTGCTGGTGTGGCAAACCATTATACAGGCGCCATTGGTAGTGGCCAGTGCGGCGATAGGCTTTTCGCAATACCTTACTTACCTGGTGAGTTTAACACCCTTACAACAAAAGATGGTAAGCGGAGCGTTGGTAGTACTGGTAACCATTTTGCTTTACCGCAACATCCGCAGCATTGGCAAAATATCCGTTTTGCTTTGGATAATTACCGGCGGCACATTTTTGTGGCTCATCGGCTCCGGTTTTAGTCATTTTAATACCAAATGGGCTTTTTCCTTCAGCAAGGATGCTTTCGATCTTACACCTATATTTTTTGTGGGGTTAGGGCAGGCATCCTTAAAAACCGTCTATTCCTATTTGGGTTATTACAATGTTTGCCACCTGGGCGGCGAAATTAAAAAACCCGAGATCAATATCCCGCGCAGTATATTCATATCGGTTGCGGGGATAGCTGTCTTGTACCTGGGTATGCAGCTGGTCATCCTCGGCGCGCTGCCCTGGCAGCAGATAGCAGGCTCCAAATTTGTTATCAGTACCTATTTCGAACATATTTACAGCCCATTTGCGGGCAAAATAGCTACCGGGCTCATCCTAATTATTGCCAGCTCTTCCCTGTTCGCCCTGATGCTCGGCTATTCGCGTATCCCGTATGCAGCCGCGCTGGATGGCAACTTTTTCAGCATCTTCGCTAAAGTTCATCCTAAAAAGAAGTTCCCGTATATTTCTCTGTTGTTTATGGGTGGATTAGGCTTCATCTTCAGTCTACTATTCAAAATGAAGGAGGTGATCACCGCCATTATCACCATGCGTATCATTGTGCAGTTTGTGGGGCAGTCGGTTGGGGTGTTGTACTGGCATTTCAAAAAGCCAAACGATGCGCGGCCTTATAAAATGTGGTTATTCCCGCTGCCTGCTGTAATCGGTATCATTATATGGCTGTTCATCCTGTTTACCAGCGACTGGATCTATATAGCCGGGGCAGCGGGCATAATCGCCCTGGGTGTACTCATTTATTGGACGATAATTGTACCGCAGAAGGAAAAGCAACTTAAAAAGCAACAACTGGTCTGATTAACTACGCCAATGCCTTATCTTCCACCTTATCATTCTGATGCGCTACCAATTCATCTTCCTTCATTTTATTAATGAGGTCATTCATATCCACTTCGGCAAAAGCCGTTGATGAATCCGAAACACCATAAGGAATAATGAGTTTGCCGTTATGCACAATGGCACCGCAAGAGTACAGTACGTTCGGCACATAACCCTCACGCTCGTCGCTGTTAGGGATGAGTAAGGGCTCGCTTAGGCGGCCAATCTCTACTGCCGGGTCGTCCAGTTTAAGTAAACTCGCGCCCAGTACATACCGCCTCATTGGCCCAACGCCGTGGGTGATCATTACCCAGCCGTGCTCGGTTTCAATGGGCGAGCCGCAATTGCCTATTTGTATAAACTCCCAGGTAAATTTAGGCTGCTGCAGTAAAACCGGTTTTTCCCAAATGTTTATTTTATCGGAGTACATGATGTAGTTATTGCAGCCATCAATGCGCGATATCATCACATATTTGCCGTTCACTTTTCGTGGAAAAAGCGCCAGGTTTTTGTTTTGGGCACCTGCGCCATACAGCGGCATTATTTTAAAGTTATAAAAATCGCTGGTTTGCAATAGTTTGGGCATTATCAGCGCGCCATCGTATGCGGTATAGGTAGCGTAATATACCGAGGTACCATCATCATGCTTAAACTCCACAAAGCGGGCATCTTCAATACCCTTGCGCTCATACTCCGATATGGGGAATATCACCCTGTCGGATATATCGGTATCCAGCGAAAAAACGATCTCGTAATAAGAATCCGCCAGCCATAATATCTTGTCGTATTCCAGTTTTTGCATATCGCTTTCCTGTAGTTTTTGTGAATCGATGATCACACTGCGCAGGTTGGAGTATTCAAAATGATGATCGAGCTTACCCTCCACCTCTTTAAGCACATCGATGTTGATCTGGGTGGCAACGGCTTTATCAAAAAACAGTTTCTTGTTATAAACCGCGTTGCGTACAATTTCGGCCTCATCAATATAGCTGCCGGCGGGCAAAACGGTAATGTCGTTATTCTTATCGATCAATGCCCGGCGGAAGGTAATGGACGATATGTGCCCCTCGCCCACTGCCCTGAAGCTGATAATTACACGCCTTTCTCCCTCTTTCAGTTCGCTCTGATCCGGGTCGTCAATGATCGAAGGATTAAAGAACGCGGCCGATTCTATAGAATATTCATGGGTAAAATACGAGCCTATCAATAATTTCCGGTATACGGTAAGGGTATCATAATCTATGCTCAACTCAGAGAAAAGCGGTTTTAGTTTACTGCAATGGCGGTTTAAAACACGCGTAATATTACGGTGCCGCCTGGAGTATTCCTGCAATAAAGGCGATACTATACCAAAAGCAAGTTCCTCGGTAATAGCCATTACACGCTGAATTACTTCCTTAGCCCTGTCGTTCCCATTAAAAAAGAATCTGGCTATAACACGCTTCGGATCAGGATTTACACGTACGGGTTTGCGCTCAACAGATAATCTCATATATAAAAAAAATAACTTTATTTGATTAACAGCAAGGTAGCGAAATTGATTTAATCAATTTATAAACCTTTTAATTAATTTACCTGGTAATTAACGTACAATTATATACGTAATTACTTTATTTGTAAGTTTTACGTTTATTTCATAACCCCTATATGAATATTTTGATTGTTGAAGACGAAAAAAGTTTAGCGCTCGAGATGGATGAATTTTTAAGCCACGAGGGTTTTACAGTTGAACACGCGCGTACTAAAAAATCGGGCAGCGAAAAAATACTGGTTAATAATTACGATTTCATACTGCTCGACCTTGGTTTGCCCGATGGAGATGGCTTCGACCTGCTGAAATTGCTCAAGAGTTTAAGGCAGCGTGAGGATGCCGTGATCATACTCACCGCCCGTGGCGCGGTGGACGACCGCATACTGGGCCTGGAACAGGGTGCCGACGATTACCTGGCCAAACCCTTCTCATTAAATGAACTGCTGGCCCGCATACACGCCATTACCCGCCGCAAGCATAAGCTGGAAAGTAATGAGATGGAGATAAAAGGCTTCAGGATAAACATACAAAACCGTACCATATACTATGATAACGAGCGTATTAACTTAACCAAAAAGGAATTTGAGATATTCAACTACCTGGTACTGAACAAAAACAGGGTAATATCGCGCACAAACCTTACCGAGCATGTTTGGGGCGATATACTGGAGATAAACTCCGACTCGAATTTTGTGGATGTACACGTAAAAAACCTGCGGAAAAAGCTATCACATTTTACACCGATTGATTGGTTTGAAACCGTAACGAGTATTGGCTACAGGATAAATATTTAGGTAGCTCACTGGTTCATTAGTTTATTAGTACTAAGAATCAATTTAGCCGCAGGAATCAATGAATCAACCCCAATGAACTAATGAACCAGTGAACCAATAAACCAAAACATGAAACTACAATTTAAGCTTGCCCTTTATAATGCCTTAACCAAGCTGGCTATTATATTATTTACCGGCACGCTTATTTTGTTTTCGCTGGAGCGGATATCGTATAACCATATCGGGGTTAGGTTGCGGGGTAAAAAAAATGAGCTTGTTAGTCACCTATCATCAAAGGAGATCAGCCTTATACTTAACCAGCAGCGCAGTTTTATTGATTACAATATTTTAAAAGAGGAATACATTGTTATTAAACCGGTAAAATACCAGGCCGACATAGGTGATGAGGAAAGTTTTAGCACCGAGGCCCGTACCATTGAGCAAAAAACCGAAACCTACCGCATTTTAAAATCAGGGTTCAATTTTAACCATCGCAGCTATTATTTGGAAATAGGCGAAACTATTGATGCCGTTGAGGATTTGAAAAGCACCATTAAGGGCTTTACGCTGCTGATGCTGTTCATCGCGCTGTCGCTGTCGTTGTTGATCGACCTTACCTTTACCCAATACTTGCTTAAACCCTTTTATAAGATCATTGATAGTAAACTGATCAAAGTAAATGACCCCATGAACTTTGATTATGAAAAAATTGAAACCACTACACAGGATTTTGAGCTGCTGGACGATAGCATAAGCTCCTTAATGAAAAAAATAACCACCTTGTTTGTGCTCGAGAAGCAATTTATAGCCAATGTATCGCATGAATTGCTTACCCCTATCTCCATCATTAGCTCCAGGCTCGAAAACATTTTGCAGCAGGAAGAACTGACCGAGGAAAGCGAAAATAAAATTTTCGCGTCGCTTAAAACCTTAAACCGGTTAAAATCCATCATCAACAGCCTGCTGCTTATATCGCAGATTGAGAACAACCAGTTTAATAAAAGCGATATGGTAAACATCCCCGATATGATAAAGGAAGTTTATGATGAACTGGAAGACCGGCTGGAAGATAAGCAGGTGGAGTTTATTAATAATGCCAAAAATTCATTTGCCGTACTGGCTAACCGCTCGTTAATTTATACCCTGCTGTTCAACATTATAAATAACGCTATTAAGTATAATCATCAAAAAGGAAGCATCAATATTACCGACCAACTGAAAGATGATATTTACATCTTAAATATTACCGATAACGGTACGGGTATGGATGAAGTGGAAATTGAAAAGGCCTTTAACCGCTTTGAAAAACTCGACCGCGACGAAAAAGAAAGCTATGGCCTGGGGCTGGCCATTGTAAAAAGCATTACCGTTTTTCATGATATTGATGTGCAGATCAAATCGATAAAAAATTCGGGGACAACGTTTAAACTAACCTTCAAAAAGCACCTGCAACTTCACTAAATCTTCACATTATTTGCATTACTTTGATGCGAGGCTTTTCAAATTTAGTACCCCTGTTAATAAAGCTGTCCTGTTAAAGGGGCGGCTTTTTTTATACCATTTTATTTCGCTTAATAAGGTACGCCTTCAGGATATTATTATATCCCTCCTCAATATCCGCGTCGATTATATCGATATGATATTGCGCGCATTTCAGTTCCAGCTGGTGCCGGTAGTGGCTTAAATTTTCGCGGTAGGCATCCCTTATTTTGCCGGGATGTACTTTAACCTGTTCGCCGCTTTCTATATCGATAAAATGATGCGGGCGGTTATCAAAATTAAAATCAAGCTCTTTTTGCTTATCGTTCACATTAAAAATGATCACCTCGTGCTTGTTGTACTTTAAATGCTGTATAGCGGCGAAGAGCGCCTGCAACTTATCCTCGTTCAAGCTATTTTCCAGCATATCGCTGAAGATGATCACCATTGACCGCTGGTGTACCTCCTGCGCAATATGATGCAACACCCCGGTAATATTGGTGTTAGTGTTTATTTTAGGCTCATTATACGCCTTTTCCAACTCGGCATATAAGTAAAACAGGTGCGTGGAGGTTGATTTGGCGGCGCTTAACCAGTCTATCTTATCCGAAAACAGGCACAGGCCGAATGCATCGCGCTGTTTTTTGAACAGGTACATGAGCGCGGCCACCGCGTAAATGGAAAACTGCAGCTTATTGATGCCCTTATCCGGAAAATTCATGCTCGATGAAGTATCCAGCAGCAAATAACACCTTAAATTGGTTTCCTCTTCAAACTGCTTTACAAATAGCTTATCGGTGCGGGCCAGCAGTTTCCAGTCGATATTTTTAACCGACCCCCCATTATTATACAGCCGGTGCTCGGCAAACTCCACCGAAAAACCGTGGAAAGGGCTTTGGTGCAAGCCGGTAATAAAACCCTCAACCACCTGCCGGGCAAGCAGTTCCAGATTGGCAAGCTGCCGTATGTGCTGTTCCTCGTTTAGCTTTGGCATAAGGCTAATATACTATTCTTTATAATTTATTAGCTTTTTTTCTCCTCCCCTTTGGGGAGGCCGGGTGGGGTGCATAAAAAAAGCGTTACAGGCTATGTAACGCTTTTTCACCGGAATTAATACGGCTATAATATTATAACTGCGCGGTTAATTTACCGGCAAGTATTGATTTTGGAACAGCGCCTATTTGTTTGTCAACAATTTCGCCGTTTTTAAAGTATAGTAAAGCCGGGATATTACGGATACCGAATTTCATTGATATGCCGGGGTTATTGTCGACGTTTACTTTGCCCACAATCGCTTTACCTTCATATTCTTTTGCAATTTCTTCAACCACCGGGCCAACCATGCGGCAAGGGCCACACCATTCTGCCCAAAAGTCAACTAGTACCGGTTTATCTGATTTAAGCACAAGCTCCTCAAAGTTTGCATCCGTTATTTCTAAAGCCATGATATTTATTTTTTTAAATTTTGTTATACAAATATATACTATTCAAATTGCTTGCCACAATTAACTACTGCCAATATGACAAATGGCTGATTTAGTCTTTGTCCTGCTCTGTTATAAAGAATCTTTTTCAAGCCTCTCTCCCCCGGAGAGGGATTTAGGGTGAGGCTGGTAAACCCAGAGTGTTCCATGAAACACATGAAACACTATGAAACACATCAATAGTTCATTAATTTTACTTTAGAGAAATTTAAGATAACGTTTTAAGAAATAATGGCTTAAATCATGCCAATTTGAGGGCTTATTAGCTAAATATATGAAACACTATGAAACACATTAATAGTTAATAAAATTCACTTACAAGCAAGCCGTAATTAATTAACAGCCAGGTAGGTTACCTTTAACAATGGGCCTGTATTAATATAAAAAACAGCCATGATGATACTTCGCTTCATGCCATTAATATTGATATTGCTGCCACCTGTTGCGCAGATTATTTTTTCTGCACAAAACCTTAACAGGAAAATAAAAACACCCTTGTGGCTAATAAACCTGTTGATGTTTATTTCAGGCCTGGTGCTGCCTGTATTGGCAACCATTATTTCCATGGCAACACTTCCCGCCGGCATAAAATGCGCTACAGGATGTATTGGTTTTGCATTCCTGGGCTGGATGATTAATGTAACTATCGTACCCATTATAGCCGCTTGCACCTATATGGCCAGCCCGGCAAAAAAAGAAGAAATTATTCCGAATAGCTTTAACCATTAATGCTTATTAAATTGGATACCTTAACCATATCTACGGGAGACGCAAGATTTTGCGTCTCTCAAAAAACAACCATAACATGCTATTCATAATACCATTCATCGCCCCGGTGATTTTTCAAATCCTGGTTCCTCCACTCTGTGCGCTATCTCCGCATCAAGTACAGATAAAATAAAAACTCAATCACCACTAAAAAAGCTTCGTGCCTCTCTGTGTCCCATCTCTGTGCGCTCTTTGTGGTTAAAAACCCTTCAACATATATACCCACCTGTTTCCATCCTCAAACAAAATGCACTCATAACCACTTATCATATATATGATCTCCTTACAGCAAATTGCCCTCCGCCTGGCTATAGCCGCTGTTTTAGGTGCCATAGTAGGCAGCGAAAGGCAAAGGCACGAGTGGGCCGCGGGTTTGCGTACCCACATGGTAGTTTGCGTAGGTTCGGCGCTCATCATGCTGGTATCCATGTTCGGTTTCCAGGATGTGGTGAACCATCCCGGCATCGTGCTCGATCCTTCCCGCGTTGCGGCACAGGTAATTAGCGGCATCGGCTTTTTGGGCGCGGGCACCATTCTTTTTCTGCGGCGCGAGGTAGTGCGCGGCTTAACTACCGCCGCCGGCTTGTGGACCGTAGCAGCCGTGGGCCTGGCTGCGGGCGGCGGTTTATACTTCGCGGCCTGTATCACAACTGCCATCGTATTTATCATATTAGCGGCACTGAAACCTTTGGAAACCCGCTTCTTCAACAAAAATAAGTTCAATGGGGTAACCATGGTGCTGGAGCGCAAACAAATAAGCCTTGAAAATATTCAGGACGTTTTTAAAACCCATAAAATCAAAATAACCAGCATCAACCTCTCGCCCTCGCTCGAAGAGGACCTGGACGATATCCGCATCAATATCCAAAAACTATCGCTCGATAAAGATAATCTGTTGGTGGTTATCGAGGATCTGCGCAAAATAAAAGGCGTGCGCGAGGTAAGCTTTACCGTAAACTAACGCAATAAAAACTTCAACAAAATTATTGATCAAAAAAATCAACGCAGCACATTAATTTACGAAGTTTTAAAAACTTCGTAAATTTGTTATCTAAGTCACTCGAGCAATTGTTTTCCTCTGTGAACTTTGTGGTTAAAAACAAAAACCTAAGCAACAATCTCCTCAGTTAAAAACTAAATCAACGGTTAACAATTCCGTAAAATTCGCTTTGTTAAATCAAAATAAAATGTGCCTTTATTTGATTTAAATGCATATATTTTTTTGAAAAACCACTGGTTTTGTCCCTTTTCTATTCAAAATAATCCCTTTTTACTGGCTACTTTTATTTCTTTTTCATTCCCAGTCTGCTGCTTTTATTGCGCATATTACTGAAAAAAATTATATTTGAAAACTAAATTATCACAATGAAAAAACTTTACCTTTTTATACTTATTGCCACTTTGCCCTTGATAACAAAAGCACAAACTGACAGGTGGAAATTACTGTATTCTGATACCACAAAAAAAGAAAAGACTTATATTGACACGTTTAGAATAACAAAATTGTCTTATTTGGACGGTCACACTCATCTGCTTGTAATTTGGCTCAGAACACTTTCTAATCCTACTCAACAAGGTGAATACGTACAACAGGCTGACACTAAGGTTGTGGTGGATGTACCGAACAGTCAATTAGAATATAAATCAGTATTAGTAAAATACAACGATAAAGTCACATCGCAAAAACAATATGATGAAATGCAATGGACTGATATTTTTCCAGAAACTAATGAGGAAATTTTATTAAACTATTGTAGCAATTTTTTGAAATCGAATAATTAGATCGAAATTATTCTGTAGGGTTTGAAGGCTTGTTTTTATCAGTATTTGCTGATGAACCAAAATAGTAGGATACCACTGCTGCGGCTACGGCTATTAGGCCGTTATCCAGTCCTTTTATAAAGAAATAGGCAAAACATAATATTACTACTATCAAAGCCAGTAAGTCAATAAATTTTATGTTTTTGAGCAAATCAATCATTATCCTTTTTGTCTAAATCTTCATTAGGTAATAGGTAAGTGATTTGATTAACTATGAATTGCCAGATTTTTGCCCCGGTTATAACTTCAATATTTTCGATGATGCTTTTGAACTCTCTTACTGATATAAGAGTAGAAAATATGAGCATTACCTTAATAGCTTCTAAGGCAATATTGTGCTGTACAATATAGGCGCAAACTATGCCAAACATATACAGAACCATTTTGGTAACAGTTAAACCAATTTTAGCCGCTGTAATGGGTTCGCCAACTTTAAGGGCTTTCCAAATCCCGGTTATCATATCCACTATCAATAAGAATAATACTACCCCGATCATTTCATAGGTCGGCATTAGGTAAACACAAAAGCACCAGATGATAAATTTCCAGATGTTAGCCCAAACAAATTTAAATAGGGCTGTTAATGAATAGTTCAATTTATTATTTAAGGTTAGGATTTGTTTCATTTGTTATTGATTTATTAAATAAATCGGCTTCGTCTTTTCGTCTGTCCAGTAGATCAGAAACTACTTTGCCTCCGGCTTCATCCCACATTAAAAAGGCTGTCTTTATAAGGTCTGGTGAAGATTTGGCATTAACACGCTTCAACAAAGTGCTTTTTTCTAATGCGCCTGTGCCGACATTAAAGGAAAATGAAACCAGTGCGTTGAATTGATTTTGATTGATAGGTACTTTAACAAATTTATTAACCGCTTCTTCATAAGAAGATACAATGTTGGTAAACATTGAATCACATTCGGCTTGTGTGATGGTATCGCCAATTTTAACTTTCCTACCGCCCGGATAATATGTAAATCCTACCCCTATTGTGGGTATGCCCGCAACATCTTTATAAGCCTTTAACCGTACCCCTTCGTGGTTATATATAAACTCTCTGCCTGCACTATCTATTCTCATTATAACCCGGTAATAGGGCTTTGGAGGCAATAAAAAAGGCTACCCGATGAAGATTAGCCTGATAGTATTAAGTTGCTGAAGTGGACGCTAATACGTAGTATGTAACACCGCTTACTACTATTGGTATTTTGTTAGTTACCGTATTAGTTGATGAAGTGCTTACTGTCGTACCGGTACCTAACTTTAATACATTGGCGGTTAGCGTACCGCTTATGGTCGGGCTATTTGTCCAAGTTGGCGCTGTACCAGTACCATTTGAAACCAAAGTTGAACCTGTGGCTACAGCTGCTAACCTTGATAATGCAGTGGTACCAGAGGCAAATAATAAATCACCTACAGCAAATGTGTTTATACCTGTACCACCTTCTGATGCGGGGATGCTATCGCTGAACCCAATATTACCGTAAATAGTGTTGTTGGTTGCACCATTTAAGTTTAAACCAGATGTTATGTTACCAGATAGGTTATTATTTATTATCGTTGCACCACTAACTGATGCAGCTAATTGAATACCGTAGGTATAACCACTAAATGTATTATTAAAAATAGTTTGAACTGTACCGCTGATAACACTTAATCCAATCGATGTGTCTAAACCTACTGAATAATTATTTGCAATTAATGATACAGTACCACCACCATTGACTGTTATAAAAGATGTTTTGGTGTTTGGAAAAATACCCGTATTATTTATGATTTTTACGCCAGTACCTACCGTTTGGTTGATATTACAATCATAAAAAAGACAACCATCAATAGTGAAATTGGTTTGATAACTATTCTGCCAGTCAATTGCGTTCGCACGTTGGGAAATGAATTTACAGTTTTTTAAGACTGTATTATCTGCGATAATAGCCGAAGCCGGATTACCGCCATAAAATCCGTCCCAGCCTCCGACACAAGTTATATTCTCAAAAGTATTATTCTTAAAGGCTGTATTAGTATATATAGGATTTGCTCCTAATGCCATCAATGCGGCCCCGGTAGGTTGTACATTACCATAAATTATTCCGTCTACAAATCGGTTACCCATCATCGTAGTTGATGTACCTCCGCCTACTCCTTCCTCTACTATGTAACACCCATCATTATTAACCTCAATATTAAAATTTCTAAAAGTGCAATTTTGTGATCCGTTTTTGATAAGTAGTCCGGCACCCGCTTTGTATGCAGTTATGTTGGTACCCATACACTTGTTGGAATATCCGTTGAAACTAACTACGGCTGACTGACTGTTATCTGATGACCTGTAATCATTTGACCTATGGACATAACCATCAACTATAGCACCATTGGCGTTAAAAAATTCGATCCCGTTATTAAAAATACTCTCGCTTTCAATGTGCTTAATTTGTAACCCTTCCATTGAACAAGCATTTAAGTAGTAGCAGGTGTTTAATGAGGTACTTCGCATTACATCATTGAAATATAAATTCATCAATGATATATTTCTGAATCCATAATAGTTATAAACCCTGTTCGTATCCAGTGTAATCAAATTAACACCGTCATAAGTTTGTGTAGTATCAAGATGCTGTTGGTTGTTTACACCCAAGTTAAAAATGTGAACGTTATAACACCCGTTATAAATTTCTTTGTTTACGATGGTTGCAGCGTGTCCGGCTGCGGTAACACCACTTGCTGTATAGCCGGAAACCGCATAAGTTACACCAGATTGCAATTGTAAAATATCTTCATATTTATTAATTCCCTGTAAGGTTAAATTACTTCTTAAAAGAACTTGATTAGTGATCGTTTTACCTTTAGGAATTACGACCGTACCACCACCGTAATAGTAGGATACTGAATATGTTGAACCTGACGTATATGTACCAGTTACATCACCCCTTATTTTGCCTCGCCCGAAATCAATATATAAACCGGCATTCGAAGTAGTATCATTTGTAGTAAAACCATAGGTGTCTATTAAAGTGTTCGATAGCTGATACCAAGCCGAAGCTCTAAAATTTTTCATATAGCAAGTCCATCCGGTTAATTTAACCTCAAAAGTTAATGCGATACTTTTAATTTGTGTCCAGTCAAATGCTTGTGAACCAACATAAGAACCCATTAACCTCTTATCAAATGATACCGTTACAAATTGACTGTATAATCTTGTAGGTACAAATGTTCTAATGTAGGTAATTGTCGAATTAATATCAGTAAGCTTTAAAACACAACTCACCAATCTGTTATCGTAATTCGCTATTTGCAAATCAAAATCGAAACAGTCATACATACTTAAATCAGTCGTACCTGATAACGTTTCCTTAAAGCCTGAATAACCTGCATCGGTTGATGCTGAACTTCTGGTGTATAATAGGGAATTGGTACCTCCAGTATCATAAACTACTGTACTATTAGTGTCGTAAGCTACCCAGTTACCTAAAGTATTACCGCTATCAATCATCAACATTGATAAGATTATGTTTTCCGTATAACCACTGTATAATGTGTTGATGGTGGCATTTATATCATTGGAATAATTTGCAGCATAAACTGGTTGAACAGCTGCTACGTTATAAACCCCGTTCGGAACACCGGTTAACGGCAAATATTTACTATCGAACAAAGTGTCGCTTGATGTAATATGATATCCGGCTAACGTGGTTGAAGCAGATGCAGGGCTGAATCCTAAAGCACTGGTGATTTGATTTTCAGTAACACCGCTTGCATTTACAGATATGATAGCTGCCAAATCGGTAAATGCATTACCAACGATTGCCGGGGTAATAGCATACTTTTGATTTTGATTAGTTATTGAGGCGGTGATACCGCTTATGTATGAGTTTA
>Ga0302225_10001715_pt1 | contig 13691 bp, 10 predicted proteins | sample II_Palsa_E3_2_FD_193515 | JGI IMG/M metagenome (GOLD analysis project Ga0302225, IMG submission 193515) | Peat permafrost microbial communities from Stordalen Mire near Abisko, Sweden - II_Palsa_E3_2 | ecosystem: Environmental > Terrestrial > Soil > Palsa > Peat permafrost | place: Sweden...
GAGCGCGGCGAACCGGCGCGACGCGGTGACCTGGGCCTCCCGCGAGGAGGCACGAAGGCCGCGATTGGCAATCAGCATCAGGACCAGGCCGTCGAGGACGAAGTCGGCGCGCAGGCGGCCGGCCTCCTTGACGCGATCGACCAGGCCGGCGATCGCGCCCAGCAACTCACCAGTTCGAACCCAGAAAAGCTCTGCGTACTTCAGGCCCATGGCCGATGCTTCACTGAGGCGCTCGGCGGACTCACGGCCGCCTACACAATGCCGCAGCAGCCACAAAATCGCCGCGGGGGCCGCGCCCGGTCATCCGGGCGCCTCGCGGGCCGCGGTCATCAGGGCTTCGACCCCTGACCGCCAGGCCGCGTCGAGGTTCGCGTCGGCCGGGAAGCGGCCGTTCAGCTCGAGGATCGTCATCCCGTGGGCGAAGGCCCAGAAGGCTCGGGCGATGGCCGCGAGGACTCCGACTTCGGGCCGCAGCGCCTTCCATGTCCGCCGGTAGCCATAGGCTGATGCGCTCAGAGGGTATCCAGGGCGCCAAGCGCCGCGGCAAGCCCTGGCGCACCACCACGTCCAGCCCGGATGCCCACCGGCGTCCGGATCTCGTCAACCGCGACTTCACCGCCAGGCACCCGAACGAGCTTTGGGTAGCCGATTTCAGCTATCTGCGCTGCTGGGAGGGGCAGGTGTTCTTCAGCTTTGTCATCGACGTGTTCAGCCGCAAGGTCGTGGGCTGGCAGTTCGCCAGCCACATGCGCACCACGCTCGTCCTCGATGCACTACGGATGGCGCTCAGCACACGACAGCGAGTCGAGGAGGTCCGACTTATTCATCACTCCGACAGGGGCAGTCAATACGTCAGCGGGGACTACACCCAGACCCTCGCCGATCACGACGTCCTCGCGTCAGTCGGGAGCATCGGCGATGCCTACGACAATTCGATGGCTGAGAGCTTCGTCGACAGCTTCAAGACGGAGCTCATCATGGACCGGGTCTGGCGCACCCGCAGCCAGCTCGAGCTCGCGATCGTCGAGTACATCAGCTGGTTCAACGACAGCCGCCTCCATGAAAATCTCGACGACCGCCCGCCGCGAGAGATCGAAGAACTCTACGCTGCGAAAGACAGGGCAACAGCCGCCACAACATGAACAACAAAACCTACTAATCCAGCCCCCGTCAAACCCGGTCCGGCTCACCTGCTGAACTGCAACAGGCGGGGTTAGCAAGCTCGTCTACATCAAGGCCGTACTCATCGACGACGAGGCGCACAGCACTCTTCAATGCTGGCACCCGCCACCGGATCAGAAGGAACGCGTACACCTGACTCTCGATGCTCGCCGCCGGCGTGCTTTCCCTGCGCACATATCGCCCCGCCCAGGAATCGCTGAAAGGGTCCTCCCCGTCAAACTGGTCTCGAGTCGGGTCGAGGAGAACGTTGCTGCCCACCTCTACCCACGAATGTTCATTGCGATCATTCTCGAGGTCGTCGCCCCGCAAGTAATGACCACGTACATATTTGGATTGGTCGCCGGCCCGGCCGAGGTCGAGGGCCAGCAACGACGCCCCGAGCTGACGGCCCCTGTCCGGGATCACCAGCCTAGTCGCGCTGTGGGCGCGACGGAGAGCCGTTAGGAAGTCACCGAAGCTGGTGATGCGGCGAGGTTAGCATTCGAGCAGGACGACCTAATAGGGCGCCGTTCCGTTTTGGCTACCTAGAGACATGCCCTCTCCACACACTACCTTCCGGCGCCTCGCAACAACTAGCTTGCACCGGCGCAATGTCGGCTCAGATGCGACTCTCATGATCGAAGCTGCTAAGGCCTAGGCGCTTGCGACGACTCGCTCGCCGTGCCTCAAGCACAATTGTGCAACGACCCCAGGCCTTGGCTAGCAACGTCGGCAGCACTGTTGTGTACTCGAAGCTAGCGGCCGTCCTGATTAGCCAGGCTCCACCTGTTGCAAGCACGGCAACAACACCGACGCACGCCCAAGTCGGTATCCACACCAGCGCCGCCGCCCAGATGCTCACAGAGAGGCCCTGAGCGACGAGCAATGCCTGGCCGAGAGTGATTTGATGAGCACGTTCAGAAAGCAGCCACTCTCGTAGTCCCAATGTCCAGCTAGCGCCGACTGCCGCGACGATTGCGTCTGTGTTCAGTAGCTGTGCCGCCGCAAACACAGTTACAAGCGAGCCGAACCAGACGACGAGTGGATAAAGCACGGATCTGGTTAGCAGTCGCCCTGAGGCTACCGCCGGCAGAGTTATCGCAAATGCGTCTGGTCTCTGCTCGTCGAAAATGAGCGCCTGTCGCCAGCCGCCTGGCGAATGTGCGATGACGATAGTAGGCTCATCCAATTGATCCACACCGTTGTTGCTAGCAGTGTCCACCTTTGCGAGATCCCATAGCAAACGAATCTCAGGTCTCACGAGTACCACCACCGACGAGATCTCGCCACCGGTGAGGCGAAAACTCAGATCAAGGATCGAGGAGATGAACGGAAAGAACCGGACGCCATACTCGGCCCGCGAGACCCCTGGCCCTCCCCCCAGGCTAATGGTCTCCCCAGACTCGACCGGCTTTTGACCAAACACCCCCGTGACGTTGAGATCGAGTGCGTGGACCTCACCACTAGCAGAACTCGCGGCACTCTCGCTCGACACCCGAACTCCCGTGTCGATCTCGAAAATGTGCCCGTGCCCTAGCTCAAGCGCGAACTGATCCGTCGACTGGGCACGAAGATGCACTGTGCTTGATGAATAAATGTCGTGAACATCAACCGAAACTTGTACTGCCGCGCGCTGCACATCTACCGCATGGCTTCCTCAGTAAGGCCCTTGCGCACTGACTCGTCCTGAAACGGGATGGGATCACTCACATATTGAGAAACGATCTCGACCTCGCGGTCGGACGCTACTCCCTTCAGAGCGTAGATCTGTCGGTCTCTCAGGACAGCTAGGCTATGTAGCGGCACTCCAAACTCGGAGGCTCGCTCATTCGCATTGTTGCCTCGATCAACGAGAACCGCGACGCCTTCTATCGTGATTTCGTCGATTCCCCGTCGCTCAAGCTCTAGCGACAACTGCCGCATAGCGATTTCCTTAGAGTCAAAATGAGAGACAACATCATCGAAGACGACGATCCGTTGACCGGGAGCAAAGGCACCCTCCACGAGCGAATGTCCGCCATATCTATGAACCTCGCGCGTCAGATCATCTAGCGAGCGTACGTTTGGCAGCTTGCGATTGAAACCCATCGGCATCCCAAGCTTGTAGCCGATCGCGGCCGCGAGTGGTATGCCGGTCGCGGCGAGCCCGACGATGTAGTTGGCGTCTGGTAGCTCGTTCTCGATCAGCTCACTACCTGCATCTACAAGGAAGCGGAATAGCTCAGGGTCTGATGGAGCGTTGCGCATCATCACGTAGAAGGGACTCCAGCGGCCGGAGACGATCTCCCAACCCTCGGGCTTATCACGAAGCCACGTCCGGATCGTGCCGGTTTCGTAAAGGCGCCGTACGAGCTCGTCCGCCAGCTCGGTCTTTCGGTCGTCCCAGGACATGGGCAGAGCCTAATTGATCGGTCCGACGGTCGTCGGGCGGCCCCGCCGACTCGCCCGACGCCGTACCGAGGCGCGAGCCCAAACGCAGGGAAGTGCGTCGCTTATTGCTCCGGTATCATGGAGGCTGCATGACGGCACTGGACGACGAGCTGATTCGGTTGAGAGACGGTGGCCTCGGCGATTTCCCGCCGGAAGGCCTTCCGGCGTTTCGAGATCGATGCGTAGACCTAGGCGAGAACCTCGATGTGGCCTGGCCCTTCGTGCTCGCATCAGCGATTGAGGATCTGTCGGGCTGCTGGGAGGATCTCGACCACGAATCTGGCCAAGGTGTTCCGACCGCCTTCGTCGACCGGCTGGACTCCGCAATCCGAGGTCCTCTAGACGCCATCTTGGCTTCCCCGAACTCCTCCACACGGTTGGCTCGCTGCCGTGATCTTCGTGCCGCCGTCCGTGCAGCGCTTACCGTCGCCGACCAGATTTAGCGCGCCGTGCTTCCCGAGAGCGAGAACGAGCGTCTCTCTCGGGTGGGTCCTGACTCGCCAGCAGGACAGCTTCTCAGAGAGTACTGGCACCCGATCTGCCCATCGGCGCAACTCGCTGAGCCTGGGGCTGTATTCGAGTTCGAACTCCTCGGGGAGCGCCTTGTCGCCTACCGGAGCGCGGAAGGCGATGTCGGCGTCGTGCCAGAGCGTTGTCCGCACCGAGGTGCCTCGCTGGCGTACGGTTACGTCGAGCCAACCGGGCTACGCTGCGCTTACCACGGGTGGATGTTCGACCGCTCTGGCAGATGCATCGACCGTCCGTTTGAGACTGCTGCGCCGACCCCAGCGTGCCACCTTCCGCCATACAGCGCGCGTGAGGAGGCAGGTCTAATCTTCGTCTCAATGCGGGCGGCAGGGCCTCCCCCCTTCCCTCTTTGGGACATACTCGCACGGACGGATGGCGGCTTCCGGATCGACCTTCAGGCTGACGTGACGTGCAACTGGCTACAGGTGCAAGAGAATGCCGCCGATGTAACACATACGTTTTATCTGCACTCGCGGGCGTTCGCCTCACGCGGCCTCGACGACCCGAGCGGCTTCTCTGCGCCACTGCTTGAGTTCGGATTTCAACCGTTTCCTTTTGGCATCGTAAAGTCGTGGACATATGAGGGTCCGAACGACGTTTCGCTTGAGGGATGGGGAAACCTTCTCGTGTTCCCGACGATGCTCCGAATTGAAACGGAGATGCACTGGCGTGTGCCGATCAACGACACCACGACCCGTATCCTTATCCTAGCCTTCGACCCTGGAGGCCAAGGCATATCAACAAGAGCGCTACCGAGCCGATACGACACAGACGGTCATTACACAATGACGGACTTCTACAGCCAGGACGCGATGGCGTGGGAGACACAAGGCCCGATCGCGAGCCGATCACACGAGACACTTGGCGCGTCCGACGTTGGCATCGTGATGTACCGCGACATGCTGAGCGAAGCCATCAAGAGCTTTGAGCATGGCGATCAACCACCCGCTAGAAATGACTCCGGCGTAATCGATCTCCGCGCATGGATGAACGGCTATCTGCCAATGAGCGCCCCCGCCGACCCAACACCCACGGATCGGCTTGCCCGTGATAGTGTCTTCGACCATCGGCACCGCTCCTACCGCGTGCCACCACAAGAGAAAGCGAAAGCCGAGTCTCTTTAACAACGGCCCCCGAATCCAAGTCTTTACCTATGGCTAGGAAGACGAAAGCATCGTGCAATCGCTAACAGCCTTCCGTAAGAGCCTACTGAGTGAAATGCCCGACAATCCTCTCGGCATTGTCGCATCGCCGGTACGTGGGTACGTCTGGCCAACCTTTCGCTGCTCGATCGGATGTGCCCACTGCAATTTCAGCTCCTTGCCGAGGCTGGAGCGAGGCCAGCGCGAGACTATTGACCCGGTGCAAATTGCTGACTGGCTAGCTGAGGCCAAGGCTCGGACGCTCATTCTGTGCGGCGGCGGCGAGCCACTCGACGAGCCTGAGTTCTGCGAGCGCGCCATACGTCGTGCCGGAGAACATTCTCTAAATGTTGGCATCTACACCAGCGGCGTCTCTCTCAGCAGACCCCAGGCGGTAGAGGACTACGTCGAAACGTGGCGCGCTGCCCTGGGCTCAAGCCACGCATGGTTCGCGCTGCGCCTCAGTATCGACACTTTCCACGCCGAACGCATCGGCATCGCACATCTGGCCGAATGGATTACAGTGGTGCGCCGACTCGCCCCTGACTGGCGGCTCTCACTTCGCGGACTGAGTCTCGATGGTGACATGAGTGTAAGCGAACTGGCTGGGGAGCTAGGCGCCGATCTCGTGCCACAGGGCAAAAGATCTGTACGGCTAAATCTCAAAGATGGAACCGGAATCACAGTCGAGCGAACCGGCTTTGTCCTTGATGGCCGTGCAAGCCTAGAGCAACTCGCTCGCCGTGGCCTTCGCATCCCAGCCGCGCAAGGCGAAAGCCTGGCATCATGGACCCGGCTGGTCGGTCGGACTCGACGCATTGGCCGGCCGCTTTCACGACGCTTGCCGGTCGCAAAGACCCGTGTAGATCTTGAGATTCACTCTGACAGTGCGGTCCACGTCCTGGAGTCTCAAGCATTTGACCTCCGCTTGAGCAGCAGGTCACATACTTGGCGGGAGATGACCGACCTCTACTACCGTGACCCGTTGATCCATGCCGTCGTGATTGCTGGGTTGGCGCTTGTGGCTCAGTGTTTGAGAGAAGCAATCGAGTCCGGGGTCGCCGACAGGGGGACCGTGCCCTTCTCGATCGAGCAGATTCGCGATCCAGCCCTGCTCGATCGAGTAACGGCGATGGTTGTCATGGCGCTCGAGACAGTGGTGCCTTACCCCAGCGAGGTCAGTGCGCGGGCGGCCGCCTTTCTCTGTGCTTGAACGTACGTTGCTCAGGCTTGCTCGCCACGGGCCCCGCCTCCGGCTGTTCGCTGGTGGTAGACAACATCAAGGCGGGCGCACGGAAGCCGACTGGACACCTTGACCGCGATAATCCGCCCCCACGAAGCACTACCCTCAAGCGGAGTAGCTGTGATCTATCTGGCCGGTCCGGCGCCACGGGAGACGGATAAGTTGCCGTGGCATCCGGAGGCTATCAACGCTCTGCACGCGCAGGGGTTTGAAGGTGCTGTCATCGTGCCGCAATCTTTGAATGAGAGAGCGACATTGGAGGCTGATGAGCAGCAACTCTCGTGGGAGTTTCAGGCGCAGTGCCGTGCAAATGTCTTGCTGTTTTGGGTGCCGCGCAACCCAATTGACATGCTGGGCCTAACCACCAATCTAGAGTGGGGTATGTGGTACAGCACTGGAAAGGTGGTCATTGGCATCCCTCCCGAGGCAACAATGACGCTTCCGATGCGTCACGCTGCACATCGTGCCGGCATAAAGGTCTGTGACACGCTGGATGGCACAGTCCGACGCGCGCTTCAGGCCCTGGCCAGTCCCAACACACGGTGATACGTGATCCACTCGCGGTGCCCACTCAGGGCCTTGCCAAAAGCGGCGAGTGGTCCTAATAGTGCTTTGGTAGGTTTTTGGTAGGAGTTTGTGGTGGTCGCGGCGAATCCTTCTGGCGTTGATTGTTCGACGCGGGGAGGTCATGATGGCGGCTGTGGCGGTAGCGGATTCGTCGGTAGAGGTGGATCGTCCCTTGGCGGTGGCCGAGCGGCTGGAGGCGTTCGGGGTCGAGGTGTTGGCCGAGGCGGTGAACCGGCCGGTGCAGCTGGTGAATGGCGGGGTGTATTTGCGGGGACTGGTCGAGCAGGGGCCGCGTAAGTCGCTTGAGCCGATGGTCGCCCGGTTGGGCGAGGATGCTGACTATGAGAGCTTGCAGAATTTTCTTGCGGTGAGCTCGTGGGATCCGGCGCTGCTGGTGCGTGCGGTCGCTGAGCGGGTCGTGCCGGCGATCGGTGTGCAGGCGTGGGTGTTGGATGACACGGGGTTCCCGAAGGACGGAAAGCACTCGCCCGGCGTCAAGCGCCAGTACACCGGGACGCTGGGGAAGATCGGCAACTGCCAGATCGGTGTCTCGGTGCACGCCGTCGGCGAGCGAGGGACGGTGCCGTTGGGGTGGGCGCTATACCTGCCCGAGGAGTGGTGCGAGGACCCTGAGCGCCGCCGAAGGGCAAAGATCCCCGCGGACGTTCGGTTTCAGACCAAGCCCGAGCTCGGGGTCGATCTGATCGAGCAAGCCGCGGGATGGGATATCGCCAAGGCGCCGGTGCTCGGCGACCAGGCCTATGGCGATAACACCGTGCTGCGGGAACGCCTGCACGACTCAGATCTCCAGTATGTCCTGTCTGTCGGCGCGGACACAAAGGTGTTCACTTCCGAGACGACTTTCACCGTCCCGGAGCATCAGGGCGGCGCAGGCCCCCCGTATAGCCGGCCGCGTCCCGACCGAGAGCCTGTCGCGATCGCGCAGCTGATCGCCGACCTCCCACCAGAGGAGTTCCAGACCGTCACATTCCGCGACGGGCCCAACGGCAAGCCGGTCACCTCGCGCTTCTGCTTTCTGCGGGTCAGGGCCGCCAACCGCGCCAAGAAGCGCACACCGTGGCCGCCACGCGAGGAGTGGCTGACCTGCGAGTGGCCCGACGGGCATGATCAGCCGAGTGACTACTGGATCTCAAACCTCCCCGAGGAGACCGAGCCCGAGCAGCTCGCGCGCCTCGCCCGGCTGCGCTGGAAGATCGAGCTCGACTACAAACAACTCAAGGGCGAGCTCGGCCTGGACCACTACGAGGGACGCTCCTACCTCGGCTGGCATCACCACACCGCGCTCGTCACCGCCGCACACGGCTTCCTGACCCTGGAGCGGCAGAACCCAAATCACCCGCGGCCGGCCTGACCCTCCCCCAGGCAGTCCTCCTGCTCCAGCCCCTATTCAAGTGCTGGACCGGCCGCTGCACCACCTGCCAACAAACGATCACCCTCAACAATCTACCCCTCCACCAACCACCACGAAAAGAGTAAACGAGCTACCAAAGCACTACTAGCCTCCTATGACCGCGAGCCCCGGCGCTACACATACGAACCCGACTACGACGACCGCGCCGCCCAAGCCAACGCCAAACGCTACGCGGAGCACCAACAGGCTCAGGCCAAGCGGCGGCGCGAAGAAGCCGAAGCCCGCAACACCCAACAACGCGACGCTGAAAAACGAACCGCCGAACGCGAGGCGCTGACCCTCAAGGCCCGACAGGAGCGCCAGGAGCGAGCGGCCCGCGAGCGAACAGAGCGCCAACAACGTGAAAGCCACGAGCGAACAGAACGCCAGGACCGAGCGGACCGCGCCAAACAACAACAGAACGACCTGTTCATGACCTGGGACGAACGTGCGGAGGAGGACCTTCTCGAGTGATCAGGCGCCTGCCCTTCCACTCGCTCTCTCCTCGCCAACCGGGAACGCGCATCCGCAGCCAAGTCAGAACTGAGACAGCCGTTCAGTCCAAGCGCCGACCACGCTTTCCCAACCCAGTGCGGTCACCGGTTAGGCCCCTCAACTATCCGCCGTTGCCGACAGACACACCTCGCGGCTAGCTCACCAGCGTTGCAACCGCAACTTGGTCAGCGGCGGCCCGAGGCAGGGCATAGATTTTGCGGTCGTGGCCAGTTCCAATCTACCTGGAGCCCGCGAGTCCTCGGCGGGCGATGAGTTCCATGTCTTGTGGGCGGTGCGGCGCATGCTGGCGCTTCTGGATCCCGCGAGCGGGCTGGAGCGGGTCGTCATGGAGGACCTCACGCCGATCCCGCCCAAGGGGGTTGACCCAGAGTTGCTGCTCGGGGTCGACCTGACCGAGTTCTACGGCGGGATCGACCTCGCGAGCGCGGAGCGGGTCGTGGTATCTCAGCTCAAGTACAGCCATCGGCATCCCGAGCGCTCATGGACGGGGGCGCGGCTGGCAAGGGCCGGCTCGCGTGGACAGAAGGGTGTTATCGCCCGGCTGGCCGACGTCTACGCCGGTGCGAGGCAGATCGCCACGCGCGAGGACCTCCTTTCGCGGCTTGAGATCCGAGTGGTGAGCAACATGCCGTGCAGCGCAACTCTCGCCACAGCGATCGCGGCTGCGAAACGGTGGCTCGCGGAGCGTCCGCAGCCGGCGCGTCGCGCTGACCTGCTCGCTGCTGTTGGCTCCACCTCGCGAGCGGAGATCGAGCGCTTGTCGAAGGCGAGCGGACTGGCGAGTCTCGCATTCACCGATTTCCTGCGTGTCCTTGACGTGAGCTACATGGGCGTCGATGGGCGCGCCGAGCAGGAGCTCGCGATCACGCGGATCCTCGCAGAGCACGTCCTCGACGACCTGCGATACGCGTCGCTCGCACTCGCCGACCTAGTCCGCAAGCGGGGAGGCCCCGACGGCGCGGGGAGCCCGATAGAGCAGGCCGATCTACTCGCCGCGCTCGAGGTCTATTCAGAGAGCCAGCTGTTTCCCGCGCCACCGCGCCTCACTCGCCCAGCGCACCGCTTGCGGACACCGGACGCAGCGCGCATAGTCGCCGCCCTCGATGCGGCACCGGATCGGCGTGTCCTTGCGCACGGATCAGCGGGCGTAGGCAAGACGACCACCGTCCTGGCGCTCGAGGAAGAGCTGCCGGAGGGCTCGGTCGTCTTGACCTACGACTGCTTCGGCGCCAGCGACTATGAGAATCCAGGCGCCGCCCGCCATGAAGCGCTGCGCTTCGGGCTTCAGCTCTGCAATGAACTGGCGGTTCGCTGCCGGCTACCGATGCTGATCCGCGCGCCGCGGTCGGCACACGACCTCTGGCGCGAGCTGGAACACCGGCTGCTCGCAGCCGGCCGGCTACTGCAGGAGCAAGGTGCCCGTCTGCTGATGGTCGTTGACGCAGCCGATAACAGCGCATGGGCCGGAAAGCGCTTCGGCGAAGAGACATTTCTCCGCTACCTCTGGGCGCAGCCGATCCCGCCGGGCACGGGTCTTATCGTCACATGCCGAACCGGCCGCCGCGACAGCGTCGCGCCGCCGGACGGGATCGCCCAGGTCGAGTTGCTCGGATTTGATGAGGCTGCATCGGCTGCGTACCTGCGCACCCGTTTCCCCGAGGCCACGCAGGAGCAGGCGCGCGCTTTTCACGAGCGCAGCCGCGGGAATCCGCGTGTGCAGTTCTATGTCCTCTTCCAGGAGCGTGCGGACGGGGCCGTCGACCTCGACGAGGCCATTGAGCAGGCGCAGACCACGCCGAAGGACATCTTTCGGAGCCTGCTCGACGCGGCGGTCGTGCACGCCCCGGCCGAAGGGGAAGCGCGGGAGCGCCTCGCGGAGCTCGTCTGCTTGACGAAGCCGCTGACAAGCGATCGGTTCCGCTCCGTCTCCGGCCTCGCGGCCGACCGCGTACGCGACTTCTGCAAGAGCCTCGAGCCTGGCGTAGTGATGGAGGGGGATGTGATCGCGTTCCGCGACGAGGACTTCGCGAACTTCCTGCGCAAGAGGGTTGGCCAGGCCGAGGAAGTCGCGGCGCACTGCCGCCTCGCCGACCTCTTCCTCGAACAGCAAGCAGACCCCTATGCGGCACTCGTGGTCGCCGAGCACCTACACAATGCAGGTAGGGGAGGAGACCTCATTGCGTTGGCGCTTGAGTCGGGGGCACCTGAAGCAATCGGTGATCCACTCGCGCGCCAGCACGCTTACCGGCGGCGACTGACCCTTGCCCTCAGACATGCAGCCGAGGAGGACCAGCGCACAGCCGCCTGTCGGCTGGTCGTGCTCGCGGGTGAGGCTGCCCGCCAGAACCGGGCGGTTGCCGAGATCCTTCGCCGGCGCCCGGATCTCGGGATGCGCTACGGCGACCCCGAGGCGGTCATGCGTGTGTACACGGAGGCCGAGAACCTGGCGTGGCAGGGGCCGGTCCACATGCAGCTCGCGGCCCTGTTCGCCCGCGCCGGCGAGCACGAGCGCGCGAGCATCGAGGGGCGTCAAGCAGACGCATGGCTGCTGCGCTGGACGGAGGAGGAGCATCGTTGGGACATCGAGCCAGATGATGTGGCTGCATACGCGGAGGCGTTCTTCCACGTGTACGGACCCGATGAAGCCGCGGCGCAGCTACAGCGATGGAGGCCGGGGAGCTTCGCGATGAACGCCGCCGTCGCGCTGGTCCGCCGCCTCGCACTGAGTGTTCCCGGCGAGCAACTCGGCGCGCTAATCGCCGGACGGGACCTCCCCGCGACGCTTCGCGCTCGCCTGCTAGCGGCAACCTTCGGCGCCGGAGCGCTGCCGGCGGTCGAGCACGTCGCCACCGTCGCCGAGCACCTCGTCACGCAGGCGCCCGAGCTTGCGCCGGAGGATGGCTGGTGGGTCGCGAGCTTCGCTGAGCTCTCGGCGAGAGTCGGCTTGGGCTCGGACCGCACGCTCGAGCTCATCAACACGCTCAATCTGCCCCGACCGCGCTCTGCGCCTCACCGTCACCAGCAACTCGGCCGCTTCCGCGACGTGCTGCGCATGGCCGCTCTGCGCGCGACGTACTCGGAATCCGAGCTCGAACTCGACGAGATGATGCCCGCGAGCGTCACTGAGCAGGCAGACGACCCGCGTCTGCGCTCCGATGTGGAATCGGAGCAACGAGCCATGAAAGAAAATGTCGGCCGCTACATTCCGGTCTTCACAAGCCGCGCCCGCGCGCTGGTGCGCCACCCGCCGGTGGGCGACCTGCGCGCAGAGTTTGGTGAGACGATCGAAAAATGGCTACGTGCGATCGACAGCCCGCGCGAACCTGATCTCGGCCATCGAATGTGGCTCGCCGCTTTCACCGATGCATTGCTCGCGAGCAAGGAAACCGACATCGAGCTGATCCGCGACGCCGCGGCAGGCGCCGCGGCGACTGCGGGGGTCGGCGAGCGCGCATGCATGATGACAATCGCGCGGCGGCTCGTGCACGACGAGCGCTATCGCGACGAGGGCCTACGCGTTCTCGATGTCGCGGCTGCACTGGCCGAACAGCAGGAGCTGCCCGCGAGTGAGCAGGCCGATGCGCTGCTGAGCGCATGCGCGATCACGGATCCGGTCGACCCCGAGCAGGCCACGGATCTGCACGCGCGCGCCGTGCGCGCGGCCGAGGGCATGGACGACGAAGGCATCGGGCGTCTTGAGATGCACGCCCGGGTCGCCTCGCAGCTCACCGGCACTGATGCGGCGGCCGAGCTCGCCTGGCAAACAGGTCAGACCCTCGTCGCGCACCGCCGGCGTGTGAGCGACGAGGAACACCTCCCGTGGCACGACACGCTGCGAGCAATCACGCTTCTGCATCCACCTACAGGCCTGGTGCTCGTGGCGCGCTGGGAGGACGAAGGGCACTTGGCACTTGCCAGCTCGGTTCACGCGGCGGTGCCGGCGCTCGCAGAGTCCGGCTTCCTCACGCCGGCTCAGGCCTTGGCGCTCCAGGTCCTCGCTGGCGAGGAGGCCAACCCGGTACCGGCGGCGACGGCGATCCTCGAGCGGATGCCCCCGGGACCCGCGCGCGTCTCGGCGCTCTCTGAGCTCAGCATGCGTATCCGGCGAGATCTGCTTCCCGACACCAGGGCGTCGGCAGCCCACTCGCTCCATGAGTGGGCCGGCGCACACGGGCTTGCAGACATCGATGCGGTGCGCGCACTGGAACCGCTACTCGAAAGCGCCGCGGAGCCGACGGGCTCCCGCCCGTGGATGAGCTCGACGACAAGCGGCCACGACGAGCGCGAGCGAGCGACGAAGAAGATCGTCCGTCGCGCCGGAAAGGGCGACCCAACGCGGGTGCTCAGCGACCTGCAGGAACTGGCCGAGCTATCCGGTAGGGACCGCATATCCGACTACCTCGACGCCGTCGCCGGCGCGGTCATCCCCTCGCGCCGCGGCGAGTTGGCGGACACACTCGCCGCGCTGCCGGCCACCGGCACGCTCGCTGACCTTCACGTGAAGAGGATCCTCGATGCGCTAATGCTCATGTGTTCGACATGGCAGGGCTCGAGCGCGGTGCGCAAACGCTGCGTGGCGGCCATCGAACAAGTGGTCGAGGAGCAATTCGAGTCGATGACGCGTTACCGCGGGCAGGCCGCTACCACGGTCGCGAAGGTCTTGGCGGTCGACTCCCTTGCGGATCCTGCGGCG
>Ga0302225_10001722_pt1 | contig 13653 bp, 10 predicted proteins | sample II_Palsa_E3_2_FD_193515 | JGI IMG/M metagenome (GOLD analysis project Ga0302225, IMG submission 193515) | Peat permafrost microbial communities from Stordalen Mire near Abisko, Sweden - II_Palsa_E3_2 | ecosystem: Environmental > Terrestrial > Soil > Palsa > Peat permafrost | place: Sweden...
AGTCAATCAAAAAGATGTCAAACATCGATAAATTGACTAAAGACGGTACTTACAGCAACCTTTCTAAAAAAGAAAGACTGATGATACAGCGTGAGCGTATTAAATTAGAAACTTTGTTAGGTGGTATTTCGGATCTTAACCGTTTACCTGCTGCATTGTTCCTGATCGACGTTAAAAAAGAACACATCGCAGTATCTGAAGCATTAAAGTTAAATATCCCAACCTTTGCAATGGTTGATACTAACTCTGATCCTTCAAACATCGATTTCCCTATCCCGGCTAATGATGACGCTACCAAATCAATTTCATTGATCACCGGTATCATTATCAAAGCTATTGAAGAAGGTTTAGATGAGCGTAAACGTGAGAAAGATGACGAAGCTGAAAAAGAAGCAGCAGCAGCGAAAGCTAAAGCTGATGCTCCGGAATCAATAACGCCAGACAGATCAGAAGGTGGTAAAAGAAGCCGTAAAGCTACAACTGCTGAAGTTGCAGAAGCTGCTGCTGAAACCGGTACCGAACCAGCTGAGAACGAATAATAAAATTTAGTTTAAAGGTTGTACGTTGTGTGTTGTAGGATTTTTTCTTATCGCCATCAACATACAACCTTTAACTTTGTTAAATAATAACCAATAACAAAAGGAAAAACAATGTCTACAGTACAAATATCTGCATCTGATGTAAATAAACTGCGCCAACAAACTGGTGCGGGCATGATGGATTGCAAAAAGGCTTTAACTGAAACTAATGGCGATTTTGAAGCTGCTATTGATTTTTTAAGAAAAAAAGGCGCTAAAGTTGCTGCAAGCCGTCAGGACCGTGAATCAAACGAAGGTGTTGTTATAGCACGTACATCTGAAGATGGTAAACGCGGTGTGATCATTGAGCTTAACTGCGAAACTGATTTCGTTGCTAAAAACGCTGAATTTATTGCTTTTGCTAACGCGATTGCAAACGAAGCTGTTACCAACAACCCGGCTTCTATCGAAGCATTAACTGAATTATCAATTGATACCGAAGTTAACCGTGTTACTATTGCTGAGGCTATCATTAGCCGCACAGGTACAATCGGCGAAAAAATCGGTGTATCTAAATATGAAGTTATCGAAGGCGAAAAAGTTGTTGCTTACATCCACGGTAACTACCGTTTAGGTGTATTAGTTGCATTGAGTGCTAACGCTGCCGGTGTTGATGAAGCTGGTAAAGATGTTGCGATGCAAATTGCAGCAATGAACCCTGTTGCTTTAGATAAAGATGGTGTTGATGCTTCAGTTATCGAGCGTGAGCTTGAAATTGCTAAAGATCAAATACGTGCAGAAGGTAAACCAGAAGAAATGGTTGAAAAAATCGCTGCAGGTAAATTAAACAAATTTTACAAAGACTCAACTTTACTAAACCAGGAGTTTGTAAAGGACTCATCTAAAACCGTTGCTCAATTCCTGGGCACTGTTGATAAGGGGCTAACAGTAACCGCCTTTAAGCGGGTAGCTTTAGGAGCTTAAATATATTATCCCCCTCGTTTATTAACGAGGGGGATTTTTTTTGACCAGCCCTACCCAACCCTCCCCGGAAGGGAGGGCCTAATAAGGAAAATGTAAAATACGCTTTCCAAAAAGTCTCCCCTTCCGGGGGAGATTTAGAGGGGGCTGATGCCCAATATGATAACTGCCTACCATAACCTCCAGCTCATTTCTGATGGCTTTATAGCCAGGGGCAAAGCCATTTTAGTTGATGGCGATAAGATCATCGATGTGATTGATGACTCAGCAATTCCAAATAATGTTAATGTTATTGACCTTAACGGTGCAAACGTTGCCCCGGGATTGATCGATCTGCAAATTTATGGCAGTGGAGGCAAGTTGTTTGCCGGTACGCCTGAAGTTGCCGCACTGGAACAAATGGAAAGCGATCTGTTAAATCAAGGCACTACAGGTTTTTTCGCTACGATAGCTACTAATAGCGATGCAATTGTTGAGCAAGGCATCGAATCGGCTAAGATCTATCGCGAAAAAGCAAAAGGCAATTTCTTAGGTCTGCATTTAGAGGGGCCGTTTTTAAATCCGGCGAAAAAGGGTGCGCATCCTGAACAATACATCAAGAAAGCCACATTAGAATTAGTGCAGCGCTGGATTGAATCTGCCGATGGCGTTATCAAGATGATGACTATTGCGCCTGAACTGCAAGATGCCGATGTGGTGAATTATTTGAATGATCACGGGGTGATTTTATCGTCTGGCCATAGCAATGCTACCTATCAACAAGGCAAAACGTTTTTAAATAATCCCATAAAAGCGGTTACGCATTTATTTAATGCCATGCCGCAAATGCATCACCGCGAGCCGGGGTACATTCCTGCTATTTTTGAAGAAAAGCCTTACGCCAGCATTGTTGCCGATGGCATCCATGTTGATTTCGCGATGATCCGTTTAGCAAAGCGAGAACTGGGAGATAAGTTATTTTTTATTACCGATGCTGTTACCGCAACTGATAAAGGCGCTTATCCGCACCAATTTAAAGGCGACCGTTATACCATGCCCAACGGTACACTGTCTGGCTCAAGCCTTACCATGTTAAAGTGTGTGCAAAATGGTGTAGAGCAAGTTGGCATTGGTTTGGCCGAGGCTATTAACATGGCATCATTATACCCGGCACAGCTGGCATCATTATCATCTAACGGAAAAATTGCCGCAGGTTTTAATGCTGATATGGTTATCTTTAATAGTGCTTTCGAAATACAAGCCACTGTGTTTAAAGGTAATTACTTAACAAAGTAGATATATAATTTTAACATCAATTTTATTTGTATAATTTTGACAAACTCTCCTCATGCAATATAAAAGAATCCTACTAAAACTTAGCGGCGAATCCCTTATGGGCGACAGGCAATATGGTATTGATAATAACCAGGTATTGCAATACGCGAAAGACATTAAAAGTGTATTTGACGAAGGCATCGAGATTGCCGTTGTTGTAGGTGGCGGTAACATCTTCAGAGGTTTAAGTGCCGAAAAATCAGGAATGGAACGCGCCCAGGCAGATTATATGGGTATGCTTGCCACCGTTATTAACTGTATGGCGCTGCAAAATGCTTTAGAAAGTATTGGTGTTGAAACGCGTTTGCAATCAGCCATAAAAATGGAGCAGATTTGCGAGCCGTACATTCGCCGCCGTGCAATGCACCATTTAGAGGAAAATAAAATCGTGATTTTTGGTGCCGGTACCGGTAACCCATATTTTACTACAGATACTGCCGCATCCCTGCGTGCTATCGAAATAAAAGCCGACGTTGTACTAAAAGGAACCCGTGTTGATGGTATCTATACCGCCGACCCGGAGAAAGATCCTTCAGCAACGCGTTATGATGAAATTTCTTTCCAGGAAGTTTATGACAAAGGCCTAAACGTGATGGATATGACCGCCATCACCCTTTGCCAGGAAAATAATCTGCCTATCATCGTTTTTGATATGAATAAGGAAGGTAACTTTATGAAGATCGCTAAAGGCGAAGCGATCGGCACACTGGTAAAGTAAGCAACAATCAATTCTTCAATCAGCATAATTTATCATTGCCCCGGCTTTTATGTCGGGGTTAAATAAATTCCTTTTTTGGCTAAAGCCGACCTTCACTTGTATATTTCCCCCTGCTAAAGCGGCAGGCTATTATGCCTAATCAGATTACTATAAATCAATAATTTCTATTTTAAAAAACTCCATTCAGGATAATTACGTAAAATAATTTACAAGCATTATCCTGATATGAAAGCATTATGTATAGCCCTGGTTGTTTTTTTTAGCACATCAACGGGTATATCAAACAAACCAATTGAGAAATTGGATATTCACCGCTTTGCGGGTAAATGGTATTCTTTATATTCGATACCTACCATGTTTGACAAAGGCTCCCGTGAAACTACCGCTACCTATACGCTAAATAGTGATGGGTACTACAATGTGTTAACCGAAGCCAAAAAAGATGGCGATAATGATATCCACACCTATAATTCAAAATTATATCCCGGTAAAAACGGTGAATTAAAAGCACAATTTGTTTGGCCTTTTAAAGTTGATTATTGGGTAATTGATATTGCCGACGATTACTCCTACATGGTTGTTGGTCACCCCGATCATAAATTTCTGTTTATTATGAGCCGCAAACCAACCATGGATAAAAAGCTGCATGACGAATTGGTAGAGAAATGTAAGGAAATGGGTTACCCGGTTGAGAAGCTGACCTCGCAGCGGGGATAATTAATATAACTACAATGACGTGCTAAAGTAATTCCTTCTTCTTCAAAACAATTCTTCCCATATCTCCTTTTACAGTTGTGATTTGATAACCCTAAAATCATACTTTTTACTATTTTTGTCAAAAATCTATATCGATGAGCGAACTCATTAAAAAACAGGTGACTGAAACAAAGGCTTTAATGGATAAAGCCATTGACCATTGCGAAAACGAATTGCAAAAAATACGTGCCGGCAAAGCTAACCCTGCTATGCTGGATGATGTTTATGTTGATTACTATGGCACTGCTACGCCGCTAAGCCAAATAGGCAACGTAAATACGCCCGATGCGCGCACCATTGTGGTGCAGCCGTGGGAGAAAAACATGTTAGGCCCGATTGAAAAAGCAATTATGGAGGCTAATTTAGGTTTAAATCCACAAAATGATGGCGTAATCATTCGCCTTAATGTACCTCCTTTAACCGAAGAACGTCGTCGTGATTTAGTGAAAAGGGCTAAAGGTGAGGCTGAAACTGGCAAAATCGCTATCCGTAACCTGCGCAAGGATGCGAATGAGAAAATAAAGAAATTAAAAACCGAAGGCGTTTCTGAAGATGAAATGAAAGTGGGTGAGGCTGAGATACAAAAGTTAACCGATGCGTATATTATTAAAGTTGATCAGCACTCCGAAGCTAAGGAAAAAGACATCATGACGGTATAAATTACCAACCTAATGTCAAATTAAAGGGAATGAGCTACTTAGCCATTCCCTTTTTTTATTTTTGCGGCACGCATGAAAATACTCTTATTATATCTTAAAAAACACCGCTGGATTGTAACTTTTGCATTATTATTTGCAGCCTTCAACATCGGTTTCTCATTACTTGACCCATATATTTCAGGTCGAATATTCGACGAGGTAATCAACAAGCATAGTAACCTTGATTACCATACCTACCTTTTTAGGGCATTAAAATTAGTTGGCTTGGCTATTTGCGTTGCCATGGTATCACGTATAGCAAAAAATTTCCAAGATTATTTTACCAATATCATCACCCAAAAAACCGGTGCCGAAATGTATGCCGATGGCTTAAAGCGTTCGCTTGAATTGCCTTACCAGGTTTTTGAAGACCAGCGCAGCGGCGAAACTTTAGGCATCCTGCAAAAAGTACGTTTGGATTGCGAAGCATTCATCACTTCGTTTATAAGCGTGTTGTTTGTAAGTATTACCGGTATGACCTTTGTTATCGTATACTCGCTTTTTGTGAGTTATAAAGTAACCTTAGTTTATGTTGCAGCTATTCCTATTATCACGTTTGTGAGCGTTGCGCTAAGCCGCAGGATTAAAAAAATTCAACGCAGTATCCTCTCTGAAACTACAGCATTAGCCGGTTCAACAACTGAATCATTAAGAAATATCGAGCTGGTAAAAAGCTTGGGTTTGGTTAAACAGGAGATCAACCGCTTAAATAAAACTACTTATAAAATATTAGGCCTCGAGCTTAAAAAAGTGAAGTATGTGCGTAGTATGAGCTTTGCACAAGGTACTACAGTTAACTTTGTGAGGAGTACAATGATTGTGGTGTTGTTATTGCTGATCTTTGGACAAACAATAACTCCCGGACAATATATTAGCTTATTGTTCTATTCCTTCTTCCTATTTAACCCTTTACAGGAGCTTGGAAACGTTATCGTAGCTTGGCGCGAGGCAGAAGTTTCATTAGGAAATTTCCAGAAGATATTAGAAACACCTATTGATCCAAAACCGGAAAAACCTGTTTTATTAGAGCAAGTGAACACGCTTACTTTCGATAATGTAAGTTTTAAACATTTAACTGCTAATCGTAACGCGCTTAATCATATCAACTTTGAAACCAAGTTTGGCGAAACCATCGCTTTTGTTGGTCCATCGGGTTCGGGTAAAACAACCTTAGTTAAATTGCTGGTTGGTTTATATCAGCCTTTGGAAGGTGATGTTTTATACAATAATATATTAAGCAAGGATATCGACCTTGATCAACTTCGCGAGAAAATTGGTTTCGTAACTCAGGATACCCAATTATTTTCAGGTACCATCCGTGAGAACTTATTATTTGTTCGCCCCGATGCAACTGATGCTGAATGTATGCAGGCTTTGGAAAAAGCCGCTTGTCGTACCTTGTTAGCCCGTGCTGATAAAGGTTTAGATACCGTAATTGGCGAAGGTGGCGTAAAAGTTTCCGGTGGTGAAAAGCAGCGTTTATCCATTGCCCGTGCCTTGCTGCGCAGGCCTGATATCTTGGTGTTTGATGAAGCTACCTCTTCACTGGATTCATTAACTGAAGAAGAAATTACGGAAACTATAAAAGATGTATCTGTATTTGGCGATCACATTACTATTTTAATCGCTCACCGCTTATCCACCATTATGCACGCCGACAGGGTTTATGTACTGGAGAAAGGCAATATCATCGAATCAGGCAAGCACGCCGACTTACTTGCCCAAAAAGGCTTGTACTACGCCATGTGGAGGCAACAGATAGGTGAGAAGGTTGAGATAGACGCGTAAGTAATAATTTCTATTTTTTCCCTTTGTAATTCTGAATGCAATGAAGAATCTGTACGGTGTAAACTACTTTACAGATTCTTCGCTGCGCTCAGAATGAATTTTTGAAGTTCGCGTTAGGGATGTGAGTGGATACCGGCATCGAGCTTAAGGCCGGTGCAGTATGAACGTACAGCCCGGGCCGAAGGCAACGCCCTAAATCTAATTAGCTGTATCTTCCCTATTTATATCTTCTAAAGCCAGTGGTATCAAATTCTTGGTTTTAAAGTAGGTAACAGTTACTACCGTTAAGGTAACGCACCCGCCAAATAAAACAGCCGGGATAGTACCCATAATACTTGCTGCCGTACCCGATTCAAAGTCGCCCAGTTCATTTGATGAACCGATAAACATGGAGTTTACAGCCGATACCCTGCCCCGCATGGTGTCGGGAGTAAGGAGTTGCATAATCGTACTGCGGATGATTACACTTACGCTATCAAATGCACCCTCGGTAAACAGGAAGAAAAGTGATAGATAAAAACTACGCGATAAGCCGAAACAGATAATTGATAAACCAAAGCCTGTAACGGCGATCAATAAATTACGCCACGGCCTGTTCATAGGTGAGAACTTAGACATAACCAACATGGTTAATACCGCGCCTAAAGACCCGGTTGCACGCATAATACCCAAGCCTTCGGGGCCTACTTTTAATATGGTGTTGGCAAATACGGGTAATAAAGCTACTATCCCGCCAAAAAATACCGAGAATAAATCAAGACTCATTGCGCCGAGCATCATTTTGTTTTTAAATACAAAGTCGATTCCTTCTTTGAGGCTCGTCCAAATATTATCTTTTGGTTCAAAAACGGCAGGATATTTCTTTAAAAAGTAAACCAATATCAGCGAGATCAATATAAAGAGCAGGATAACATAAAATGTTGCTGTAATGCCGCTAATACCTGTATACTTATCGGCAAAGCCATAAATTAAACCACCCGCAGCAGGGCCTAAAATTGAGGCGATTTGCCAGCTCGAGCTGCTCCAGGTACTGCCATTGGGATATAATTCCTTCGGGATACTATGCGCGTAAACGGTAAATGTTGCCGGGCCAAAAAAAGCGCGGGCAACCCCATTACAAAATATCATGGCATAAATAATGGGTACTATCCAACCTACATGAATATAGGCGCTCATGCTTTTAAGCGTAACTGTATACATCACTAATGATGAAAAAAGTACGCCGGTGTAAATCCACAAAAGCATTTTTCTTTTCTCGGACTTATCAGCAATGTAGCCGCCGTATAAAGCGATACCTACTGCCGGGATTGCCTCACTTAAACCAAGCATGCCTAAGGCAAATACGCTTTTAGTTAACTGGTAAATGTAAAAACCGATTACAACGGTTTGCATTTGATACGCAAAGGTAAAGAAGAAGCGCATGCCGATGTATGCGCGAAAGTCCTTGTATCTTAAGGCTGCAAATGAATCTTTTTTTTGGGGTTGACTGGAAGGGTCGCCGTTCACTATGTTGTTTGGATTGATGTGCTGCTAATTTACGATTTATGCTTTTACGTTGGCGCAATGAATTGTAAATATCACCGTAAAATTACATCAGGAGATCTTGTCCCAGCTTAAATCCTGGTCTTTCGACTGTAGGGAGTGATGCAATATTTGATTTTCGGGCGCTGCCAGTTGCGGATCTACCTCGAAAATGTGCTCTACAATTTTGCGTACCTGGATGAGTAATTCCTGGTCGGTAGCCAGGTTTGCCACTTTTAAATCGAGGACGCCGCTTTGTTGGGTGCCTTCGATATTGCCCGGCCCGCGTAATTGCAGGTCGATCTCTGCAATCTCAAAGCCATTATTAGTTTTAACCATGGTATTAAGCCTTGTGCGCCCATCGTGGCTTAATTTCTGGCTGCTCATCAATATGCAAAACGATTGTTCGGCACCGCGCCCCACACGGCCACGAAGCTGGTGCAGTTGTGATAAGCCAAAGCGTTCGGCATTTTCGATGATCATCACCGAGGCATTGGGCACATTTACCCCAACCTCAATCACGGTAGTGGCTACCATAATTTGCGTTTCGCCTTTGATAAAGCGCTGCATTTCATAAGCCTTTTCAGCAGCTTTTAGTTTGCCGTGTACAATGCTGGTGTTATATTGAGGCGGCGGAAATTCGTGCAGCATAGTATTTACACCGTCTTCCAGGTTTTTAAGGTCGAGTTTTTCGCTTTCTTTAATCAGCGGATAAACTACGTAGATCTGCCTGCCTTTGGCAATTTCATCTTTCATAAAGCCGAACATCCGTAAGCGTTGGTTTTCAAAAAAGTGAACGGTTTGGATAGGCTTACGGCCAACAGGCAGTTCATCAATTACAGATACATCCAAATCGCCATACAAAGTCATGGCCAGGGTACGTGGGATAGGTGTAGCTGTCATTACCAGAATATGCGGCGGAATAACGTTTTTACGCCAGAGCCTTGCGCGCTGCTCCACCCCAAAACGGTGCTGCTCGTCGATCACTACCAAGCCAAGATTTTTATATTGAACCTTATCTTCAATAAGCGCATGGGTGCCAATAAGTATTTTAAGTTCGCCGCTCTCTAAGCGCTGGTGCAAAACTTTCCGTGCTTTTTGCGGGGTTGATCCGGTGAGCAGGGCTACTTCAACAAAATCATCGCCCACTAAATCTTTGATGGTTTGATAATGCTGATTAGCCAAGATTTCTGTTGGCGCCATGATGCAGGTTTGGAAACCGTTATCAATAGCGATCAGCATGCTCATTAATGCCACTACGGTTTTACCGCTACCAACATCACCTTGCAAAAGGCGGTTCATTTGTACGCCGCGCTGGGTATCCTGCCTTATTTCCTTTAAAACCCGCTTCTGCGCATTGGTTAGCGGAAAGGGAAGTTTATTTTCGTAGAAATCATTAAATATAGTCCCCACCGTGCTAAATACATTCCCCTTAAATTTTAAGGTACGATGCATTTTGCTTTTCAGCATCCGCAATTGAAGCAAAAATAACTCTTCGAATTTTAACCGGTGTGTAGCTTCACTAAGTGCTGCGGCATCCTGAGGGAAATGAATATTACGATAGGCATCCATTCGAGATACTAACCGGTTTTTATTGATGATATATTGCGGCAGGTTCTCCTGAATATCTTTGGCACATTGATCAAGTAATGTTGTGATCAATTTTTGCAGCCCTTTGCTATCCAGCATAAATTGCTTTAGCTTTTCGGTGGAGCTGTATGCGGGTTGCAGTGTTAGGTTTCCGCTGCGTGCTAATGTGGCAGGTGAGTATAGCTCCATTTCGGGATGCGCCATTTGAGCTTTCCCATTAAAAAAGCCGGGCTTGCCAAATATTACATATGCTTTGCCGGGAATAAGTGTTTTCTCCATCCACTTAATACCCTGAAACCACACCAGCTCTATAACCCCGGTATCATCCTGCGCCTGTATTACCAGTCGCTTGGTGCGTTTTTCGCCCAAAAGTTCTTTGTGACTGATACGCGCAATTACTTGTACATAGGGCAATTCGGGCTCAATATCGCGTATTTTGTAAAACCGGGTACGGTCAATGTATTTATAGGGGAAATGCCTCAGCAGATCCTCAAACGTGGCTAAACCCAGTTCCTTTTTTAAAACATCCGCACGGGAGAGGCCAACGCCTTTTAAATACTCAATGGGTGTTTGGAAAGGGTTCAATAAAATTGCAGCTTTTTAGTTAAAACTAATATCAGGATTTTAACGCGGTAACAGAAATCTCCACGTTCACATTTTTAGGTAAACCAACTACGGCTACCGTTTCGCGCGCCGGAAACTGATCGGTAAAATAAGAGCCATACACTTCATTCACCTGCGCAAAGTTCTGCATATCGGTTAAAAAGATGGTGGTTTTAACAATATGCCCAAAGCCAACGCCAACCTCGGTTAAAATGGCTTTTATGTTTTCCATCACCTTGGTAGTTTCGGTTTTAATATCATCCAAAACTAAATTACCTGTAGCGGCATCAAGTGCAATTTGGCCTGATACAAAAAGAAAATCACCGGCTATTATTGCCTGGTTATATGGGCCTATAGGAGCAGGGGCGTTAACGGTATTAATTACTGTTTTCATTTAAATAATGGTGAGACGTGTTTGTAAAGAAGATTAGTGCTTTAATATGTAGAAGCGAATAAGTGTCCAGATGATACCCAGCACAAACATAATAATAGCGATGGCATTAATAGTATGCATCACTTTTAGGTTAAAGTTAGTTGGCCTGTTGGGATCTTTCTTTCTGAAAAAGTACATATACAAATATAAGCACAAGGCTAAGCATTTAAGCAAATATAAAGCAACAAAAAAGCCTTCCGAATTTCGGAAGGCTTTTTTCAATATATTATTTTATCTAATAATTATTGGTGGAATTCAACACGACGGTTAGCAACGCGGCCTTCTTCTGTTGAGTTGTCAGCTATTGGGTGAGTTTCACCGTAAGCTTTGATTTTTAAGTGTTTAGCTTCAACACCTGAGTTTACCAGGTAAGTTTTTACTGACTCAGCACGATCTTTAGAAAGACGTAAGTTGTGAGCAGCAGTACCTTCAGATGAAGCGTAACCAGCTAAAGTGATAGTTTTACCAGAAGCACGTAGATCAGCTGAAGAAGCGTCTAATGCTGGGTAAGATGAAGTTCTCAATACTGAGCTATCAAATTCAAATTGGATGTTAGAGAATGGAGCTGCTTTAGCTGAATCCATTTTCACAGTATCTTTAGGGAATACGATAACGCAACCAGAACCGTCAACAACGCTACCAGCTGGAGTGTTAGGGCATTTGTCAAATTGATCAGATACACCGTCACCGTCAGAATCTTTCTTCAAGTCAGCAACTGCAGTTTCAACGTTAGTTACACGGCCTTTTAAAGCTTCAACTTCCTGGCGTAATGCTGCATCATATAATTCATCATACATCATTGCAACTGGGTTAGCCCAAGCTAAAGCTGGTTTTGATTTTGAACCTAGAGTAAACTCTAAACCTGCATAACCGTAAGCATAGTGATCTTTTTGTGGGTAACCAGCGTCAGTTCCATCAAAATTATCAGCATCAATAAAGTTTTCAGTATAACCTAATTCAAAAGCTACTGTGTTTGATAATCTGAATTTCACACCTGCACCTGCATCAATTACTAAGTTACTAACGTAGTGTTTTTTGCCATCAGCATCATTGAAATCAATTGCTGCTCCGTCTGCAAGGGTACCTTCTGGGTGATATTGTGCTAAACCAGCACCACCTTTTAAGAAGAAATTAACAGTTCTTTCGCGGTGTAAGTAATCCATATCGATACTTGCAAAGTTATAGCTACCGTTTAAAGTTTCTTCGAAGAAGTTAGTTTTGTAAGCACCTGGGCTTGCGCTACCATCATTACCTTTAACCTGGCCACCAGTCAAATCTAATTGAGTTGACCATGATTGAGCCCATTGTTGTTTTAAATACAGACCGTAACCGTAAGATACAACTGCTTTAGTGAAGTCATTGTTGCGGCCACCAGTTAAAAGCGCGTCACCTGTAACGCCACCGTTAATACCGATGCTAAAGGTTCTGTACTGTGATGCACCACCAAATACCTTGGCAGTAGATCCTGCAGTAGATGTCTTAGTAGTGTCTGTGGTCATTTGTGCACTTGCAACACCAACGGCCATTAAACCTACAACTGACAACGCTACTGTTTTCTTTAATGTAGAATAGTTCATAGTTTTAAGATTAAACAATTTAATTGTGATTTTTTTTCAAAATTAGTAATTATGTTTGAAACGATTACCAAATTTTGTTCCAAAAATCATATCACTACTACAAATAAAGTAAAAAGATTGTTTAAACAAAGTTTATAAATGTATAGAATATGAAATATCTACCTGTAAATCAGCTACTTTTTAGTAATAATAGAAAAAATTTCGTTTCGAGGTTAAAATCCTCATCTTTAGCTATTTTCAATGCAAATGATGAATTTCCGCGTAGCGGAGACCAAACTTTTGTTTTTAAACAAAATGCTGACTTTTTTTACCTGACAGGTATAGATCAGGAGCAAAGTATCCTGATTTTATTTCCGGATTGTCCTAATACACTATACAGAGAAGTACTATTTTTAAGACAAACTAACGAACATATTGCAGTTTGGGAGGGTCATAAGTACACTAAGGAGGAGGCTAAGCAGGTTTCGGGCATCCAAAGTGTATTCTGGTTGAGCGAATTTGACAACATACTGCACACTATTGTGAACTATGCCGATAATATTTACATCAATACCAACGAAAATGATCGTTTTAGTTTTGAGGTACCCTACCGAGATCTGCGTTTTTTAGATAAATTAAAAGCTCAATACCCACTTCACCAGTATCAACGCTCGGCGCCTATCATGCGGGATCTTCGCGTGGTAAAATCAGAAATTGAGATCGAGCTGACTAAAAAAGCATGCGCCATAACCCGCGATGCCTTTATACGCACACTTAAATTTGTTAAACCAGGTGTTGCCGAGTATGAAATAGAGGCCGAAATTATTCATGAGTTTATAAAGCAACGTGCAACAGGCCATGCCTACACACCTATAATAGCATCAGGCAAAAATGCTATTGTGTTACATTATATAGATAATAACCAGGTTTGTAACGATGGTGATGTAATCCTGTTTGATTTTGGTGCCGAGTATGCCAACTATAATGCAGATATGAGCCGGTCGATACCAGTGAACGGCCGTTTTACCAAACGCCAGCGCGATGTATACGACGCCGTGCTACGCGTAATGCGTGCTGCAACCAGTATGATTGTTGAAGGTGCTGTTTGGAACGATTACCATGATGAGGTAGGCAAAATAATGACCAGCGAGCTGATTGGCCTGGGCTTGTTAGATAA
>Ga0302225_10001726_pt1 | contig 13634 bp, 15 predicted proteins | sample II_Palsa_E3_2_FD_193515 | JGI IMG/M metagenome (GOLD analysis project Ga0302225, IMG submission 193515) | Peat permafrost microbial communities from Stordalen Mire near Abisko, Sweden - II_Palsa_E3_2 | ecosystem: Environmental > Terrestrial > Soil > Palsa > Peat permafrost | place: Sweden...
CTGGCTGTCGTTCCAGTTTCAGTGAGTGGAAACAGAAAAGAATTGCCTGTGATAAAAAGTAATGTAAATTGCGGCCATGACATCGACGCGCAAGTCCGCCAATGACAACCTTCTGAATCCCTGCCGGGAACATCTGGATCGGTTCTTCGCCGCTCATCCGAACGCCGGCCTGAAAACGCGAGCTTTGAAAGCGCTGCGATTAATGGCGGCGGCCGAGAAGGCGCTCACGGGTAAGCCTGAAGGCTGGGCCGCGGGAGTTATTTACGCGGTGGCCAACCTTGACCGGCAGGCGTGCGGCGTTCCCGGACTGCTCAATAGCGAGTTTGCGACATTCTTCGGCGTGCGGATAGATACGGCCCGCAGGCGGGCGGCCCAGATAAAGCGGCAGGTCACCATTTGATTTGTCGTCACGGATGAAGGCGTTTAGCGAGCATTGTCGGTTCGCGGTTGCGGACTCCTGTTTTCTAAATTCTCAAACACCATGCAGACCGGGAATAAAGTTGCTGCGATAGACCTTGCGGCTGCTGCTGGCTTGAAGGGGGGTGCGGGGGGAACATCCTTGCGAAAGAACGGATTATGTTTTTGAAATTGCTGCCGGTGTATTCGCTGAAAGAGACAGCCCTGAAAATCGAACCGTCCAAGAGGAGGCGGAAGGAAGCCGATCAGCTACGGTCGGGGACGATAATCGCGCGGGTCAATGCAGGCGTCATAAGTCGCCTTGTCGATGGGGCACCAGTCAGTCTGATTGATGCCGCGCTGACGGCCCGTTTGACGCTCGGCTCGGTGGGCATGAAAAGTTCCAAATAAATAACCCGGCTGAGGCCTTGCGGCGGGTCAGCCGGGTAAGAAGTAACCATAGTATCGGCTACATCCCGCCAAAAGGCAAGTGGAATCTGCTGATTGGCCCGCAAAACCAGGGGATTCGCCGATCCGTCACGATGCGTGGACGGCTCATATTGCAGCCCTCTCAAACACCATGCAGACATCGTGCAAGCCGGGAATGAACGATGAGTGATAGACTTTGCGGCTGCTGCTGGCACCATGGCTGAAGCGGATGATGTCGGTGCAGCATTGCCGCAATCCCAGCTCAAAAGCAAGCTGCTTGGTGTAGTAGGTGAGGGGAACGAACCCCGCCTGGCGGTCACAGTAATCGCCCATGAGGATGGCCAGCTTGCCACCCGCCACCAGTGCTCCGGCACAATTTTCGATCAGCAACCGATAGCGTTGCAGGAAAGCATCCACGGTCGGTGTGCGTGACAAGTCACGCGGATCATCGGTGTAGAGTTTCTGGCGCCAGTACGGCGGATGAATCCAGGCGAACTCAAAGCACGCGCGGGGAAACTGCGAGGCATCGCACGCATCGACTCCTGCGTGCAGGTCGCTCGAATAGCAGTAGACGCCCATTTCCCGGCACACGTCACGGCAGGTGCCACTTCCGGTCATAGGGTCAAAGACGCTGCGGACCCGGAAAAACCGCATCAAGTCGGCGATGAGATTGCCGCCGCAGTTACCGGGATAGCTGCGATTGCCGTATTCACCCGCCCGGCTGAAATGATAAAGACTGGTCAGGTGCGGCACCGGACTGGCGTTGAGCGGAGCCAGGGGGAGCTTTGCATAAACCGGCTGAGGGATGCGCGGCGGAGTCGTGCGGGATTGGCGACGTGCAGAGTAGAAGGGATTGACCGATTGGATCGATGGCATCATGACTGCCTCGCATGGCCATAGCGGCAACCCGTTATGCGGGCGTAGGTTTCTTCGGCGTAACGTCTGGTTCTGAAGTCACCGATACATGCAAGACCCTGGCCGGGAATGTGGCCATACAGACTCCAGAAATCGGCTTCACAATCGGCGACCTGCTCGCAAAAGCTTTGACCTGCCTCCTGAAACACTTTGACGCCGTGGACTTCATAATCGTCAAAGGGCGTCGGCATACGACGGGAAGTGCGTTTGGATGATATCTTCATAAGTTAAATCCTTTCTGATTGAAGGGGCGAGCATCCTTGCCCGCCCCGGTTGATGTTTTCGAATTACTCCTTCTTCTCGGAAGCGACGCGGAGCGTGATGCGTCCGTCGAGCGGCACGGTTTCGATCTGGATGTTGAATCCCTTGCCATCGCCATGCGCCCAGGCGCTGCCGATGCGGGTCCAGAAGCCTTTCTTGCCTTCGCCGCGATCACGGACCTGGTAGGCGACGTGAGTTGGTGATTTAGAGGTGGTGGATTCAGTCGTTTGCGAGTTGCTCATGGTAGTTCTCCTTGGTTCTCTGGTTTTCGGACCGCGACCATCGCGGCTCGTAACGGCACATAAACCAAAAGCCGAGCAAGCCGGGGCACAGCGCACCGGGCAAGCGAAAGGCCGAAGGATTCCATCTTCTGGAAAACGGCCTTGGCAGCTTGCCCGGCCCGCGTCGGCTTTAATGTGCCCGTGAGATAAGCCGCGTGGTGTCGGACCGCCTACGAGTGAACAGGGACAAAAATGAGCAATCGCCAGACGTGAAATCACTCCCAAACCAAAATCAGTGAAAGGATTTGCCGCGACACTGCAATACAAGGCAGAGAGCCAGACGCACGTTGGCGACTGGACCAAACAAAAGGAGCTGCCATGAACAAGGCAAGATTACATCGGCGATCGGGATTCTGCGGCATCGAGATTCTCGTGATGGTGATCATCATCGCAATCATCAGCGCGATATTCGGCAAGGCGGCGCAACCAACCACCAAAGCCAGCTCGCAGCCGTCGGCGACGACGACACAACCGGCGGTAAGCGGGGAAACACTCAAGGAGACGCTCCGCGCCGCCACGGTTGCTGGCCGCGTGGCGCAGGCTGCCGATAGTGATCAAGCGCCCGCGAAAGCCAGCGAAGCGGCACCGGAGATCGAGGAGCCGGCCGCTATACCCGCTCCCGATGTGCCGAGCATTGATCCGGACCCGGGCGAGGGCCTGGGCGAAATCCTCGAGGACATCCTTGACGGTCTGTAAGGCCCCCTAGGCCGGCTTCGGGATGGAATTTCAGTCCCTTAGCCGGCCACTGGTTTGTAGCGGAACCATCTGCTGGATTAGGGCAAACAAACACCATCAAGGTGTCCCGGCGTTAACGATTTCTCAAACATTTATGTGTTAGCATGTCGAATGCTTCGCATCATTCAAAACACGTCCGCGGCAGGCGCTAAAAGTTACTACACTTCGGCCAGCATGGCGGACTACTACACCGAGGGCCAGGAACTGGAAGGTACCTGGTGCGGTCTTGGGGCTGCACGCCTTGGTCTGGCCGGCAAGATCGAAAAGCCCGCGTGGGATGCGCTATGCGACAACCGCCATCCGAATACCGGCCAATCGCTGACCGTGCGGCGTAAGCAGGAGCGACGTGTCGGTTACGACTTCAATTTTCACGCGCCTAAAAGTCTGTCACTGCTGTATGGACTGACAGGCGACAAGCGGCTGCTGGAAGCATTCCGCTCCAGCGTCGACGAGACGATGCGTGAAATGGAAGCGGAGATTCAGACGCGCGTGCGCCGCGGCGGGAAAAACGAGGATCGGATTACGGGCAACGGCGTGTGGGGTGAATTTATTCACTTCACTTCTCGTCCCGTAAACGGCATCCCCGACCCGCACCTCCATGCCCACTGTTTTACTTTCAACACCACCTGGGATGAGGCCGAGCAGCGCTGGAAAGCCGGCCAGTTTGCGGGCCTGAAACAGTCGGCTCCTTACTTTGAGTCGGTGTTTCACTCGAAGCTGGCGCAGCGTATCACCGAACTCGGGCTGGTGGTGGATCGCACCAGGACGGGTTGGGAAATCGCCGGCTTCAACAAGCAAACGCTCAATAAATTCTCACGGCGAACCGCGCAGATCGAAGCAGTCGCCGAAGCCAAAGGCATTACTTCGCAAGCCGAGAAGTCAAAGCTGGGCGCTAAGACGCGCGAACGCAAAATATCGAAGCTGACGATGAATGAGTTACGGCAGGAGTGGCACTCCCGGCTGTCGGGCGATGAACAGCGCGACGCCCGTTCCATTAAGGAAGCTATCGGACAGCAGCGATTTAAGGATAACGACCGCGCGGCCCGCGAAGCGACCCTCCTGGCAATTGATCATTGCTTTGAGCGCGAGTCCGTGGTTCCCGAGCGGACACTCCTGCGTGAAGCGCTTCGCCGCTCCTACGGGCAGGCGAGCCGCACGGCGGTTGAGCACCAAGCCGCACAGCAGAATCTCATTCGCGCCGAGCAGAACGGCCGCATCATGGTTACCAGCAACGATGTGCTGGCCGAGGAAGCAGCGATGTTGGAATTCGCGCGGCAAGGCAAGGGGTCGCTGCCGCCGCTGGTGGCAAGCGAGCATGTCTTCCGCCGCGATTGGCTCAACGCCGGCCAGAAGCGAGCGGTGAACCACGTTCTGCATTCCTACGATCGCGTAACGCTTCTGAGAGGAGCGGCCGGCACCGGCAAGACAATCACGATGAGTGAAGCTGTCGAAGCGATTGAAGCCGCTGGCAAACGTGTCTTTACTTTCGCTCCTTCAGCGGCCGCTTCGCGGGGAGTGCTGCGTGAATCAGGTTTTAAGGATGCCGAGACGGTCGCTCGTCTGTTGGCGGATGACAAGTTGCAGGAACAGCTTCGCGGGCAAGTCATATGGATCGACGAAGCGTCGCTATTGGGTGTCCGCACAATGAAGCGCGTCTTCGACCTGGCGGATAAACTTGATTGTCGCATCGTGCTTCAAGGCGATGTGCGCCAGCACGCCAGTGTCGAACGCGGCGACGCCCTGCGTCTGCTGGAAACTGAAGCCGGCCTGGTCCCCGCCGAAATCACCGAAATTCAGCGGCAAAAGGGCCAGTACCGCCGCGCGGTCGCTGCCCTGAGCGAGGGGCGAGTCGCCAATGGATTCCGCCAGCTAGAAGCGATGGGGTGCATCAAGGAAGTCGAGGATGGCGAACGGTACAAAGCGCTGGCCAGCGAATATGTTTCTTCCGCGCTTGATGGCCAAAGCGCCCTGGTGGTCAGCCCCACGCATGTGGAATGCGAGTTAGTATCGGAAAACATCCGCTCCTCGCTACGCGAGGCGGGATTGCTCGGCAAAGAACAGCGCCTGTTCCGCATCTTGAAAAATGCCAACCTCACTACGGCGGAACGTAGCGATGCCACCCATTATCTTCCGGGGGATACCATCGTGTTTCATCAAAACGCCCCTGGCTTTTGCAAAGGGGATCGCATCGTCGCCGGCGAAAAGCCGCTCCCTTTGCAGCACGCGCAGCGCTTCACAGCCTTCCATGCCGACCTGCTGCCGCTGTCCAGCGGGGATCGCATTCGCATCACGCGCAATGGCAAGACGAAAGACGGCAAACGTCTGAACAATGGAGACCTGTTTACCGTGAAAGGTTTTAGCCGTGATGGCGACATTGAACTCTCCAACGGCTGGACGATCGCCAAAGACTTTTTGCACCTGGCGCAGGGGCATGTGGTCACCAGCTACAACGCGCAGGGGAAAAGTGTGAAGCACGTAATCGTGGTGCAGTCGTCGGCTTCCTTGCCTGCATCCAATCAACAGCAGTTCTATGTCAGCGTGTCACGCGGCCAGGAGGCGGTCACGGTCTATACAGATGATCGCGCAGAATTGCTGGAAGCAGTGAAAAAAGGGGATGAGCGATTGACCGCAACGGAGTTAATCGCAAGCCGCGATCGCCAGCGGCAGGCGATCATCGCGCAGCAATCGTTGCAGATGCAGGATCGCAATCGGCAACCTCCTCAGCAAAGGGAATTAAATTATGAGCGATAGAATATTACAGAGGTTCTCTATACGCAGCGGAACCGCGGCGGAGTCAGCCGAGACTGATTTAATCGGCGATGGTGACGAGGCCGAAAGTTTCGGCTGTTTTGGTTGGCTCCGCGGTATGCGGGAAAGAGCGACCTGTCTTGAGCTTCGCCAGAAATCCGGGATTGTTCTGGCGATCCCCTACGCCTACATCACCAGGATGGAGTTTCAGCCTTCGGGCCTGATTACCCTCGCGGTCGGAACTGAATCGGTTCGCATCAAAGGGCGAAATCTGAACAGTGAGATTCGACCGCAAGTGCGGCTATTCCAGGGCATCTGCCGCCAGCGGGTTCCTTGGGTGATGGAAGCGGACCGGCCCGCTGACTTGACAGCCGGAAATGGCACCACCGTCATTGAGCAAATCGAGTCGTAGCGTGTGGATTCGGCGTCCAGCCTCTGCAAGTCTGCATCGTACGGGTCCTAAGGAATTTCACTCGCGCCGGGGATCAAATCGGCTGAGGCGGCGACGCAGAATATTTCGTGCGTGAAAGAGCCGTTGTGCAATCGCATTTGGCGAAACCTCGAGCTTCTCAGCAGTCTCCTCAGTAGTCAATCCCTCGTAGTAATAGCACACCATGGGCTCGCGGAGGCTGGCCCTCAAACGATTGAATTCGGCGGCGACCGCCTCGTTAGTTTGCTGCTGATGAGCTCGATCTGGCGGAGTCGGTGCACGATCAAAAACGTTGGCTGCTGCATGAATTGCCAGAACACGACGTTTACTGGGTCTTGCAGCAATTGGGGCGACAGCCTCTGACGATGCCGATTTGTTGGCACCATTCTTCTTTACTCTCCTAGTTGATCGAATGTGACGGCTTCCACGTCGGTTGGCAACTTGGCTGGCGGCGCGCTTCATCATCACCCTTGCATATTTTGAGAAACCGTGTTGCTCTTTCAGTGAGAGCGCCCGATCGCTAATAACGATATCCCACCAGGTCTGTATCGTATCCAGGCAATGATGATAATCTGTTGGTTGCCCGAAACCACACAATACCGAACACGCTAGGTTGAGCAGCAAGGGTGTGATCGCAAGTGCCGCGTCCTTATGGTGGTTAGTCCATTGGTCTTTTGGAATGCGAATCGCATCAAGAATTATTTGAGGAAACGTGATGGCTCCGCCTGAGTTTTTACGCGATCGGTCCACGATCCACCGTCCTGGCTAAAAGGTCAATCGGCACTCGAAAAGTGCGTACGCAGCTCTAATCAAGTCAGCCGATTCAGGTGACACAGGCGGCACACCCCGCGCAGGTCTTACCTATTATTAAATATCGGGCGTCGAAATTTTTTCTTGAATGTGCGCGTTCCGAATATTGAAAACGCACTTTTATAATTGTTATCGGACCTTCTAACAAATCTTGGAATGTTCTCGCATGACGAGGCAGCGCGTGATTCTTTGCAATCAAGATATTTGCAACTTGCCTTCTAGTAAATTTTGCGACAAGTTTGTCACCAGTTCATTTCGGCGTTTGGGTTGGGGGTATGGCAAAGGAAGATGCTACCGGTGAATCCGGGATTAATTGGCGGTCGAAGTTTCGTGAATTGCTTAGCACAATTCCCAACGAATATCCCGCAGCCGGAGTGGTGGGCAGTGAGATCAGCGATGCGTTCCTGAGTGAGCTAGCGGCAGCGCTGCAACCGAGACTAAATACATATATTCTAACCCTTCCTCAGGATAGCTTGGAGGACAAACAAAATACCGCGACCTGGATTAACCGCGAACTCAGAGAGAAAAAATTATCAATTCGCTGTCCGCGAAGTCAGGCTCCCGGCATTCTTTTGGCCGACACAAAAGACGGGGAACATAGTGACGATACCCGATTTAGGCTCCGAACCCACGACAAGGATGGCCGCCGACTAGCGACCTGCACCTGGCGGAGCCTGCCGGAATTGGAGCTAATGCCTGCGCCCCTCCGGCGGGAATCGTTGTCACGCGATTACCAGCCCTACAAAATAAATGCGCGTGATCGGAAACGCTAACGATCTCGGCTGGATTGAACTGGGTCGAATTATCGCAGGTTAAATTGAGATTCTTTCTACGACGTTTCGCGTTACACGTTTCTGTCGGCGATCATATAAACGGGTCGTCCGGGGATCAGCATGTCCAGCGAGATACTGACAATCCTCCAAAGGCACGCCCTGGGTGAGCAGGTCCGTGATGGTCGCCACTCGTAAAGAGTGCGGCGACAAATGTTCCGGTAGGCCCGCATTTGCCAGCCGACGCTTCATCATCCGGCAAATGTCGATGTTGGTCATTGCTTTTGCGGTGAGCGCGGCAGTTCTCCGGATCGTGGTACGGAACAAAGGCGCAGTGTTGTCCGCCTGCCAATCTGGAATGGTCGCCAGATAAGCGAGAATGTATCCCTGCAAGTCGTGGCGGACGGGGATTTCGCGGGACTTGCCTCCCTTTTCGGCAAAGCGGAGCGTCCACTGGCTTCCGTCGTGGCGGAAGTCCTTCACCTTAAGTTGTGCGACAGCGCCTGAGCGGGCGGCGGTGTAGATCAGGGTGGCGATGATCGCCCGATCGCGCAGGCCCACGGCAAGTGGCACAGTTTTGCCCTCCTTGTCTTTGCGTTCAACCCGAATCACCAACAGGAGTTTGCGAGCCTGTTCGATGGTGATCTCCGGTGTCTTACCTTCAATCGCCTCATATCGCAGGCCGCGCACGCAGGCGGCGGGATTGATCACCATGATATGGCGCTCCACCAGCAAGTCGAAGAATTTCCGCAGCGCCGCCAGGTGGAGTTTGCGCGTGGGGATACTGCCGGTGTGCTTGGCGATGTAGCGGCCGACCATGGCGGGCTTGATCTTTTCCGGTGCAAGATGAGACGGGAGCCATGTGAGAAAGCGTCGCACGGCATGCTCGTAGGCCGCTCGGGTGTAATCGTTTTGAATGCTTCCGAAGAAATCATGCCATGCGTCTTGGGGAACTTCGCCGGCTTGGCTAATGAGCAGCGGCGGCGGTGATGAGAATTCCGCGTCGGCTGGAACGAGGGAATTTATTCGCGTCAACTGTTTTGAGTCGGTCATCGTGTTTTGGTCGCTGCATGTTGCTCCATGAACACATGACACACCAAAACGGGGTCGTCAAGAAATAACGCTAAACAAAGGATGTTATTTATCACTAAAATCGGCTTGCGCTCTGATGCACGCTGGCGTATTCTCATTGCACACATCGCAATCGGAGGGGATATGAAAAAAGTGAACGTTACCTGCCGGCTCGACAGCCAAGCCGTCGCCTTCCTGGATACGCTCGGAAAGAATGTGGACCGGGATCGCAGCTATCTGATTAAAGACGCTGTCAACCGCTACATCCAAATGCACCGCTGGCAGATCGTGGAGATCGAGAAGGCAATTGCTGAAGCCGATGGCGGTGATTTCGCATCGGAAGCGGAAGTGGAAGCGATGTTCAATGAGTTACTCCGGTGAAGCTCCGGTGGCTAAAGGGCGCAACACGTTCTTTGCGTGTCATCCACGCTTACATAGCTGTTGATAATCCACAAGCTGCGAAATACGTCGTGCAGGGAATCCGCGAGGCGGCACATCGACTGTCGCAGTTTCCGGATTCCGGTAGAGCGGGAAAGGCGGCGGGCACGCGGGAGCTGGTATTGCCGCAATGGCCCTATATCGTGGTCTACCGCGTTATGTCGGACGAAGTGCAGATTCTTCGCGTATTCCATTCGGCAACGGACTGGCAGTAGCCGCGATCATAGATCGGTAAGGATTCCGATAAATCGGTGGACACGGATGTTTGTAAACACTTCGCGAGATTTCTGCTGACGGCCAGAATAGCCATTACCTCGGATTCGGCGGCGAAATCAATCCAGTTCAACAAGCGAAAACGGCGAAGAAAAAATGGGCGACACATGGGCGATGGGTTTGGCATTTCGCGAAGCCAACTCCCCGGAAATTCGCTTGATCGTCTTTTCTATTATATTGTCCTCATTCGGCCACTTTCGCCAATCCCACTTGGGGTTCCCGCTGGCCTCGCCGACAACTTGCCTCAAATATTGAGGAGGCACCATCTGATCGTTCGTAATCCTGGCTAACCAGGAAGCGCGGTCGCAGCCAATGAAAAGATATTCTTGCCACGTTGCGGCTGGATAGATTGTTGACTGAATGCCTTTAACCGGCTCCCACCCGAAATCTTGTTTCTTAACTACAGCGTTCTCGCTCTCAAATAGACGATTGAAGATACCACTCGATATTCCTGGAATAATGTGCAAACAGGAATGTGTCACGGAGCTTCCAACTGGCCGTAAGCTCGAGGAACCGCCGTGTTCAAAGTAAAGCAGATCGTTACCGAACGCCCGCTTCAGCAGCCCTCCAGTATCCGTGAGAAATTCGAAAAACTCAGTTTCCATATGCGCGTCTGAGAGGATATCTCCCAGGCAAGGTGAAGGAACCCGAGGGCAGATTAGGGAGTGGCCAGGCAGAATAGGCCCTATCGAAACAAGAGCAATAAAATTGGCGCTGACCGCAAACACGCGGCCGCGTACCTTCTCGTCAGCCGAAACATCGCTGCGCGAATCGAAGGCCAAAGGTGAATCGCTATGGAGCTCAACAAAACGTGTCATGCGCGGTTGCCTCACTCTCTGTCGGTCAAGATCGGCAACGGCTGAATAATCTCTGTATCGACCTATAATATCCGTATCTTCGTTACTCATTATTACCTCAAAGATGGATGGTATCCCATTTTCCGCGTCCGCTAAGTTTCCTCTTTGGCGGTCTTTACCCGAGATTCGGCAATTTTTGCGATCTGCTGAGGCGTCAAGCCGGCCACCGTCGCTTCTCGATCCCATTTTTCTTGGCACCACCGAACATAGTCCGCTCGCATTTTGTTCAGTTTATCCTCAGAGGGGATGTTCGGGAAATCTCGAATCATGCTTAAAATCTCAGGAAAGGTGAGGCCGCTGGAAGCATCCACCAAGCGATCCAGTGTGCCATCTTCATCCAATTGTTTTCTTTTTGACCCCTTGATAAAAGCTCGTCTGGCGTGGGTGTGTGGTCTGTCAAGAAGCAGGACGTTGTCGAACCGACCAGGTCGGCGAATTGCGTAGTCAATCGATTGCAATAGATTTGTGGCGACAACAAAAATAACGCGTCGTTCATCATGAAGCTTCTGTAACTTCGGCAACATCGCAGCTGTCACGAATGATGCAATGTTGCGAGGTTGACCTTCTTGGTCTTGTTGATCACGGCTCTTGAAGAGTTCGTCGCATTCGTCGAAAAAGACAATTGCGTGCTCCAGGGAGCATAGATCTCTAAAAACCTGTCCCGCGACAGCCTCAATCAATTCAAGGCCACGCTCGATGAAGTTGCCAGGATTCAATTCGATCAACGGCCAGCCCGTGGTTTTGGAAAGGGTGCTGATCAAATGTGTTTTTCCACTGCCGGGTGGACCAAAAATTAGAATGGACACTCCGTCGGAAAGTAATTTCACGATCGCCCGCTCGCGTCTTTCCTCTGATTCAATGGTTTCCAAAAACAGTTTGCGAATCACGCTGAGCGGACGTGATATTTGCTCTGGCTCAATTACGGATTTGTCCCAAAAGCCGCATATGCTGACCTTCGGACCGGTCTGAATGGGGCCTAAATTTCTCGGACGAGAGGCACCATACTTTTGTAGAATCTTTTCGCGACGGAGCGCGCGTTCGATCAAATAAGTATTGTGGAAAACCATTGCTGCCGCGGTAGTACACCACGTTTCTGCGTCTCCAAGGATTCGCGTACGGTCGCTGGTCCATCCCGAGAATCTCTTACCTTCACCATAGTCGATGGTCTGGCGGGACGACGCAAGATACCGGCCGTGTTGACGCAGGGCTGGATACGCTAATTGCATGAGCGCGACGTCGGCCGGCCCAGCGTCCACTAAATAGTCACGCCTGAAAGCAGCCCTCGCGAGGCAAAGGGCCATTTCGACGCTTGGCAATTGGATTGTCTCACCACCCGCCGTGACAACCACAGATGCTCCATCGGGCCAACAGCCGTTTGCAAGTTGATCGCGGGCCATCGCGCTAACAACTGATGCGAAAAATGGAGTCTTGCGGACAGTTTCGTCCAAAAGATCCCATCCGGCCAACGCGCAACCCAACGAAACAACATCATACTGGAAATCGTCGCCGGCCCATCGCTTGGCCATGAGTCGATGGCTCTGGCCATCGAAGTGTTCGATGAGGTGCTCTCGAATTCTGGCCATAGTTCGGCTCAGTCCCGTATCCATCTTTCGGTAGTCCAAATCCTGAAGCAATCGAGTCGCCGAGACCAGACAATAAGCAGCGTGCAACATCAGGTAAGAGGAGAGCGGGGGTTGCGGCGTTCGACTACTGGCGGATTCTTTACCCTTCATTCCTGCGCCTATCAACACGTCGTAAACCCGAAAAATTATGGCAAGGGTAGCATCCGAAATATCACCTGCGATTTTGTCCTTCTGAGCTTGGGCTAAATGCTTCCAACTCCCCTGAAGCGATCTCAGGAGGTTTGAATATAAAATCACCTCGCGAAGACTCGGATTGTTATTTTTGATGTCAAAATGGCGGCTGGAGTAAAGCGCGGCGCATAGCCAAACCGGCGGGGCCGCAACAATGCCTAAGGTCTTCTTCGTCGGCGTTGAAATCCAGTTTCTTTGAAGCTTGGCGGTCACTTCAGGCGCGCATTTGCCATCTAAAAGAAGGAAAACGAATCGCCCATAGTGGGGACCACGGGGGAACCGCGGCGATAACTTTACCTCAGAGGTGGTTTCAAGAATTACCTCTTGAACCTGCGACGGCGCGTTGATGTCATATGGTCCGGCAAATTCTACGCCACATTCGATGAACGCCGCCATAACCTGGCATGTGGCTGTGGGGCAAAAAAAACGGTCACTTTTGGTTGGCCTTTCCGAAGCTTTACGCAGGACCGTGCAATGATCATCGTCCAAAAAAACTAGGGAACGGGCTGATTCGAGTGCAATACTTGTCCAGTCTCGGCTCCTTGCCGGATCTTCGACGAACAATTCTTTAATCGGGCTTTGCAAAGAGGTCTCATCTGCAACGGACAGATTCATTAATGTATCCTTCAAAGGCATACGATAAGCCCCCCTGGCAGACATTTGCGACCCACGCAGGTTGTCGGAAGTGTACATTCTTCGATGACGCAATCAAGCGCGCCTACAAGGATGGGGATGGCACAATAAATGGGTCTGAATATTAAAGGCCAGCTCTCCGGAGCAATCGTAGCGGACGTTGCGCGAGAAGTGTAAGATGGAGGGTCGCACACGGTAATTTAATTCTGAGGCTGGCTTTACAGACCTCGGGCAGGGGGCGTATTTGCGGAAGCTTCCGCTCGCCTAAGTTCCTCGCTTAGTTCTTCGGCGCTCTTGCGTCCTGTCTCGTCGAGCTGTGAGATGGGTTCGCCGGCAGGCGATAGTTGCTTCCGTATGTATTTAGCATGGTCGGGCGGAGTGCCTAGCCCGGCCACTAGAAGGCGATAACACCACCTTGCTTTTTCAAGGGGCGTCGCTCGGTCAGCATCAAATTCGCGATCTAGCTCGGATTGATCGATCCCCATATTTTAATCCCCTATCGACTTGGATAGCGCATTGAGAAATCAATTGCAATCCATTTCGCAAAGATGCCCGCAATGGGGTGTCGCGCGCATGCAAATTCATCGCTCTTCCACGGCAACCCACTGGTGGTAGGCGCGATTACAAATCGATGCGTACGCCGCCGAGCCGGGGACACCGATGCGTGATATCGGACCGCAGAAATATTGATGAGGTCATTATTTGCGTGTGATCGCACCCACGATTCCCAGCAGCCCGCTGGGAATTGCGAAAAACGGCGTGATGGGCACAGG
>Ga0302225_10001727_pt1 | contig 13627 bp, 9 predicted proteins | sample II_Palsa_E3_2_FD_193515 | JGI IMG/M metagenome (GOLD analysis project Ga0302225, IMG submission 193515) | Peat permafrost microbial communities from Stordalen Mire near Abisko, Sweden - II_Palsa_E3_2 | ecosystem: Environmental > Terrestrial > Soil > Palsa > Peat permafrost | place: Sweden...
CAACGTGATCCAGGGCTACGCCGACTTCACCGCCGAGCAGGTCCAGCCGCTGGCCGAGACGGAGCCGCGGCTCGAGCCGGTGCTCAGCGACATCGAGCAGGTCCAGGTCGCCGCCCGGCAGGCCGCGCGGCTGACCCGCCAGTTGCTGACCTTCGCCCGGCACGAGGTGAACCGGCCGGAGGTTATCGATCTCAACGAGGCGGTCAACGGCGCCGGCCAGCTCCTGCGCCGCACCCTGGGCGAGCACATCGACCTGGTGATCACGGTCGATCCGGCCCTGTGCCGGGTCAAAGCGGACCGTGGCCAGCTCGAGCAGGTCCTGGTGAACCTGGCGGTGAACGCGCGAGACGCGATGCCAGGCGGTGGCCGCCTGACCATCGAAACGGCCAACGTGGAGGTCGACGACGCCTACGCGACCGGCCGCCCCGACCTGAAACCGGCGCGTTACGCCCGGCTGCGCGTCTCCGACTCGGGCGTCGGCATGGACCGTGCCACCGTGAGCCGGGTCTTCGAGCCGTTCTTCACGACCAAGCCCAAGGGCCACGGTACGGGGCTCGGTCTCGCGACCGTCTACGGCGTCGTGAAGAAGGCGGGGGGTGCCATCGACATCTACTCCGAGCCAGGCCTGGGCACCTCGGTCAGCGTCCTGCTGCCGGCCACCTGTGAGGACGCCATGCCGTCCGCAGGCGCCGCTCCGCGCGGGGAAAGCCAGGACGGTCACGGGGAGACGATCCTGCTGGTGGAGGACGAGGAAAGCCTGCGCGAGCTGACCCGGCGCATCCTGACCCGGCACGGCTACCAGGTGTGTGTGGCCGCCGGCGGCCGCGACGCCGTAGCGCAGGCCAGTGACCCGGCGCAGTCCATCGACATGCTGCTCACCGATGTGATCATGCCGGAGATGCTTGGCAATGAGGTCGCGGCCGCGGTCCGTGCCGTCCGGCCCGGCCTGCCCGCCCTCTACATGTCCGGCTACGCTTGGCCGATCCTGGACGCCCACGGCATGGAGGCGCTGTTCATCGACATCTTGGAAAAGCCGTTCACTGAGGCGGCGCTGCTCGCCCGGGTCCACGAAACCATCCGCCGCGCGCCCGCCCAGCAGACCTGACCGGCCGCCGGGACCGCAGGCTGTGCCATCCCCGTCACCGCACCTGACCCGGGACGAGGGGACGGCGAAGTCGCATTCGGGACCGTAACCAGGGGCGCTGCGCGGCCAGACGAGGACCTGCCGGATCGCGCCAGCGGGCTGGCGCCGCTGGGCGCTGGCCCAGGTCTCCATGGCCTGCAGCCGCTCCGGACGCCGGTGCTCAGCCGGGAGGCGCTTAGCCGAGCAGGCGCTGCACGCGGAGCAGCATGTCGCGCAGGTTGGCCTCGGAGGTGGCGTCGGCCGCCTCGCGCACCGGGAGCCAGCGCAGCGGCGCGCCGGGCGACTCGGCCCGGATACCGTCCGGATGGAGCGTGGCGAAGATGAAGCGGACATCCGCGTGCTCGTGCGCGGGCTCCTTGCTGCTGGCTGGCACCGAGACGATCGCCACCTGCCACAGCTCCGCGTCCGGCCACGGCTCCAGATCGGTCAGCCCGCTCTCCTCGCGCGCCTCCCGTAGCGCGACGGCCAGCGGGTCGCTCTCCCCCGGGTCGCCGTGCCCGCCGACCTGAAGCCAGGCCTGCTGCCGTTTATGCCAGCGCAGCAGCACCCGGCGGGTCTCCGGGTGCACAATCACTGCCGACGCAGTGACGTGCAGCGGGTTGGAACGCAGCCAGGGATCGCCAGGCCCGGACACCAGTTCCCGCGTCCGGGCCACATCGGCGGCCTCAGCCTCGCCCTGCGGGCGGAAACGGTCGAGCAGGTCAAGCACGGGGCGGCCGGAACTCATCTGGGGGCACATCTCCTGTGGCGGCGGCAACGGTACTGCCAGGCAGCCTAGTGCCCGGCAACGGCAGGTCCGGCGGCCCGTCAGCTGATGCCGTGGCCGACGAGGGTGCCGATCGCGAAGGTGACACCGACGGCCAGGCCGCCCAGGACGAGCTGGCGCAGACCCGACCGCAGCATAGGCCGGCCGGTGAGACGGCCGACGGTAATCCCGCCTGCTGCCAGCGCGACCGCGGTGATGATCAAGGTGGCAGCCAGCACCGGGAAGCCGAGCAGGTACGGCAGCAGCGGCACCAGCGCACCGAAGGAGAAGGCGAACAGTGAGGCCACGCCGGCCAGGATCGGTGACGGCAGCTCGGTGTGATCGATCCCCAGTTCCTCCCGGGTGTGCACGCGCAGCGCGGTACCCGGATCCTTCATCACGGCCGCGGCCATCCGTGCGGCGGTCTCGGCGTCGGCGCCGTAACCGCGGAAGTAGTCAGCCAGCTCCAGCTCCTCGGCGGCCGGGAACCGGGCGAGCATGCTCCGCTCCAGGTTGACCTCGGCGTACACCAGCTCGTTCTGGTTGGTGACCGAGATGTACTCGCCGGTCCCCATCGAGAACGCCCCGGCGACCAGCGCGGCGACGCCGGTCAGCACCACGGCGTGCGCCGAGACCCCGCCGCCGCCGACCCCCGCGATCAGCGACGCGTTGGTGACCAGCCCGTCAACCGCGCCGAAGACCGTCGGCCGCAGCGTCCCCCCGGATACGTCGCGGTGCCGATGCGACCAGCCGGCCCGGTTCGCGGCCGCGCCGGTAGCGTAAGACGGCTCCCGCGGCTCCTCGTCGTTCATTGACACGCCTCCCCGTCGGCGGCCTTCCAGCGGTGGGTGTGCGGCCGGCCCGGTCCCGTCCGGCGGCTCGATCTTCGGCGCGGGCCGGCGCGGCCGGTCAGCTCGGCGCGGCACGGGTGGACCAGCTGAAGCTGCCGACGTCGGGCACCTGCCGGTAGACCGCGCTGGCCGCCCGCCGGCCCAGCGCGTCGGCATCCCGGGCCATCAGCTCCGGGTCGACCCAGGCCTCGACCTCCACGCGCAGGACGCGCCCGGTCCAGCGGGCCCTGGCGTGGGCGTGGATGACGCCGGGCAGGCTCCCCGCCGCCGACTCGGCCGCGGTGATGACTTCGGGATCCACCCCGTCAGCCAGCCGGTGGATAACGTCGGTGGTGACCTCGTAACCGACGTGGCAGATGAACAGGGTCACCGCGATCCCCGCGACCGGGTCCCCCCAGCGCTGCCCCGCCGCCACGGCCAGCAGCCCGGCCAGCGCCCCGGCCGACGACAGCGCGTCCAGCCGCGAGTGCCGGGCGTCGGCGATCAGCGTCGCCGACCGGATCCGGCGCCCGACGGTGAGCTTGTAGCGGGCCACGAGCTGGTTGCCGGCGATGCCGAGCGCGGCTCCGGCGATGCCGACCCAGACGTGCGCGGTGGTGCCGTGGTCCAGCAGCTTGCGGACGCTTTCCAGCCCGGCGAAGGCGGCGCTGGCCCAGATGACGATGGCGATCCCGATCCCGGCCAGGTCCTCGGCCCGGTCCAGTCCGTAGGGGTAGCGCTCGGTGGGCCCGCGCCGGGACAGCCGGAAGCCGAGGAAAACTACCGCGCTCGTCGACACATCCGACAGATTGTGGATCGCGTCGCCGAGCAGGCCGACCGAGCCGGTCAGCACGGCGAGCAGCAGCTCCACCACGCCGGTGGTGGTCAGCCCGGCCGCGCTGACCGCCACCGCCCGGTTCGCCTGGCGGCGCTCCTCGCTGTCATCGCGGCTGGCCGGCAGCGGAAACGCCGCGGCCGGATCACGCTGGCCTGAGGTCTTGTGCATGCCCCCAAGGATGCCGGAAAAAGGCGGCCGGGACCCAATCTGGCGGCCGCCCCGGGGTGGCAGGGGGCGGATGGCGAGGCTAGGCGTGGCCGCCGGCCACGACGTACCTGAGCCAGGCGACGTACCAGTTCGTCGCCAGCGCCTTCTGCGCCGTGACCAGCGAGATCGAGCGCCGGCACACCAGCTGGCGCAAGATGTAGTCGGTCTGGGTCTTCTGGTAGAAGCCGGTACCCCGGATGGCGGCGGGCCAGATATTCGCTTGTGTAGTGGCGCCCCCCAGGTCGTAAGGCACGAGGTAGTCAAGGACGTACTTGTGCTGGGCGGCGGCGGTGGTGTAGCCGTAGGCGGTCAGCACGGCGGTCTGCACCGGTGGCGGCATGCCGGGTGCCTGCGCGTGGGCCGGCATATTGCACACGGTGTTCGCGTCGGTGGTCGTGACCGCGCCCGGGGTGAGGGTGGAGCTGGGCAGGGAGACCCGCCCCTGCACGGCCGGCATGACGATATCGGGCACCTGGACACCAGACAGATCCGGGCCGCCAGCCGCCTCCCCCGGCACCGCCGGCGGTGCCGCCGTCGGTGCCGATGGGTGGCCGCTGGCGCAGGCAGTGAGGACGAGCGCCACGCCGGCCAGTCCCGCCAGCCGTGCCAGCCCCCGGTGCCCGCCGCCGATATGGCTCATGGCCGCCCCAGAACGCGAACAGACCAGCCCGCGTTCTGCCACACGTCGGCGTCGAGCCCGCACCGGGCGTCGATGACGGCCCGCTGGGCGACCACCATGGCCAGCGCGGCCGGGTCGATAGCCCGGTAATCCGCCCAGTCGGTGAGGTGCAGGATCAGGTCGGCACCTTCGGCCGCCTCGAACACGGACGCCCCGTACTGCAGATCCGGGCGGATGCGCGCCGCGTTCGGCATCGCCACCGGGTCGTGAACAGACACGATCGCGCCTTCCGTGGCGAGCCTCCCGCAGATGTCGAGGCTCGGTGAATCCCGGATGTCGTCGCTGTTGGGCTTGAACGCGATGCCGAGCACAGTCGTCCGCTTGCCCGCCAGTGAGCCACCCACGGCCTCGCGAGCCATGGCGACGACCCGCTCGCGCCGGCTCATGTTGATCGCGTCGACGGTGCCCAGGAGGCTGGCCACCGAATCCACGCCGAGGGCCGCCGCGGTAGCGCGAAAGCCGCGAATGTCCTTGGGCAGGCAACCGCCGCCGAACCCGAGGCCGGGGCCGAGGAACTTCCGGCCGATCCGCTCGTCGTGGCCCAGCGCTTCGGCCAGCCGGACCACATCGGCACCCGTCGTCTCGCACACCTCCGCCATCGCGTTGATGAAGGAGATCTTGGTGGCCAGGAACGCGTTGGCGGCCACCTTGACCAGCTCGGCCGTCTCAAGGTCCATGACCAGCGCAGGGATGTCCAGCGCAAGCGGTGTTGCGTAGACCTGGCGCAGCAGCTGAACGGCCCGCTCCGACGTCACGCCGAAGACGAACCGGTCCGGGGTGAGACTGTCCTGCACGGCGTGCCCCTCCCGGAGAAACTCCGGGTTCCAGGCCAGGTCCACGTCGTCGCCGGCCGGCGCCGCGCCCCGGATCCGGGCCAGCAGCACGCGCGCGGTTCCGACCGGGACTGTGGACTTGCCGACGATCAGGCACGGCGAACTGAGATGCGGGGCTAGCGCGTCCGATGCCGCGTGCAGATAGCTCAGGTCCGCCGCGCCGCCATCGGCCTGAGGCGTGCCCACGCAGAGAAAATGCACATCGCCGAAGTGGCCCACGTCCGCGAACGATGTCGTGAAACGCAGCCGGCCCGCGTCGACGTTCTTCCGCAGCAACGGCTCGAGGGCCGGCTCGAAGAATGGCGCTTCCCCGGCGGCAGCCTTGGCGATCTTCTGGCTATCCACGTCGATCGCCAGCACCTCGTGCCCAAGGTCCGCCATGCAGACGGCGTGGGTGAGGCCCAGATAGCCGGCGCCGATGACGGTGACGCGCGGGAGAGTTCCGGTCGTGTTCATATGGCTCATCCTTGGCTGGTCGGAGTACTTCTCAAGCACGCGAACATGCGATGGTGGAGAAGCCGCTTCCGGCTGCGCTGACGACGTTGTTGCAGGCAACCACGGTCTGAAGTCTCTTGCTCTGTACATAAATGCCGTACCCGGGCCCGTTCACCTGTGCCCGGTTCCCGGTGAAGACGTTGCCGATCCCCCAGCCGGGATAGACCTGGTGGACCTGATAGCCGTTCTTGACGCTGTCGACCCCGGTGTTCTCCTCGACGGTCCAGTCGTTGCCCTTGACGTTGATCCATCCGGTGGCGGCCGACTCGACCATGCCGGTGCCGTTGAACTGGTTGCCGATGATCTTGCCGCCGGTCGTTCCTTCTTTGATGTCGATGTTCTCCGCGGTGGTGTTCGCGATGTCATTGTCGATGAGCACGTTGTTGTCGCTTCGGTCCGGCTGGCAGCCGGAATACCGGCACCAGTTTTTGTGCGCGGACCCCACATAGATCCCCTCGCCGAAGAACTGCTCCAGCAGGCCGGTATCGCGGACCACGCAGTGGCTGACGGTGTTGTCGCTGCTGAACGACCTCAGGTGGATGGCTTCGTCGCCGGTGGAGTGGACGTAGAGGCCGTACAGCAGGTCATGGGCGGCGCCATCGGCCATGACGCCCTTCTGGCCGCCCTGCACCGTGAAGCCCTCGGCCCGCCACCAGGACGCGTGGTCGAGGTAGAAGGTGTATCCGCGCTTGATGCTCTCGCCTTCGAGCACGGCGTTCCGTGACCCGCACAGCGTGATGGGCGCGCTCGACGTCCCGGATTGGGAAGCGACGAAGTCTCCCTGGTAGACGCCGTCCGCCAGCACGATCGTCTCGCCCGGCCTGGCGCTGGCCAGTGCGCTCGTCAGCGCGCTGGCCGATGACACCAGGGTGCCCCCGCTGGCTGGGCACCCGGTGACCGCCGCGGGCGGGGCGCTGCTGGCCGCTGTGGGCGTGGGAGAGACCACGGCGGCGGAGGTGTGCTCCCCGGTTGCTGGGTGGCCGCTGCTGCAGCCGGCCAGACCAACGCCGAGGAGTGCGGCGGCTGCCGCCGTGACCGGCACGAGGCTACGCCGGAGCGCCCTCATCGGTCGGACACCCTGGGCATCGGACGGGTCGCATCGGCCCTTTCCCGGGCGGTTTCCCTGTCGCTCTGTCCTGGCCACCCACCGCTGGGCTGAGCGGGCGCGGCAGGCCAGGGCGGCTCGGAATGCGCAGCCGGGTACCGCCCGGCTGCTGGTGCGGGGAGCCTTTCCGGCGGCGGGGAGAACGGATCGTCCCAGGCCCCGGCGCGCGCGGGCTCGGGGCCTGCGGGCGCCGGGGAATCACGCCAGGCCGGCCGGGCGGGACGGGCTGGGCCTTCCACCCAGGCGGGCTCGGGCCGGGACACGGCCCTGCGTTCGGGCGGTGGCGACGCCCAGCTCGCGGACTCCCGCTCATATGCCGGGTTGGGGCGGAACACGGCCCTGCGTTCGGGCGGTGGCGACGCCGAACTCGCCGGTTCCCGCTCGGGCGCCGGGTGGGGGCGGAACACGGCCCTGCGTTCGGGCGGTGGCGACGCCGAACTCGCCGGTTCCCGCTCGGGAGCCGGGTGGGGGCGGAATACCGGCGCCCGGCGCGGTGGCTCCGGCCAGGCGGCCGGTGGCCGCTCAGGCCTCGTTTCCTGTCCGGCCGCCCGATCCCCGGGACGTGCCGCCGGTTCCCAGCCGGCCCTGGCGTGGCGGGCTGCTGATGCGGCTGGGCGCTGCGGCTGCGGCTGCGGCTGCGGCCAGGCTGGCCCTGGGTCCAGGACCGGGCGGGTCTCCTCGGCATCCGGGGCCGCCCCGCGCCACCGGGTACTCAGTGGATACGGGTGCGGCGGCAGCCGGCGCCGGAAGGACCAGGCGGCGGCGACGATCACGACGACCAGGATGCCCAGCCACAGCGCTGCGAGCGGATGGAACTCCAGGTAGGAAAGGAACGTGACCGTGGCATGGTGCGCCCAGCCCGAGGTATCCGTGCCCGACAGGGCCGGCGGGGCCGCATCGGCGCGGGCGTCGACGGCACGGAACCCGGTTCCCGACAGGACGTTACCGACGCCTTTGACCTGTGAGGTGGCCCCGCGGGCCGTTACACCGAAGACGGTCGCCCCGATAATGCGGTTGTTGTCCAGCTCCACCGGTCCCGAACTGCGGATGAGCAGCCCGATGCGCGGATCGGACAGCGAGTTCCCGGAAATGACCGTTCCTGGGGCAGATGGTCCCACCGACAGACCCGACTGCGGATGACAGCCGATGTAGTTGCCGGTGAGAACGGAGTTGGTCGCTCCGGCCCGGACGCCGATCGCCGTGGTCGTGGCGCACACCTGGTCGGCCTTGATGACGGTCCCGGTACCGCCTTCGACCAGTACGCCAGTGTGGGCATTGCCCGTCGCCGCGCTGTCGCCGAGCACCGTTCCGCTGCCCGGCTGTACCGAGCCGCCAGATGCCGAGGCCCCGCTGACCAGCGGCCGGCCGTCGATAAAGTAGCCGTTGGCCGCGTTGTGTTCCGAGACATCACCCTTGAGCGTCGTGTTCTGCGTGGCCCGGTCGACGAGGAATCCGTTACCGCCGTTCCGCGACGCTGAGCTGGACGTCACCTGCGATCCGACCGAGTAGCGATGGATATGCAGCCCGTCCAGCTCGTTGAACTCGAACAGGTCACTGGTGAAGGCGACGCCCTGGCCGCGCGAGACGAAAGCGCCGTAGGTGTCGTTGGTGAATGTGGACCCGGTGGCGCCGCCCTTGCTGGCCGCTCCACTCACCCCGGTCCACGCCACTCCGCCGGTCCGGCCGCTCCAGAACCCGAGGGAAGAGGCGCGCACATCGGCCAGCGTCATCGTGCCGCCGACCTCGCGGAGATAAGACCGCCCGTCACCCGCGTCGGTGGCCGGGGACCTGGTGGCCCGGTCCCAGCCCATGATGGTGAACGGCTGACCGGGGGTGCCGGTGAACGACAGGTTGCCGCCCCACGCGACGACCGTCGCGAAGCCGCCGCTTGTGCTGTCCATGTACAGCGCATCCAGCGTGGGAGAACCCAGGCTGAGCTGGGCGTTGGTCGAGACGAAAATGTTGTCCAGAAGCAGGGCTGACTTGTTGGCCAGCATGATCAGCGCACCGTACTGCACGAGATCCGCCGCCGTGTAGACGTGCGAGCCCGCGGGAAGCACAAGAGTCGGCAGGGCACCCCGGTAGGCGATGACTTCGGGCTGGTAGGTACGCACGGCCTCGTGCAGGAGCACACGGATCCGGGCATCCTCGGCAGCGACCTCGGCTGTCTCCTTAGCCGAGTTGACGGCCGGAAGTGAGGCCGGCGGCTGGCCGGGGTCGATCGGCTGGGCCACGGCGGGCAACGCGACCGGCGGCGGGTTCCGCGGCGCCGTCAGCAGGGGCACGCCGTGGCTGGACGTCGCCGCCACCGGTTCCAGGTGCAGATGCAGCGTCGTCAAGATGATCGACGTCGAGGCGAGCAGGCCGAAGAACGCCAGTGCGGCGAGCACGGCCGACCACGAGCGCTGCGGCCTGCCCTGCCCGTCCTGGTGCTTTCTCCTCCGGGTCACATGGGTCTCCTAGGTCAGCGACGAGGCGGTCTGGGCTTCGCCGCCGATCTGGTCGGCATTGCGGGTGAGCCACCCGTGGGTGTTCATCGTCGCGAGCGCGTAGGCCTTCACCGGCAGCGCGACGACGATCGTCATTACCGCGACGAGGGGAAGCAGCCAGATGTCGCTGGGGCGCTCGCGCAGGTGAGAAATACCGCGCAGGCCACGGCCGACAAGCAGCCAGCCCACCGCGATGAAGGCGACGAATCTCTGCGGGTGCAATACCCACGCGGCCAGGTAGTAGACGGCGAAGCCCATGGTCACCGGGGTCAGCAGGATCTGCAGGACACTCAGCTGGCAGATGAAGGGCTGCCGCCACAGCCAGCCCTTCCAGATGGCGGTGAAGTAGGTCCGGTAGGAGTTGCGGCTCCAGCGGAGCCGCTGCTTGAGGAAGGCCCGGCCCTTGTCAGGGAACATGGACAGCGCGCGCGCATTGGACTGGTAAACCGTCTTGTAGCCAGAGGCCAGCACGAGCCAGGTCAGCCGGCCGTCGTCCCCGGATACACACCGGCGGCCGAGGAAGAACTCGTCCTCCAGATGCTCGAGCACTGGCAGCACCACATTCCGCCGGTATGCCGCCGTCCGGCCGGATAGGCAGGCCACCGCGCCGGCCCGGGCCTGGGCCCGGACGTAGTCGAGATACCGGACATCGATCATCCAGTCGGCTACCCGCCGCCACGCGCTGGTACGCGGAAGGTAGGCGTTCTGGCGGGTCCCGACACCACCGACCTTTGGATCGGCGAACGGCGCCAGCACGGCCGCGAGCAGACCGGGCTCCCACCGGGTGTCCGAGTCGGCCAGGATGAGGATCTCGCCGCTCGCCCGCCTGATCCCCACCCCGAGGGCAGAGCGCTTGCCGTGATGGGCAAACGGCACCACCTGCAGCCTCGGGTCCACGGCCGCACGGGCGGTCAGCCGCTGGATGACCTCCCTGTCCTCGAGATCCGGGACCACGATCACCTCGGTCGGATTCTCCCTCAGCCACGACTCAAGGCACTCATCAATGATGTCGGGATCTTCCCGGTACGACGGGATGACGACGGACGTGGTGGCCCGGAAACCGTTCGGCTCCGGACGGTACAGCCGCGACAGCGTGAAGCGGACCAGCCACACCGACCAGGAGATGGCGCCGATGAACCCGATCGGGATCACGTGGTGCACTTGCCGCCACCAGGAACCGTCGATCCGGGGCAGCCCGACCACCGCCGCCTGGATCACCTCGGGGTACATCCCAGCCATCGACGACCTTTCCGGCCGTGCCGCGCACGCGGGCAGCTGCCCACCCGCGATCACGGCACGTCAAACGGGCCGGACGACACGGCACTCCGTATGTTATTTCGTTCGGAATTATGTCTTATATGCCTATGGTAGACGTGCCGAGCTGGCCGGTGGATTACCGTTTCGACGGATTCCCCAATAAATAGTAAGTAACGGGGAGGTTTCGTGCTGACTGATTGTTATTTAGTGGGTCTCTTTTAGTTAAGGGCGGCTTTCTGGAACGATATAGTCACCGGTCCTGGCTTGCCGGGGCCTTCCGTATCCAGAGTGATCCGATGCAGTTCACGCGGCATCGCGGCGGCAAGTGACCTGCTCGCCGGGACGGCGAGTAGTCATGAGCGTGTAATCGGTAACACCATTCCTGCGGGCCACTACGGGGAGATGTCCGGGATAGACCGGCGAGCGAGGATTGGCTGGTACCTATACAGCCGGCTGAAAAGGCATATCGCGGGAACATCGCCCGCTCATATCATGAGCCGGATGCCCGCTGCGGCATATCAGGCAAAAACAGTCAGGGAAGCTCCGGGTCGGTACAGATCAGGCCCCACGGCTTTTCGCTGACCCTGGTCAGGACGAGCGTGGCCCGGTGCGGCCCGGCCAGCCTGAGCCGGCGGTGGATCTGGTCCACGTCGCCCGCCAGGCCGCGGCGGCGCAGGTCAGCGGCGCCGATCCCGAGGGCGCGCAGCCGGCGGGCGAAGTCCTTCTCGTTCCACGGTGCCGACTCGACCACCCGCAGCGTCCGGGCGAACGGCGTGTGCTGCGCGGTACTGGCGGACAGGAACGCGATACGCGGATCGATCTTCCAGGCGCCGAGCTGCCGGGCCAGGTCCTCGACCAGGCCGGCCCGGGTCACGGCCGGGTTCGGGTCGAACAGGAACGGGCCCGGCGCGGCGACCGGGACCTCGTCCCCGTCCGCCGGCAGCAGGACGTGCTCCCCCGGCAGGATCGTCGCCCGGGACGGCGCCGTGGCGAGGGCGGGTGACCACAGCACGGCCTCCTTCAGGTCCCGGCCGTCGGCCACGAACTCGGTTTCCCAGCCGTCGGGGACGGTCCCGGCCGGCAGCCCGGGCGCGGCCTTGACGACCACCGCGGGGACCTGGCGGGTGAGGGCGAAGCACCAGTCCAGCGGGGGCTCGCTCGTGCCCGGCCGCAGCCGCCGGCCCGGGCCGCGGGCGGCGGGGAGGCGGCGCGCCGGGTCGGTGAACACCGCGTCGACGCCGGCCAGGCTGATGTCACGCACATCGGCCGCCATCGTGCGGACCCCGGCCGCCCCGTCGTAGATCCCCGCGTTATAGGCAGCCATCCGCAGGTGCACCGGATCGCGATCCACGGCGAGCACCGCCCGGCCGGGCGCCAGCGCGATCAGATCGCCGCCGATGCCACAGCCCAGATCGGCGAGACGCCCCGCGGTGCCGGCCCGCAGCCGGCCGGCCCGGTGCCGGGCGGCTGCCTCGGACGAGGCCTGCTCCAGCCCGGGCCGGGTGAACAGCATCCGGCCGGCCCGGCTGAACTTCGCCGCCGCGGCCCGGCGGAGCTCATCCTGCGCGGTCGCCGCGGCGACCAGATCCGCCGGGTATTCCTTGCGCAGCGCGGAGGCCAGGGCCAGCGCGGACTGCCCCGCCTCGCGCCCGGCCGCCACCCGGGCCAGCAGCTCCTGGCCCCGGGCCGACAGCAGGGCGTCCAGCCGGGCCGTTCCGCCGGCAGGGCCAGTACCGGCAGGAACAGGGCCGGACGGGCCGGCGCCGGCCGCGCCAGGGCAGGCGGGGCCGGTCACGCCCGGGGCAGGATCACGAACTGCCGCAGGTACAGGTCGCGGAAGGTGACCGGCCCGCGCGGGCCGGGGACCTTGTCGATGTTGATGCCGGTCTCCGGCACGGCCAGCAGCTTGACGCCGTCCAGCAGCCGGGGCGTGGCGTTCCAGAAGGCACCGGTCCCGGCGTAGGTGTCCAGGAACTCGCGGGCCGCGTTGCGGTCCTCGGCGACGATGGCCGCCGCGAGCCCGGACGTCTCGTCGTTGGCCAAGGTGGCGGCGTCCGCGGCCGAAGCGGCCGGGGTCACCGTGACGGTCGCCTCGTGCCCGGCGTCCAGCGCCCACTCGTACCCCAGCGGGTGCTCGTGCGGCGGCAGCGAGGCGGCGATGCCGAGCCGGTCCAGCAGCGCGGTCACCGCGGGCAGCGTTTCGTCCCAGATCCGGTCGTTCACCAGCAGCAGGTTGAGCCGGTTGCAGACGCCGAGCCGGTCGAGGCTGGTCTCGATGAGCCGGGCCGCGAGCTCCCGGTCGGCGGAGGCGTCAAGGTAGATCACGGCCCCGCCGTCGGCATGCGCGAGTGTCCGGACGCCGTGCTGGGCGCCCGCGAGGGCGAGCGTCCGGGTGCTGGTGCCGCTGCCGCGCAGGATGACCAGCGGGATCAGCGCGGGCTCACTGACCAGCGCGTAGGCGGCCGCCTGCCCGGGCATCCGGACAAGCTGGATCGCGGCGGGGTCGAGGCCGGCGTCGGCCAGGGCCGGGGCGACCACCTCATCGGCCAGGGCGATGGCGGACCGCAGGGCGGCAGACCCGGTGCGCAGGACTCCGGCGTTACGCGACTTGATGAGCTGGGAGGCGATGTCGGCCACCACGTTCGGCCGGGCCTCGAAGTTCGCCCCGATCACCCCGACCGGCCGACGCCGCTCCTCCGCGACCAGGCCGCCCGGCAGCTCACGGACCACCCGGCTGGCCGGCTCGGCGGGCACGCCGGCCAGCTCCAGCAGTGACGCGGCCATGGCCTTCAGCCGGGTGTCGTCCAGCCGCAGCCGGTCCCGGAGCGCCCCCGTGAGGCCGGCCACCTCGGCGGCCCGCATGTCCTCCTCGTTTGCCGCGCGCACCACCCCGGCAGCGCCGGAGTCTCGGCCCAGCCGATCCGCCATGGCGCGCAGCGCCGCGCTGATCGCTTCCTCCGGCGCGCGGGCCAGGCTCGGCGCGGCCCGGCGGGCGGCTTGCCCGG